>Ga0268299_1003339_pt1 | contig 15134 bp, 10 predicted proteins | sample NOBtaG_FD_193484 | JGI IMG/M metagenome (GOLD analysis project Ga0268299, IMG submission 193484) | Activated sludge microbial communities from bioreactor in Nijmegen, Gelderland, Netherland - NOB reactor | ecosystem: Engineered > Bioreactor > Aerobic > Activated sludge | place: Netherlands...
TGCGAAAAATCCACAAGGGTCGACCAGCTCCGGCTCTCGCAATCAGCCTCCGCCGGTTCCCGCGCCCGGGGCACCACAGGCGCCACCACAAGCGCCACCACAACCGGGACCAAACGCGGCGCAACAATCACTTTCCAGCACCCGCAACAAGCCCCTGCCGGCACCTGTAGAACTGGACAGGAGCGCAGTCGATGCGATTTTCAAAACCCTCTCCAATCCGGAAACCGGTTTGCTCACGCACTCCAGCCTGCTCTTTTTTCTCGTTCGCGAATTCAACCGCTTTCAAGTCAGCAAAGAGCCGTTCGGTCTCATCCTTCTGGAAATGAGCGTGCTCATCTCCGGCTCCGGCGGTCAACAATTGCCGCGCCCGCTGCCGCCGCGAGCCGTTCGCGCCGCCACTGAAAAGCTTTTCAAAGTGACACGGCAACTCGATCTAGTCACTCATTATGACCAGTTCGATTTCGCGATGCTCCTGCCCACGACCAATCGCCAGCAGGCAGCCGAATTCGCGCAGACCGTGAGCAAAGCGCTTCTTTCTAAGCCGCTTTTGCCCGACATGGAACCGAAGTCCCTGATTGTTCGCATGGGCGTCGCCTGTTTCCCGGAAGACACCTCCCATCCTGGCATTCTTCTTGCTGCGGCGCGGGACGCCAAACAAGCTGCGCAACAGAGCGGCAAGCCGATAGTTCTTTTCTGGGAAACCTAACTGGTTTTCTTGATTGGCTATTTTTTAAGTGTGTACACACATTGCAGCTTTAGTGAGGTTCCCCGCGATCCTCCGAGATCCTCATGGTTTACCGTTTTCAGCACTTATCATTGCGTTCATTGATGAAATCCGCAAACCCTGCTCCTTGACACGTAGGATATCTGATTCACAATCAAGTGTTTGCCACAATAAGACTGAGAAAAATGTTTCAGACCGTGGTTACTCGCGGAGTCTTTGCAGTTCATGCAAAACGACCGCCGCGCGCCAGAATGAAAGCGCTGCTCAAAGAAGGCAGCCGCGTTTCCGTGCAAATGATGCCGCGACCGGAGCTTGCCGACTCGCGCTCGGCAATCGTGCGCGTCACAATGGCGGGTCTGTGCCGAACCGACCTTTATGCAGCGGAAGGCAAGATCAAAGTTTGCGACCCGCTTGTTTTGGGACACGAATTCTCGGGCGTTGTCGAAGAAATCGGCAGTGAAGTCGAAGGTTTGAAAGCCGGCCAGCGCGTTACCGTCAATCCGGTTTTGCCGTGCCGCAAGTGCAAATATTGCCTCGACAACAACAGCGCCGGTTGCCAGAATTCGACCTTTCTAGGCGTCGATCGATGCGGTTGTTTCGCGGAATTCGTCTGCGTTCCTGCAGCGCAAGTTTTGCCGCTGCCTGAGGGCATGTCCGATCTGGCAGCCGCCTATACCGAACCTGTCGCCGCATCCCTGGCTGTTCTCAAAGCCAATTTGGATGCAAGCCAGAAGGGTCTTATTTACGGCAACAATCGTTTTTCTCATTTGCTAAAACAGATCTTGCACGTCAAAAACCTGACCAACGTGACCATTTACGATCCGGTTGCGGACGCGGGCGGACTGGATGAAGGCGGTTTTGACTATGTGATCGAAACGTTCATGGGCGCGGACACATTGAGCGATCTGGCCGGCGCCGTCAGACCGGGCGGCAAGATCATCCTGAAAAGCAGGCAGTATGAGCCTGTTGCCCTGAAGATGACTGAATTGCTGAAGAAAGAACCTGTCCTTCATGTCTGCAATTACGGCTCGTTCGAAGATGCGATCGATTTGCTGGCTACAGGCAAGATCGCAGTCGATGAGCTCGTCGACGGCATTTACGAATTGGAAGATTTTCCGCGCGTGCTCGATGCCGCCAAGCAAAGAGAATCTCTCAAGCCGTTCTTCGCGCCCGGCGGTAATCGCTAACCATGTGCGGAGTGATTGGCAAATACGCACCGGGTGGAAACGTTTCCACATCAGAGCTGAACGCCGCAATAAAAGCGCTCAACCATCGCGGTCCCGACAGCAATGGTCGGTATATTTCGCCGAGCGGCGAGACGGGGCTGGCGCATGCGCGTTTATCTATAATCGGCCTGAACAACGGTGCGCAGCCGATTTCGAGCGCCGACGGGCAGATTCAAATTGTCGTCAACGGCGAAATTTATGATTTCGAGCGCCAGCGCGAAGAGCTGAAAACCCGTGGGCACAAGTTCTCCACCGAGTCCGATTCGGAAATCGCTCTCCATCTTTACCGCGAATACGGCGTGGATTTTTTGCAGCATTTGCGCGGCGAGTTCGCCATAATCATCTGGGATGAGCGCGCCAAGCGGCTTCTTGCCGCCCGCGATCGTTTCGGCATCAAACCTCTGGTGTATGCGCATTACAACAACCAGCTCTTCCTCGCTTCTGAAGCAAAGGCGCTCTTCGCCATGGGGCTTCCGGCGGCATGGGATGATGAATCGTTCTTCCAGGCGGCAAACATGCAATACACGCTGCCTGACCGCACTCTATTCGCCCGAGTCAAACAGTTGGAGCCCGGCAAATATCTGCTGGCGAGCGAGAGCAATGTTCAGACTTTTACTTACTGGGACATGAATTATTCAGGAGGCGAGGCGGTTTCCAAAGCCGGAGAAGACGAGATGATCGAAGGCTGCCGCCACCATCTCAGCGAGGCTGTGCGCCTGCGCATGCGCGCCGACATTCCGGTTTGTGCGCATCTAAGCGGCGGACTTGATTCGAGCGCTGTCGTGGCCTTGGCCATGCAGGTTGCGACCACTCCGATTCAATGCTTCTCGGTCAGCTTTGAAGAAGAGAGCTATGACGAGCGCGAACTGGCCTGGCAGATGGCGAAGAAGGCGGGAGCGGACTTTCACCCTGTTCGTGTTTCGCAGGCGGATCTAATCGAACACCTTTCCGACGCCGTCTATTACAGCGAAGGACTGGCTGTTAATGGGCATTTGACCGCCAAATATATTTTGAACAAAGAAATTCGGCGCCAGGGCTTCAAGGTGGCCCTGACCGGCGAAGGCTCCGATGAAGTCCTGGCCGGCTACGCTCACTTGCGCAGCGATCTTTTCAAAACGGACGGTCGCGAGCATCTTCTAAAAGACCTGCACGCCAGCAATAAAGCCTCTCAAGGCATCATGCTCATGCACGGGCAGTCACTGACGCTTCAGTCCGTAGAGGACAAACTCGGCTACGTGCCAGGCTTTCTCGAGGCGAAAGGTTCGCTCGGGCATAAAATGCTCGGCTTGCTCAATGACGGCTTTACCTCTAAGTTCGCAAAATATGACGCTTACGAGCGCTTTGTCGCGGCGTTCGACACGGAAGGACAGCTTTCGGGGCGCAATCATGTCTATCAATCGCTTTATTTGTGGACCAAATCAGCGCTCGCCAATTACATTTTGAAGACGCTCGGCGACGGCATGGAGATGGCGAATTCCGTGGAAGGCCGCCTGCCCTTTCTCGATCATCATTTCTTCGAATACATCCGCGATCTGCCGCTCTCCATGAAGATCAACGGCACCACAGAAAAGTACATACTTAAGGAAGCGGTAAAACCTTTCATCACGGAAACCATCTACAAACGCCAGAAACACCCATTTGTCGCGCCGCCGGTAAGCGCGTTCGCGACCGACGCGGCAAAGCAGCTTTTAAATGACTCCCTGCGCAGCGAAAGCTTCTCGCGCGTTCCATTTTTCGATCGAAAGAAAGTCATATCGCTTCTTGAAAGTCTTCCGACTCTCAGCGAAAGCGAGCGATCCGCGCTCGATCCGGTGTTGATGATGGTTGTCTCCGCCGCTTGCATTCACGACAGGTTCAAACTTTAAGCGCTATGCTTGCGAGCCGCTCACAATGACTTCGAATTCCTCCACCCGGACCTTTCTCAAAGTCTTTGCCGGTGTTGTCGAAAAACATCGAAACAAAGATGCGATTGTCACAGAAGGAAAGCACAAAGTCACTTACGGACAGCTTTTCAGCAAAGCTTGCCGGATTGCCGAAGACCTGCGGGCGACCGGAATACATGAAGGAGAACCCGTCGGCATCGGCATCGCAAAGTCCGCGGAATATATAGCCTGCCTGCTGGGCGTCTGGGTTTCGGGTGCTGCATTTGTACCGGTGGACCCCGTTTTACCGAAAGAACGCGCTCAGTTCATCGTCAATCAATTGGGCATGCGCGTGGCGCTCGTCCGCGACGCCGCCTCCAATGCCCTTTCCGGCTTCGGGGTGAAAACACTGTCAGTGGACGGCAATTGGCATGACGACGGCTGTTTCGATCTGCTTGAAAAAACGACTCTAAGCGCGCCCGCGGAGAGGCTCGCCTATATCATCTACACATCCGGCTCGACCGGTCGTCCAAAAGGCGTAATGGTGACGCATTCGGGGATTTGGAATTTTCTCAGGCAGCAGATAGAGGCATTTAAGTACGATGAAAACAGCAATTCGCTTTTCGTTCTATCCACCAATTTCGATGCCTCGGTCTCTGATATCGGATGCGCTCTGCTAGCCGGATCAACGCTGTTTCTTGAACCACAAGGCTTGCTTGCGCCCGGTCCTCATTTCCTGGATCTTCTTGAGAAAAGAAACATCACGCACATGGATGTTCCACCTTCGCTTCTGAAGACTATCCCTTGCGATCAGGCGCCTGCATCATTGAAGACGATTATCATCGGCGGCGAAGCTTGCGCACCGGATGTAGTGCGCGCCTGGGCGGAAAAATGCCTGGTGGTGAACGTTTATGGTCCGACGGAAGCCACTGTTTGCACGAGTCTCGGCGCCTGCGACGCGCGGACCTGGGAGCGCCCATTGATAGGACAGCCGCTTGAAAATGTCGACTACTATTTGCTCGACGATCAACAGAATCCAGTCCCGCAAGGCACTCCCGGAGAGCTGTATATCGGCGGCATTCAACTGGCGAAAGGCTACGCGGACGAAGCGGAATTGACCGCAAAGAAGTTCGTGACGATAGACGGCAAGCGCTTGTACAGAACCGGCGATCTTATTGTCCGGTGCAGCGACGGAGAGTATCAATTTCTCGGCAGAGTAGACCGCCAATTCAAGCTGCGCGGCATGCTCGTGGAGCCCGAGGAAATCGAAGCAAAATTGGCAGCCCATTCACGAGTGGCACGCGCCGCCGTATTGAAACGCCCACTGCGCCCAGGCTTCCCCGGTGACAAACTGGTTGCTTTCGTGCAGCCAAAAACAGGTCAGACCCTGGATTTCGCAGAGTTGAAACAGCATCTTGCCCGATCGCTGCCACCGTGGATGGTTCCACAAATATTCGAAACAGCAGAGCAATTGCCCCTTACTGTCACAGGCAAAATCGACCTGTCTCTTCTCAAGGAAATTCCACTCAAAGCCGCATCCGGGCAGGTTTCTTCCCAAGCTAAAACAGACACGGAAAAGATCCTTTTCGAAGTGTGGAAACAGATTTTTCAATTGGAATCGGTAAGTACGCAGGACGACTTTTTCGAGCTGGGCGGCGACTCGCTGAATGTCATAGAAGCCGTTCTGGCAGCACATCTTCGGGGGCTGACAATCAGCCCCGACATGCTCATGGCGCATCCTTCGATTGGTGAACTGAGCCGACATATTGAAGCCGCCAAATTCTCGACGCCCTCCAGAGAGAGCAGCATCGCAAGCGGCCTGACCAGCGAGTTTTTACGAAACGATCTTCACAGGGACAATAGTCTGCAAAATTTGATTTCCAATACGGTCTCCAACAGCCAATCCTCGAAAGATTTCAAGCAGAGCCACAAAAAAAAGTTTGCCAAAAAGACTATTGCAAATGTGTTTCTTACCGGCACCACAGGCTTTTTAGGCGCCAGGCTTTTGCACGAACTCTTGAGCCATACAAACGCCAAGATGTTTTGCCTGATTCGCGCCGGCAGCCAGGATGCCGCCTTCATGCGCATCGAGCACGCCTTAAACGTACACGGGATTTGTCTTACCAAAAGCGAAAGGGAAAGAATCTTTCCGGTTCTCGGCGATCTCAGCGCTGCCAATCTGGGCATGAACAACGCCGAATGGGAAAGGCTCACAAAAACCGTCGATACTGTTTTTCATTCGGCCGCCACTGTTAATATGGTCAAGGACTATTTCGAGTTAAGACCTGCAAATGTGCAGGGAACGCTTGAAATAGCGCGTTTTATAGCAGAGGGCGCGCCCAAACAATTGCACTACGCTTCTACGCTTTCTGTTTTTGTCGCCACCACCAATAATACCGGAACCGCAAAAGAGACTGACTTGCTCGACGGTCAATTTACAGTTTTCGGCGGCTATGCGCAAACAAAGGTGGCTGCAGAATTGATTTTGCGCCAATTAGAAGTTAAAGCAGGACCAATTTCTTATTACCGCTTCGGCTTGCTGACAGGCGATTCGAAGAGCGGGAAATCAGCCAAGGACGATTTTTTGAACATGTTCGCGCGCGGCATTTCAGCGCTCGGCTGCGTACCCGATTCGAACAGCAAGCTGGAAGTCGACATCACGCCTGTCGACTACGCGGCACGAGCAATGGCGCATATTGCCATCAAGAACACTGAATCAGGAGTCGGCAACACGTATCACATCGCCAATGAAACGAGCTTGAACCTGAAGAGATTGGTTTCGTCGATACGAAAGCTCGGGCGCAAGCTGGATCTTCTGCCACCCGATGCGTTTTTCTCCCAATTGAAATCCAAACAATCAAAATTCAGCTCCGAAGAGTCAGCGGCATATCTGGCTCTGTGCCGGGCTTTGAAGAACGACGAAAGTTTCTCTCACTTCCGCACCATGGACCTGTTCCAAGCAACCGACATAAAGTTCGAATGCGCCAATACAAAAGCGGCTCTCAAAGGCACCGCTATAAAATGCCCAAAACCGACCGCCGGGCTTATCGAACTCTACATGCGAAAGGCATTGAAAGTTTTTCCCATGGCTGGGGGAACTCTCGGACACAATACGATTTGCCTAAACATAGCGACCAGTCTTCGCAATCGGCTCCGGGCAAGCGGCTGCAAGGTTTTCATTTGCGACGTAAAAGTTATCGCAAATGCATGCGCTTACTATCCCGATATCGTCGTAGATTGTGGCGCCACTTCCGATTGTGATGTGAGCACGAACACGCCGATGATGATATTCGAGGTGCTCTCCAAATCGACGACCTCAACAGACAGGACCGAAAAACTGGCTGCATACCAGTCAATTCCGACACTAAAGGACTATGTGCTTGTGCATCAGTCGAAAAAGCATCTCGAACATTACAGAAAAACCGATGGTGAATGGGTGTTTCGAGAATACCGCGGCAGTGACAACATGTATTTCGCCGGCCCATCAGAATCGCGAATTCCACTCAAGCTTTCGCTCGACGACGTCTACGAAGACCTCGCCTTTTAAGCCGGGTTGGCAAGAGACGACGAAAGCTATTGCTAGCCGCGCCATTCTTGCAGACCCAGCCTCATTGCAACCCAAAGCCCACACAGGAGCTTAGTGAAACAGTCTCAGAGAGTAAGAATGGCTCAAGAGACTGTATTAACCATCAAGATAGAAACACACATATTTCTTGTGTTTAAGAGACTATTTCTTTAGGCTGCCGTTATCCATCCTTCATCCTTCTCAATTTGCAAAACGCCCTGCCAGATTTCGCTTGAACTACGCTGAAACTCTTTCAGCCGCTCACTTTGTGAGTGCAAGTTCGGCGTGGTCTTCGGTATCGGCGGCTTCTTTTGGATTGGGTGATTGTTGGTGCAGCCATGCATTCGCACGAGCTGCTTCTCGAACTGCAATTTCGCAGTTCCAGGAACAAGAGAAAACGGAGTAAAGAATTATGCTCAGTTACATCGCGCGCGTCCTGCTCTTCATGTTCGCGCTCCCCGCCCTCGGCCTCATCACCTTCACCGGTGGCATCTGGACCGGCCTCATCGCCGCTCTGATCGTCGGTTTCGTCGGCGCTCTGCTCACCCTCGCTCTGCTCCCCGCCATCGCCGGCGCGGGCATCGTGGGCTCCATCCTGTCGGGCGCCGTGGGCGGCCGTCTCGGACTGGTGCTGTTCTGGTGCTTCCTGGGTGCCCTCGTGGAAGGTCTCGCCATCGCCGGCGTCGCCTACCTCCTGCCGGGCATCGCCCTGATCGGCTTCTGGCAGACCGTCGGTGCCGGTGCCATCCTGGGCGCGGTCACCGGGCTGCTTTCGCCCAAGCGCAGCTAGTCGCCAAATAGATAACTGGTAAAAGGCGTCTCTTCGAAGACTTCGAAGAAGGGAAGTTTTTCGCCAGTGTATCGGCTGCAGGACGGTCGTTTCGAACTGTTCCAGCGTTCACACGAACGCACGAACAGAACGATTCGGCCGTCCTTGCAGTTTCTCCAAAGCAAATCTCACTGCAAGCAGAAAACAAGTTTGTCATCGGCAAAAACAGCTTCGCATCTGCCTCTTTCTCTCTTATCCATGCTTCTACTACTTTATTTAGTATTGACAATCCGAAAAACGAAAGGGAGAAACGACCTTGCGGCCGCCCTCCCCTTCGCTGACTTGCGCCTACTTCACGGCATCAAATAGTCCTTGAGCGCGCTGCCGGTCGACCCGTTGTCGACGTTGGCGGCGCCCTTTCCGGATGCGTGATCGCCCAGGTGAACTGTGCGGAAGTCGATGCTGAAACGCGTCAAGCCGGACGCATTCTTCACTGTTTGATGCAGATGCGCTGCAGAAAAGAGGATGATGTCGCCGGCGCCTGAGCAGAAGGCATCACCGTTTTCGGCGCTGAAGCTGCCTTCCTGCGCTTGCGGATACACGGCTGGTTTGCCGCTCGTGCTCTGCCAACCGACGTTCGCCATCCACTCGTCGTAGTCGAAGCCGGCGCTGTTGTTGGGCACCGGCTTGTCGAAGGAGTCATGGAAGAAGGCGAACGAATCGGCTTCCGTCACCGCATGCAACGGAATCCACCAGTTGATTTGAGCTTGCGGATTGGCGTACCAGGTGTCGCGATGCGCGGTGTAGGCGGGGGCGGCCTTCGGGTTTTCATGCCCGAGATGAGTGACCGCCCTGAGCCTTACCGGGTCGACAGCGTGCTCGCCTTTCGCGAAGCCGAGATGCGCAAGCAGCTCGAAAAGCCGCTTGCGATACAGCTCCTCTGAGGCCAGACGCTTGCGGACCTTGCCGATGCGAGTGTAGAACTCATCACCGGAGAGCTTGAATTGCAGCTTGCGGCGCGCGGTCGCTCCGCCGAATTCTTGCTCGATTGCCGCCCAGACCGCCAGCACCAGTCGCCTGGAGAGGGCGTTTGCCGGAATGCGCACCACCTTGCCTGCATAGATGGCTTCTCTGAGCGCAGCGTTGTCGGCTGTCTTGAGAGTCACCATCATGCCGGTCTCCTCCCTACGCAGATGCAGCGCGGGCTTGCGTCGTTGCGCGGGTCGCCGTCGAGCGTCCCGTACAACTTGACGCAGGCGAAACCCGCCCGCTCGAACAAGCGGACGAGCTGACCAGGCGTGTACAGGCGCAGGGTGCTGTTGCTGTCGATCTTGCGACCGCCGGGCAGCTCCCAGTGCCAGACCTGCTTCATGACGCCCGAGTCTTCGTCAATCTGGCAGTCGCGCGTGATGACGATTTCACCGCCTTCCGCCGGCAGACGATGGATCATCTGCGGCTGGAAGTTGCTGCGGATCATCGGCGCGTTCGGGAAGTCCAGCGCGAACCAACCGCCCGGCTTGAGCGATTCGAAAGCGCGCCTGAGCATCCTGATGTTCTCCGCGTCCACGGCACTGTAGCCGAAGCTCGTGTACCAGTTGAACGCGGCGTCGCAGGGCTCGGACGGGACGAACTCGAAGGCGTCGCCGACATGAAACTCCACCGCCGAAACTGCACCACCCGCGACACCAGGCTGCGCCTTGCGAGCGTCGCCTCTGGCACGAGTGATGAAGCCCTTGCAGAGGTCCACGCCGACCACGTGCAGTCCACGCGCCGCCAAAGGGATGCTGACGCTGCCCATGCCGCAGCACTGGTCGAAGACGCGGTCGCCCGGTCTCAAGTCCAGCACGCGGGTAAGGAACTGCAGCGTCGCTTCCAGCTCAGCCGGATCGTGACGTTCGAGATAGAGATGGAACGGGGTGTCGTCGTAGAACGACTGCCACCAGTTTTGTTTCGATTTAGGTTTTGCCATTCATTCTCCTTCTGGCAGCAGGACAGGCGCCCGGTGCCCCGAGTAGATTTCGGGGACCGGACGCGCCCTGCCGCGAGTGTTAGAGGTTCTCACTTGATGGAATCATCGAATCGTTCGAGGTGGCTCAGCTCTTGAGCATCTTTTCGACGGCTGCTAGGGCGAGCTGGAAACGTTCGTCCCAGTTGCCACGAATCTGTTCGAACGGACGCTTGCGGCTCTCCAATTCATGCAGGCAGCGATCGAAGAACGCCGGGCTTTCCTTGGGGATGTACCGGTGCACGTCGTCCACCCAGGGCACGTCGTAGTGCGTGAGCAGATACAGGTCATAGTGACGCTTGTCCGCCTGGTGCCGCAGCCATTCGGGAACGCTCCCGACCAGCCGCCCGCTCCAGAGGATGCTCGTCACCATGTCCGAGTCGCAGAAAAGAATGCCGTTCGACTCGCGAGCGACCGCGTCTTCCAACGCGCACTGCCCGCGGGCGATAGCCAGCATATCGTTGTCGTCGATGTCCTTGCCGTTCGTCGCGATGTACGTCTGCGCGTACTCCGGGACGTAAGCAGTGCCGAAGTGCCGGGCGAGCTGCTTGGCGAGGGTGCTCTTGCCTGTGGATTCCGGACCGAACACACAGACGCGCCGTACATAATACGGGCGAACGATGCGCGGCAAGGCAGCCCAGTGCTTCAGCGGGTTTGCTCGAATCTCCTTTTCGGTCGTCGAATGACCGATGAGAGACGGGTCGCACGGGATGTAGGTCGCCCCCAGCTTTTCAGCCAGGAGTTTGCCCCGCGCTTCCAGGCAGAAGACGAACTTCTCGGCGGCAGACTTCGGCAGGATACGACGGAGCCCGCTTGCAAGCCGGCTTCCGAAATCCGCCGGGTCCGACTTGTGCCATTCGGCGCTTTTCACGCGCCGAACAGTCACGCCGGCAAACAGCTCCTCCAGCCAGGCAACACGAATCTCAGCCTGGACGGCATCGGCTTCGTGTTCGTCGACAACGATGACGAGTTCGTCGACGTAATGGCGAGCGAACTCAATCATGTGAACATGGGCGTTGGTGAGCGGGCAGAAATCGCCCACCACCACGCCCTTACGAGTGCTTGCTCGTTTCATAATCGGTCCTCGCTGTTTACCTCCGCTTTTTAAGGGCGGCGGTCTCGTTGGAGCCGTACATGCCGTTTTTCACGATCAGTTGCGCGACGTCATACGGCGTGCAGTACAAGGTCGGATGACCGTCCTTCACCAGCGTGCGAATCTGCTCAGCCGAGACCGGCACGCTCGGGGCGTACACGACCTCGATGTCGGCGTTCGGCACGCGCTTCGCCCAGGTCTTCGCCTTCTCGATGTCCGTCCAGCCCTTGGGGATGGCGATGAACTTGCACATCTTGAAGAGGTCCTGCGCGCCCATCCACTTGCTGAGGGTGAACGGATGCTTCGGATCGAGATATTCCGACCCGATGATGACGAACAGCTCCACGTCCTTGCCGAAACGGCGGCGAGCCTCTTCGACGGTTTGCAGCGTGTAGCTCACCTTGCCGCTGTCGACGTCGGTGCGCCAGGCATCGAAGTAGGGGTTGCCGGCAGTCGCCGCCACCACCATCTCGTGACGCTCTTCGGCCGTGTCGCGAACCTTGCGGTTGTTGGGCGGATTGGCGCTGGTGACGAAGACGACGCGGTCGAGGTTGTGCTCCTGGCGAGCCCATTCGCCGCGCAGCAAGTCACCCTGGCTTATCGGGTCGAACTGTCCGGGGAACAGCCCGACACGCTTCACATCGCACAGGTCCGGAGCTTCGGGCTTGTAGGCCCTCTGTCCCGGCTTCAGGTAATGACCCTTCTTGGCGATGATCTGCTGCACGTCCCAGGTGGTGGTGTACCAGATGGAACGCCCCTGCCGGACCCACTCACGAATCATCGTGCTGGAAAGCGGCGGGCTGGGCGCGAAGAGCGGCTTGATGCGCGCCTGAGGGACGAGTTTCGCCCACGCCTTGATCTGCTCCACCGTGATGTCCTCACGGGGGAAGACCAGGAACGTGAGATTGTTCTTGGCGAACATCTGGTCGGCGCCGATCCACTTGGGCAGGAAGTACTTGTGGTCGGGGTTGAGGTACTCCGCGCTGATCATGACGAAGACGTCAATGTCCTCGCCGTACTCGTCGAGGACGCCCTCGACGGTGTTGATCATGTACGAAGTGCCCTTCTGATTGATGTCGCTGCGCGAAGCCCGGAAACGCGGGTTGCTCGCAGTGGCGGCGACAACCATGTCGTGGCGGTCGTTGGCTGACAGGGAGTCTTCTTTGCCGTTAGGCGACTCGCCGCAGGTCACGAACACGATTTGGTCGAGATCTTCCGACCACAGGGTCCACTGCGCGCACACCAGGTGCCCGTAGTGAATGGGATCGAATTGTCCGCCGTAGATTCCGATCCGTGGGCGCCGCGCGAGCGGCTTGCCGTAGATCGAGAGTCCGAGGTGGCGCCTCAGATTCTTGAACTTAGCCATAGTTTTTGATCTCCTGGTTAGAGCTCATGCGAATTGGCTTACAGCCGAGTACATAAACGCCTTCCTTAAGGGCGCTGGATAGACCCACAGCCCAAGCGCGTTTCCAACACAAGATCGAAATCGCCTGTCTTTGCGCGCATCGAAGATGCAGCAATTAGATGAGCGATATCAAAGTAGTGGTGGGTGTTTACGTGCCTAGGATTTGGGTGCGTGAGTAGATACACTGAGCTTATTGGGCATTCTTGACATCAAACAAGCTCTGTCAGCTTTTGTAACTACAAGCCCAAAGCCATGGCTCAGAGCTTCTTAGCGCAGCTAGCGAGATCTGCGAAACCCCATACAGCGGCGCATTGCATGCACTCGCTCGCACCGCCAAACTAGCCCGCGCGACCATCCCGAGCATCTCTTGACAGCAATAAAAGCCGTTTAACGATGGCGCTCGCCGACCTTCACCAGCTCACGCGCAGCGCCAACAAACGTTAGTCACAAAAATTCCGGGCAACCTTCCTCCTAATCCCGGCATATCAGCCGTGACGGAAATATGTGACACCACCGCTCCCGCGTGAGCAAAAACTAGAAACGGAATCAAAATGCCAGAGCTGCCTTTAACTTTCAAATTGTTCGCCACCCTCTGTGTCCTGTCCGCCATCGCGCTTATGTGCTGGCAAGAGGAGATAACAGCTTCCTTCGAAATGCTCAGGGAAGCCTATGATAAGAACAATCTGCCGGAAACATTACCTGTAGTCGCCGCGCTCTTCTCGAGAAAATTCGACTTCTTATTTCTCTTTGCCGCCAACATCGCCGCGCTTCTCATCGCAGGCGCAGGCAAAAGCCGAAAGTTTGCGGAAGCCCTGTCAGGTCGCCGCTTCGAACATCAGCACCACTTTAACCGGTTTACTTCGCGACGATAGGCTGTTCGGATACGACCGACACTTCTCTGCCGATTGCGGCAGCGACTGCTGCCAGTGACTTGACCAGCTCGGTCATTTCTTCCAGCGAGAGGGCTTGCCTGGCGTCTGAAATCGATTTTCTCGGTTGCGGGTGGCACTCTATCATCACGCCATCCGCACCGCACGCTACGGCGGCGCGAGCGAGGTCTGCTATCAATTCATGGCGACCTGCGGCATGGCTGGGATCGACAATCACGGGAAGATGCGTCATCTGTTTCAAAACAGCGACGGCGCCGAGATCCAAAACATTTCTCGTCATCGAATCGAAACCGCGAATACCGCGCTCGCAAAGAATAACGTCCTGATTGCCTCCCGCCATAATATATTCGGCGGCCATGAGAAACTCTTCGATGGTGGCAGCAAGACCGCGCTTCAAAAGCACCGGTTTTTTCGCCTGGGAAACTTCTTTCAGAAGCTCGAAGTTTTGCATATTGCGGCTGCCGATTTGCAAAACATCGAGGCTGTCGTGAGCCTCTTCGAGTTGTTTGGCGGACATCACCTCGGCAATCACGGGCATGCCGTGCTGCTTTCCGCTCTCGGAAAGAATTTGCAGCCCTTCTTCGCCGAGCCCTTGAAACGAATAAGGCGAAGTGCGGGGTTTGAAAACTCCACCGCGCAAAGCTTGAACAGGAGCCTTGGAAAGTACTTCTGCGCACTCTTGCATCTGCTCTTCGCTCTCTACCGAACAAGGTCCGGCCACCAACATGAGGCGATTTCCGCCGCATGAAACACGAGGCGAGATGGCAATTTCCGTGCGGTGCTCAGGGCTCCGCTTTTGTGTGAGCAGGTTGTCCAAGAGACTTTTCCCCACAGCGCGCTCCACTCAGTATAGGGCTGAATTGTTGATCTGGCGCGCTGAGTGTACGGATGTGACAAGCCAGGTAGGGAAATTACGCTAATGAACGTCTGTTTTGGTTCGCTCCGGCTCATTTCAACAACGGACTTATTTATGACATTGCATAGTAGAACATCGCCAAAATACAACGGGGGCGGGCAATAGCTGCGTATGGGCGGTGACCCAAACACAGCTAAGGAGAAACCGTTTTTTCGGTTGTTCTCCCGCCCCCGTGTACTTGTGTGCTACGTCCCATGGTCGGCTGCCTTTCTGGAAGACTTACCACCATGCTCTTTGAGCAGGTGTGCTTCCATTAGGCACCGTCCTTAGTCGAGTCGCCGCCTTTCTCACCGCTGAGGCTTATGGCAGTAACAACGACTTCGTCATCCGGTTTGGTCGGCGCGGACTTCTTCTTGCCGGGAGTCCGTTTCGACTTGGGCCTCTTGTCCGTCTCCTGAGCCTTATCGGCAGCCGGCGCGTCTTCTGACTTTACGTCGGCGACGGGCTCAACTGTCGTGGTTTCAGAAGAAGGAGAATCGGCAACAGCCGGGGCTGGTGATGGGTCTGCAGGCTTCACATCTGCAGGTTTCGACTTGCCGCCTTCTTGCGCCTCTACAGGACAGACCACAGCCGCAGAACCGACGCGCTCCGAGCACTTGAACTGGTGAATCACCATCTCAAGAATCGGGTCGTCCTCCTGGGCACCGTAGCCTTTCGTGTAGAGCTCCCGAACAATGCC
>Ga0268299_1003340_pt1 | contig 15130 bp, 12 predicted proteins | sample NOBtaG_FD_193484 | JGI IMG/M metagenome (GOLD analysis project Ga0268299, IMG submission 193484) | Activated sludge microbial communities from bioreactor in Nijmegen, Gelderland, Netherland - NOB reactor | ecosystem: Engineered > Bioreactor > Aerobic > Activated sludge | place: Netherlands...
GCAGCACAAATTGGAGTACGCGCTTTTCAGCACAATGAATTCGCTGCCGTTCTTCTCGGCTAACGCCGACAGAGCCGCATCGGAAATTATCGATGCCTGCCGCTTCGGTGACGCGGAGCTGATAATCACGATGCCGGCGCAGTTCCTGGCGAAGTTCAGAGCGCTGTTTCCCGATACGACCGCAGAAGTTCTCGGGACTGTCAGCCGATTCTTGCCGAAAAAGGGCGACAACGGCGATGAGATGAAGACCGGCAAAGAAAGTCAGAGCGAGCTTTCACCCAACGCCCTCACATACCTTGCCGACAAAGCGGTGACGAAAAACAACGAAGACCTCGTTGCTGCGCGTGACGGCGGCAACGGCAACGGAAAAGAAGAGCACAGCTAGAACTTACGAAGCTTGAAAAACGGCTGTGGTAAGCGCCTCAGCATTCTCCGTTTTTACACTGCAAACTGAACCAGAAAACAGAGCCGCCGTCTTTTGCGTCACGCACGCCGATGGCGCCGCCGTGCCGAAGAATGATGGCTTTGCATATCGCCAGTCCGAGACCAAAACCGACTTTCGAATCGCGTTTTCTATCCGCCTGGCGGTAGCGCTCGAAGATCGTGCTTCTTTTCGATGTGGGAACTCCAGGTCCTTGATCTGCAACTTCAACAACCACCTGTGAGTTTTCCAGCCTGTTAGAAAGTTTGATTTCCCCACCTTCAGGTGAATATTTGATCGCGTTCGACACCAGATTCATAACTACTTCTTCGATGTAGGCACGATCTGCAAACACTGACTGGCTCTCAATCTCGTTAATCAAAGAAAGATTCTTGCCTTCCAATTGCGGAGTAATTATCGAGGCGACGTCCTTTGCCAGGTCTGCGATATCAAAATTCTCTTGATTGAGCTCAATATCTGTTGTGTCCATTTGCTCGATTTTCAAAAGGCGGTTGACCAACTCTAGCAACACGGAGCTGCTCCTCATCGCCACTTCCAGACGTTCTGCCGTTTCTTTATTGACACTGCCATGCGCGCCCTTGATGGCCATTTGCAGGACACCGGATATGGTGCTTAGAGGCGTTCGCATGTCGTGACTTACCATTGAGAAAAAATCAGATCGTGCTTGCTGCAATCGATAAGATTCTGTTTCATCAGCAACAACAGTGAGGAATTTTTTCTCTTTATTGTTCTCGAAGGAAACAGTGGAAACCTTTACCGGCACAAGTTCTTTATCAGGCGTGACAGCAAACAGATCGGCAAGAGCAGAGGCGGATTCGCCTTCAAGCAATGAAACGAAGTTAGCACGCTGTTCCGCGCTTAGTTGGAACATTTTGGACAAATTATTCTCGTGAAAATAATTGAGATCAATATCGAAAAAATCTTTGGCAAATTTATTGATCGACTCTACTCTCCCTTCCGCATCAGTGATGAAGAGCGCCGCGGGAAGAACATCGATGACTGTTTGAAGGCTGTCGCGCGAGGATGAAATCTGCTGCATCATCTCCAATTGCGACTGACGGTTCGCTTCCAGTTTGTCGAGCATGCCTCTGAAGTTTTTGTCCAACTCTTCCAGTTCATCATCGGACTTAATCGGCTCCAGAAGCGGCTCGTGATTGCTAACTCGGTTGAAATTTTCAGCAATCGTATTGACCGGTTTGACTATAAGCTTGGATATAAACAAGACGATGGCGATCGTCATCAATGAATTGATTAATACAAGCAAATCGAAACTGCGCCGCAGTTCGGCGCGAGAGATCTTCTCGGCCGAAATCCCAGCCTCCACGGCGGTTTTGGCGGATAGGTCTATCTCGCGCAGCGTTTCAATCAGGCCCAGCATGGCATGTTTTACGCGCCGGTTGCGTTCCAAATCCTCAAAAAACGACCCGAATTGATTTTCTGCATCAGGGTGAAAATCCGACACCTTCAGCGCATGCATCAGCTCAGCATTTCGAAAATGCATGCGTGAAGCAGTTGCGGGATCATTCAATTTCTTGGCGAGCAAAGTCTCCAGAGTATCGATGGATTCCGCCATCTTGCCCATGTAGACATCGAAGTCTTTGCGATCGCCTTTATCGCGAAACATTTTGTACTGCATCAAGGCCTGGAGGGCGAAAAACTCATTGGTGATGAGACTGTTGGCCGCGCTGGCTACGGCTCTTCGGTCAGCCAACTCATCGACCAGTTTTTCCAGCTCTTTTACTTTCGTGTGCGTGTGACTGTAAAAATACCAGTTCACCGCCAGTGGTATCAAAACCATCAAGCCGAGCTTATGAGTGAGTGTGAGTTTGGCGGGCATGTCGGCGGTGGAGAAACGCTTGCTTCACTAGTATCGGCAGAGCCTAAAACTACGATAACACCCGCTTAAGCTCTTAGCAGAAGCGACCATCCTTGCACAGACCTTGCGGACACATAGCGCAATTGCCGACCAATAAAGGGTTTCGCCAAAGCATATGCGCTAGCGATGCTAATTGCGGTGGTTTCTAAGAAGCGCCTTATCACCACATGTCAAGCGGTTTCACGGCCCTGCAAACAGGCATCATTTCAGCGTTCTATCACCCCAAATAAAGCGCATTTAAGTACTCTCTTTCAGGAAAAGCTCACTGATTACAAAAACTTATATGCGTGAGATCTCTCAGCCTGTTCTTTCAACACGTGCCCGACATTAATGTCATAAGCATCGCCTTCTTTACTTCACCCGAGTAACCACCTACAAAACTTCTCTAGTTCAACTTCCATCCTTCACGTCGCCAGGATTAAAGGCCTCTGCCCGATGCCCGTAAGAGCACCGGCGGAAACTTTCAATCCTGGCAATTAGAACTCCTGCGAACATAGCCGTTTTGTCAGCCCGAATGTTCTTGCGCAATCGGCGCGAAGTTCGACGGGCGGCGGCTTTGTTCAACATCGGAGAATGGAGCCCTAAATGTTCAACAACCTGATGACTGATATCCTGGCGCATCCGATCGTGCAGCAGATGGGCAGCTACTTGCCTCATCTCCTGCTCTCGATCGCATTGGGCGCCTGTATCGGGCTCGAGCGTCGGCATCGCCAAAAGATCGCCGGAGTTCGTACCCATCTGCTCGTCTGCGTGAGCTCGTGCATGATCACGCTGATGGGCGCATTGATCGTGAAAGCAGCCGGCGTCGGAGATGCCACGCGCATCGCCGGACAAATCCTGCCTGCTCTAGGTTTCATCGGCATGGGCGTCATCACCCGCAAGGGCTGGACGACTTCCGGCGTGACCACAGCCGCAACGATTCTCTTCACTGCCGCCGTCGGCATTATGCTTGGTTATGGCTATTTCTCTCCAGCAGTAGTCGTCGCCATTCTCACCCTCACCGTTGTGCAGATCAGCTACCTGGTTCTGCCGAGCACGGATGCGGGTGGGCATGCGCTGAGGATCGCCTGCGCGGAAGAGAATTTCAACGAAGTGCGCAAGCTTTTCGGCGAGCGCGCCAAGTTGGAGAGCCTCTCCAAAGACGCCGGGAAAGTCACCTTCAAGCTCGTCACTGAGCTGAGCTCCGATGAAATCGACGATCTCATCGCGCAGCAGGTGCACAACCCGCATCTCATCACCATCGAACTGGCCGAGCACAAGGAGTAAGGCGGTTCGGACGCAGCCGCTTCGGGTTGGACGATGCATCGCACTTGTGCATGATTGCACGCGTGCAGGCACATTCAATCCGGAGCGGCGCGTTTTTGCCAATGGAGCGAACGTCTGTCCGCTTCGTTTCGTATCTGTTCTAACCAGTGCCGGGACGGGTTTCAACGGGTGAGTCTTGCACGCGCGTGCGAATTGCCGTGCTCATTCGCTGAAACCCGCCCTGGTGCGCAAATTACGAGCAACAACAGATGATGGACCTGAAGACCAAACTCATCTCTGCGGCGCTTGCCATGCTGCTGATTTTCGGCGGCGGAATGTACGCGGGATATCAAATTCCGCGCACCGACCCGCAAGACCAGATCGAAACGGTGTTCACGCCGTATGAAGACGGGCTTGCCGCCTATCTTCGCTTTCTGGATCGAGCGCAGCGTTCGGTGCACATCGCGGCCTTCAACTTCACCGACCCGCGCATCTACGACAAGCTCCTGGAGCTTCACGCGCGCGGAGTGAAGGACATTCGCGTTCTCATCGACCTTTCGCAGACGCGCGGCTGGTCGGGTGATGACATCGAGAAGGGTATCGGACGCCTCAGGGCTGCCGGTATCGAAGTCGTAATCGGCACGTCCGAGAAGAACAACCAACTCATGCACCACAAATACACCGTCGTCGATGGTGTGTGGGTCGAGGATGGAAGCTGGAACTACACCAAGCTCGCCAACCGGCAAGGAAACGTGCTGAACTTCATCTACTCGCCCAGCCGCGGACGGCTCTTCTTGGACAACTGGCATCGCATGCACAAGTTCATGAAGGCGCAGCAGGACGCGCGCGAGGCGGAAGAGAGGACGAAGACGAAGCGCTGAAAACAGCGCCATTTTGTTGCTGCCACTCCCGGGCGCAAGCCCTACTGTTTTCGGAGACCGGCATGAAGACCTCAAGAACATCTGTCAGGCGCGGCTACAAGAAAGGCGACCGAGTTGAAATCCTGCGCAAGGATATCAACTGGGGCACGCGCAAGAAGCAGCGTCATGGCTACATCACGCACGTGGACGGTGGCTACCACTACGTGCGGCCGCTCTACTGGCGCGAAGGCGAAGTGCTCGAGTTGTACGACGTCGAGATTCGCCACGCGCCGCTCAAGCTCAAGAAGCGCTAAACAAGCGCCTCGCCAGCTCAGACAAAAATCGCGAAGCGTCGGTGGTTTTTTCCGCCGCGCTTCCATTCCTCGATTCGATGCGCCGGCGAGTGTCCAGCGCGACCGTCTTTGAGGGTAGTGATTCCGGAGTCTCGACACAAATGCGACCACGCAAAATCACCATCGTGTTCAATCCGAAGGGTGGCTCGGCAAAGGGGAATACTCTTACGCAGCTCGCCAATCTGTTCAGGAGCCATGGCATCGATGTCACTGTCGTGCACACGACGGCGGCGCCCGGCTCGGCTACGAAACTGGCTCAACAGGCGGCGCGCGACGGAGCCGATGTGGTCATTCCTTTTGGCGGCGACGGCACTGTCCGCGCCGTGGCGGAAGGATTGATCGGCACGCAGGCGGTGTTCGCTGTTTTTCCCGGCGGCACCGGCAACCTGTTCGCCCGTTCGTTCTACGCCAACCCGACCGTCCAACAGTTCGTCGACATGGTGCTCAACGGCACCCCTCAGTCGGTGGACATGGTCAGACTGACCTACTCGGACGCCGGCGGCGAAGAGCACACACAGTATCAACTGGTGGCACTGGGACTGGGCAAGGTATCGGATGCGATTTCCGAAGCCGACCCGTTCTGGAAGCGCATCTTCGGCAAGCTCAACTACGCGGTGCGCATGTTGCGCGCCTGCTTGTCGCCCAACCCGCTGCGCTACCGCCTGTCCTCGCGAGGGCAGGTGCAGATGGACAGCGACGCCTCCGCGGTGTTCGTCCTCAACGTGGCACCACCGATGATATCAGCGCTGAGCCGCGGAGCCAACGGTTCCGACGGCCTGCTCGATGTCGTCGTCATCAAGGGAATCAACCTCTGGCAGTTGCTGGGAGTCGCCTGCGCGGTGAGTCTCGGCAAGCCGGAGAGCAGCCGTCACTATCGCCGGATTCGCACCGACGAAGTGACGATCGAGACTTCGGGTCCTGTGGTCCCGAACATCGATGGCGACTCGGGCAAGCCCACGCAGTCGCTGCGCGTCACCAACGTCTCCGGCGCAATCAAAGCGATTCTCAGCTACTGAGTTTCGCTTGAGCGGTAACACCGCAGCGCCGAAAACAGAGTTCGTCTCTCGTGCAAAAGCGGCTGCCTCCCTCGAGGTAGCTGCTTTTCGCGCATCTCCATCTATGGAGGAAACAAGCTGTGAATATTCAATCCGTGCTGGCCTTCCTCTCAGACCACTGGGTCTGGGCGGCGCTTGGGCTGGCAGTTGCATGTCTCGTGCTGTACGTCGCAAGACGTTACAGCTTCTGGAAGGGCGAAGCAAGGAAGTTGCTGGAGGGCGGCTATTTGCCGGCTCCCCCGACTTTCCTGGCGCGACTCTTCTTCAAGTTGGCTACCAGGCTGATTGTCTTCCTGGTAGTCGGTCCCGTGAAAGTCGTAGGCAAGCGCAATGCCCGCTATGACGGCAGGCTGCTGATCGCGCCCAACCACACATTCCAGATGGACTTTGCTGTGACGCGTACGGCTCTGCCGTGCCATTACACGCAAATCGCCAAGCAGGCTGAAGTCAAAGGCCCGCGAGCCATCTTCGCAGCCTGGGTCGGCACCATTGCCGCCAAGGTCGAAGGTGGGACGGCAAAACCGGGTCAGGGAGCGGCGGTCGTCAAGGCGGCTGCCAATTACCTGGCTTCGCGCAAACTGACCCGCCTGCTGCTTTTCCCGCAGGGCAAGCTCGTTTACGACAATGTCCTGCGACCCGAGGATTTCCGAACGGGAGCGGCTCGCACCATGTCCATGGCTGTCGAACAGCTTGGCGACGGTGAAGCTGTTGCGCTCCTTCCGGCCGCCATCCATTACCGGCGCGATCCGAAAGACGCTTCTCACTTCCAGCGTTTCGTCGGAGCAATCGCGAGGGTCATATCGCCTTTGAGGGGCTTTCGCACCTGGGTGGATGTGACTCGTAATGCCGACGGCACCAAGACGGTCACGAAGTTCCGCAATTACGGCGCCGTCGTCGTGATTGGCGAACCCATTCCCTTTTCCTTGCTGCCGCAAGACCCACATGAGTGCTCGCAGTTCATGCGAGCCAAGATTCAGGAGCTGCTGAACCAGGCCCAGAGCCTGTAAACCGGCGCACCTGTTTCTTGCACATTAAAGCAGGGAACCTGAAAATGAGTATCTATCTTATCGTCGCAGTTGCTGCGGCGTGTCTAGCTGGACTCACATTGGCATGGAAGCTTTGGCTGTCGCCGCTCATCAAGCGACACAAGGCTTATGTCACGCAGATTGCGGTCTGCGGCTATGTGGGTCCCCCGCCGACGGACAGGGCATGGCGCGTCATGAAGTTTTGGACGCGCCTTCTGACCTGGATCCAGGTAGGCAAAGTAACCGTGGTTGGGCGTGAGAATCTCGATTCGGTCCCCGGGCCGATCTTGTTCGCGTCCAATCACCCCTTCGGAATCGAGGTGGCAATCACACCTCTGGTGCTCAACCGCAAAGCTCGATACATGGCGCACGAAGCGGTCTTCCTGTTCGCAGGCGGACTGGGTGCGCACATTGCCGGACCCTGGGGAGGCTTCGTCGCTCACGACAAAATCCGCGATCACGGTGTTCGTGCGCGTCGAGCCGCAACCCAGGTTCTGACGTCGGGTCAGACCCTCGTCATGTACCCCGAAGGTCTCACAAACCTGGAGCCCACCATGTTGCCGCTCAAGGATGGCGTCGTTCGCGTCGTCAAACAAGCGGCCAAGGAGTTGGGCAAGGAAGTCTGGATTCAGCCTGCATACATGCGCTACGGGCGATACCCGAGCAAGTGGATGCAGCGTTTCACGCGGCCCGTGCAATACGCGCTGCTCTTCCTGTTGCTTCCCTACTTCCGGCGCGGCTGCAAAGTCGTCCTCGGAAAACCGCTCCCCGCAAGCCAGCTCTCTGCCAACGACGATGAGGCAACTCTTCAGTTGAGGCATGCGATCGAAGCTTGCGATCCCAAGACGGTCAAATAGCCAAGTTTAAGATCCGCTGTTCATTTTGGTGGGCGTGCAAACGCAATACCCATTAACTCGAGTAGCGGTCTTTGTGATGGGCGGCCGGATCTGAAGCTGGAAACAGCCTAAGGTCCGGTCGCTCCATCATTTTTTTCCTTTGTCGGCTCTTCTACTATCCCGTGTAGCATTTTTAATCAATCTGCTACACTCCAATAGCCACAAGCTTTGCCGACCATTTCCAGTGCTCTCTTTCCACGTCATCACGCTGTTTCCCGAACTGATCACCACATACACGTCGGTGAGCGTGATTGGGCGCGGCATCAAAGCCGAGAGACTGGCGATCAAAACCTATAATCCCCGCGACTATTGCCCGGACAAATACAAGAAAGTCGATGACACGCCATACGGCGGCGGAGCAGGGATGGTTTTGAAACCGGAACCATTTTTTGCAGCTTTCGAAGACATAATTAGTGGGCTGGATGACGAAAAGCGTGAGAACATGCCGGTTCTGCTCATGAGCCCGCAAGGTGAGCCTTTTCGCCAAAAGACCGCGCAGAAATTATCCGAGCACGAGAACATCGCCATTCTATGCGGTCACTATGAGGGTTTTGACGAAAGAATCAGAACGCTCGCCACAATGGAAATTTGCATCGGCGACTATATTCTTACCGGTGGAGAACTCGCATCGCTGGCAGTAATCGATGCCGTCGGCAGGCTCATACCGGGCGTGCTTGGCAAAATCGCATCGGTGCACGAGGAGTCATTTTCCGATGGCATTCTCGAAGCCCCGCAATACACAAAACCTCCCGAGTTTCGAGGCATGGAAGTGCCCGAGATTTTGCGTGGAGGCGATCACAAAGCAATCACAAAATGGCGCAGAAAGCAGGCACTTTTGCGCACGATGAAACGCCGCCCTGATCTTTTGGAAAAGGCCGAATTATCAGCACAAGATCGAAAACTTCTGGCTGAAATAGAGACCGAACTCGACGGCAATTAACCATCGGCTCGTGCGAACCAACCCGACAGGAAGGCTACCGTGGGCTTTTCGGGTATAAAGTTCGGGGATTTGAATATGCACGTTTGGGTGTCATGGATCAGGACAAAACCCTTCAAACAAAATCCGGGATTGTTTCCACATCGTTGATGCAATGTCCGCAATGCAATGCTGTGTACGGCAACCACATCGCATATTGCACATCCGACGGAACCAAACTGGTGAAAGCCGAAGACGGCAGCGCTTCTCAGTCAATCTTCGCCGAGAAGTACGAGATACTGGAAGAAATCGGCAGTGGCGGCATGGGCACCGTGTACAAAGTGCGGCAAATTTTGCTGGACAAGACTTGCGCGTTAAAAATAATCCCTGCTGATTCGCTCAATGACTTGCTTATTACGCGGTTTCAACGTGAAGCACAAGTGATGGCAGCCCTCGACCATTTCAATCTCGGGCGCATTTTGGATTTTGGCGTTTACCAAAATCAGCCCTTTATCGCCATGGAATACATCGACGGAATCCCGCTCAGCAAGCTTATTTTGCAAGAGCAGATCAATTTCGCTACGGCAGTGGAAATTTTCTCTCAGCTATTGGACGCTTTAGCCCATGCCCACAAAAAATCAGTGTTGCACCGCGATATCAAACCCAGCAACATCATGATTGTCCGCTCAGACTCTGGGGCGAACAGCGAAACTTTGCGAGCGATCTTGCTGGATTTTGGCATTGCAAAAACATTCGACAGTGGAGATGCCACTACTGCCGGTACCGCAATTCAAGCATTGACTCGCACGGGAGAAATGATTGGCAGCCCGCTTTATATGAGCCCCGAACAGGCAAGCGGAGAAAAGCTCACGGCCCGCTCCGACCTTTACAGCTTTGGTTGCGCACTCTTTGAATGTTTGACGGGAACAGCTCCATTTGTCGGAAAATCGACGGTAGATACGATCATGTTGCACGTCGAAAAAGAGCCGCCGTCACTGAAAGAAGCTTCATTGGGACGCGAATTTCCGGCCGGACTGGAAAGAGTTGTACGCAAGCTCCTCTCGAAAAATCCGGACGATCGATTTCAAAGCGCCGAAGAGACAAAACGCGCACTGCGTCTGGCATTACAGATAGATGAAAATGACAGCGCCGCTGCTCCGAGCGAACCAAGTTCGACCAAATCAAAAGTTGCAGTAGTACTGGTGGCGGTGTCAATCATCGCCACAGTTTCACTGATAGCATTCATGACCATTCAAGGAGAGTCCACAAACATCGAGATCAGCAAAGCCGCCGCCAAAGAGGATAACACCCATCTTTCAGCGCCTCTGCAGAACATCGAAGACGTCACGAGACTCACCCAACAGAGACACAATCGCGTGGACAAATTCGACATCGATGAGGAAAATAGTGAAACGGAAAAGAAGCAAGTGCACGAGGCTCAGACGGTCAATTATATTCCACTGAGCGGGAGGGAAAGCGTGGTTGGTCTGCGCTATCAAACCATCGAGCCGGCACGTGTGGCTCTGTTGCAACAAAATCGAAATCTGGTCAGGCTTGGCCTGGCACAAGCCAAGTTCCCGCACAGCATGCTGGGCAATATGTCAGGTCCTCTGCGAATTCTGCGCCTGAGCGCCGACCACATCAAAGACGACGATCTGAAATTCGTGAGCAAAAACGAGAATCTTCGCAATCTGGTTTTGAATTCCAATCCAATAACTGCACGCGGAGTGGCGCATCTCACCAATCTCAAATTTCTTGAAAGTCTCGACCTAGCCAACACGCGCTGCGATGCCGCCGCCATGAAAGAATTGCAAAAACTCCCGAGTTTAAGTCTCTTGCATCTGCGCAATAGCCCTTTCATCGACGACAAAGCGCTCGAGGTCGTTGCGACCTTGCCCAATATACAGTTATTGACGCTGGACAATACGAAGGCAACCGGTAAAGGGATTGCTTACTTGCGGCGAATGCCCAAGCTCTGGTCGCTCTCATTGAGAGAGCTGGGCTTGACCGACAAGGATATAGTCAGCCTGAAGAGCTTTCCGAACCTGCACGTCGTCAAACTGGCGGCGGATCGCGTCACTTCTGCAGGTGTCAAAGATCTTGCTCAAATCCCGCGCCTTGCTGAACTCGACCTCGAATTCAATCCCGTAGACGACACGGCTGTTCCATTTCTTTTGAAAGCGACCGGACTAAAAAAACTGAACCTTTCTGCCAGCAAAGTGACGGTTGCGGGTATTCGCAAATTGGCTGCGTTGCCAAATCTCAAGCAGATCAACGTCAGGCAGACTCCCGGCACCAGCGAAGCGTTCGCTCATCAATTTTTGACCGATTGCCCAAGTTGCGAAGAGTTCATATTCGTGCGCGAACGCGATGCAGCATACACTCGCAAAGAGTGGGAATACAACAACGAAAAGAACAAGACAGCCGCCGGCGGAAAGTAGTCAGGGACACAAGAATGGGGCAGGAAGAGCGTCAACATCTGCAAATAAACGTGACTTCGCTGCGCAAGTGCCCGCGATGCGACACCGTATTCAGTGCCATCGCTTACTGTCCCAATGATGGAACGAAACTGGAAGAGCACATTGCCGAAACACCTGTTCAAAGCCTCTTTGCAGACAAATATCAGATCCTGGACGAGATTGGCAGCGGTGGCATGGGCACGGTGTATCGTGTCAAACAAGTCTTGCTAGACAAAATTCTCGCCCTCAAGATAATCCCTTCTCACTTCCTGAATGAGCAACTGACTGCCCGTTTTCAACGAGAAGCGAAAACAATGGTGGCGCTGGACCATCCCAATTTGGCCCGCATAATCGACTTCGGCATCTGGCTCAATCAGCCTTTCATGGTTATGGAATATGTGGACGGAGTGCCCCTTTCCAAGCTGATTTCCGAACGAGTGGTTGCTCCGGCTCAAGCGGTGGATTTGTTCAGCCAGATATTGCTCGGACTGCAACACGCCCACGACAGAGGCGTGCTGCACCGGGACATAAAGCCGAGCAATATCATTGTTCGTCGAGATAACGAGCAAAGCAAAGCCACGCTACTGGACTTCGGAATTGCGAAAAAATTGGAAGGGGACGATTCCGTTATGACGACAAAAGGACTGACGCGCACCGGCGAAATGATCGGCAGTCCGCTTTACATGAGTCCCGAACAAGCTCGCGGCGAGAAGCTTTCCGAGCAGTCGGACCTCTACAGTCTCGGGTGTTCTTTGTTTGAAAGTCTCACAGGAACACCGCCTTTCGTCGGCAAGACAGCCGTAGAAACGCTCTTTCTTCATCTCGACCAAATTGCTCCTTCACTAAAGGAAGCTGCTCTGGGACGAGATTTTTCGCCCGCTCTCGAAAAGTTTATGAGAAAGGCGCTGACAAAAAACCCGGAAGATCGTTTTGCTTCCGCCGATGAAATGCGCATGGCCTTGTCGTTGTGCTTGCAACAACCCGAGCAAGCAACAACTGATCCCGAGCCAAGCAAGAAAAAGTTTCCGATCAAATCGGCTTTAATACCGGGATTTTTGCTGCTTGTCTTTTCCATAGCGGCGACTTCCATCGCTTTGCTAAATCCAAGCACAAGCGAGAAACAGCAGAAAGTCGTGGCGTCGGGCACAATCATCAACAATTTGCCCATGCAAGTTCCAGAAGAGTTTATGGACGCCGACGAATCAATCGCCGAAATTCCAACGGATGCCGATCGCGTTAATCAGGGAACGGAGCTAATACTGACTTTCCGCGAGAGAAGGATAGCGAACGAAGTCCAATCTTTGATCGTCAATGACAAGCATTTGAAAAAACTGGTCCTCGTGCAGTGCAAGTTCGATAAAGACTTACTCGGCAAATTGCCGCCTTCTCTCGAATTTTTAGAATTGAGCACCGCCGAATTAGTCAGTGCGGATTTTCATATGCTCTCACGAAACACCAACATCAAGACGCTGCTGCTGCGCGACAATGTAGTCTCCGGCAAGGACCTGCGTGCACTTTCGCCTTTAAAAAATCTAGAATCGCTTGATCTGAGCAACACTCACATTGACGGAGAAGGGCTGCGCGAGCTGCACGCCTTTAAAAAATTGAAGCATTTGACGCTGACGGGCAACGATTCCATAGACGACCATGCAATGCAGATACTTGTTTCAATGCCGCAGCTTGTCTGGCTCGACATCAGCAACACTAAAGTGACGGCAAAGGGAATCGAAGCTCTTTCCAGGTTGCCGAATTTAACGAAGCTCAACGCAAAAGCGCTCCAGTTGGAGAACAAACATATGAGCGCCCTGAAAAATTTCAAACAGCTTCGAACCGTCAGACTCAACAACAACCTGATTACCGCTGAAGCGATAGGCATCATGCCGGCTCTCGAAACCATTCACGAGCTGGATTTGACCGACAACAAATTGAACGATGATGTCGTGCCTTTCATCTTGCGATTTAAAAACCTCACCACACTGCACATTTCGCGCACGCTAATTTCCCGCAATGGTTTTCTCAAATTGGCAAAGCTGCCCAAATTAAAAGCGATGCACGCCAAAAAAAACGGACTGAGCGAAGTCGATGCGCGGGAGTTTCTCACTCGCTCTCCTTCCTGCGAAGCGGTCTATTACACGCGTTACGACAGAGACCGCTTCGAGCGCGGAGATTTGTAAAAAAATTCGGCTGAATTCTTCTCAAACCCAGCTATAATGCTGTTTGGCGAAACCTACGAACATATATCGTATTTATATTCAATCGCAATTTCTTCAGGAGTGACGATGCAAATTCACCCGATTGTTCCTTTGCGCAAAGCGGCTTCCTTGCTAGGTGTGGACAAAGACCAGCTTAAAGCAAAGCTGATTTCGGGTGAAATCAAAGGCGAGCAAAGACGCGTCGGCTCGAAGGACAAATGGTTTGTCTACTCAGGCGAAGTGAGCAACCGCATCGACACGGAGCGCTTGCCGGAACTGATGAAACGCACGGCGCAGACTGACGGACAGTTGGCGCTCGAAGTAGAAACGATCTTAGAAACAGACCCAATTTCTTTGACTGATCTAGATGCCTTCTTCGAGGAATCGGAATCATCCACCACTGCGCATAACGCAGACACAGAGCAGGTTACCGAAGTCGAGAAGATTGAGATCACCGCTGATTCAATTTCACACGCGGAAAAAAAAATCACCGACATTGAAGCCAAAGCAAAATCCGGCGCGAAACCCGAAGTGAAGGGCGGAGTGCCAGCGACGATGGAATTCAATCATATCTTCGAATCGCTGACGGTCGTATTCGCGCAGCGACTTTCGGACGAATATCAGCGTGTATTGTCCGCGGAGCAAAAGGTAAAGACCGCCGAAACGCGCTTGAAAGTAGCCGAACAAAAGACGAAAGCCTACGAAGAAAACATCAAGCGCCTGGAAGTTCAGCGCGATGAAGCACAGTTTGTTGTCGACGAGCGCAATTCCACAATTGCGGAATTAGAACTGCAAATGCGCGAGATGCAGCAAAAATTGGACGCGAAGAAGCCTTCCTTCTGGCAAAAGCTCTTCGGCGCCTAGCGCGTCGCACGAACTCAGACGACGTTTCGCGAATTTACTGAAGCAAACAAGGCGTTATCCTGCTTCATTGCTTAGGCTTTGCAGTTTCAGCAGCCTGATTCATGTCACACTCAATTGCTGTCATGTCAGTCAATGCTTGCCACGGCAATGTTGACGAAAGTTGCTCGGCTGCCTTGATTCGAGCGAGATACGCATCGGCCGGAACTCCAAACTTCAATTGCAATTGCATTGCCTGCTGTCTCACACAAAAGACTCTTTGCCTGACATTATTGGCGAGGGCACTTTCCCCAGGCCTGGGGCCTAAATTTGCAATGTCCGCGCTTTGCCGCTTTAACAGCTCATTGACAGTGCCTGTTGCAGGGCGATTAGCAGCATTGCCGGTGGCAACCGCAGCACCAATGCCTCGCTGTGTTTTGCCCACCTTCGCAGCGTTCGCCCGTCGAGCTTGATCGCGCAAACCTTCCAAGGTGCCTAGTTTAGAACTCAAATCGCTCATCAACTTCGAGGCATCATCCAGCTTGCCGCCTTTGTCTAGATCTTGAATCCGATCCAAGATTTGCTGAAAAGGCGCTACCCCAGTACCACTTTGCTTGAGCGCGTCTATGCGGTTTTGCAAAGCCGCCACTCCCTGCTTCAGCGAAGCGGGGGATTTCGCCTCAGAACTTCCATCAGACATCCCACTTGTCGAATCTGGATTCGCAGTGGCTGGAACTATCAAAATGTTGGTCGTAACTACAAACAAGCTCAAAATCAGAATCCGTATGCCCATACGCGTATACCTCAGAAAAGCGCTGTTACCTGATCTACCCAATTTGGGGCACCTGGTCTATTCATGCATATAGTTGTCGGGTGGACTTTTCACTGAAGTCTAGCTTGCAATGTGCTTGAACGACACCATTAACCTGTGTCAGAAACGCGCAAAAGTTGTTTCAGAGTCCGCAAATGCC
>Ga0268299_1003341_pt1 | contig 15118 bp, 11 predicted proteins | sample NOBtaG_FD_193484 | JGI IMG/M metagenome (GOLD analysis project Ga0268299, IMG submission 193484) | Activated sludge microbial communities from bioreactor in Nijmegen, Gelderland, Netherland - NOB reactor | ecosystem: Engineered > Bioreactor > Aerobic > Activated sludge | place: Netherlands...
AAGGCGGGGAAACCCCCTACCTCGGGCATCTACTCTCCGTCGCAGCACTCGTGATCGAAGCCGGCGGCACCGAAACCCAGTGCATTGCAGCCCTACTGCACGACGCCCCCGAGGATCAGGGCGGCATTCAGACACTGCAAGATATCGGCGCACGCTTCGGTCAGGACGTCGAGCGGATCGTAGCCCAGTGCAGCGACACCTTCGATACCCCGAAACCGCCATGGCGGGAACGTAAACAGCGCTACATCGAACATCTCAACGACGCCGACGACGACACAATCGTCGTTTCCTTAGCCGACAAAGTCGACAACGCACGCGCCATCCTGCGCGACTTCCGGGATGTAGGCGACCTGCTGTGGCAGCGTTTCAGCGTGAACGACCCCAATGATCACCTCTGGTACTACCGCAGCCTGCTAGATGTATATGCGCGCAGAACGGACAGCTGGCTCGTCGATGACCTGAGACGCACACTCGACACGCTCGAGGAACTTGTAGATCACAACACACCTAAACGACACTGAGCCAGGACGCCTACAGACGATGCCTATCAACCAGATCGTCGCCGCCAGTTACTGCAGAGCGTCAATCACCACATCAGCTTTTTTCGCCCTGTCGAACGCGCAGCGAGTGCTCGCTCCGGCCACAGCCCTCAGATGCGCTCACAAGATCTTGCCTGGAGCAGCCAGATCCTGATCATCGAAACCGCCCCACAGCATACGCCGCCACATCATGCGGAACCTGTTGGGAGAAACGAAAGCTCGGGACACGAGCTAGCAGCACTCCTACCTCACAAAGACACAAATACGCCGAGGTGTGCACATGACAAATAGGATCCTCGTGCTTGCCGCCACCGTTGCATTCTTCACCAGCAGCTGCATGTGGATTCGAACAGGCGAACAACCGACTGGGCCGACCGTGAACGAACAAGGCTTCTCACTGCTCACCGAAGCCGGTATCGCACAGATCAAACGAACCAAACACGCCAGATTCGACCTCCGGTCCACACAACTCACAAAAACCGCTGTAGGACTACAGAATTCTTCCTACAGCCCAATGATCGGCCACGCCGGAGGCGGGGAAATGACTTTTACTTTCCTTGGACCAACGGCAAGAGAAGAAGTCATTACAGAGAACATCACCTTCGTAACCAGCAGCATCACGAACACTGTCGAGACGATCGTATGGTTCAGCGCCCCAAAGGATATCGCCGCAGCGCACACCGAGTTACGCGCCGGCGTCAACCGATGGGGTTTCCGGAATCAAGATGTCGAACGCTGGATTACCAACTCAGCCAAACGAGAACAAGACAAGGAAAGCCTAGGAATGGGCATAGGCCCAACAGGGCTGGTCGTCGATGTCACTGCCCGCAAGAAGAACGGCAACGAAATCTACCAATACGGCATCCATCTAGACCCCAGGTACTACACCCCCGAAACACAACAAACCATCAGAGAAACTGGAAAATCGATCCGCTGGCCCCCCACAACGACTACTGGCCCACCACCGAGATAGCCCAGGCCCTCGAAACTCCTGCCAAGACACGGGAAAATCAATTTCAACAACACGGGATCGCAACATGCACCGACCTCATCCCCCTGAACACCGAGGCATCCTTACAGAACACAGGCGGTCTGGCCGCGCCCTACCGCACCCAATTTAGCCAATTCCATTGCTCCAGAACCGATACAGACCACGCGACGCATCCGAAGGAATCAGCTAGATCAGCACACTCGATCAACCCGCCCATCCCTGCCGAAACAGGGAAATGCACTCACATTCGAGACAGCGAATGGAGATTCGTTGGATCCATCCCGCCGGAGCGGGGCCAGAGACCGCCGGAACAGGATTGACAAATCCGTCGGATCCATCCCCCATAAAGGGGCGCCATATAAGCCTCGCGCCAACCCACTTCCAATCAAGCCCCACACCCGCGGGGCGATAGAGGTCACGCGGCTACCCGAACATCACGTAGAACGACCCATCCCCGGCGTCCGGGGTGTGAACTCGCCGAGCTGAGATCCTCGAACACACAGGGGGAATCAGAGAACCAACCGCATTCTCGTCCAACAATCCCCGCTCACACGGGGGATGTCTAGCGCACACGTAAACGCCATGCCCGCGTACGAACTATTCCTGCGTGTGCAAGACCGGTGTGGGGGGGACGTACCCGAGCGCCGACAGCCAATCGCGCGATCCAGAACCCGTTAGGCGGGGCGGTGAACGATCGATCCCCGCGCGTGCGTGGGGTTGAGGAAGCTGCACTCACACACTTACCGGCGCCGTCCGATCCATCCCCGCGCGTGCGGGGCCTCGTCACCCTCCGTGGCATTCGGGTTTATCGCGCCGCCTGATCTATCCGCACGCGCGCGGGTTTACGTCAACGCGCGCGTTGTCGAGCTGACCGATTCGCGCACAGGCGGGGCCCCATCGAGCGATCCAACCGACACAGGCGGGGTGGTGTGGCGCGGCCTGCGCGTGGCTTATCTCCGTACCGATCTATCCCCGCACACGCGGGGTGGTGGAATCCTGCTGCGCCGGCGGCGCTGGTACATCGATCGATCCCGCGCCCAGCGGGTTGCCGGATTTTGGGTAGTTGACACCGAAGTGCCGCTTTCCGATCTATCCGCACGTACGCGGAGTTGAAACTGCTCGATGGCCTTGAGCTCACTTTGGGTACCACCCATCCGCACGAGCGCGGGGCGAAGCGGATCCAAGTTGGGCGGATCATCTCATTTACCAACTGGATCAGTCAGAAAATCATATGTGCGGCAGCTTACTTAACCACCGCAAGGCCATGCACCGCATCGCGTTAGGCGACAACCGAGTTTCCGGGCCAAGGACCATCCCCCAACACAGGGGTGGTGTTTCTCAAGCCGGCCCGCGAGATCATCGAGCTGCGATCCATCCCCGTAGCCGGGGTGATGGCACGCTCCAAACACTAGGACTGGTGCCGCTACGATCTATCCCCGCGACCGCGGGGTGGCATGCGTGTCGAATGGTGCAGTCGAAATACCTGCGATCCATCCCCGGACACACGGGGCGAAGTGCTCAGCACAATATGCTCCAGTTGCGGCAACGATCGATTCCCGCACACGCGGGGTTACGCGATGCGCATAGAATTCGTGATGCGCGAACACTGATCGATCCCCGCACGTACAGGGGTCACCGCTAAGAGCGAGCCAGAATTCGTTGTGCACCAAGATCTATCCCGCACGCATCCGGCGGCCGTGGCGACGGCGGTGAGTTCACCGCTGCCAGGCAGAGATCTTATTCGTCGCAAGATCAGCGACAAATTCCCAATGGCTAAGGAGTGGGAGTGATGAAGTTGAGCGCATCCCCCAACGCGATGCTTAGGTGAACGATGTGGCCCCGGAGCGAACTAGCCCGCGGAGGCGGGGTTACGGCATGTGTGTCGTCGATGCTCACGTGACCACCCCGATCCATCCCCACGCACGTCGGGATTATGTTATGCCGTTGCCCTACAACGCATTAAACGCCGATCTATCCCCGTACACGCAGGTTTTTCAGCGAACGCACCAGTGGCCCTCACCCCCCCATCTATCCCGCGATCACCGGTAGTCCTACTCGATCCCCCTGTAAGTGGGGGTGAAAGTGGTGGCATAGACGTCGCCGGAGGACTGGAGCGATCCATCCCAGCGAACCAGGGGTAGTGAATGTTTTGTACACGCGAGGACGTAACGGCGTTCGATTGATCCCCCGCAAGCGGGGTGATGGAACCGCATTCGCCCTTGCACTCGCAGTGGTTCGATCGATCCCGCGTACGCGGGGTGGTCGAGTGACTTCCAGCGTCGCAGCGCGCGGCGGACGATCTATCCCCGCATGCAGGGTTGTCTGGGCCTTGACCGCGAAATCGTGCATTTACTGCGATCTATCCCCGCGTGTGCGGGGCCCCGCAAAAGTTCGGTGCCACATTGCGTCAGGTGATGGCTTAGTTCTGAGCGAGACTGGGCTTGTCAGTGAGGTGTATGACGATCAAAGTGGGGGGCGCACCCTCCGCGTCCGCCGATCCGGGCGGCATACCCTAGTTGAGGCATGCCGATGGTGCTTCATCTGTATGACATGTCTGCGGCACGCTCAGGTCTGATACCGCAGGGAGGGCTTCGTCGTTTGAGGAACTCAGTCCCAGCCGTCTATCCGAAGGTGTCCTCGGGGGAGGTGGCGGCCGGTGGTTCTGCTGTTGAGTTATCAAGGGACCAGGTGGCGGGGACCGTCTGGCCGTGACCGCTGGTCGCTGCGAGCGATCCCTACGCACGCAGGGGGTGATGATCTGATTCTCCCTCAGAAAGTTGTTGTCCTCCGATCAATCCCGGATGCGCGGCGCGGGTCCGGTGTGGTGGCAGCCATTTACTCAGGAGTCGGCCGAAGCCTAGGCATTGACGGGAGCGGCCTATCCCCGCTAATGCGAGGTAAGGGTCACATCGAAACCCGCGCGCTTGGCCTTATCCGATCCATCCCCGCTCATACGGGGCGAAGGTGTGCAAAACGTGCTCAGGCGCCATCCACTTCGATCTATCCCGCGCGTGCGGGGCGGGGCCTTGTGCCCACGCGAACTGCATTGTTTGATCGGATCTATCCCCGCGCGTGCGGGGCATGGGTCACCGCGAACGGCAACATCGGGTCGGGGAACGATCTATCCCCACGTATGCGGGGCGGGGACTCGCACGCGTGTGCCCATAGTCGAAATCGTCCGATCCATCCCCCGCAGACGGAGTGATGTGGCGCATTCGCCCTTGCCTTCGCAATGGTTCGATCTATCCCCGCACGCGCGGGGCGTGGAGGCTCTTTTTCGATTACCACAACACTGCTTCCGATCTATCCCCGCGCATTCGGGACGCAGGGAGCGCCGGGCGCGGTGGCGAACCAGAGCGTCGTTCTATCACCGCGTGTGCGGGGCGTGGTTCGGTACAGCATCAGACCCCCAGCCTGGGTGTGATCTATCCCCGTCCGTGCGGGGATTGGGCCAGGTGCGCGGCTTCTGTCGCTTAGTGAGCGATCTATCCCGCATATACGCTGCGTGGGCAACAGGCTGCTGACAGTTCTCCCAACCCAGCGATCTAAGCCCGCGCGGGCAGGGCGGGGAAGCTAGCGTCTTAGGTGGGTTCCTTCCGATGTCGATCCACCCCCGCGCGTGCGGGGCGGGGGTCTACACCCGTGAGGGCCGCTGCCAAATCCGATCTATCCCCGCGTGTGCGGGGCGTGGCCAACCACCCGAGTGTTCGGCGAGCGGTATGTCGATCTATCCTCGCGCGTTCGGGGCGTGGCCCAGATCGTCGGAATCGGCCAAATGCGATATCGCCCTATCCCCGCGCATGCAGGACGCAGGGAGCGCCGGGTGAGGTGGCGAACCAGAGCGTCGTTCTATCCCCGCGTTCGAGGCGCGGCAGTTGAGTTCCGGCGCACCCTTGCCCTGTCGCGATCTCTTCACGCGCGTGCGAGGTGACGGCGTGGCAAAGCACCCTTTCCAACCCCCAGTTGGCCCAGCGATCTATCCCCGCGAGTACGGGGCGTGGTCACTGATGGCGCGGGCCAGGCCCTGGGCCTCCGATCTGTCCCCTCGTGTGCGGGGCGTGGTGGGGTGCTTGCGAATCAGCGCCAGCACATTCGATCTACCCCCGCGTGCACGGGGCGCGGGCCACGATATGTCCGCTATGGCAATGTGCCTACGATCTATCCCCGCGTGTGCGGGGCGTGGCACACCACTGCCGGAGCTGTGACGGAATGTTCGATCTACCCCCGCTCGTGCGGGGCGTGATGAATCCCCTGCTCCTCTGCCCATTCCACGACCGATCTATCCCCGCGCGCGGGGCGTGGCAACGATCGGCGTGGCGATGATTTCGTTGTACAGATCTATCCCCGCGCGTGCGGGGCGTGGGTGTCTGCGCTTCAGAGTTTCATCCACGTCCCCGATCTATCCCCGCGCGTGCGGGGCGGGGGTCTACACCCGTGAGGGCGGCTGCCAGATCCGATCTATCCCCGCGCGCGGGGCGTGGCGGCGCGACCGATGTAGCTGACGCGCGCATTGCGATCCATCCCCGCGCGTGCGGGGCGGGCAGACCTACCATCGAGCATGACAAAACCCTTCTCGATCTATCCCCGCGCGTGCGGGGCGTGGCTGACCCTGAACGCCGATGGGCTTGGCATCCACGATCTATCCCCGCGTGTGCGGGGCAGTGGTCATTCCATCGGCTGTTGGTGATCAGGCCCTGCGATCTATCCCGGCGTGTGCGGGGCGTGGTTCTGCTGGCCAACGGAGCAGCCCGACGTACCGATCTATCCCCGCATGTGCGGGGCGTGGGGTCGCGCGACAAGGCCATCAATGCCCAATTTCGATCTATCCCCGCGCGTGCGGGGCGTGGTCAGCCTGGCGGTTCTGCGTAAGTCCCTGAACAGATCTATCCCCGCGTGTGCGGGGCGTGGGGTAAGGGTCATGCTCCGACCGCCTTCCATTGCGATCTATCCCCGCGTGTGCGGGGCCTGGGGTGGATCGGTGACGCCAAGTGTGATCGCCAGCGATCTATCCCCGCGCGTACGGGGCGTGGTCACTGATGGCGCCGGCCAGGCCCTGGGCCTCCGATCTATCCCCGCGTGTGCGGGGCGTGGGGATTGGGACATGGGATGGAGTGAGCTGCGCTCGATCTATCCCCGCGCGTGCAGGGCCGGGCATGGAGGGCGACCGAGTTCTTGCCGGATTTCGATCTATCCCCGCGCGGGCGGGACGTGGTGGCGTAAGAGCGCTTCTCGGCGAAGTCCTCAGGTCTATCCCCGCGCGGACGGGGCATGGCGTAACGACTAGGAGTCCTACTGCGCATCACTCGCTCTATCCCGCGCGTGCGGGGCGTGGGCACTGATCGAAAGTCCTTGCGCCTGCGTGAACGATCTATCCCCGCGTGTACGGGGCATGGTGCAACTGCCAGGTCGACGTTGGAATTGCACCCGATCTATCCCGAGCGGGCGGGGCGTGGGGTCCGCCATCTTCTGGGCGCTCCCTACGTTCCGATCTATCCCCGAGCGGGCGGGGCGTGGATCTGCCTGTGCAGCAACCGGATCCCCCTGCTCCGATCGATCCCCCGCGAATGCGGGTTGTGTGGAGTGGGCTAGATGTCGTCGGAGGACTGGAGCGATCCATCCCCCGTAGACGGAGTGATGTGGCCGCATTCGCTCTTGCATTCGCAGTGGTTCGATCGATCCCCACGAATGCGGTGTGGTTAGTAGCTCTTTGATGGATGCGTTGGGTTGTTGAGATCTATCCCCGCGTGCACGGGGCGTGGGCAACAGGCTGCTGACAGTTCTCCCAACCCAGCGATCTATCCCCGCGCATGCGGGACGCGGTGAGCGCCGGGCTCGGTGGCGAACCAGAGCGTCGATCCATCCCCGCGCGTGAGGGGCGGGGTCTGTCGGGAGCGGGGTTGCCCTCGGAAGTTTAGATTTATCCCCGGGCGTGCGCGGCGCCGTGGGGCCGGCGCTGCGGTCCATCGCATCCTGGACAGATCTAGAAAGAGTGCACCGAGATCGGAGACGCATACCGCGGGGTGGTGTTGGTGACTGATCTCTTCGAGACCGGGGCGATGATCTATCCCCATAGGGGGGATGCCAGCATTTCGGTGCTCGCGCCGCGGTGTCCGTTCGACCTATCCCCAGCACCCTGTGCAAGAGGTGTCCGGACCATCTGACTGCTTAGCAAGGCAGGCCGATCTATCCCCGCGTGCACGGGGCGTGGTGTTCGGGGCCAAGTCGCTCAATATGGTGCGGACGATCTATCCCCGCGCGTACGGGGCGTGGGGTTCGTCAACGAATACACTCTCGACTCTGTCGATCTATCCCCGCGTGCACGGGGCATGGAAAAGATCACGCAGCGCGGCAACGGCGTTCCACGATCTATCCCCGCGTGTGCGGGGCGTGGCCTACGGATATCGGTTTGGTCATCGGATGCCCCGATCTATCCCCGCGTGCACGGGGCGGGGCGTGTTTGAAGGGGTGGCGCGTGGTCGGGCGACGATCTATCCCCGCGTGTAAGGGGCGTGGTGATCCGAGAACTGTGTTGGGTCCCATGTCACCGATCTATCCCCGCGTGCACGGGGCGTGGTCACCAGTGCTGCGGCTACAACTGCGATTGATCGATCTATCCCCGAGTGTGCGGGGCGTGGGGGAGGGAGAACTTGATCGGCGTTCCGCTGACCGATCTATCCCCGCGTGTGCGGGGCGTGGTGCTGCACGGCAATATCCATTGCGATGGCCGTCGATCTATCCCAGCGTGTGCGGGGCGTGGTAGCAGTCGGCGGGAAAGTTTCCGGCGCCTACAGATCTATCCCCGCGTGTGCGGGGCGTGGATGGTGAGAATGACGATGAGGAGCCGTATTACCGATCTATCCCCGCGTGTACGTGGGGTGGGTCCTCCGACCGCGGTTCTATTCAGTTGGATCTATCCCCGCGTGTACGGGGCGTGGAGGGTTTGGTATGCGGTGGTGATTGCTCTGTTGAGATCATCTGATCGGTACCAGTCAGTGTCTCGTTTGATCCATGTCAGGCCGTAGTCGGCGGCCAAGTCGCGGTATATGTTTCGGACGCGGCGGCCTTCTGCCGCGCGTAGATCGACCATGGCCATTTTCGAGATCGATTCACCGGTGGGGAATCTCATCCGGTAGAGGCGCCGGGCCGCGGCTAGGCGTCCTTGGCGGTTCGCCCAGGTTGCGATTTGTCTGTGCACGAGATCCGCGCGGACAGCAAGGGCTGTGATCAGGGCCGAGGTTTGGCCACTCAGCTTGAGTCGTTGAGGCTTTGATCCCAGCCGTTGCGTGCCGCTTGCAAGTCGTAAGTTGCTGTAGGCGTGCGGGCCGGTAGTTCTGCTATTGATTTATGAAGGAACAGAGCAGATTTGAATAGTGAGCCGCGACTACTTGGTGAGTAGCAGGCCGCAGCCGTAGGCCTTGGCTGGGCCGATGCCTTGGCGGGCTGCTTGTGTGTAGCGGTCGGGGTCAGTGATGGTTGCTTTTCCGGTGATCCGGTGATGGTTGATGGTCAGGTTTTTCGCGGCCGAGGTCGCTTTTCCTGATTTGTCGATGGTGGGGGTGTTGTTCAGGGTTAGCCCTGAGGCTTCGGCTTTGCGGAGCCACCAGTTGTTGATGTCGTTGTGGTGTTTAGCGACTTTGGTTTTCTTGATTCCGTCGACGCGGATGTTCGAGCGTGGTTCTACGATGATCTGGTATTCGACGGTGTCGCCTTCGGCGGCGGTGAGGGTGTGTTTGCGTGTACTGGGTGGGGCGGCTAGTGCCGGTGTCCACGCAGCGCAGCGGTCGTCGTCGAAGTCGGGCGGGATATCTGCTTGCAGGATGAGTCTCACCCGTGGGGGTGGAGGGTTGTCCATGGCCGGGTGTGAGACCTGCGAGTAGTTCAGTGCCCACAGAATGTTTTGGCTCACGCGGTGATCGGGGTGCGCGCCGGTTGCGGCGTAACCGGTGAAGAAGTCCTTCTCGGGCATGGCGTACCCGAACGGGGACATGGTGAGTCGGTGCGCTTTGTGTACGTCGACCAGCAGTCCGCGGGTCGCTTCGTGGTAGGCGTCGAATTCCAGGAAGCTGCGGTACACGGTCACCGTGGCGGGGTCGGTCACTTTGTGTGTCCTTCTGAGAAAAGGGTGTCGAATACGTTGTGGGCGCTGTCCTGTGCGTCAGTGTCGGCGGACAGGGCACCGGCGGGTTGCAGTGTCGCGGTTGGCTGCCCGAGTGTGTAGCGGGTTTCCAGGCGTGCGCCGTGCCGGGTGGGACCGTTGAAGGTGATCGGTTGATCGTGCACAACTACACCGTCCTGTCCTTCGCCGGGCTCGATGTATATCTCCACGACACCGGCCCGCGTGGGGTCGGTTGCGGCGCTGGCGAGCGCTGCGGCAGCCCTACCGGCGAACAGGTCCTCTATGGTGCCGGCGGCGAGCGCTTCCAGTAGCGGCGCACTGGGCCCGTATGCCTTGCGGCCCAGGAATATTGCGCGCGCCGGCGCAGCCAGGGCGGCGGCGATACGCTCGGCGAGTTCTTGATCGCTGGTTTGCACGGCGGCCAGAAACGATGCGTCTGCAAGGTATTGGTCGGTCGTGATGTTGGGGTTGCCCTTGCTGCTGGACAAACTCGTGGACTCGTCACCGTTTTTACCGTCACTGACGGCCCTCGGTGGTGCGTAGTTCATCCAGTTCGGATTGGAGGGATCAGCGGTCTTGCTGGTATCTCCCCACCAGCTTGGTGCGCTGGCAAGCTCGCGGGGCAGCACGTAGTACTGGCCGTTGCCGGTGGTGTGATAGTCGGTTTCCAGCCGTCCGGGTTCATCGATACGGACGCCGAACCGCAGGGCAGCTAAATCGTCGATGGGGTCTGCGAAGTCGCGGCCCAGGGCGTTGGCGATCAAGCCAATCACCCCGGCCTTGGTGGGCCGGGTGTGGGTGGGCCGGATCGCGCCCCGGGCCCCGTTGGCCCAGGACTGCATGATCCCTTGCAACCGGATCCCGACGGTGTGGGCCGGGCCTGGCGCGGGGCCGCTCACTGCGTGACCGCCGCGGACAGTTCCGCCAAGCTGCTCACGGTGCGCACGCCTTGCGGGATCGCCGACTCCGCGACGGGGTCACCCGCGAGCGCCACGACGGTTTGTGGTGCTGCGAAACGGTTCTGGGCCTCCATCACCGCGAACAGCGAGGTGGTGGCATCGGCTATGACCTGTTCACCACGGATAGGGGCGGTGAACGCGTTATGGGCGGTCAACCGGGAAGGCCCGACGGAAGCCACGAGCAGCGAGGGACGGGTGCCCACGTTGCTGGAACGCTGTTTGGCTGAGGGAACAGCGTTGGCGAATGCCTCGATCGCCACGACCACAGCAGCGGCGGTGAGAGCATCGGCATCGTCGGCGCCGGAAAGGTTTCGGCGTAGCTGCTCGACGTCGATGCAGGCGGTCCGGAAGAACACCGGTGCCGACAGGTCACTGACACCAAGATTTCCTGAGACCGCTTCCCCTTCGGGGGTCAGGTCATCGACGGCGGTGAAGAAATCTTCGATGATCGCGGCCGGATCCACCGAGGTGGCATGGTCAACCGACACCGCGCCGTCGATGCGCCCGCCGACGGGCTGTTCGGCAAGCATCCGGCCGAACAATGCCACTTCCACCGCGTTGGATACCGACAGCGCAGGAAGCGCGGCCGCAGCGACTTCTGCGGGTACCTCATCGCCGATCTCATCGAGGTGGAACGCGATGACTTCGGCGAACTGGCGGGCGAGATCCTGGTGCGCGAAAATCGAGGCGGCAGTCGTGCCGCGATCGGTGGTCTTGAACCCGACAGCCTTGAACACCGCCTGCGCCTTGGCCGTCGCGATGTCCAAGTCAACGCCATGGGTGGCGTTGAGCACCTCGGCGGTGGCCGCCGGCCACCGGTTGGTGCGCGCCGCCAAAGCCCCACCAGCGATGGCCTGCTCGCGGATCCAGAGACGGATAGCCCGCTTCCAGGACTGGCTCGACACCCGCACCCGCGAGACACCGCCGTGAGTGATGGTCTTCTGCGCACCCAGGTTGTCCCGGTTAAGCAAGCTGGCCGGCACCGCCTGCAGAGCGGACAAGTTGATGATGGTGCGCGCCTTCGCACCGGGCGTACCGAAGATCAGGTTGCGTGCCTTCTCGTCGATGGCAGCCAACCCGGTGTCGGGATCGATCAGTTCTGAAGCAGTGGTCTCAGTCATGTCAATGGTCCTTTCAAAGCGAAATGTTGTGTGCGTATAGGTTTGGGTGTTCAGGATTTAGCGGGAGCCGGTGTGAAGGTGTGAAAGTCGCGGGCCCAACGGAACTGGATATCCCCGCGGCGGGCCGGATCAGCCCAGGTGACCAGTTCCTCCAGGACGGTGCCCCAGTGCGGAGAAAACCGGGGATGCCGGGTCGGTGCTTTGGCCACCGCACTCAAGGTGCGGTCCAGGTCCTTGGGATCCTGCGCGCGGGTCAAGGCGGTGACAAGGCGTTCAGCGTTTTCCGGCCCGACATTCAGGCGCCGCACCCAGGCCCCGACACCAGTGCCCTGCTCGCCGTAGCGCACGTCGCGCCGGCCACCGTGGAGCAGCGCGAAGGCTTTCGCCGTCAACGCCCAAGGGATCACTTCGGCATCGGAAGCGCCTTCGATGAGCCCGAACACCCGCACGTCGACCTGCCCGGGATGCCAGTACATGACCGCGCCGATATCCCGACGGTGGTGTGCAGCGGCCAAACGGCGGATAAACCGTTCCTGGCGGCTCAGTTCTTGTTCGTCACTGATGCTGTTGGACATTAGGAAACCTTCCGGGACGTTGTACCGGTCTTCGCCGGTGGGGGCGGTGAGGCTTTACGGCCAGCAACTTTCCCGGCCGCAGCAGGATGGCTAACCCGGAACTGATCCAACGCGGCACCGTTAGCCGCATCGACCAGCACCGCGACACGTTGACTGGCCTCCTCCACGGTGCTGCGGCCGCACGCGTAGTCGATCGCGAGCTGCTCGAGCTGCGCCGGCAAGCCCGCATAACCAGACAGCCGGCCGGTCAGGCGCGCGGACTGGGTGCGATCAGTCAGCCCGCTGGCGTGCGCCAGGGAACCAAAGTAGGAGCCGTGTTGCACGAATGCCTGCGAGATGAGGTCGACCAGCGCCCCCATGTCGACGCCAGGAACCGGGACCGGAAAGGATCCTGCGACGGGGCCGTCGATGCGCGCTTGGTAGGAACCGAGTCCGGCGATCCGCACCCGGGCCCCCGCGGGCAGGTCGGCCGCGGTGTTGATGGCGGCAGCAAGTACCGAATCGGCTGGTTGCTCACTGGCCAGGCCCACCATCAGCTGACGCCACGGCACCCGCTCGACGTGTACGCCCTGGATAGTGGCTGGCGCTTTCGCGGTCTTGCGTTCAAACACCGCGTGCGGGACCAGTTCAGCTTCCCGCTCAGGGGGGTATTGCGGGTCTTTCGGGTCCGGCCAGCGCACCCCGTCGCACACCATGATTTCCTCGACCGGGTCACCGGGCACCAGGTAGATGGACCGTGACGGCCACGTCAAGGCGTCGAGCACCCCAGTGGGGCGCCCGGCGATAGGCGGCGGGGTGGCAGGGTCGGGCCAGCCGAAATGGAAGGTGCCCACCGGCTTGCCGGCACACACACGTGCGTTGACGGCCACAGTCTCTTCGAGCCGGCCCGCGTCGATCCAGACGAACGCCCGGTTCGTGCAGACCGCCGTTTTCGCCGACAGCGGCCCCTTTCCGTAGGCGGCCGAGCCCGCCGCTTGACTGCGGGTTTTACCTTGCTTGCCCGGGCGGGTATCGGGGACTGTTTCGTAGATGATCGCTTCGGTGAACTGTTGGATACCACCGACGGAGAAGGCTTGACGCATCAACAGCAGCCTCGCCGCCGCGGCGGGACTGAACGTGATTCCCGAAAGAGTATGGAACTGGTTGACAGCGGTCGATCCACTTCCTGCCAGCGCGTAGGAGGCATCGATGATGGGACGCGCTGCGCCTTCGGTCCCGATGAAACGCGCCATGTCAGGGTTTTGCCCGAATGGGTGTTGAGTGCAGAACAGGTCGAATCGGTCCCTGTGATCGCTAATCCATTGCTGCGCAGTCATTTTCTGATCCGTTGCGGCGATCACGATGGCCACCAGCAGCCGCAGTATGGCTGCATCCTCGAGGACATCACCGCTGGCCAGGTCCCGCACATCACTGTCCAGGACGGTCAGCAGGCTGCGCTCGTCCATTCCCTTGTCGGTCAGCACTGGAATCCAGGGCTGCTCAGCCAGAGAAAATTCCACCCCATCTCCCCTTCAATTATCGATCGAGTCCGCTATTGGTACCTTCGTTGCACACTACAGTACACTGGCAGGAAGCAAACCCGGGGATCTTCTCAAAATCTATCGGATGTTTAGACAAGGAGGCCGCTAAGTTGAGCGCACAACGCCCCTACCAGCGCGCCGCCATGCAGCAATGGCAGACCGTTATCAGCAGCGGCGGAACCCGCGCCAGCATCATCTTGCCCACCGGAACCGGGAAAACCGTTGTCGCAGCGCACCTGCTGCCAGAAGGAAACACCGCACGCATCGCGTTCTTTGTCCCCACCGTCGTGCTGCTCGAACAGACCCGACGGCGCCTCCTGGAAACCCGGCCCGACCTCCACATACTTCGAGTCTGCTCCCCCACTGCCACATCACTGGATGACGACGGCGACCGCTACGCAGAAGCTCAAATCGCGCAACGCGCACATATCGATGTCACCACAAACCCAGACACCATCGCCGAAACACTGCGCCTAAGACGGCCTGTCGCGATCATCGCCACCTATGCCTCATCCCCCGTCGTCGCACAAGCCGCCGCCGACACCGACACCATATTCGACCTCTCCATCTGCGATGAAGCACACCGCACCGCCGGTGCACCCGACAAAGCATGGGCACTACCAGTGCGCAACGAATTCCCAGCCCGCCACCGGCTTTTCATGACCGCCACCGCGCGCACCATCACCGTCCCCGACACCCCAGCCGCCGCCGCGACCATCGCCGAAATAGGCTGGGACAGCGCCGAAATCATCTCCATGGACTCACTGGAAACCTACGGCCCCCACATCAACACCTTGTCATTTCGTGACGCCATCAACGAGAACTACCTATCGGACTACGAAATAGCCGTCATCGGCATCACCAGCCGCTCCGCACGCACTCAACTGCTCAACCTCATCAACGAAGGAAACGGCGACTACTCCCTCACCGACGCCGCAGCCCACATCGCCCTATCACGCGCCGCAACAACTCACCCACACATCCATTCGGTCCTGGCCTTCCACAATCGGATCATCTCCAGCAAGGCATGGACCGCGCGCCTACCAGGGGTATATAAATCCATCAACCCAGGTAATACCCGCAACGTAGCCGCCGTGCACATCGACGCCAACACGCCTACCGAAGACCGCAACAACGCCCTAACCGCCCTGCAGAATCCAGGCAAAAAGCTGTGCGTTGTATCGAACTGCCGGGTCTTCGCCGAAGGTGTCGACGTCCCCGCACTCGATGCCGTTCTATTCGCCGCGCCACGCACCGCAGGCCCCGACATCGTGCAAATCATCGGCCGCGCAATCCG
>Ga0268299_1003342_pt1 | contig 15114 bp, 9 predicted proteins | sample NOBtaG_FD_193484 | JGI IMG/M metagenome (GOLD analysis project Ga0268299, IMG submission 193484) | Activated sludge microbial communities from bioreactor in Nijmegen, Gelderland, Netherland - NOB reactor | ecosystem: Engineered > Bioreactor > Aerobic > Activated sludge | place: Netherlands...
CCCCGCTCTCGACCTCGACGCACTCTCAAAAGCCCGCGCAGAACGCGCCACTTCCAGAGAAAGCAAAAGGGGGTACTATGTACCTGCTTTACCCGAAGCGCTACCAAAACACGTGCGAGGTCGGCCGTGCGAAGTGCGAGGTGGGTGATGACGGGGTTCGAGGGAGGCAGGGTGGGTGGGTTGGCAAAGTAAATGCAATCAGGAGTGCGAAGGGCATTTCGTTCCCCACAGGGATGAGGCATCTCCTCAAACAGATTGCACCGGTTCCGAGCCGCTTTCAGCCTTCGGGCCACACAAACTATCAGGCGATCCAGCAGGAGAGAATTGAGACGCGATCCATGGATGCAGCAACACGGTACTTTCTTCTCAGGCGGTTGCACTCCCTGTTGGGGGTTTTTCCGCTCGGTATCTTCCTCTTTGCCCACCTTCTGACGAATGGTCAGGCGATCCTCGGCGCGCAGGCGTTCGAGGAAAAAGTGGCCCTGATCCACTCGCTGGGGCCCCTTCTGCCGCTGGTTGAGGCCGCGACCATTTTCGTCCCACTGGCGCTGCACATTGCGCTCGGAGTGGTGATCGCGATGACCGGCAAGTCCAATGCGGGACAGCTCGGATACGGGCGCAATTGGGCTTACACGCTGCAGCGCTGGAGCGGGTGGGCGGCACTGGTATTCCTTCTCTATCACACGATCAGCCTGCGCTTCATGCACGACATGAGCGCGGTGCCGTTTTCGGCGCACCTCGCCGAGATGTTCAAGAACCCGCTGTTCATTCTGGCTTACTTTATCGGCAGCATGTCGGTGATCTATCACTTTGCGAATGGGCTCTGCACGTTCTGCATGAGTTGGGGAATCACCGTTGGTCCCACGAGCCAGAACCTTATGGCCAAAGCCGCCGTCGGGGTGGGGGGAGTCCTGACCGTCCTGGTCATCTCCTCGATCGTTGGATTCTATCGGATGGACCCGGCCCAGGCCAAGGCGATCGGGCTGAAGGTCCACGCACCGCATGGTGTGGTTGCCACTTCGAAGTAACGAGAGTTTCGCATCGAATTTTCGAACCGGTTGAGGAGTTGAGAGCGGTATGTCCAAGCGCTTAATCGTGGTCGGTGGAGGGCTCGCGGGATTGAGCGCAGCCATCAAGATTGCCGAGAGCGGGTTCCACGTGGACCTGATCTCGATCGTGCCCGTGAAGAGGTCGCACTCCGTCTGCGCCCAGGGTGGCATCAACGGTGCCAAGAACACCAAGGGCGAGGGCGACTCGACCGACAAGCACACAGACGACACTCTCTTCGGCGGCGAGTTCCTTGCCGACCAGCCGCTCGTGGACGGCATGTGCAAGGCCGCACCCGCGACGATCGACCTGCTGGATCGCATGGGTGTTCCGTTCAACCGAACGCCGGAGGGCCTCGTCGACTTCCGACGCTTCGGTGGAACGCTCTACCACCGCACTGCATTCTCCGGCGCGACGACAGGGCAGCAGCTCATGTACGCCCTCGACGAACAGGTCCGCCGTTACGAAGCCCAAGGGCTCGTGGAGAAGTACGAGTACTGGGAGTTCCTCTCGCTCGTTCTTGATGACAACGGCGACACGCGCGGAGTCAGCGCGATGAATGTGTGGGATCGCAAGATCGAGGTCTTCCGCGCCGACGCTGTCATCCTCTGTACGGGCGGCCCGGGCATTGTGTTCGGCAAGTCCACGAACTCGGTGATCAACACGGGTGCAGCGGTCAGCCGCGCGTACCAGCAGGGCGTCTGGTACGGGAACGGTGAGTTCATCCAAGTCCATCCGACTTCGATTCCTGGCGCGGACAAGCTGCGCCTGATTTCCGAGTCCGTGCGTGGCGAAGGCGGCCGCGTCTGGGTTCCGAAGGATGCAAACGACCGCCGCGATCCGGTCAACATTCCCGAAGGAGACCGCGATTACTTCCTCGAGAGGAAGTACCCGAAGTTCGGCAACCTCGTCCCGCGCGACGTGGCGACGCGTGAAATTTTTCACATGTGCACAGTCGAGAAACGCGGTGTGGACGGCGAGAATCAGGTCTATCTCGATATCACGCCCGCGCAGAGCAAGCAGTCGGCAGAGGCGCTCGAGCGCAAGCTCGGCGGCGTGCTCGAAATCTATCGCAAGTTCGTCGGCGACGACCCGATCAAGACGCCCATGCGCATCTTCCCGGGCATGCACTACTCGATGGGAGGGATCTGGGTCAGCCCGCGCGACGGCGAGGGACAGATTCAGCAGATGACCAACGTCCCGGGGACGTTCGCCGCAGGCGAGTGCGAGTTCCAATATCACGGCGCGAACCGCTTGGGTGCGAACTCTCTCCTGAGTTGCATCTATGGTGGCAATCTCGCGGGCAGGAATGCCGTCGAGTATGTCAAGGCGGCCAAGCCGGTCACAACGGACGCACCCTTCGAATCCGAGAAGAAGCGTCAGGAGGACATCGCCGCGCGCATCCTGCGCACGCAGGGTGGCACCGAGAACGCCTTCCGCATTGGCAAGGAACTCGGCGACGCCATGACCTCCGCATGCACCGTGGTGCGCGAGAACAAGATGCTCGATGAACTGCTCGCAAAGCTCGATGAGCTCGAAGAGCGCTCCAACAACGTGGACGTGAACGACACCTCCGCGAGTGGCAACCAGTCGTACTCCCAGGCGCGTTGCCTGAAGGACATGATCATCCTTGCGAAGGCGATCGCCAAGTCGGCACGCATGCGCGACGAATGCCGCGGGGCGCACTACAAGCCGGAGTTCGAACTCCACAAGCCGGACGCGGACAAACTCGGCGATCCGGCCAATCACGCGGGGTATCGCAAGTACTGCGCGAACCTGAAGGCCAAGTGGAACTCAAAGTTCGAGGTCCCTGCCGACAAGGGCCAGACGCTTTCACCCGAGTTCACCGCCTACATGGACAAGTGGGTCGCTTTCCAGGAGAACTGGGCCAAGACCACGATCGCGACGTACTCGAAAGACGCGAGCATGCCGACGATTGGCTATCGCGACGTCGCCATGACCGTCGTGCCGCCGCGCCCGCGAATCTACAAGTAAGCCCCCGACCATCACGCCACCTCTCACCTCGAATTCCACAAGGTAACGCACCATGTCTGAAACAATCGAATTCCGAATCAAGCGCCAGGACTCCCCCACCACGGAGTCATATTGGGAGACGTTTCGGTTGCCGTATCAGAAGAACATGAACGTGATTTCGTGCCTGATGGAAATCAGGATGAACCCGGTGACGGCGGACGGAAAAAAGTCCACCGGCGTGTGCTACGACGCGGGATGCCTCGAGGAGGTGTGCGGATCGTGCTCGATGCTGATCAACGGGCGTCCGCGTCAGGCGTGCTCGGCGTTGGTCGATGAACTCGATGGGCCGATCATTCTCGAGCCCTTTAGCAAGTTCCCCGTGGTGCGCGACCTAATGGTCGACCGCTCGCGCATGTTCGAAGCGCTCAAGCGCGTGCGCGCATGGGTGCCAATTGATGGAACGCATGACCTTGGCTCGGGGCCGAGGATGTCCTCCGAGACGCAGCAGGACCTCTACAAGTTTTCCGAATGCATGACGTGCGGTTGCTGCCTCGAGGCATGCCCGCAGGTGAATGACAATTCGTCGTTCATGGGGGCGTCGGCGATCGGACAGGCCTATCGTTTCGATGAGCACCCCGGCACCGATTCGGAGCACGACGATCGCATGGCCGCGTTGATGGGCCCGGGCGGCGTGGGCGATTGCGGCAACGCGCAGAACTGTGTGCGTGTGTGCCCGAAGGAAATCCCCCTCACCGACGCGATCTCGGAAATGGCGCGCCGCCTGACAGTGCATTCCGTGAAGAGCTTCTTCCGCCGTTAACCCCGGTGCATGGGAACTATCCGGCGCTAACGACTGAACGCCTGCACCTCTGTCTCCCTGCGGAAGACGAGGTGGGGCTCTACGTGGATTACCACACAGCCAACCGCAACTTCCACGACGCGTGGAGCCCGTCGCGCGCGGAAGAGTCGTTCACGCGCGGCTTCTGGCTCATGCAAATTCAGCAGATGCGCCGTGACTATATCGAGCGCGGCTCGTCACTCGCGCTCTGGCTGGTCCCGCGTGCGGGAACGCGCCGCATCATCGGCAAAGTACGCTATTCGAACATCGTGCGCGGTCCCGCACAGTTCTGCTTCCTCGGCTACGATCTCGACGAGTCTTCGCAGGGGCATGGCTACATGACCGAAGCCTTGGCTGCCGCGAATGAGTTCGTCTTTCGCGAGTTGAAACTGCATCGCATCATGGCGAATTTCATCCCGCGCAACGAGCGCAGCGGCGCCGTCCTGAAGCGCCTGAGCTTCACGTTTGAGGGTTACGCGCGCGACTACCTGCGCATCAACGGACGGTGGGAAGATCACGTGCTCACTTCTCTCACCAATCCGAATTGGCAGCCGTAGGACAGCGCTGATGACCTACGATCCCAAGGCACACCCCTCGAACATGGTCGTCGCAGGGAACGCGCGATTCACGGTGCTTGGTTCCGCGTTGGTCCGACTCGAGTACGACCCCACTGGAATGTTCGAGGACCGCGCCTCGTTCGCGTTCGTGCACCGCGCGGTCGGGCCTGTTGCGTTCACGGTCAAGAGGATGCCGGGAGCGCTCCTGATCGAGACTGAGGATTTGAAGCTCACACATGCGGTGGGCTCGGGCGAGTTTTCCAAGGAGAACCTCAGCATCGAATGGCATGTTGGGAGCGAGTTCCGTGAGTGGCGTCCCGGCATGCAAGACGAGGCAAACCTCGGTGGTACCGCGCGTACACTCGACGATGTGAACGGCGCGTGCGAGTTGGACCAGGGCATCCTCTCGCGTGATGGTTGGGCGCTAATCGACGATTCGGGATCGCTGTTGTTCGGCGAAGAGGGGTGGGCGACACCGCGTCGCGAGGGCTCGGGGACTGACTGGTACTTCTTTGGACACGGTCGCGCCTATCGCGCCGCGTTGCGTGACTTTACACGAGTCGCCGGGCGCATCCCGCTGCCGCCGAAGTACGTGCTCGGGGCGTGGTGGTCGCGCTATTGGGCGTACACCGATGCGGAGTTGCGCGATCTGGTTGCCGAGTTTCGCGCGCACGACGTGCCGCTCTCAGTGCTCGTCGTGGACATGGATTGGCACCTCGATGGGTGGACGGGGTACACGTGGAATCGGAACTGCTTTCCCGATCCAAGGAGCTTCCTGGAGTGGGCACAGACGGAAGGCCTGCGCGTCACGCTCAACCTCCATCCGCACGAAGGCGTCGCCCCGCATGAATCCGGGTACGCGGAATTCGCAAAGCAACTCGTCATCGAGCACGGCAAAGCCATCGCGTTTGACTGCGCCGATCCGGAATACATGCGTGCGTACTTTGATGTGCTGCATCGCCCGATGGAATCGGAGGGCGTCGATTTTTGGTGGATGGATTGGCAGCAGGGCGCGAAGACGCGCATCGATGGGCTCGATCCGCTCTTCTGGTTGAATCATCTGCATTGGCGCGACTGGGAGGAAAATCCCGAGCGCGCGCACGAGCGTCCCCTCGTGTTCAGCCGCTGGGGTGGCCTCGGCAATCACCGTTACCAAATCGGGTTTTCGGGCGACACGCACAGCACGTGGGCGTCGCTCGCGTTTCAGCCATATTTTACGGCAACGGCGGGAAATGTCGGTTACGGTTGGTGGAGTCACGACATCGGCGGTCACCAGCCAGGTCAGGTCGATCCCGAGTTGTACCTGCGATGGATCCAATGGGGCGCGCTGAGTCCGATCCTGCGCACCCACGGCACGAAGAACCCTCTCGCAGAGCGCCGCATCTGGGCGTTCGGCGAAGAGTTCCTCTCGCACGCACGCGCGATGTTTCATCTGCGCATGAGGCTCGTTCCCTATCTGTATGGCGCGGCGCGCGAAGCGTACGACACGGGCATCTCGATGTGCCGCCCGCTCTACATCGATTGGCCCGGGATGGAAGAGGCGTACACCGCGACGCATGAATACATGCTCGGCGATGATCTGCTCTGTGCGCCGGTGACGACCCCGGTTTCCAGCGCGAGTGGTCTCGCATATTCGCGCGTTTGGATTCCATTTGGAACGTGGTATCACTGGTTTTCGAAACGCCGATACGAGGGTCCGGGTTGGTTTCCCCTGCTGTCCGCGTTGGACGAGTTACCGCTCTTCGTTCGCGAGGGCGCGATCATCCCGACGGCGCTCCCGATGACGCGCGACGCAGGCGATGATCTGCTCACATTGGAGATATTCCCGGCGGCGCAGTCTCGACGCGTCCTGTATGATGATGACGGCATTTCGCGCGCGTACGAGGACGACGGCTGTACGCGCTGGCCGATTGAGCAGACACGCACGGAGGGCGTGTTACACATCAAGCTCGGGCCGATGGAGGGAGAGTTCATCGGACGCAAACGCGAGGGATTCACTCGCCTTCATGTGCATCAGGTGCGACGCCCTGACCGCGTCACATTGAACGGAAACACGCTCGCGGAGCTTCGTGGCACCGAGATGTATTCGGGTTGGCTGCACACTCCTGCGACGGAGTTCCTCGAAGTGTGGATCGAGCACGAGGATCGCGCCTATGTGCTCGATCTCGTTGTTCACGAAATCACCGATGTGCCACGTCCGACCGCCGCGATTCGATCCCCGCTTGGCAGCGCGATTTCAATCGTCGAACCAGGTGACGAAGCGTGGTGGGAGGTCGCGCTCGATCGCCTCAAGCAGGTTTCGCTGCTCGAACCACTGATCAGGGCAATGGACCCCGATGCACCGGTCGGCACACTCGCGCTCGACATGTTGGAGCGCATTCCCGACATGATCAATGTGTGTGAAGGGGACGACGCCGACGTGATGCGGCGCCTGTGGTGCAGGCTTGCCGGGATCTCTCCGGAGTTGGTCGTCTCGGGATTGGGCGAAGGGCGCTTCATGCTGGCCGCGCTGTTGCACACGGACCGCATCTGGAATTTCAACGATGTTGACTTCAAGCTCGGCACACCGGGGATCGCCGCACCTCCTGAGTTTGCGGGTGGGAGTTCGCAATTGCTCGGGCACGAGCACCCTTGGGGTTTCGCGCAGGTCCATCGCGCATCCGAGCCCGTGAACACCTGCGTCGCGCGCGCCAGTGTTTCGGTCACACTCCTGAGGAAGACAGTTTCATTCGACGTGTCGAAGGTTCTCTTCCCCTCGATCAACGGTTGGTGGATCGCGGGACCGTTCGAGAACCCGTGGAGCAATGGGCTCGATGTGCCCTTCACGCCCGAGGCGCGATTCGACTCCGCCGATGTGTTCGTCGGAATGGAAGGCGTCCCCGGCGGATGGAAACGCGCGCTGCGTCCCATGTCCGCTGACGCGTCACTCGACGGGGAGTGGTTCCTCGATCTGAACGTCCACTTTGGCAAGAGACTCGAGTACGCGGTGGCCTACGCGCTATGCTGGATCGAGAGCGACATCGAGCGCGATGTCACATTGGCGGTGGGGTCGGACGACGGCGTGGCGGTGGATCTGAATGGCGAGCGGCTGCACGCGAATCATGTTGGACGAGCTTACGCTTCGCGCGCCGATCGTGTGCCAATGCGTCTGCGCGCCGGACGGAACACGCTGCTGCTCAAGATCAGTCAGGGGCAGGCGAGTTGGGGATTTTGCGCGCACATCGAGGACGCCGAAGGTAGCTTCCCCGATGGCGTGCGCGTATCGCTGGAGCCGTAAGCTATCCGCCGATGCGGAAGATGCAAACGTCACCATCCTGCATCACGTAGTCCTTACCCTCGACGCGCAGTTTCCCTGCGTCGCGAGCCGCGTTCCATGAGCCTGCGGCGACAAGATCATCGTAGCCAACGACTTCGGCGCGGATGAAGTTTTTCTCAAAGTCCGTGTGAATCACACCTGCGCAACGCGCGGCCTTCCATCCCTTGTGATAGGTCCACGCGCGGACTTCCTTCTCGCCGCCGGTCAGGTAGGTCTCGAGTCCAAGCAGGTCGAATGCAACGCGCGTCAGGCGATCCATCCCACTTTCCTTCAGGCCGAGTTCGCTGAGGAACATCGCGCGGTCTTCGCCTTCCAACTCGGCGACCTCCGATTCCACCTTCGCGGAAATCGCGAGACACTGCGAGCCCTGCGCTGCGGCATACGCTGCGACCTTCTGGACGAGGGGAAGGGATTCAGCGTTTCCGGCGTCCCCCTCAGCGACGTTGCAAACATAGAGGATCGGCTTCGCCGTCAGTAGGCACGTGTCGCGGAGGATGAGCTTCTCCTCCTCGGTGGCCTCGATCGTGTTCGCGAGTTTACCGGCCTCAAGGTGCGCCTTGAGGCGAGCGAGGAACTCGAGTTCAGGAAGGAGTGTCTTGTCTGCGCGCGCATTGCGCGTCTGGCGTTCGATGCGCTTGTCGAGCGTGGCGAGGTCCGCGAAGACAAGTTCCAGATTGATGATCGTGATGTCGTCAATCGGGTCGATCTTGCCGCTGACGTGCACGATGTCGTCATCCTCGAAACAGCGAACGACTTCGACGATCGCATCGACCTCGCGGATGTGAGCGAGGAACTGGTTGCCGAGTCCTTCACCCTGGCTCGCACCGCGCACCAAACCGGCAATGTCCACGAACTGGAACGTCGTCGGGAGGATCTGCTTCGGCTTGTAAATGCCTGCGAGCACTTGAAGTCGATGGTCGGGGACCTCGACGGTGCCGACGTTGGGTTCAATCGTGCAAAACGGAAAGTTGGCGGCGACGGCTCCTGCGCGTGTGATCGCGTTGAAGAGGGTGCTCTTGCCGACGTTGGGGAGTCCGACGATGCCTGCTTGGAGTGCCATGGTGTGATGCCGTTCGGGAGTGGATGCCTGCTACGGTGCTGGGTGATTCGCGAGCCGACACTCGAGCATTTCGCGCGCGGTCGGGACGATGGGAGGGACTTCGGACTGCGGAATTCTTTCGAGAGCGCGATGCGAGGCTTCGATGTCGCCGAGTTGATGATGGGCCTCAGCGATCCGGAGGTGGAGAGCCTCCACGCCGACATATGGGGTCAAGGCCGGTTCGTTGGGCCGCCAGGAGGCGATCGCCGATTCGTACTTGGTGAGGGCGTCCTTCCACTGGCCCGCGTCCATGTCGCAATCCCCCGCAATAGTCAGGGCCCACGCGCGGTCCGCTGAGTTGAATGACGCCAAGTGGGAGGCGGCATCGCGCAATGGTTGCTGATCCGGCAGGTGGATGAATGACCTCAGGCGGACGTAGTCCATGTAGTGGATCGACGCGCGCATGTATGCCGCTTCGAGAGACTTCGCGAACTCGGGGGCAGCGAGCTTCTCTGCGGTGGCGGCGCCCGAGGAGGCTTCCTCGCGAAGGCGGCGCAGACGTGCCTCGGGAGAGTTCGGGAACTTCTCCAGCCACAACTGCAACCAAGCCTCCTCGATGTTCCCGTAGGTCGCGAGATAGCGCGGGATCGTCGATGCAAAGTCCGAGAACATCAGTTCGGTCAACGGCTTGGAGGGATTCCATTTGTTGATCCACAGATCTGCGCGGATCGGGGCATCGTAGCGACGATCCAAGAGCGCTGCACTGGAAGCCGTCGCATCGAGGAAGAACGCCTCCGCGCATTCGAAGTCGAGCCGCGGATAGAAATCGCTGACGGGTTCGCGCGTCGGAACAAGGGGACCGGGCGTCGTGGTCTTGGCGACGACCTGCATCGTAAGAATCGGAAGTAGGCCGCGCATGGAGAAGCGCTCCAACTGCTTCGCGACATCGTGCTGGGAAACGTATTTCTCCATCCGCGCGAAGTCTGGCTCGAACGGAGAAGGCGATCCGATGAAGATCATGTCGCCGCCGACATTGAACACGGTGCTGTACGGGAAGACCTCTTGAAACGTCGAAATCAGCGGCCAGAGCGATTTGTCCTGCATCTCGTAGGTATGAAGCCACTGCAGATAGAAACCGTCATCCTTGAGGCACTTGCGCGCGGCGCTGATGTGCTCCTTGGTGAAGAGGCCTGGAACACCGGAGACCCAGAGGTTGGTGGGTTCGTTGATGATCAGGTCGTACTTCTTCTTCGCCATCAGGAGGTACGTCTTCGCGTCCTGCACGAAGATCTTGAATCGCGGGTCCGTATGCGCTCCGCCGTTGTAGGCGGAGAAGAAACGCGCTGCCTCGACGACCTCGGGGATTAACTCGATGCAGTCCACATGCCCGACACCACCGGTCAGCGTCGCGCCAACCGTCACGCCCGCTCCAAGTCCCACAACGAGGACTTCCTGCGGGTCGGGGTGCATCATCATTGGGAGATGACCGACCATGAGCTGCGTTTGCATGTCGTGGTGCGAGGAAGCGTCGACCTTGCCGTTGATGATCAAGGCAAGGACGGGGTCACCGCCGGGTTCGGCTGGCGGATTCGCAGTCACCGCGATCGTCGCGTCGATGCCATCGGCATAGTAGAGCATCTCGCGCGTCTGGACACCCTGAATGGCGGCTTCCAGACTCGGGATGCGTTTCTTCTCGCGATACATGCCAGCGGTGAGCAGTCGCTGGTCCAACTCGGGTGAGAACACGGCGTAGGTCAAGCCACCCGCGAGGAGAAAGCAGACCGCGCTGATCATCGTGCGCGCGCGAAGCTTGTCGTTCCCAGCGTCGGATGCTCGAAGGACCCAAAGGCCGATGAGGACGCTGAGGACGCACGCGCCTTCGATCGTATGACGAATGCCAAACGCGGGGAGCAGGATCGCTCCTCCGACGATGGCGCCGACCACAGTGCCCATCGTGTTCAGCGCGAAGAGACGTCCGACGCTTCGCCCTGAATCTGCGGCTGCCTTCGTAACAACACGAGTCGCTGCGGGAAGGGCGATGCCCATGCAGAACGTCGGGACGATCATCGCGCCAATGCAAAGCGTAAACAGCAGTGTCAGATAAAGGGGATAGTTTTGCGGCGCTTGAACGACTCCCATGCGGATGTGATTCGCAAGAAGCGGGAGGTACTCATAGAAGCAGAGGGAGAGAAGCGCGCTGATCCCGATCGAAAGTTGTGACCACCCGAGAACGCGGAACCAGCCGTCCTCTCGGCGACGCATCGCAAGGGCCAGACTCCCGAGCGAGAGCCCGAGGATGAACGCGCCGAGCATGAGCGGGAATGCATAGGTCGCGGAACCGAGCACGAGGGAGAGGAGACGAATCCACGCCACCTCGTAGATGAACGAAACGAAGCCGGAGATTGTCGCGACGATGGCTGCGGCGCGGATCTCCTTCGCGGAGAAGAGCGGCTCGGATGCAGAAGCATCGTCCGCTGTGCCCTCCTTTTCACGCTTCGAGGCTGAGGTCATGAACATCACGGCGAGCGAAAGTGCCGCCGCGATGATGTTCAGTCCCGCTGCGGCGCGGGAGCTCTCCGCGAGGCCGAGTTTCGGAACGAGCCAAAGGCCCGCAGCAAGCGCGCCAAACACTGCTCCCAAGCTGTTGATGAAATAGTAAGCGGCGATGCCTCGCCCGATTTCGTTGTCGCCGATGCCGGTCCCGCGCAGGAGGACAGGAGTCGTCCCACCCATGAGAATGGCGGCTGGGAGAATGCTCGCGCCCGCAACGACGGAAGCTGCTATGGCGATCGCTCCTCCGCCGCCGCCCAGAGCGCCTGCTGCGTGAATGAAGAGCGCGCGAAGTGGTTGGAACGCGACAGGGTAGAGAATGCCTGCGAGGGCGATTCCGATCTCGAGCCCGACGTACACGAGCAGGGGACGCTTTGCCGCGTCGGCCCGTGGGCCGAAGAGGCGCGCGCCAATCGCAAGGCCACCCATGAACGTGGAAAGGATCACGAGATGCGCCACGCCTGAACTGCCGACGAACAGCGCGAGATAACGGGACCAGACGACCTCGTAGATGAGGCCAGCCGCCCCCGAGACGAAGAGACAGATCGCTAGCAGGAGGAGCCGCTGCGTGCGCATCACGAGTCTGCGTCTCGCGATTGTGCCGAGCCGTAGGCAGTCATCATGAACCGCAACGTCTCGCCGATTTGGCGTTCCCAGTAGTTCCAATCGTGCGCGCCGGGGCGCTCGACATAGCTGTGCTGGATCCCGCAATCAACGAGGTGCGCGCGCAACATCCGCGCCTCATCGAGCAGGAAATCCCTGTCCCCGATGTCGATGCGAATGCGGGGCATCGTGGCCCGGTCAGCGTGTGCGAGGAGGTGAAACAGCGTGCGCGTTTCGTCAACCGGGCTTCCCCACGCATCTGCGAGGTGATGCGCGACATCCACCTCGTCGCCGCGCCTTGCTTCGATTGCGGCTGGGCTGTGCGCGGAAATCGCGCTGAACAGGTGGGGGTACTTCACCCCGAGATAGAGCGCACCGTAACCACCCATCGAGAGGCCGCTGATGAAACGTCCCTCGCGACGAGCGTCCGTCGCGAACGTTGCATCGATCAGCGGGATCAATTCCTCGACGATGGCTGATTCCATTCCACGTCCGCCGATGGGATCGCGATAGTAAGTGATGTACGCATTCGGCATAACAATCAGGAACGGGAAGCCATCCGCCTGGCGCTCGATGGTGGTGAAGCGTGTCCATGCACTGGCGTCATCGCTGCGGCCATGCAGGAGATAAAGCACGGGCCACGGCGGCGGAATTCGCCCGGGTTCGGGCGCAAGTAGATGCAGGTCGGTCGTGTGGCCGAGCGCGCCGGACTTCCAGCGCATTTGGAGCGGATTCATTTCCGTGTCGCCGTGCCCAAGTTCTCAACGATTTCCCTGAAAGGGCACCGTGCGGTGGAGGCTGGGCAGGATGCGTTTGCCGAGCGCCGACGCCACGAGCTTTACCGCGATTTGCGCGGTGATGTTGTGGTTGTCGAGCAGTGGGTTGATTTCAACGACATCCATCGAAAGGAGGGCGTTCGAATCCGCAATCATCTCGAGCGCGAGATGCGCCTCGCGATAGGTCAGCCCGCCCAGAACGGGCGTGCCAACGCCCGGCGCGGTCAGCGGATCAAGCGCGTCCATGTCAAACGTGACATGGAATCCCGTAGTGCCATCCGTCGCATGGCGGATCGCTTCGTTCATGACGGCGCACATGCCGCGCTCATCGATATCGCGCGTCGTATAACAACGAATGCCGCTCTCCTCGATGAGCAGCGCCTCGTCCGGATCGATCTCACGCGCGCCGACGAGCACGGTGTTCCTGGGCAGGACCTTCGGCGAGAAACCCGCAATGTTGACGAGTTCCTTTGCACCGTGGCCGATGCACGCGGCGAGCGGCATGCCGTGCACATTGCCGGATGGTGTGACCTCCGGTGTGTTCATGTCGCCGTGTGCGTCCATCCAGATCAGCCCGATGTTCTCGTCTGACTTGCGACGATGCAGCGCCGCGCCGCCGACGGTGCCCGCGCTGATGCTATGGTCGCCGCCAATGACGAGCGGGAACCCGTCCTCGCGCAGTACCTCGGCAACCCATGACGCGAGACGTCCGCAAAGTTCGGCGATCTCGCTCAGGTACATCGCCTTTGGATTTCCGGCGTCCTTGGTGTCGGGGATGAACATCGTCCCCCAATCCTGAACCGTGTGGCCGATGGCGCGGAGGTCTTCGTGGATGTTCGCAGCGCAGACCGCGCGATATCCTCCTTCTGCACCGTAACGATTTGTACCAAGGCTAGTCGGGACGCCGAGCAGGTGAACGTTCCTGGATATCATGGCGAGGGAGTGTTCTCAGTTTCCAAGGGGGAGGACTTCGATTGCGTCTTTGAAGGATGCGAACTTGCCGTGACCCGCCCCCGACCGGCAACGGAGAAAGTGAGGGAATCCCTCGATTGGAGCGTCCACGCATGGCTCGTCTTGAGAATCGTATCGTGTTTGTGACCGGAGCAAGTTCCGGAATCGGCGCCGCTTGCGCGCGGGCGTTCGCCGCAGAGGGCGCGCGTCTGATCCTCGCGGCGCGGCGGCGGGAGAAGCTGCTTGATCTGGCCGCGCAACTCATCGGCGAAGGAGCGTCCTCCCCCCTCGTGATGGAGCTGGATGTGACGGACCGCGGGGCAGTACAGCGCACGATCGCCGCCCTGCCGGAGGAGTGGGAGGAGATTGACGTTCTCGTGAACAACGCCGGGCTCTCTCGAGGGCTGGATAAATTTCAGGACGCATCGCTCGACGATTGGGAGGCGATGATCCAGACAAACGTGCTCGGCCTGATGTATGTCACGCGAGCCGTCGTGCCGGGCATGGTCGCACGCAATCGCGGGCACATCATCAACATGAGTTCGGTGGCGGGTCTGGATGTGTATCCGAAGGGGAATGGTTATTGCGCCTCGAAATTTGCGGCGAGCGCGCTCAGCGAGAGCCTGGCTGTGGATCTTGTGGACACGAAAATCCGGGTTACGGATCTCTGCCCCGGACTGGTCGGGGGCACGGAATTCAGCATGGTGCGCTTTCACGGCGACGCAGAGAAGGCGGCGAAGCCCTATCAAGGAATTGAGGCGCTCGCCCCCGAGGACGTTGCGGACTGCGCGGTGTTCGCCGCCACACGACCCGGTCGAATGCAGGTCAATCGCATCGTCCTCACCGCGACGAACCAGGCGACGGGATGGCTTATACATAGAGAGAATTGAGAAGGACAAACTACAATGGACAAATGGGTTTGTCTCGTCATGCCGAGAAAGAGAGCAAGCAACTGAGTTCCGCGAAAATCCTCTCATTTGTACTTTGTCATTTGTCCTTCTTCACCCTGCCGTTCGCGTCCCGAACTTGGTCGCCGAGGCCCTCAAGAGCGGCGCGGATGCGGTGATGTAGTCGTCGAGGTCGCGGGCGACTTTGGCGATCCCGGACTCGCCGCTGGGACCGCCCTGACCGAGAAACGCCATGGCCGCGATAAGCTCTTCGCAGTCAGTGATTGAGACGTACTCGCTGTCGATGCGCCCTGTCTCGTGATTCATGTTGTGATAGTTTCCGAGCGGCACGCAAACGCCGCCACTGCGCCAGCCCTTGAGCACAAACGCGGTCGCCTCGCAGGCGCCGCCGTCCATCAACGCGCGGCGCAGCCCACGGTGGCCGCCGCGACGCACGAGTTCCGAAGACACATCGACGAGCGCGCTCGTGACCTCGGGATCGAAAATCGAGAGCCGATCCCCGACGCGCAGGACGGCGCCCTCCCCCACCGGTGTCGTCGGGCGGGCGGAGGAAGT
>Ga0268299_1003343_pt1 | contig 15108 bp, 18 predicted proteins | sample NOBtaG_FD_193484 | JGI IMG/M metagenome (GOLD analysis project Ga0268299, IMG submission 193484) | Activated sludge microbial communities from bioreactor in Nijmegen, Gelderland, Netherland - NOB reactor | ecosystem: Engineered > Bioreactor > Aerobic > Activated sludge | place: Netherlands...
GAATGGTTCATCGCGGCGCCGGTCGCCGTCATCCAGCCCCTAACGGGCTACCTGCTGATGCGTCAGCTCGGCTACCCGCTCACCTCCGCCTGGTTCTACGCCGTCGCCGCGCTCTACATCGTCGCGGGCATGTGCTGGGTGTACCTGGTGAAGGCCGAGCTGAAGATGCGCGGAATAGCGGCCGCCCACAGCACCGCCGCAGCACTGCCCGGGGAGTTCAGCGCCCTGTTCCGGCGCTGGACGCGGCTAGCCGTGGGCTCATTCGCAGGCGTCTTGGCCATCTTCTGGTTGATGGTGTTCCGGCCGGGGCTGTAAACCCACGTTTGCAGGATCTCCGTGCCGATGGCAGGTTAGGCGACAGGAGGGGCTGCGCCATGAGGGGAATCAGCGGTTTGGCCGTGAGGCCGGAGGATTATCGGCTGGTTCTGTCCAGTTGTGGCGGCCCGGTTGGGTCGCATAAATAAATATAGTTAGAGCGCGTATGCGAACACATCGGACCGCGGCAATACTGGTCAGTCTTCCACTGATGGCATTCACTTGCGCCAATGTCCAACAGCTTTCAGTTCTTGCAGAACCAAAGCGGGGGCACACGCTTGAGGTTCTATCCAACGAGTATGCGGGCGTTGTCGGCTTGGTTACCGACTGGGCTGACAAGAAGGGCGCTCAGCCAGTGGACTGCGGTGTCTTCATGGGCTTTCGCGCGAACAGTCCAGGCTGTCACGGCTTCAAACTGAACGACCTGCGGGTCTCTGTGCTCTTTGTACCGGCAGAAAATCGTACTGAAATCGAGTTCTTCGAGTTTCAGGCAGCACAGTCGCAGGATTCGAAGGCTGCACAACTCGAACTTTCTGCGCTTATGAAGACTGCGTTCGGCGAATCCCGGGTTAAGGAGGGCCCCTTCTGGTGGGACTCGCAATGAGCCCGAGCCGACGCACTCTAACCAGTCGTTGGAGCGGTCCGGCGCCTTGGATGGCCGCGCTCCCTCACCTGTTAATGCCGCCGTCCGCTCAACTCAGACGTTAGGTTTTTGCCTATGCGTGGTCGTTGGTTAAAGGACGCCGAGGCGCTATTCGCCCCTGAGATCAACATTAGGCTGCAAGTGCAGGCGTTGCGCTGGGTGCTCGTGCCGCTACTCGCTCCACTGGGCTATTTCGTTGCCGTGTGCACCGGGGTTCTATTCACACAAGTGCTGCTGCGCACCTGCCCACCTGAGTCTGTCGTTTCCGGCGCCTGCACGGCCAGCTGGTACTCCAACGCCGAGCTCGGCGCAGTCGCCCTTGCCGCCGCGCTCGGCGCTACGGCGTGGGTTATCTTGCCGGCGCTCGCTGCTCCTTCGCGTCGCGATTGGGTTGCGTGGGTCGCATTCGCCTGTGGAGGGCTCTTCGTCACGTGGTTCACGTTCCAGGTGGGCCTTCGATTCGCCATACCATTCAGTTCTGCTATCGTTGCTGGCGCCATCACTGCGCTGCTCATAGCGTCTCGGTTCAAAAGTGCAACCTAACCATTCGGTCCACCTGACGTTCGCCAGCCGGCGTCGCTGCCTGTCGAACGCACGTGCACTCAAACGTCAGGCGTCATAGCAGTGACCGTGCAACTTGGCAATTCCGAACAAGTATTCCCTGTCTTTTTTGGAGTCTGGGTCCTGCTGGGTCTCTTCTCTGCTAGCTTCTTCTTTCTCAGCAAGAACGCTCACCTCAAGCGCAAGGTCTGGCCCCCATTCATCGTGATCACTGGCATCCTGTTCGCTGGCTTCGTTTGGGCAATGGGCTTCCTCATCGTCATCCCTGCCGTCGCGCTTATTACCTTCCTGAACCTGCGTGCGGTTCAGTTCTGCAATTCGTGCGGTGCCACCATCATGACTCAGAACCCATTGTCGAAGCCGATGTTCTGCTCAAAGTGCGGAGCTGGACTCAAACAGTGACGCCCAATCCTTCGTTGCACCCGACGGCCTCCAGCGGGCTTCGCCCGCTTCCGTCCGTGGGTTTACTCAAACGTTGGGCGGCGATATGACGCCACGATTGATCCCGATCCTGCTGTTGTTGCTCTCGAGCCTCTCGGCTCAGTCGGGAGAGACTCCTATCGCGGGCTACTCTACGGAGCCGTTGCGTGCTCCGCTTTTCGACGAAGCGCAGATCGCCGTTGAAACGACGGCGCTCAACAACTGGCTCAACGCAAACCTTCACAAGCTCACGTATGACCAGATGAGGGGTCCCAGGGAGCACCTTTACTACCTGATCGACTCACGAGTAAGGCAGCACTACGAAAAGGAGAAGCGAGTACTCCCCGAGAAGCACGACCTGATACTGGAGATCCTATTGTCGTGGGCTGAACCATTGGGCGTATTTGGCGGCTCACACGCATTCAACGCAGTCAAGGCTCCGGCGACCCCGCCTCAGGCTCCAGGCATCAAGCTGCCCGACAGCATCTCCCTAACGCTAGCGAAGGACATGTTCACCATCCAGTCGAGCTTTGGCTGGTCGGTCTCCTTCCCCTACTACTTTATGGTCTGGAACGTCGGAGATATCACGGCGAAGGGCGGCCCACGCACTCAGCTGGTTGTGCTCTCCACGGGAGCGGCGAAGGACAAGAGCGAAGCGGGCAAGTCGCAGGCCACTCTCATGTTTATGTTCTCTCCGGAGAAGCATGACGAAATCGAGAAGTATTGGAGTGAACAGCTGGGGATCGGCGCCGAGGTCAAGCGCCAGGAGCTAGGCGTCAGGAACCTATCGAGCCGCCACGTCGTCGATGCGCCCACAAACCTTCACAAGGAGTTCACGTCGTGGTCGGACTCCACCGGCTCGTACGCGGTCGCATATCTCGGCATTGAGGGAACGTACGAATGGAATCGCCAGCATTTCATCGACTTCGTGCGGGCTATTGTCACGACGTCAGCATCGCGGCCCAACAACGCGTTCCAGCCGACGAACTCGCCCCGCGTTGCTCAGCTCGGTGCGGCGAAACGCGGGCGTTAGGTCCCTCACCACTACCATGCAAGTCACCCTCCGCGAAATCACGAGCGGGACCGTCCTTGCAGTGACAAAGCTGAGCGTGGCGCCGGAGCAGCAGGGCTTCGTCGCATCCAACGCGGTGTCGCTGGCGCAGGCGCTCTTCAGCGAGGAGGCCTGGTACAGGGCCGTGTACGCAGATGAGGAACTTGTTGGATTCGTCATGCTGTCAGACCAGACCTTAAAGAAGGAAGTGCCGGCGGAGCCGAAGGTAGGACTGTGGAGGCTGATGATTGACCACAAGCACCAACGGCGCGGCATCGGGCGGGAGGTCATTCGCCTGGTGACCGAGTACGTGCGCGACCGGCCTGGCATGCACTCCTTCTACACGTCGTACGTCCCCGCGCCTGGCGGGGCCGGGCCGTTCTATCTCGGGCTGGGGTTTACCCCGAACGGGGAAATCGACGAGGGAGAAGTTGTCGTTGTCTATCCGCATGAGCCCTAGCGACCAGCGCCCACCGCTCGCCGTCGCGCATGTCGTCCTGGAAACCGACCGGATGAAGGAGACGGGTCAGTTCGTTCGCGCCATCGGGATGCGGCCCATACACGAGGGGCCGGAGGTCAGCGTCTATGAGCTGCGGGGTGGGACGCACCTGGTCCTCATTCACAAGGGCACGGTCGTTCCGGGCAACGCGCCGTTCGACCTGATGGTGGACGATCTCCACGAAGCGCATCGCCTGTATGCTTCGCTGGGCCTGGCGCCATCGCCCATCGAGGCCAGGCCCGCCATCGACCACGAGGTCTTCTTCGTCAGGGAACCGGCCGGGCATGTCATCACCGTCTTCTCGAGCCATGCCTCGGGCAAGCCGGTGTAGGCCGGTAGGACACCTCAGGGCCAAACGACGGCGAATCCAGTCGTTTTGCGGCCAATTGGCGATTGGCCAACGTGCCCTGGCAGAGTACTCTTGAACGATGGCAACAACCCGAGATGACATATTTCGTGGAGCGCTCTCGTTGAGCGAGCGGGATCGCGCCGACCTGATCGCGGCGCTTATCGAAAGCCTCGATTCCGAAGTCGAAGAGGGCGTCGAGGAAGCCTGGCGCGTCGAGATTGAGAAGCGCGCGAAGGAACTCGAGTCCGGGGCCGTCCAGAGCATTCCATGGGAGGTAGTGCGGGAGCGTCTCGGGCGCGCCGCAGGTGGTTGAAGTTCCCGTCCGCCTACACCCGAGTGCCGAGGATGAGGCGAACAACGCGTGGTCGTGGTACGCCGAACGCAGTTCCAGTGCCGCAGCAGCCTTTCTGCTGGAGCTTGACGCTGCCGTATTCGCTATTTCGGATGCCCCATCACGTTGGCCGCGGATCCACGGCCGGTATCGGCGGTTCCCCATGCACAAGTTTCCCTTCAGCATTGTCTACGCCGTGCGGCGCGACTACGTAGAGGTCGTGGCGGTGGCCCACTACCGCCGCAGGCCGGGCTACTGGCGAGACCGGTAGCGTGCGCGCAGCCCGTACCGATTCGTCGCACTCGCCTCGGTCGCCGTGAAACAGCTCCACCGTATCCTCCGCAAGCCCTTCTTCGGTCGCTTCGAAGTAGCCTGGACCTGGCCTGCCGGCACGGACCACAGCCGCTGGGAGCGGGTGGCGTTCCCGTCGTCCCATGGCACGTCCCTCGTCGGGCTGTGGGGCGGGGCAGGGGGGTTGGCCGTGGGTACGCTCGTGCTGGTGCACCCGATGGGCAAGGCCGCCAAGGGCTTCTGGCTCCGGTACGGCCATGCCGAATTCTTCCGCCGGTCCGGGTTCAACGTGTTCGCCATCGACGCCAATGGCTTTGGCGAGAGCGAGGCCGCCTCCTTCGACTACCCGGCCGACATCCTGGCGGCGGGGCAGTGGGCGGCGGCCCGCACGCCGGATCTCCCCGTCGGGCTCGTCGGCGCCTCCTTCGGTGCCGGGTGGGGCCTGTGCTCGATGGCCCGGGAGGGCAGCCCGTATCGCGTCGCCGTGCTCGAGGGCGCGTTTCCCACGCTGCCCGACTTCTGGCGGCACTATCCGGTCGCCCACGCCGTCCTGCGCTTTTCCCAGGTGGCCTGGCCCTCCATCGAGCGGCGCCTGCGCCCCGAACGGGAGGCGACCCGCGTGCTCGGCCGGCCGCCGGTGCTGCTCATCCACGGCGCGGAAGACCCGTACACGCCGCCCGGGCACGGTGAGCGCCTGCGGGCGGCCTTCAGCCAGGCCACGACGGCGCAACTCTGGGTCGTCCCGGGCGTCGAGCACACCTTCGCCTACCGGGACGCGCCGGCAGCCTACGAGGCCCGGGTCATTCCCTTCCTGCGCAACGCGCTGGCAGCATGTTCATGACCCGGACGCTGTAGCCCCGAGCGCCAGCCACCTGATCGGAGACCTCGTCATGAACGCCGGAGACACCGCCGAAGCCAGCTTCACCGTGCAGCCCGCCGACACGGCCCGGGCCCTGTCGATCTCCGCCGAGGACGCCTTCCCCGACGTCTTCGCCACCTCCCGCATGATCGCCCTCATGGAGCTGGCCGCCGCCCGCCTGATGAAGCCTGTGCTCGATGCCGGCGAGTTGTCCGTCGGCGTGTCCCTCGACGTGCGGCACACCGCGCCGACGCCCGTCGGTGCCCGGGTGCGGGCGGTGGCGACCTACCTGGGCCCGGAGGGCAAGCTGTTCCGTTTTCGCGTCGAGGCCTTCGACGAGGCTGGCACCATCGGCGACGGCACCCACGTGCGGGCTGTCGTGCAGACGGAGCGCCTGGTCGCGGGAGCGGCCCGGCGGCTCAGCCCCGGCCCTGTCGGCTGACGGCAGCCTTCATCAGCATGATGGAGGTCATCGGCGACGTCATGACGATGAACAGGCTGATCAACAGCTCGTGAACCACCGGCCGTTGCGCCAGCGCGGAGGCCACCATGACCGAGGCAATCAGTACGGACCCCGTGCCGAGCGTATTGCCCATCGACGGCCCGTGCATGCGGGCGAAGAAAGTCGGCAGCCGCAACAGGCCCAGCGATCCGATCAGGGTCAGCAGACCCCCGGTGACCAGGAGCAGTGCCGCGGGTACGGTGATCCACGGTGAGAGGTCGTGGATCGTCATGGCTCGATGACCTCCCCGCGCAGAAGGAACTTCGCCAGCGCCACCGAGCCGACGAAACCGAACAGCGCGATCACCAGGGCCATGTCGTAGTAGACGGCGGTGCTCGAGCGGATACCGAGCATGAGCAGGCTGAGCATGGCGTTTATGTACAGGGTGTCCAGCGCCAGGACGCGGTCCTGGGCGCGGGGCCCGATTACCAGTCGCGTGGCGGCGAAGGTCATCGCGAGTACGAAGCACAGCTGCGCGAACCAGACTGCCCACGAGAACACGATGGTCATTCGAAGATCTCCATCAGAGGCCGTTCATAGCGATCCTTGATCGTGTGGATCCACGCGGCGTCGTCGCGCAAATCCAGGACGTGAAGTGTCAGGGTCGTGCCGTCGGGCGTCAGGCCTGCCCAGACGGTACCCGGCGTGGAGGTCACGATCGCTGCCAGTACCGCCAAACCGTGCGGGTCCCGCAGGTCGACGGGAATCTGGAGGAAGCCCGACCTTACCTCGCGGTTGCCCACCAGGCCCAGGACGATGCATGCCACCCCGATGTTCGAGCGCACGATGTCGATGAGCACGCGGAAGCCGAGGCGGATCGCGGCGTCAGGCCGGTGCATTCGCGCCTGGACGGGGCGTATGGCGCGGAATCCGAACGCCATGACCAGGGCGAGCGCGGCGCCGAGCAGCAGGTTGCCGCGCGAGACGCTGTCGTTCAGCAGCAGCCACAAGGCGACCAGTACCGACGTGAGGAAGATCGGCGGGCGCTGCTTCACGGGGCCGGGTCTCCCTCGCCGTAGAGCACGGCGCCGATGTATGTCTGCGGGCTGTGGAGCGAGCTGGCCGCCGAGTTGACCAGCGTCATCATGGGCTGTGCCCAGATCGTCAGCCCGATGGACAGGAGCATCAGAAGTGCCGCGGGGCCTGCCTCTATGAGACGCAGCCTCGGGGTGGTGCGCTGGCTGACCGTCCAGAACAGCTGGATTCCCATCCGCGACAGCGCGATCAGGCCACCGAGTCCCGAGGCGAGGATCGCCCCGACCAGAAGCCACGCATTCGGCGCCATGTCGTCGATCGCGGCGACCTGGACCGCGGCGGCCAGCAGGCCCAGCTTCGCCAGGAACCCGGCGAGAGGCGGCAGGCCGGTGACCATCAGCACACAAAGCACGAACATGAGCCCGAGGAACACCATCGCGGCGGGGATCGCAATGCCCACCTCGTCCTCTTCCGAATAGGGATCGGGGGGTTCCCCCACGCTGAACGCCGTATAGGTCACCGGGGGCTGATCCTCAGCCGTCGCCGTTTCGGGTCGTCCGGTCCTGATCCGCTCAGTCATGCCGGTGAGAAGGAAGAAGGTCGCTGTCGCCAGCGCCGAGCCCAGCAGATAAAAAATGGCCGGACCGGTCATCGCCGCGGTTCCCAGGCCGATCGCAGCCAGCAGCGTGCCCGATGACACGATCACCGTGAAGGTGACCAGGCGGGTCAGGTGACGCGAGGCCAGCATGCCTGCCGTGCCAAACAGTATCGTGGCAATGGCGAATCCATACAGCCAGGGCCCGCCGAACGGCGCCGGCGCAGCGGGATCCTGCAGCAGCGAGCCCATCCGAAGGATGGCGTAGACGCCGACCTTGGTCATGATGGAGAACGCGGCGGCAACGGGCGCGCCCGCGACCCAGTAGGTGGCCGGAAGCCAGAAGTTGAGCGGCCAGGCACCGGCCTTCACGAGAAAGGCGATGCCGAGGACGGCGGCGCCGCCTTCGAACAGGATGCGATCGCCCACTGGCAGGCCTGCCCAGCGCACGCCGAGTTCCGCCATGTTCAGGGTTCCGGCAATGCCGTAGATCACGGCGACACCGATCAGGAATACCAGCGACGCCACGAGATTCACCGCGATGTAGTGCAGCCCTGCCTTGACTCGCACGGCTCCCCCGCTGTGCAGGAGCAGGCCGTAGGACGAGGCCAGCAGCACCTCGAAGAAGACGAACAGGTTGAACAGGTCGCCGGTGAGGAACGCACCATTGAGACCCATCAGCAGGAATTGCAGCAAGGGGTGGAAATATACGCCGACCCGGTCCCAGCGGGCCAGGGAGTACACCAGCGCCGGCAGCGCAAGTATCGACGTCAGCGTGATCATGAGCGCCGACAGCCGGTCGACGACGAGCACGATGCCGTGGGGTGCCGGCCAGCTGCCGATCGCATAGACGCCAATGCCCGCTGGCCAGATACCCGGTGCGGCGTCGGTGGTCATGTAGAGCAGGGTGCAGGCAGCCGCGAGCTGGACGAGAGACCCGGCAAGGGCGAGCGTGATACGGAGCTTCCGCCGTGATTCCGCGGGGAACAGCAGCAGGACCCCGGTGAGCAGGGGAATGACCACGGGCAGTACCGCGATGTGTTGTACCCACGGGCTCATGCGTCGTGTTCCTGCCCGTCCACATGATCCGTTCCCGTCAGCCCGCGGGAGGCGAGCAGTACCACGAGGAACAGGGCGGTCGTTGCAAAGCCGATGACTATGGCAGTGAGTACCAGTGCCTGCGGCACAGGATCGGCGTACAGGGAGGGATTCGTTTCACCGGCTGCGTTGATGATCGGCGGCCTGTCCAGCACCAGGCGCCCCATGCCGAAGATGAAGAGATTTACCGCATAGGACAGCAGACAGAACCCCATGATGACCTGGAAGGTCCGGGGCCGCAGCAGCAGCCAGGTGCCGGATCCCGAGAGTATGCCGATCGCGAGTGCATACACGAGTTCCATCAGGCCACCACCCGGGTTTCCGTCGTCACTTCGGCGGTGGCGGAGATGCGGCGACTGCGCAGGGACTGATGTGCGATCGCCACGAGCATCAGGGTGGTCGTACCGATCACCAGTACATACACGCCGATATCGAACAACAGGGTGCTCGACAGGTGCAGCTCGCCGATCAGCGGTACGTCCAGGTCCAGCCACATGCTCGTCAGGAACGACCGGGATGCGAGCCAGGACCCGACGCCCGTGCCCGCCGCCAGCAGGAGCCCGGTCGCGATCCAGTAGTTCGGGCGGATGCGCAGGCGGGACTCCACCCACACGGTGCCGCTGACCAGGTATTGCACGATGAACGCGGTGGCCATGATCAGTCCGGCAACGAATCCACCGCCAGGCGCATTGTGCCCGCGCAGCAGGAAAAAGACCGACACCATGCCGGCCATCGGCAGGAGGAGCCTGGCCAGCACCGTTGGAACCAGCATGGCTTCCGATGGCGATCCGGACGGTTGCCTGAGCGAAGGGCTCCGCTTGTCGTCCTCGACGTTGACGGCGGGGAGCCCGACGCTTTCCGGCGCGGGCCGGAACCGCCGGAGGAGTTTGTACACGGCCAATGCGGCCACGCAAAGCACGGTAATCTCGCCCAGCGTGTCGAAGCTGCGGAAATCCACCAGGATCACGTTGACGACATTGCGTCCCCCGCCATCCGGCAGGGCTCGGTCGAGGAAGTAAGGCGCTATGCCAGGCGCGGCCGGTCGCGTCAGGATCACATAGGCCAGGCCGGAAATGCTGACGCCTGTCAGCACCGCGACGAGAGTGTCCCGCGCCCGCCGTGCGGCAGCCCGCACCGTATCCCGCCGGCCGCTCAGGTCTTCCCTGCGCTTGGGCATCCATCGCAGGCCCAGCAGCAGCAGCACCATGGTGACCGCTTCGACGCTGAGCTGGGTCAGTGCCAGATCTGGAGCGGAGAACCACGCGAACGTCAGTGACGTGACGAGGCCGGCGCCACCCAGCATGATGAGGGCGGCCAGGCGGTGGAACTTGGCCTGCCAGGCCGCGCCGAGGGCGCAGGTGGTGCCGACCACCCAGAGCAGGGCGAATACGGGATCCAGCGGGGTGGGCGGCGGAATGGCGATGGCGCCCCAGTTGCCGCTCATGCCCAGATAGGCGGCGCCGAGCACAGCCAGCACGATCAGCGCAAGTTGCGGCTGAAGCCCGCGGGACGAAGCCATGCTGACGGCCCTGTCCGCCACCCGGATCACGATGATGTTCAGGATGTCGAAGGCGCGCTTGCCGTCGAAGCGGTGAATCAGCGGTGCGCGCCCGCTGGCGCCGTTCTGGCGGGAGTGCAGATACAGGTAGAAGGCGATGCCGCCCGACGACGCCAGGACGCTCATCAGCAGGGGCAGGTTCAGTCCGTGCCAGGGAGCCAGGCTGTAGGCGGGGGCCTGTTCGCCGAGGATCGAGTGGGTGGCGATCGCCAGCACGGGCCCCACGGTCTGGGCCGGCAGGATCCCGACCAGCAGGCAGGCGACGACCAGCAGGGCGCTCGGCACGAGCATCCAGCGCCTGGGATCGTGGGCCGCGCGCTGCGGATCCGTAGCCGGCGTACCGAAGAAAATCTTATGAATGAATCGCAGTGAATACGCGACGCTGAACATGCCCGCGATCGTCGCCAGTATCGGGAGGATCGCCCAGGCGCCCACGCCCTGGCCGGCGACAATGGTTTCGGCGAAGAACATTTCCTTCGACAGGAAGCCATTGAGCAGTGGAACGCCCGCCATGGCTGCCGCGGATACCACGGCCAGAGTGGTCGTGATCGGCATCGAGCGATACAGGCCACCCAGCCGATGGAGATCGCGGGTGCCGGTTTCGTGATCGACGATGCCTGCGGCCATGAAGAGCGATGCCTTGAAGGTCGCGTGGTTCATCATGTGAAAGACGGCCGCCACCAGCGCCAGTGGGCTGTTCATGCCGAGGAGCAGCGTAATGAGTCCCAGGTGGCTGATCGTCGAGTAGGCCAGCACCCCTTTTATGTCGCGCTGGTAGATGGCCGCATGGGCACCGAAGACCAGAGTCGTGAGTCCCACGCCGCAGACGAGTTGGAACCACAGGTCTGTGCCGGAGAGCACCGGCCACAGGCGCGCGAGCAGGAAAACACCCGCTTTCACCATCGTAGCCGAATGCAGGTAAGCGGACACGGGTGTGGGTGCCGCCATTGCGTGGGGCAACCAGAAATGCGTCGGAAACTGCGCGCTCTTGGTGAAGGCGCCAACCAGCACGAGGACGAGTATCGCCGGATACCAGGCGTGGGCGCGAATCTTGTCGCCGGCGGCGAGCACCTCGTCGAGCCCGTAGCTACCCACTATCTGACCGAGCAGCAGTACGCCCGCGAGGAGGAACATGCCGCCCGCAGCGGTCACACCGAGCGCCATGCGGGCGCCGCGCCTGGCATCCTGCCGGTGATACCAGTAGGCGATGAGCATGAACGAGGCAAAGCTCGTCAGCTCCCAGAACAGCACCAGCTGGAGCAGATTTCCGGAGAGCACGATGCCGAGCATCGACCCCATGAACGCCAGCAGGAACGAGAAAAAGCGCGGGACCGGGTCGGCGGGCGACATGTAATAGCGCGCATACAGAACGACCAGCGCCCCGATGCTGGTGATGAGCATCGCGAACATCCATGCAAAGCCGTCCAGGCGCAGCTCGAAGTCGAGGCCGACCTGGGGCAGCCAGGCCCAGGACGAGCGGACGATCGTTCCGGCCGAGATTTCGGTGTAGAGCGTCCCGAGGAGCACTGCGCAGGTCAGGGCGACGGCCCCGGCTAGCCAGGCTTCGGCATTCCGGGCATTGCGCGGGAGCAATGCCGCGCACATGCTGCCGACGAAGGGCAGCACGATGATCAGGAGAAGTTTCATAGCTGCATTGTGCAGACTTCAGCTGATCTGCCAAGCCCTGATGTCTTCCGGGACGACGACTCGCCCGGACCCGAAGAAGTCCGGCCGGGCCATGGCCGCGGTGCTGCAGATGACGAAGATCGGTATCGCGGCGGTGGAGCGGGCGTACGCGGGGTAGCGACTGCGGCCTCAGCGCTTCTTCGCCGTCGCGATCAGCTGCTCGGCCTTCGCCGTCAACGAGGCGTCGCCGCCGGCTAGACTCAGTGCCTTGCGGCCCAGGCTCTCGGCCTGGGCGAAGTCACCTTCCTTGAGGCGGATGGTGCCGAGCTCGAGCCACAGCACCGGCTGGCGGGGCTCGATGCGCAGGGCGCGCTCGATGGACGCGGCGGCCTGCTCGTAGCGCCCGGCGGCCTGGTGACTTCGGCTCTGGGCCAGCAGCGCCTGGCCCGCCGAGCCGACCGGCGGCGCCGTGCGCGGCAGGGGCAGCGGCTCCGCCGGGGCGGGGGGCGCCTCGGCCACGTCGGGCACGGGGCTGATCACCACCGTCGGAGGCGGCGGCGCGGGGACGGTAGACGGCACGGGCGCACGGGTCGCGGGCTCCGGCTGGCCGAAATCCGGCGGCACGCACCCGGCCAGCAGCAGGACGCCCGTCAGGATGGAGACCATCAGCGGTCTCCGCTCAAGCGGCCTCAGTTCAACAAGCCTCGCAACCATTGGATGCCCTGTTCCGCCACACCTTCCAGGCTGTCGAAGCCCGAACCGCAGAGCGGGTTGGGCGGCACGACAGTCCCGACGGGCAGCGGCAGCATCACCGGATCGCCGCAGCCTGCCTCGGCCATCATGCCAGTGGCGAAGTCGATTGGCACTTCCGTGAGCCCCTCCGCGGGCGTGGGCTCGTAGCCGGCGTCGCCGTAGTCGGCCACCAGCCGCGCCCACACGGGCAGCGCGCCGGACGCGCCCGTGAGGCCCGTCGGCGAATTGTCGTCGGCGCCGACCCACACGACGGTCACGTGGTCGTTGGTGAAGCCCGCGAACCAGCTGTCCCGCAGGTCGTCGGAGGTGCCGGTCTTGCCCGCCACGGCCAGGTCCCGGGGCAGCCACGCCCGCGCGCCGCGCCCGGTGCCCCGGTCCACCACCTGGGTCATCGTCGCATTCAGCGCCTGCACCGATACCGGGTCGGCCGCCCGGCTGATCTGCAGCTGGTAGCGCTCCAGCGGCTTGCCGTCGGCGTCCAGCACCGCGCGCACCGCCTTGAGCGGCGAGCGGAAGCCGCCGTTGGCCAGGCTGTTGTAGACCTGCGCCACCTCGATCGGCGCGAGGGCCACGGAGCCGAGCAGCATCGAGGGCAGGGGCCGCGGAGCAGCCTCAAGGCCCAGGCGCTTCATCAGCGCGGCCACGCGCTTCGGGCCCACGTCCATGCCGAGCCGCACGGTGGGCGTGTTCAGCGATTCCGCCAGCGCGCGCACGGCCGGCACGGGGCCGCGGTACGTCTTGTCGTAGTTCTGGGGCGACCAGGTCTTGCCCGTGTCGAGCTTCAACGTGAGCGGCGCGTCCTCGAGGATGCTGGCCGCGTTGTACCGGCCCGATTCGAAGCCCGCCAGGTAGACCACCGGCTTCACCAGCGAGCCGATGGGCCGCCTGGCGTCCAGCGCCCGGTTGAAACCCCTGAGGCGCGCGTTGCGCCCGCCGACGATGGCCACCACGTCGGGCGTCTGGGTGCCCGTGACGATGATGGCGCCGTCCAGTTCGCTGCCCGGCTTGCGCTTCTTCCGGCCGCGCTCCAGTTCGGCGAGGCCCTCCGCCAGCCGGCGCTCGGCGAGCGCCTGGATGCGCGGGTCCAGCGTGGTCATGATCCGGAGGCCCGCGTTCTGCAGGTCGTCCTCCTTGTAGTCCGCCTGCAGTTCGCGGCGCACCAGGTCCATGAACGCCGGGTTGTAGCTCGCGAAGTTGACGGCCTTGCCCTTCACGCCCAGTTCCCGGCGCTTCGCCTTCGTGGCCTCCTCCGCGCTGATCACGTCGAACCGGGCCATGAGGTCCAGCACCAGGTTGCGCCGTTCGGTCGCGCGCTGCGGGTGGCGACGCGGGTCGTAGTAGGAGGGACCGCGCACGACGGCGATCAGCAGCGCGACGTCCTGCGCCTCCAGCTCGGCGAGGGGCCGGCCGAAGTAGAACTGGCTGGCGAGGCCGAAGCCGTGGATCGCCCGGTCGCCAGCCTGACCCAGGTAGATCTCGTTGACGTAGGCGTTGAGGATGTCCGCCTTGTCGAAGTGCAGCTCGAGGAGCACGGACATGAGCGCCTCCCGCAGCTTGCGGGTCAGCGTCCGGCGGTTGTCGAGGAAGTAGCTGCGGACCAGCTGCTGGGTGAGGGTGCTGCCGCCCTGCTCGATCTCACCGGCGCGGACGTTGGCCCACATGGCCCGGGCGATGGCCTTGGGCGACACGCCCCGGTGCTGGTCGAAGTTGCGGTCCTCCACGACCTTGAGGCCCTGGAGCAGTGTGGCGGGCACGTCGTCCGGCCCGAGCACGATCCGGTCCTCGCCATGGGTGGTGAAGATGTTGCCGATGAAGGGCGGGTCGAGGCGCAGCAGGGGAACGTCGTTGCCGCGGGTGTCGGCCAGCGCAGTCACGCGTCCGTCACCGAAGCCCACGCTCACGCGCCGGGCCGGCTCGGCGCCGTCCCAGAACCGGAAGGGGCGGGCGTGGACGGCGATGCGCTGGCCGGTGCGGGTGAAGCTCCCCTGGGTCTCCGGCGCCTTGACGGGCGCGTAGCCCAGGGCCGTCAGCTCCCGCTGCAGTTCGTCAGGCGTCAGCCGCAGGCCGGCGTAGAGCTCCAGGGGACGGGCGTAGACCTGGGCCGGCAGGTTCCAGCGGCGGCCCTCGAACTGGCGGACGATCTGCCGGTCGAGCAGGGCCACGTAGCCGGCGATGCCGGCCAGCAGCAGGCCGGCGGCCACGGCCAGCCCGACCAGCACACGCCGCGACAGGTACTGGCGCAACCCGCGCCGGGACTTGGGAGCCAAACGCCGTCATCCATCGAAGGGAGGCGCGGCATGGTAGCACCGGGTGCTGAATGGCGGCTGTAGGTGAAGAAATGGGGACAGATTTATTTACCCCCTGACGAGAGATTGGCGGACTCCATTCCCGTCAGGGGGTAAATAAATCTGTCCCCATTTCTTCACCCGAATTCGAGGAGCTCGACGATGTTCCCGTCCGGGTCCCGGCCGTAGGTCACGAAGCCGCCTTCCTGGGCCTGGGGTGGCGCGTGGAAGCGCATGCCGGCGGCCTTCAGCCGGGCGTACTCGGCCTGGCTGTCCCGGACCTCCAGGCAGAGGTGGGTGATGCCGTGGTCGCAGGCGGGGCGGTCGGGGTCCCCCGGCTTCGGCCGGGGCGAGCTGAACTCGAAGATCTCCAGGTAGCTCTCGCCGAGCTTCAGCA
>Ga0268299_1003344_pt1 | contig 15102 bp, 11 predicted proteins | sample NOBtaG_FD_193484 | JGI IMG/M metagenome (GOLD analysis project Ga0268299, IMG submission 193484) | Activated sludge microbial communities from bioreactor in Nijmegen, Gelderland, Netherland - NOB reactor | ecosystem: Engineered > Bioreactor > Aerobic > Activated sludge | place: Netherlands...
GCAGGCCGGAAGTTTCGAGGATGCGGTCGTTGCCGTGCTGTCGAATCCCGAGCTGCAGGCCGTGGTCATCGGCGATGGCTTCGGTTTCCGCTCCCGGCGTGAGTGGCCGGAACTGCGCGATCTGCTGGACCGTACGATGCCCTTCGATCCGGCCAAGGTCGACGTGCGGGACTACGGCCTGAAGCTGGCGAGGACCCTGAAGGCGGTCCGTCCCGAGCTGGACATCTACCTGCTGACCGAGCGCGGAGCCGAGGGCATCGCCGGGCAGCCCGAGGCAACGTGGCTGCGCCGGATCTTCTACGGCGTCGAAGAGCTCATGGAACTGCACCTGTCGATCCTGGACGGGGTCGGTGACCGCTACGACACGCCTTACTTCAGCAATCTGAAGAAGTACAGCCAGAAGCCGGTCGGCACCTTCCATGCCCTGCCGGTGGCGCGGGGCAAGTCGGTGTTCCGCTCCCACTGGATCCGGGACATGGGCCACTTCTACGGCGTCAACCTGTTCCTGGCGGAGTCGTCCGCGACAACGGGTGGCCTCGACAGCCTCCTGGAGCCCACCGGCAACATCAAGCGGGCCCAGGCGATGGCGGCGCGGGCCTTCGGCGCGGACCGGGCCTACTTCGTCACCAATGGCACGTCGACGTCGAACAAGATCGTGCTGCAGGCATTGCTGGCCCCCGGCGACATCGTGCTTATCGACCGCAACTGCCACAAGTCGCACCACTACGCCATGGTGCTCTCCGGCGCCCAGCCCCTGTACCTCGAGGCCTACCCGATGACGGCCTACTCGATGTACGGAGCCGTGCCCCTGCGCTCGATCAAGCAGGCGCTGCTCGCCCTCAAGGCTGAGGGCAAGCTCGACCGGGCGAAGCTGGTGGACCTCACCAACTGCACTTTCGACGGCCACATGTACAACCCCCAGCGCGTGATGGAGGAGTGCCTGGCCATCAAGCCGGACCTGGTGTTCCTCTGGGACGAGGCCTGGTTCGGCTTTGCGCGGTTTTCGCCGTTTCACCGGCTGCGCACGGCGATGCACGCGGCGGCGACCCTGACCGAGAGGCTGCACGGTGCCGGTTACCGGAAGGAATACGACGCCTTCCGCGCGAAGGCCGGCGACCTGGATCCAGCCGATCCTGCGCTGCTCGACATGCGCCTGCTGCCGGACCCGGACAAGGCCCGGATCCGTGTCTACGGCACCCAGTCCACCCACAAGTCCATGTCGGCGCTGCGCCAGGGCTCCATGATCCTGGTCCACGACGAGGACTTCGGGGTCGTGCACGGGGCCTTCGAAGAAGCGTACTTCACGCACACTTCCACGTCGCCGAACCTGCAGATCATCGCCTCGCTGGACGTGGCCCGGCGCCAGATGGAGCTGGAGGGCTACGAGCTGGTCATCCGGGCCACCGACCTGGCGCTGCGCATCCGCCAGCAGGTCAACGGCCACCCCCTGATTTCCCGGTACTTCCGGGTGCTGACGCCGGCCGAGATGGTGCCGGCCGGGTACCGGGAGTCGGGCATTGCCGACTACGGCGGGGACCACGGCATCCGCGCGCAGATCATCGATTCCTGGACCCGCGACGAGATTGCGCTGGATCCCACCCGCCTCACGCTCGTCTGCGGCACCGCCGGCTACGACGGCACGGCCTTCAAGGGGCTGCTCGCCGATCGCTACGACATCCAGATCAACAAGACGTCCCGCAACAGCATCCTGCTCCAGACCAACATCAACAACACCCGCAGCGACGTGGCCCACATCGTCAAGGTGCTGGGCGACATCGCCCGGCAGATCGACGAGGACTTGCGCCAGGGCGGCGAGTCCGGGCGGGCCGCGTTCGCCGCCCGCGTGAAGTCGCTGATGGAGGACGTGCCGGACCTCCCGAACTTCAGCCGCTTCCACGCGGGGTTCCGCGACGACGCGAAGAGCGCCACGCCCGAGGGCCACATGCGGGAGGCGTTCTTCACGGCCTATCGCCCGCAGGACTGCGAGTATGTGCCCCTGGCGTCGAAGGAAGTCGACCAGCGGGCGAAGAAGGGGCCCGAGATGGTCGCGGCGGACTTCGTGATCCCGTATCCGCCGGGCTTCCCGATCATGGTGCCCGGCCAGGTCATAACGGCCGACACCATCGAGTTCATGCGCAAGCTGGACGTCAAGGAAATCCACGGCTACCACGCCGAGAAAGGCCTGCGGTTGTTGCGCACAGCCGCGCTGCCCGGCCGGCGGAGAAAGTCTGGCTGAGGACGGGTTCGCGGGCAGGGGGGTAGCGGCATGTGGCACTGGCTTGTGGAGACGCTCCGGACCTACCCGGAGATCGCGATCTTCCTCACGCTCGGCCTGGGTTTCTGGGTCGGCAAGTTCAAGGTCGGCTCGTTCAGCCTCGGGGTCGTCACCAGTACACTGCTGGCCGGGGTGCTGGTGGGCCAGCTGGAGATAACGATCTCCGGTCACGTTAAGTCCGTCTTCTTCCTGATGTTCCTCTTCGCCGTCGGCTACGGCGTCGGCCCGCAGTTCTTCCGGGGGCTGAAGGGCGACGGCGTGCAGCAGGTGCTGTTCGCGGTGATCCAGTGCGTGGCGGTGCTGGTTACGGCGGTGGTCGTCGCGAAGTTCCTCGGCTACGACGCGGGCGGCGCGGCAGGGCTGTTGTCCGGCTCCAGCACCATCTCAGCCGTGCTGGGCGTGGCCACCAACAGCATCAACCAGCTGGGCATCGGCGACGCCGAGAAGCAGGCCATGCTCGACGCCATGCCGGTCGCCTACGCCGTGACCTACCTGTTCGGCACCGCGGGGTCGGCCTGGATCCTGGCGAGCCTCGGCCCGAAGATCCTGCGGGTGGACATCGTCGAGGAGAGTCGCAAGTACGAGGAGGAGATGGGCGGGTCGCTGGCGTCCGGCCAGGACCGGCTCTCCGGCTATACCCAGTTCGTCCTGCGCGCCTACCGGCTGGCGGATCCCGCCTGGGTTGGCCGGACGGTGCGCGAGTTCGAGGCCAGTTTCGGCGAAGTGCCCGGGGTGCCCGGGCGGACCCGCCTCGTGGTCCAGCGCCTGCGCCAGGGCGGGCGGATCACCGAGGTGTCGCCCGGCACCCTGCTCGCCGAAGGTGCGGTCATGGCCATCGCCGGGCGCCGGGAGTTCGTGCTGGAGGCGGCCGGGCGCCTGGGTCCGGAGGTGGATGACCGGGAGCTGCTGGACCTGGAGATCCTGCTGCTCGACGTGGTGGTGACCAGCAAAGCCATTGCCGGCCGCACCCTGGTCGATATCGTCAAGGCGGATCTGCAGCACGTGGGGCGCGGCGTGTTCCTGCGGAAGATCCTCCGGACGGGGGTCGAGATGCCCATTACGGCGAACTTCAAGGTGGAGCGGGGCGACACCGTGACGCTGGTGGGATCCCGCGCCGATGTCGAGCGCATCGCGCCCCTCATCGGCTACGCGGACCGGGTCACCGAGGAAACCGACATGGTCGTCATGGGTGCCGGCATCGTCATCGGCGCCCTGATCGGCGCGCTCACGTTCGAGCTCGGCGGCGTGCCGCTCAGCCTGAGCACCAGCGGCGGTGCCCTCATCGCCGGCCTGGTCTGCGGCTGGCTGCGGTCCGTCAACCGCACGTTCGGGCGGATCCCGGCGCCGGCCCTCTGGGTCTTCAACAACATCGGCCTGAACACCTTCATCGCCGTGGTCGGCATCAGCGCGGGTCCCGGCTTCGTGGCCGGCCTGCAGGCCCAGGGCCTGCAGCTGTTCGTGGCCGGCCTCATCGTCACCACCGTTCCGCTGGTCATCGGCCTGCTGGTCGGCAAGTACGTCTTCAGGATGAAGGCGCCGATCGTGCTGGGTGCCTGCGCCGGGGCGCGCACCACCACGGCGGCGCTGGGCGCCATCGAGGCCGAGGCGAAGAGCAAGGTGCCGGCGCTCGGCTACACGGTCACTTACGCGGTGGGGAACACGTTGCTGACGGTCTGGGGCGTGGCCGTCGTCCTGCTGATGAGCTGATTCCGTTTCCGGAGAAGAAGCAATGGACAAGGTCACCCTGCGGAAGTACGAGGGCCTCGGCCCCTTCGAGATCAAGAACGACCTGGCGGCGATCGCCACGGCCTCCGCCCAGGCCTCGTCGATCAGCTACCTGAATGCCGGCCGTGGCAACCCGAACTGGATTGCCACGGAGCCGCGGGAAGCATTCTTCCTGCTCGGCCAGTTCGCCATCCTCGAGAGCAAGCGCGTCCTCGACCTGCCGCCCGGCGTCGGGGGGATGCCCAGACGGGAAGGGGTAGCTTCCCGTCTCGGCGCCTGGCTGGCGAAGCATGCCGACATGCCGGGCGCCCCGGTGCTCGCGGGAATGGTGCCGTGGGCCGTCCGGAAGTTCGGTTTCGAGGCCGACGCGTTCGTCCACGAACTGGTGGATTCGATCATCGGGGACAACTACCCGGTGCCCGACCGGATGCTGGTCCACAACGAGGTCATCGTCCGGGAGTACCTGCAGTGGGCGATGTGCGGCGCACCGCGACCCAAGGGCACGTTCCACCTGTATGCAGTGGAGGGCGGCACAGCCGCCATGTGCTACATCTTCAAGGCCATGAAGACCAATCGCCTGCTGAATGCCGGCGACACGATCGCGCTGGGCACGCCGATCTTCACGCCGTACCTGGAGATGCCGCACCTGGAGGACTACGACCTGAAGATCGTCAACGTGGAGTCGACCCAGGAGAACCGCTGGCAGTTCGACGACCGGGAGCTGAAGAAGCTGCTGGACCCGAAGATCAAGGCCTTCTTCCTCTGCAATCCCGGCAATCCGAGCGCGGTGGCGATCAACGAGGCGACGATCGCGAAGATCGGGGCGGTCCTGAAGAAGCGGCCGGACCTGATCCTGCTCACCGACGACGTCTACGGCACCTTCGTCCCGGGCTTCCGCTCCCTGCTCGGTGCCTTCCCGTACAACACGATCGGCGTCTACTCCTACAGCAAGTACTTCGGCTGCACGGGATGGCGCCTGGGGGTCATAGCGGTCCACGAGAACAACCTGTTCGATGACCTCATCACGCGGCACCCCGAGGCCACGAAGAAGAAGCTGGACAAGCGCTACGGGGGGCTCACGCTGGAGCCGCGCAAGATCGCCTTCATCGACCGGATCGTGGCGGACAGCCGCGACGTGGCACTGAACCACACTGCCGGATTGTCGCTGCCACAGCAGGTGATGATGGCGCTCTTCTCGCTCTACGAGCTGATGGACGAGAAGAAGGACTACCAGAAGGCCTGCATCGGCATCGTGAAGAAGCGCGTCCAGGCGACGCTCGACGGCCTCGGGATCAAGCCGGACCCGAACCCACTGTTCGACTACTACTACGGTCTGCTCGACCTCCAGTTCTGGCTGCGCAAGTACGTCGGTCCCGAGGTCGTCGACTGGATAGGGAAGAACGTGCACCCGCTCGACATGGTGTTCCGGCTCGCGGAGGACTACGGCATCGTGCTGCTGAACGGCGGCGGGTTCGAGGGCCCCGACCTGTCCGTGCGCATCTCCTTCGCCAACCTGGACGACCACGTGTACGACGACATCGGCCGCGCGGTGCGCGCCATCGCCCGCGGCTACGTCCAGGCCTACGAGGCCTCGAGGCCCAGGGCACCGAGGAAGAAGAAAGTCGCCAGGGGCCGTCGGGCCCGCAAGTAGCAGACAATGAGGAGAACAACGATGAAATCCGGATCATCAACGACCAGGACTGCCCGGCTCGCGACGCTCGTGCTGGGGATCCTTGCCGGCATGGGCGCTGCCGACGTTCAGGCGGCCGGGGAACTGCCGCGGGTGCGGGTGCTCGCCACGGGAGGCACGATCGCCGGGGCCCAGGCCAGTTCCACGGACTACGGCTACAAATCCGGCGCCTACGACGTCAACACGCTGATCAACGCCGTGCCCAACCTGGGCAAGCTCGCCCAGATCTCGGGCGAGCAGGTGGCGAACATCGGCAGCCAGGACATGAACGACGAGGTCTGGCTGACGCTGGCGAAGCGCCTCAATGCCGTGCTCGCGTCAGCCGACACCGACGCGGTGCTGATCACCCACGGCACGGACACACTGGAGGAGACCAGCTACTTCCTGAGCCTCGTCACGAAGAGCGACAAGCCCGTGGTGATGGTGGGGTCCATGCGGCCGGCAACGGCCACCAGCGCCGACGGCCCGGCCAACATCTACAACGGCGTTGCCGTCGCGACGACTCCCCAGGCGAAGGGGAGGGGCACGCTGGTGTCCCTCAACGACGAGTTCCACTACGCCCGCAACGTCGTGAAGACCGACACCACCAGTGTGCAGACCTTCAGGAGCCTGAACCGCGGTCCGGCCGGCGTCGTGCACACGGGCAAGGTCCAGTGGTTCCAGCCGATGGACCGGAGGCTCGGCCCACAGTCGGAGTTCTCCGTCGATGGCCTCGACAAGCTGCCGCGGGTGGACATCATCTACGCCCACGCCAACATGAGCCCGGACCTGATCGACGCGGCGGTTCGAAACGGCGCCAGGGGCATCGTCGTGGCCGGCGTCGGCGACGGCAACATGACGACGGGCGCCCTCGAAGCTGTAAAGCGGGCCGCCAAGTCCGGCGTCGTGGTCGTCCGGAGCACCCGGTTGCCCATGGGCCTGACCCTGCGCAACAACGAGGTCAACGACGACGAGCTGGGCTTCGTGGCCTCCGGGGAGCTGAACCCGCCCAAGTCCAGGGTCCTCCTGCAGCTGGCGTTGACGAGGACGTCCGACGTGAAGCGCATCCAGGCGATGTTCTACGAGTATTGACCGGCGACCGGGTGATGCAATCCGGCAAATTTTGTACGACACTGGAATCGGACCGGGGAACCGGGGTTTTCAACATGGGGAAAAGACGACAATGAAGAACGGGTTGAAGCTGGCGATCATTACCGTGTCCATGGCCTTCCTGGCGGCCTGCTCGGCGCCGGAGTACGTGATCAGCACGAACGACGGCACGATGATCCCCGCAAACGGCAAGCCGAAGCTGGACGAGAAGACGGGCATGTACACCTACAAGGACGCCGAGGGCCGCGCGGTCACGATCAAGAAGGAAGACGTCAAGCAGATCATGGAGCGCTAGGACGGCGCCGATCCGGCTCGCGGGGCCCGGCAGGCTGGTTGCCGGGCCCTTCGTGGTCCCGCCACCGGCCGGCCAGGAGCATCCGGCCTCGAGGAGCAGCTGAGTGCAGGAGGAGCACAGAGACCTCACGCGCACGACCCTGGGGGTGCTCTTCATCGGAGCCCTCACGCTTGCCTCGTTCTGGATCCTCCAGCCCTTCATTCCCGCCTTCATCTGGTCGGTGATGATCGTCGTCTCGACCTGGCCGCTCCTGCAACGCGTGCAGCACCGCTTCGGGGGGCGGCGTGGGCCTGCCGTGGCCGTGATGACCGTGGCCATGCTACTGATCTTCGTCGTGCCGCTGCTGACGGCGATCACCGTGATCGCGGACCACGCGGACGACGTGGCGGCGTGGATCGGCGGGCTCGCCACCCGCCCCGTGCCACAGCCCCCGCCCTGGGTCGCGGGCCTGCCCCTGGTCGGGGAGCGGGCCGCGGCAGCGTGGGCCGAGCTGGCCGCCAGCGGCATGCCCGAGGTCGTCGCCCGCGTCGAACCCTACACCCGGGACGTCACCCGCTGGCTGGTGGCCGAGGCGGGCACCGTCGGCCTCGTGCTGGTCCAGTGCATCCTGATCGTGATCCTGTCCGCGGTGCTCTATTCCGGCGGCGAGGCCTGGGGCACGTGGATGACGGCCTTCGGACGACGGCTGGCCGAGAAGCGGGGCGAGGACGCCGTGGTCCTGGCCGGCCAGGCCATCCGCGGTGTTGCCCTCGGCGTGGTCGTGACTGCGCTGATCCAGTCGGCCCTCGGGGGCGTCGGACTGGCGATTGCCGGGGTCCCGTTCCCCGGGCTGCTGACGGCGATCATGCTCGTGCTGTGCATTGCCCAGATCGGGCCGATACTCATCCTTCTGGCCGGTACCGCGTGGCTCTTCGCCCAGGGTGAGCACGGCTGGGGGGTGTTCATGCTCGCCTGGTCGCTGACGGTCGGGATCATGGACAACTTCCTCCGCCCCGTGCTTATCCGCCGCGGGGCCGACCTGCCCCTGCTGCTGATCTTCGCGGGCGTCATCGGCGGCCTGCTGTCCTTCGGGTTGATCGGGCTGTTCGTTGGTCCGGTAGTATTGGCCGTGACCTACACGCTGGTGGATGCCTGGGTATTCCGGCGGCCGGCCGAATCAACACACTGAGGAAACAGGATGACCATCGATCACCGTTTCGCCTGCGGGCGCGCATTTCTCGGCGCCCTTGCCCTGGGATTGCTGGCATCGCCGCCCGTGCAGGCGGCTGAGCCGAACCTCCTGACGGACTCCTGGTACGTGTCGCTGGGAACCTACAACGTCGGGTCCGACACCGAGGTGGAGCTGAACGGCGAGGCCGGCACGGGCGACCGGGTCGACCTGGAGAGGACCTTCGGTGAAAACGACGCCAACCGCTTCCGCCTGGATGCCTGGTGGCGCATTGCCGACCGGCACAAGGTCCGGGCCATGTGGTTCGAGTCGAGCCCCAGCGCCTCGCGCACCATCGACGAGGAGATCAACTGGGGCGACGAGACCTTTCCGGTCGACGCGAACGTCCGGCTCGATCTCGATTTCAGCATCTACCAGCTGGCCTACGAGTACTCGTTCTTCCACCGGGAGTCCTGGGAGTTGACGGGGTCGATCGGGCTCCACTACACCCAGTTCGAGGTTGCCCTGTCGGCCGAACTGGAGGTCGAGGGCCAGCCCGACGTGACCCGCACGGCCAGCGATTCGGCCCGGGTCAACGCCCCCCTGCCGGTCATCGGGTTCCGGGGCCTCTGGAATCCGGGCGGAAACTTCTGGATCGACGGCTCCGCCCAGTACTTCACCCTGTCCATCGACGAGTACGATGGCAGCCTGATCGACTGGCGCCTTGCCGCCATCTGGCAGCCGAAGACGTGGCTTGGCCTCGGTGTCGGATACAACTACTTCAATGTGGACGTGGACGTGGACAGGTCCAGATTCCGTGGGTCCCTCGACTGGAGCTACTCCGGGCCGCAGTTCTTCCTGAGCGGTTCCTTCTAGGAGTACGTCACGAAACCCTCGCTGAATTGGCTCCTGGTCTTCGTCCCGGCCGCGATAGGTCTCGAATTGCGCCACGCGGAGGCGCCGCTGGTGTTCTTCGCGGCGGCGCTCGGCATCGTGCCCATCGCCGCGCTCCTGGTGCACGCCACCGAGCAGCTGGCGGTCCGGACGGGTGACGCCGTTGGCGGCCTGCTCAACGCCACCTTCGGCAACGCCCCCGAGCTGATCATCGCGTTCGTGGCCCTGAAGGCCGGGCTGATGCAGATGGTGCTGGCTTCGATCATCGGCGCCATCCTGGCCAACCTGCTGCTGGCACTCGGGCTCGCGTTCTTCCTGGGCGGGTTGAAGAAGCACGACCAGGAGTACAACGCCGGCGCGTCCCGGGTCTACAGCAGCATCATGCTGATCACCGTGATCGTGCTGGCCGCCCCGGGGGCCTTCGAGAACCTGTTCGGGGCCCAGGCGGCCACCCTGCGCTCGGACCCGCTGAACATCGGCCTGGCGCTGACGCTCCTGGCGCTCTACGTGCTCTACCTTGTCTTCATGCTCGGCACCCACCCCGAGCTGTTCGTGAGCAAGGGCGGTGGTCCGGCGGCCCACGAGGCAAAGTGGAGCGTGGGGCGGGCCGCCACGACGCTGGTGGCAGCCTCCGTGGGTGCCGCCTTCATGAGCGAGATCCTCGTGGGCGCCGCGGAAGACACCGGGGAGGCGCTCGGCATGTCCCAGGCCTTCATCGGCGTGGTCCTGCTGGCACTGATAGGCGGGGCGGCGGAACTTGGCGCGGCGATCACCATGGGGGTCCGCGACCGGCTGGACCTCAGCATCGGCATTGCGCTCGGCAGCTGCATGCAGGTCGCACTGTTCGTGGCCCCGGTGCTGGTGCTCGTGAGCTATTTCATTTCCCCCGAGCCCCTGCGGCTCGAGTTCGGCCAGACTGCCGTGGGCGCCCTGCTGCTCAGCGTGTTGATCGGCGCTGCCGTGTGTGCGGACGGCCACTCGAACTGGTACAAGGGAATCCAGCTCGTGGCGGTCTACCTGGTGCTGGCGCTGATCATGTACCTGGCGCCGGGACTGTGACCTGATGCAGGGAATTAAGGTAAGTGACCCGATGATGCGCATTCACCGGCCTATATATAAGAGTGTCGCCAGTGGCCTCCTGGCATTCCTCTGCGTCGCGGCGGGTGCCGCCTCGTTGCCGCCGATCAGCGACCCGCCCACGGGCGACTACCGGCACGGCAAGTTCGTCTGGATCGATCTCTTCAGTTCGGATGTCGCCAAGGCCCAGAAGTTCTACGGCGGCCTGTTCGGCTGGACCTTCGCGAAGGTCGACGACGGTCCGGCGCGCTACGTGCTTGCGTACCAGGACGGCAGCCCCGTGGCCGGCATCGCGGCCCGCCCGCCCGCGCCGGACCAGGTCCGCAACAACTGGTGGGTCGCCTACCTGTCCGTGGCCGACGTGGACCGCGCGGCGGCCGACGTCGTGGCCAAGGGCGGCAAGGCGCTGATCCCGGCGCGGGAAGTGGCGGGTCGCGGCCGCATGACGGTGCTGGCCGACCCCGATGGCGCGCCCTTCGGGCTGGTGAGATCCTCGAGCGGGGACCCGCCGGATTTCAGGGCGGAGCCCGGCGAGTGGATCTGGGCCGTGTACCAGAGCCCCGACGCGGGCAGCGCCGCGGCCTTCTACCAGGACGTCGGCAACTACGAGGTGGTCCCCGGCGAGCGCGTCGGCAATGCCGAGACCTTCACGCTCCAGGCCGAAGGCTTTGCGCGGGCGAGCCTCGTCGAGATCCCCCCGGGCCGTGCCGAGCTTCGCCCCGAGTGGCTGTATGTCGTGCGCGTGGGCGACGTGGCGGCAAGCCTGACGAAGGCAGTCGAACTCGGTGGCCGGGTCATCGCACCGCCGAGGCCGGACCTGCTCGACGGGCGGCTCGCCGTGATCACCGATCCCGGTGGTGCGTTGCTCGGACTGATGGAATGGGATGCGGACGAGGGGGAGGGCAACTGACATGCTTACTGCATCGAATAACCGCCGGCTCGCCTTGCTCGTCGCCCTGTCGACATCGTTGTTCGCCGGTTGCTCCTCGGACGGCTACAGCGGCAGTTCGAGCGCCACCGTGAGCACGGGCTTCTACTACGGGCACAGCTGGTACAACGATCCTTACTACTACGGGTACTACCCGCCTGGCGTGGTCGTGGTGCCGCCGCCTGGCGAGGGCAACCTCCCGGTCCGTCCCGAGCAGCCCATCGCCAAGCCGCTGCCGGCCGGGCCGTCCACCGGGATGCCGTCCACGCGACCTTCCCAGGTGTCGCCGAACATCAGCCCGGCGCCGTCGGGCTCCGCTTCCTCCAGCCGCTCCCGCATGCCCTCGGCGCAGCCGCGGATGTCCTCGTCCTCGCGCGCGTCGATTCCCCGAGCGCCCCGGGGCGGCGGCCGCCGCCGCTGAGGGTGCTGCGGCTGGTGAAGATGTCCCGCTAGTTCAGGTCGTCGTCCTTGTAGTACTTGGTGCCCTTGGCCGTCAGTTCCGCGGCGAGGCCGTCGTCCGTGATCTGGTAGAGGTACACGCCGGGCTTGATGGACATGGCGCCCGCGATGCCGCCGCCGGTGTCGCCGGTCTTGGCCGTGGCGTTCGCCTGGGCGCCCAGTTCCCAGCCCGAGTTCACGAAGGCGTCGAAGTCCGCCTTGTTTTCGAACACCCAGACCAGGCGGAACTTCTTGACGCCGAGCCCGAGGCCGGCCTGGACCTCCACCATCTTCATGAAGGTCTCGGCCTTGGTCTTGTTGTTGACGGCCACTCCCTTGCCCGACCCGCCGCCTGCCACGAGGATCTTCATGCCGAAGTTGTTGAACACGGCATAGCCCGCGGAGTTTTCGATCACCTTCCGGGCCGAGGGCTGGGTCTTGTAGAGGGTATTGAGGGTCTTGGTGGTCGCCTTGCGGATGTCGGCACGGGCGTCGTCCGCTTTCGATGCAGCCAGCGTCGTCACGGGCAGTGCAGTGGCCAGCAGCAGGGCGGTCACCAATGGCATGATCCAGGATAGTTCGCGTGTCATGAGTTGTCCTTCCACCAGTCGTCAGTAAGCCGTGAGCCCCTCGGCGCGAAAAGTCGCGAGCGCACTTTCAACGGCCGCCGCGCCAGGCGGTTCCATATCCTGCAACTTGTAGGGGATGCCAAGCTGCTGCCACTTGTACCGGCCCAGCTGGTGGAAGGGCAGGACCTCCACCCGCTCCACGTTGCCCAGGCTCGCCGAGAATCGCGAGATGCTCGCGAGGTCGGCGGGGTCGTCGGTGAGGCCGGGGACGAGGACGAAGCGGACCCACACCGCCTTCTTGAGCGCTGCCAGCCGGCGAGCGAAGTCCAGCGTGGGCCCGTGCTCCCTTCCAGTGAGGTGCTTGTGGCGCTCGTCGCCCCAGGACTTGATTCCAAGCATCACCAGGTCGATGGACCCAAGCTCGGCGTCGGTCAGGCGGTCACCGTAGTAGCCGTTGGTCTCGATCGCCGTGTGCACGCCCATGGCCCTGGCCTCGGCGAGCAGCTTCACCACGAAGCGGTCCTGCATCAGGGGCTCGCCGCCGCTGATGGTAAGCCCGCCGGACATGACCTTGAGGCCGTGCCGGTATTTGCGCAGCTGCTCGGCCGCCCGGGCCACGGACACCGGAATGCCGTTGCGCATCGTCCAGGTGTCGGGATTGTGGCAATACATGCAGCGCCACATGCACCCAGTCGTCCAGGCGACCACTCGGACGCCGGGGCCGTCGACAGTGGAGCCCGTGGTGTAGGAGTGCAGAAATCCCATGTCGCCGTTGGCGAGGGCCGTGCGGACGTCGGTCTCGGGGATGTCGTCGCCCAGGTGGACCCGCAGGTCGAACGGGCTCTTTGCCTCCAGCGACGCCGGGGGCGACGGTTGCTGCTCACTCACGGCGGCCGGCTCCATGGAAGGTGCGGTTGATGACGTCCGTCTGCTGCTCGCGTGTCAGCCGGACGAAGTTCACCGCGTAGCCCGACACGCGGATCGTCAGGCTGGGGTACTTCTCCGGGTGGTCCATGGCATCGAGCAGCATCTCGCGGTTCAGCACATTGATGTTCATGTGATAGCCGGTGCTGCTGAAGTACGCGTCCATCATGCCGGTGAGATTCCTCACCCGATCCTCCGGAATGCGCCCGAGCCCGGTCGGCACCAGTGTGGTGGTCAACGAGATCCCGTCGGCAGCGTCCCTGTAGGGGATCTTGGCCACGGATGCGGCCGAGGCATGGATGCCGTGACTGTCCCGGCCATGCATTGGGTTGGCGCCCGGCGCGAAGGGTTCGCCCTGGCGGCGGCCGTCGGGTGTGTTGCCGGTGGCCTTGCCGTACACCACGTTGGACGTGATCGTGAGGATCGACTGCGTGTGCACGGCATTGCGGTAGGTCGGGTACTTCCTCAGCTTGCCCATGAACGTGCTCACTGCCCAGACGGCCAGTTGGTCCACCCGGTTGTCGTTGTTGCCGAACGCCGGGAACTCACCTTCCGTCTGGTAGTCGGTGATCAGGCCGCTGGCGTCCCGGACGACGCGGACCTTCGCGTACTTGATGGCTGACAGGCTGTCGGCAACCACGGACATGCCCGCCATGCCGAAGGCCATGGTGCGCAAGGGCGCGTAGTCGTGCAGCGCCATCTCGAGGCGCTCGTAGGCGTACTTGTCGTGCATGTAGTGGATGCAGTTCATGGCATTGACATACACGCCAGCGAGCCAGTCCATCATCTTCTCGAAGCGGCCGAGCACGTCGTCGAAGTCGAGCATGTCGCCCTGCACGGGTGTGGAAGCCGGCGCAACCTGCTTGCCGCTGACTTCATCCCGGCCGCCATTGATGGCGTAGAGCAGGCACTTGGCCATGTTGGCCCGGGCGCCGAAGAACTGCATCTGCTTGCCCATCAGCATGGGCGACACGCAGCAGGCGATGGCGCCGTCGTCGCCCCAGGCCCGCCGCATGATCTCGTCGCTCTCGAACTGCAGCGAGCTGGTGTCGATCGCAACCTTTGCAGCGAAATGCCGGAAACCGTCGGGCAGGCGCGGGGAGTACCAGACCGTCAGGTTGGGCTCCGGCGCGGGGCCCAGGTTGTAAAGCGTCTGGAGCAGCCTGAAGCTGGATCTGGTCACCAGCGAGCGGCCGTCATCGCCCATTCCGCCGATGGACTCGGTGACCCAAGTCGGGTCGCCGGCGAACAGATCGTCGTACTCTGGCGTGCGCAGAAAGCGGACGATCCGCAACTTGATGACGAAATCGTCGATGATCTCCTGCGCCTGCGACTCGGTCAGGACTGCGGCATCCAGGTCCCGCTGGATGTAGATGTCGAGGAACGTGGAAACCCGGCCAAGCGACATGGCCGCGCCATTCTGTTCCTTGATCCCGGCGAGGTAGCCAAAGTACAGCCACTGCACCGCCTCCCGGGCGCTGCCCGCCGGGTGGGAGATGTCGAAGCCGTAGCTGGTGGCCATCTGCCGGAGTTCCTCGAGCGCGCGGGCCTGTTCGGCCAGCTCTTCCCGGTCCCTGATGACCTCGTCCGTGGACATGGCGTCGTCGAGGGCGGACTTCTCCTCCTTCTTGTGCTCGATGAGCCGGTCGACGCCGTAGAGCGCCACGCGGCGGTAGTCGCCGATGATCCGGCCGCGGCCGTAGGCGTCGGGTAGGCCCGTGAGGATGTGGGAGCTGCGGCAGCGGCGGATGTCGGCTGTGTAGGCGTCGAAGACGGCGTCGTTGTGTGTCTTGCGGTACTTGGTGAAGGCCTCCACCACGTGCGGGTCGGGCTCGTAGCCGTAGGTCTTGAGCGCGCTGGCGACCAGGCGGAAGCCGCCGTTCGGCATGATCGCGCGCTTCAGCGGCGCATCGGTCTGGAGCCCGACGATGATCTCGTTCTCCCGGTCGATGTAGCCGGGTGCGTGCGCGGTGATGGCGCTCGGTATCTGGGAGACGTCGAGCACGCCCTTCTTCCGTTCTTCGATGAAGAGGGCCTGGAGCCGCTCCCAG
>Ga0268299_1003345_pt1 | contig 15078 bp, 12 predicted proteins | sample NOBtaG_FD_193484 | JGI IMG/M metagenome (GOLD analysis project Ga0268299, IMG submission 193484) | Activated sludge microbial communities from bioreactor in Nijmegen, Gelderland, Netherland - NOB reactor | ecosystem: Engineered > Bioreactor > Aerobic > Activated sludge | place: Netherlands...
GAAAATCCTTCGTCCCAACCGCTAAATGCGATTAGCCTACCACAAACGTCATCAGCGGTAAACCACGTGGTAGATTTCGCCGCTCAGGGTGACGGTTTCGCGCTCGGTGGTCGAAAGGCGGATCGAGATGGCGGAATCGCGCTTGAGCAGCGAACAATCAACTTCGCCAACCGCCCACGACAAACCGCTCCAGATGGCCTTGTCGTACTGGATGACAACGGGAATCGGCTGGTCATTCTGAAAAACTTCGATGCTGAAAATTTGCCCCAGCGGCGTCCCGTCCGGCGGGCTGCCGCCTGTCGAGCGTTTGGCGTCTCCGCGCGGCGTTGACTGGCGCATGATGATGCGCAGATTCCCGCTTTCGGGGATGGCATCAAACAGGGTGATGATGGCTTTGTCGCCTTCGGCTGTGAAATGCGCATCCAGCGGCGCGATCGACTGCGGGATAATCACGTCGTCCTGCTTGCCGGGGAGGATATTGGTGTAGGCCGCGCCGACGCCAATTAACGCCATTTGCTCCGACCCTAATGTTAACTTCGTTCCATCCAGGATCGGCTCGAAGCCCGCGTCCGTGAAGATCAGTTCACCGTGCATCGGAATCTCGATGGAGGCAATTTTTTGCGAAGGGTTGACGACGGAAATAAATCCGCCTGCGCCGTCTTCCAGGGATGCAAAGCCGTAAATTTCGCCCTCGCCTGGTACGCCGCCAAATGAAACGGTGTGGCTGTGCTTTTGTAAGCGCAAAAATCGCTGCTGAATTTCGGCGAACCATGCGCCATCTTCAGCGGTGAGCAGTTCCAGGTTGCCGTAATAGGTATTTACCCAACCGCCGCGCGCCAAACCGAGGATCAACATGCCTTTCCAGGCGGCTGTCCCGCGATGGTAGCATGTGCCTGTCGTGCCGATCATAAAGCCGCTGTTATCGATGCGCTCCAGCGGGAGGTTGTTTTGCTGATAAAACCAGACCATATGATCCGAATAGACATCTTTCGAGCGCCAGAAATTCATGGCAGGCACGTCCGACGGGCGTGGATCGCCGCAGTAGATCGAATCAAACGTGTCCAGCCAGCGGTGGTCAATCGATTTGCGCAGCGGTTGGTCGGTGCGCGATTGGCTGTGAATTTCTTCGAAGCCGTTGTAGGCGATCAGCATAGCTTCGGGATGACTCCGGCGGAAGGCTTTCAACGCGCCTTGAAAAGCCGAAATATTTGCCGCGCGGATTTCCGACGGCAGCATCGTCTCGCGCAGGTGCGGCGGGGCAGCGGCGAAATTGGCGAAGTCGAATTTATACATCCTCACGCCGCGCGCATACCACAGTTCCAGCGTCTCGATAAAATGCTGCAAAAAGCCGCCGTAAAAACAGCACATGGCGTTGGTGGTTTCATCGAACGAATCGCGCCAATTGGGATGGCAGTTGAGCTTATTGCGCACCGTGACGTTGCTGGCGACCCATAACGCAGGTTTAACCCCCGTTTCCAGGCAGCGATTCAGCCAGCGATCCGGCCCATCAGGCCAATGCGGTTTGCGCCAGGTGCGGTAGCCGCCATCCAGCGCGAACCAGAAGGCATCCATCAGATAATAGTCAAAACGGATGCCCAGACTGCGCAGCCGGAGCAGTTCTTCAAGCTGACGCATCGCCAGCGCCTCATCCAACTCCACGTTATCCGATAACTCGTCGTAACTCGCCCAGTTGATGTAGACGCTGATGGGATGGGTAAGCATATTGGTTCTTTCAGATGAAGGCGCAAGCGGAGAATGATTAAATTTTCAAAATCGAAGGTGAAAAACGTAGGGGCAACCCGCCAGGTCGCCCCTACAGCAAAATTTATTTTAGCCTGTTCGCGACCACTGGTTCACGCAGTCGCCCGCTTCAAAGCCGCCGACCTGCACCGAATCGGGTGAGAGGATCATGATGTACATCCCGCCGCTGAGATATAGGCCGTCGGGGTTGCGCAGCATTTGCAGTACGCCCCAGTTGAACGACGAGCCGTCTGGCGCAACATTTGAAAGCGTCGCCTGACCGGATAAGCCGCAGTTACCGCTCACCAGCGTGTACTGGCCCGGATTCGGAAGGATTCCACCATTCGCGGGTAGGCCACCCGTGACATTACCAGAGGTGTTATCATTCGAATTGTCGTTCGAATTGTCGTTCGTGCCATTGGTGCCGCTGCCGCCGTTCTGCTGGCGTTCTTGCAGTTCTCTCAGCATTTCGGCGATCTGTTCCGGCGTGGGGATCACGATTTTATAGTGAAGCAGTTCTTCCGGTATCTGCTCAAGGGGCAGCAGATTGGCGATGTCTTCTTCACTGAAGGGGCGGAAGAACTCCCAGGGGCCATCAATCAAGCCCTCTTCATCCAACTGCACTTCCATCATGAAGCCTGCTGGAATTTCATAACCGCCGACGGAGGCCGACCCGTGAATGACCAGCAGCACCAACTTACCGCCTTCTGTGGTGTAGAGCGCAATCGTTGAGGAAATTCGAATGTCCGCGCCGTTTGCATTGATGCTGACCGTGACATCTTCTGGTCCCTGGACGACGAGAACCGAAGGCGGTTGTTCATCACATTCGGGCGCGCCGAAGCTGGTGCTGACTTTAAACGCCTGCATCGGGGTGTAGTTTTTTCCATCCACGATAGACAGAGCGCTCAAAGCGTCCGGGTTTTCCGCCTGAAGCAGATCACCGCGAATCCAGGCGGGCAGATCGTTGATCAGAACACGCACCCAGGTCTTGTCAAAATTTAAGCCATCAGCTTCCAGCACTGTGCCGCTGACAACGCTGCCAACAACCTTGCTGGTAGTGGTGGGTAAAGCGCGTGCATTGGCGTTGACGATTGCCGACACATTGGTAGGGGTGCTGGGCAGAATAGCGTCCTCAGGAGCGACCATATTGTCAACCTGGACATCGCCTAATAGCAGAAAGACGGCTGCTTGCCCCGGCAGGCTTCCGGGTACATTGGCCTGCACATTCATGACGGCAATACCCCAGGTGTCCAATTCTGTATCCAGTGCTGCCGTCTCAATCGTGCTTAAATTGGTCAGCGCGGTGCGGTCTGAGGGGACGCTGAAGGTGGGGGGAGTCTCAACTTCGGCGAATTCGGCGGCAACGTTGTTATAGCCATAGCAGGCATTATTGCGATCCATTTCGGTGCAGCTATTGCCAACCGCATCGAGGGCTTGTTTGACCAGGGCTGTACAGGTTTCACCGCCAATTTCCTGCGCGTGAATGATGCCAGGGGCGATAAGCAGTAAGCTTCCAATAACGAGTATAAGAAGAAGTAAAAAACGGCGTTCGAACATGTGTGTGTTTCCTTATTTACTTAACTACTTGCACGATAACACTGACCATTTCTCCAGATTCCTCCTCTGTCCCTGCAATCTTCTTCGGGTGTGAGGGTTGGTTTTGCCGATTGACCGCCCCCGTTCAAGGGGATCACCACGCGCGGCGTAGAACAAAGTACCTGACCGCCCGCGATAGCTTGTGCTTCCCATTGAATGACTGAAGTATAGGTGGGAAGCAAATTTGCAGTAAATGTGGTCTGCAAACCGGTTTCGATCAGGCTCAGAACGGCAGCGTTTGCGTCTAAGAGTACCCAGCGATAATTTTCCGCGCCAGGGGTAGAAGTCCAATTGAAGGTTTGTGAACCCACATTGGCGGCATCCACAGGTGAAAGTGCCGAAAATCCGGTGCAAGCTTCGACGCTGACCGGGGCTTCTTGTGTCGCCTCGACTCCATCGGTGTTGGGCGGCGTTTGTGGGGCGACAGGTGCGCTGATAGCTGCGCGGGTTTGGGCAATCTCAGCCAGCGTTGGCAGGACGATGGGATAATGGAATAAATCGGGCGGCAAATTTTTCAGTGGGTCGAGAGCGTTCAATTCTTCTGGTGTGAAGGTTCGGAAATTTGTCCAGGGGCCATCCAGGCTTTTGCCATCCTCACTGAGAGGGGCTTCAATCGCAAAACCAGCCGGAATCTCGATGCCGCCGACGACAGCCGCGCCGTCAATCGTCATCAATACCAGCTTGTTGGAATCATTGGTCATCAGCCCGATGGTCGAACCCATCTGGATATTCGCGCCGTTTACGGTCAGGTCTACTTTGACGCGCTCTGGCCCCTGTACCACCAGAATTGAAGGGGGCGATTCGGTGCAGCTTACGTCGCTGACGCCCGTTTTAAAATAAAAGGCTTGCATTGGCGTGAGAGTGTTCGTGGTGAGTACGGGCAGCGCGGCGAGCGTTCCCTGGACTTCGGGCTGAAGCAGATCACGGCTAATCCATGCAGGCGCATCATTAAATAGGACGCGCGCCCAGGTTTTATCGCTGCTGAGTCCATCTGCCTGCAACTGTGTCCCCTGCGGAACGCTGCCGATCACGTTATTGTTGGTGCTGGGGCCACTGCGGGCATTGGCTGTTGCCAGCACCGTCACTGTGACGGGTTCGGCGGGGGCAAATGCCTGGGCAGGATCAACGGCGTTTTCCACCTGGACATCGCCGAGCAGCATAAAAACGACGCCTTGACCAGGCAGGCTTCCGGGGACATTGGCCTGGACATTCATCACAGCGATGCCCCAGATATTTCCGGGTGCGTCGAGCGGCGCGGTCTGAATATTTTGCAAAAGGGTGAGGTTAGTGCGATCAGAAGGGGAGCTAAAAAAATCTTCTGACTGGGTTTCAACAAAAGTTGCATTGACACGGTTGAAGCCGTAACATGCACTGTTGCGATCCAATCCTGTACAGCTATCGCCGACACTTTCCAGCGCCTGCTGCACCAGCGCGGGACAATTTGAATCCTGCTGCGCATCGATCAAGGCGGGAATGCTCATGAATAACAATAAGATTGCCAATAAAATATAAAAGCTTCGGGTGGAGGGCATAACCCTTTTCCTCAGAACTTCCAGCTTGATATTAAGACCAGCATATCATAATCTATACATGCTGCACAATTAGGATATTGGGATTAAAATTCACACATTTTTCGGACTTATAGAGGAGCGCTCAACATGACTCAGGATCGCGCGGAGGCGCTGGCTGCTATTGCCGCCCAGATAAAAACGTGTACGAAATGTGATCTTTATCGAGGCACAACGAACGCTGTCCCAGGCACCGGAAATATTCATACCGAAATCATGTTCATCGGCGAAGGCCCTGGGTTTAACGAAGACAAGCAAGGCTTACCTTTTGTGGGACGGTCTGGTGACTACTTAAATTATTTGCTGAATTTGATTAACCTGAATCGCGATCAGGTCTTTATCACGAATGTCGTGAAGCACCGCCCGCCCGAAAACCGTGACCCCCTCCCCGACGAAATTATCGCCTGCAAAGGGTATCTTGACGATCAGGTGGAGTTGATTAACCCATCGGTGATTGTCACCCTGGGACGTTTTAGCATGGCTCGCTATTTTCCGACGGCGAAGATCTCGCAGATTCATGGTCAGCCGAAATATGACGACGAAAAATATCGAGCCTACTATCCCCTCTATCATCCGGCAGCGGTGCTGCGTAATCCTGGACTTCGCCGCGATATGGAAACCGACGTGAAGCGCCTGCTGGAAGTGATTGAAAAAGTGAAAGCGATGCGGGCAGGTGCGACAACAGCGCCAGAACCTAAAAAGGATGACGACAAGCCCAGCGGCCCGCCGAAGCAGCTTTCATTATTTTAGTGCGTGAATTTTCTAGCCGCTGACATTTTTTTATCGCCGTGTGATTTCTTCGATGAGCCGCAGCAGATCGTCTTGTGGAAGGTTGGGCATGAAGCGGGTACGCACCGAAGGCGTAACCATTTTGGTGAGGTCGGCGGTGAAACGTTCGACCTGTCCCCATCCCACAAAAACATTTAGCTGATAGCCGACCTTGAGGGCGATCAACACGCCGCTGCGCTGTCCCAGATTAACGCTGCTGACTTTGGTGATGTAGGTTGCCGGAAGGCTGGCGGGGGGATGCGGTTTGCGCGTCTGTGGCTTGAGAATCAGACGGCAGTTTGTCACCGTCCCGGTAAGGGGAGGGACAGTTGCTACCCAGCCCGTTCCCGTCAACCGGGCAATCTGTAACTGATACTGCCCAAATCGATGCTCACCCTGTAAGAGTTCAATGTCGCTGCTTGCCACGCCGTCATCTCATTTTCTCAACATATTCCCTACTCTATTCTAGAGCGTGTTGAGGTTTAAGGCATTTATTCAATCAGACTTATATCTCGAAACTAACTCAAAGATAACCGCTGACTGCAAACCGCGCTAGTTGACATAGGGCTTGCCTGGTACACGCGGGGTAATGCTGGGTTGGAGCGGCGGTGTGAGCATTTCGCGGACATCGTTCACAAATTTTGCGCCCTGTGACCAGTCGATAAAGAAATAGAGAAGCTGCCCGTTCGAAAGCGCCAGGATAACGCCGTCACGTTTGCCCAGGCAAACACTCCAGATTCGAGCGATTTCCTTGCGTGAAATAATAGCGGTGGCCTGGGAGTCACGAACATCGTCGGCTAAAAGAATGATTCGCCGATTGGTAACAAGGACTCGCATCCAGGGGCCATTATTATCCCAGCCCAGCCCAAAAAATTTGGCATAACGCGCCTTATAACGTCCCAGTTGATACTCGCCCTGCTGTAGAGAGGTATTCATCCGAATCATCCTGTATAAACAATCATGAAAGCTGTAATGTTATCCACAATCATGAAAATTGTAACGTTAAACAACTAAACCACACCTAACACAAACCTATCGCCCCAATAAATGGGGGAACTCCTATAGATTACATCGCGTTGTCCAAACCTGCTATAATCCTTTTGTCGTGGGGGGGGATGTGTCCCGGTGGATGCCCCGATCTTCAAAATCGGCGGCGGGTTGCGCAGAGCAGGCCGCGGTGGGTTCGACTCCTATCCTCTCCCGTATTCGCCCTCAAGTCGATTCTCTGATTTTGTCGAAAAATATCCTCAATTGTTTTGTAATCGGCGATGGTGTCGGGCAGCATAAATTCACGTCACCCGCTACGTTGACATTCTCCATTGCATCGAGCCGATCAGAGCGTTGGGCAAGTGTGAAAGCGGTAAAATGGGTCATCTGGCTATGTCATGATATAAATTCTCATAAAGCGCCGCGACGCGCTCCCAACTATATTTTTCCTCGACCAGTTTGCGCCCATTTTCCGCAAGCTGGCGCTGCAAATCAGAATTTTTGAGCAGATTTATGACTGTTTCGGTCATTTTATCAGCCGAAGCGATTAATACATCACGACCATTTTGAGCATCAATACCGTCCACACTTAAAGGCGTCGCGATGACGGGGCAGCCGATTGCCAGCGCTTCCAGCACTTTATTTTTAATGCCTACGCCCAGTTGCAGCGGGCAGACAAAAGCCGCCGCCCGCGCCAGATAAGGCCGCACATCGGGTACGCGCCCGGTCACTTTGATTGAGTCGCTGGCTAAGGCTTGCAATTCTGGCGGTGGGGCATTGCCGACCAGCCATAATTTGACATCGGGGATTTGCGCCCGCACCTTTGGAAAAATTTCGTGTGCCAGCCGCAGCGCCGCGTCCACGTTGGGCGGGTATTCGTAATTGCCGACGAACAGCAGCGCCCGCGCTTTCCGGCTCACCCGCGCTTTGCGAAACGTATACAGGTCGATTCCGTTGGGGATTACGTCAATCGAGAGCGCCGGGTTGATGTCGAGTAGTTCATTTTTATCCTGCTGCGAGACGACGACGATTCGGCGGTAGGGTGTGAACATCCACGATTCGAAATTTCGCGCGATTTGAAATTGCACCAAATTGGCGAAAGTCGTCGGGGCTGGCCTCAGACCTGCGCCTACAAGCCTGCGTAGATAGAGGCTGTAGCTCTCGTAAGGCGTGATGACCGCCGGAAGCCCGCGCAGGGCGTGAAAAAATTCGTAGACCTGGACACCGCCGAAAAAGTGAATTGCGTCATAGCGGGTGCTGTCGAGCCGCGCTTCAATCGCCCGCCACATCTCCGGCGACCACGAATCTTCGGCACGGCGGGGGAAGCGGGAGGGCGGAAAAATCGCGCGTTTCAGATACGAAATCTGGCTGCGGCGCGGTTCGGCGATGAGTTGAACCTGCTCGAAGCGAAAATCATAGTTGTCCTGCTCATGCCAATCTTGAGCGCGGTTGGCGAAGGCCAGCAGGTCAATCTGATGCTTGCGCCCTTCCAGTTCTTCCGCTAGATGAGCGACGATCAGCCGATCACCCAGGTGCAGCGGATAGGGTGGGCAGCGAGAAATGAGGAGGATGCGCACGCGCGGCTATCGCCCTACCCAGTCGCGCAGGTATAAAAAGTCGTGACCGATGGTGCGGCGGCTGAGTTTGGCGACGTTGGGCATGGTGCGCTTATAGTGGTTCGCTTTGACGCGCTTCCAGACTTTTTCGACAAAGGCGCGATCAAAACCTTCTTCGACCACTTCATCGACGGTATAACGTTCATCCACCAGCAGGAAAAGTAACTGGTCAACGTCGTTATAGGTGAAGCCGAGTTCGCCTTCGTCCGTCTGGCCTTCCCACAAATCAGCCGAAGGTGCTTTGTCGATAATCGGTTGGGGGACGCCCACCGCTCTCGCCAACTGCCGCACCTGCGCTTTGTAGAGATCAGCAATCGGCTGCAAAGCCACGCCGCTGTCGCCATAGATGGTCGAGTAGCCGAGCAAAAATTCGGTTTTATTGCTTGTGCCCATCACCAGCCCACCCCAGGCGACGGATTGATCGTAAAGCGTGACCATGCGCAGCCGCGCCATGATATTGCCTTTGCGCACGTTGCTCATGTCAGGGAAACGATCAATCAGTGGGTCAGCCATATCGGTAATCGGCACGTCCAGGCTTGGCAATCCTAAATCTTCGATTACCAATCCGGCGTCGTCCAGGCTGGCGGCAGATGAGGTTTTATACGGCATTCGCACGACCAGCACATTTTCCGGCCCTAATGCCTCCGCGGAAAGATAAGCTGAAAGCGCCGAGTCGATGCCCCCGGAAAGCCCCATGACGGCGCGCTTCATGCCGACTTTTTCGATCTGGTCGCGGATAAAGCCCGTGAGCATTTTGCGCGCGATGTCGGTGTTGATATCCAGTCTTTGCATCACGTCTGGTTTCGTGGTGGTCGTCATTTTTTGCATCCCCTCTGGTACATTTCGGCAATTCAGCTTGTCAGCATTGATGCGTTTGTAGGGACAAGGCACGCCTTGTCCGATTCGATGGTTTACAATGGGCGCTGTATGTACACCGTGATTTTATGCGGAAAATCTTCCTCGACGGCGATCTCGGTATAATACATTTCACGATCAATCTGCGCTTCCATAATGACAACGACGCGGTGCTTATCCGTCGCCAAGACCTGAAAAATTCGCAGTTTTCCGGTTTGCGCAAACGCCTCTTGGTAGGATTGAACACGCCCGCCAACCGCCTGATCTTCCAACGTTTTCGGCGCGTAATTGTTGGCGATAAATTCACGCAGCCGGACAGCATCGCCGCTGTTGAGAATCGTCGTCTGGGCGATTAACCGCATCCCGGCGTTGCTCAGTTTGAGCGCGGTTTTGCCGTCCAATTTTTAGCCCTCGTTGTTCCGCAGAATCCGCGCCAGTTCGCGTTGAATCATATCCGGGCGTTCGTCGCGCAGGAGCGGCAGGCGGCTGCGGGTGCGATGAATCTCGTTCAAATCAATCGTCTGCGTGATGAGCGCCTCGTCAAAATACAGGCCGTGCGTCAAAAAATCGCCGTTGGGGTCAACGACGGATGAGCCGCCCCAGAAATTTTTGCCATCCTCATAGCCGACGCGGTTGCAATGGATGACGTAATTGGTGAACATGCTGCCATACGCCTGATTCACAAGTTCGACCCAGCGCGAACCTGAAAGCCGATCTCCCGAATCGAGTCCCCGGCTGGGGCTGGAACTGCTGAAGATCATCAGGTCTGCGCCGTCCATCCATAGCAGATAAGCGGGCGACATATGCCAGAAATCTTCGCAGATCAGCAGGCCGACGCGCCCAAAACGGGTATCAAACGCGCGCACCTGTTCGCCATGATCGAAATAGCGCCCTTCGTCGAACATCGCGTAGGTCGGTAGATAAACTTTGTGGTGAATGTGCAGGACTTCGCCTTTCGAAAGATAAGCGCTGGCGACATAAAAACGCTGGCGTTTATCCTCATGAACAAATCCAAATACGATGTCCATGTCCTGACTGGCATCGAGCATCGTGCGAAAGGTTTCGTCGTCGCGGTTGGCTTGAATAGCGACTTCCGGCACGAGGTCTTGCACCTGGTAGCCCGTCATCGAAAGTTCGGGGAAAACTAGCAGATCCACGCCGACCTGGTCTGCGCGCTGAATGTAGTCGAGATGTTTGGCAAGGTTGGCTTTTACGTCGCCGAGTTTGGGATAAATCTGCGCCATTCCGATGTTGACGCGCATTGTTGCTCCTTCAAAGGGTCGTGGCTATTGATTTAGTGTAAAACGTACCATAACCCCGGATTTATCGCAAGAACCAAATAAGCTTTTAGCCGTTAGCGATTAGCTTTTAGCAAAAGTAATGAGAGATGATTCGAAAATCACACAGTATATAAGCTAAATGCTAATGACTTAAAAGCTACCGACTAAAATCCTTACCGCTTTTTCTTGCGATTGAGCTTGCGGGTTTTGGCGGCCTGTTTGCGCTTGGCTTTCTTTTTAGCGTCGGACGAAGAACTAGATCGCGAAGCCTTCGAAATGCCATGATCGTGGTCATGGTCATGGTCATGGTCGTGGTCGTGATCGTGGTCATGGTCGTGATCGTGGTCATGGTCATGATGCGAATGGCTGGCAAATGTACCGGATGGACGAACGCCTAATTTGACAGCCACATCGTTCCACGTTCCCGCCAGATTTTCATCAACCTTTTTAGCATTGTAGGCGGCGCGAATAGTCGGAACGGCATTTGTCCCCAAACCAACCAGCGCGCTAATCAAAACGGCGTTGAGTGCTGGCCTGTTTTCGGCATATTTTTCGAGCTTTTCAGCCAGAATACCCTCGCAGATGTCAAAAATTTCGGGCGTCGCAGATTCTGCCATTGCTCGGATGCAGCCAACCGTGATGAAGCGGTCAAAATCGGAGAGCCAGGGTTCGTTGAGATGGTCAGCCAGCGCGGGGAGGGCGCTTGGGCCGATCATGCTATAGACCATCGGCATCTCGTTCATCATCACATAAGGATTGCCAATGGCGAAGGTTTCAAGCAGCGGTTGCGCAGCCTCTTTTGCCTCCAATTGACCAAGCCGTCTCCAGGCGTGCATGGGTGCCCAGGCTTGCGGCTTCGTTTCATTATAGAGATACAGACGGGTGTCGGTTGCCATACGAATCAAGTCATCAATTTGGGCGTGACCGATGTTAAATTCGTTGTATGTTCCTTCGTAGTTTTCGCCTAGCGTGAGCAATTTATCCAAAGGGGCAGCATAATCCGACGAAAATGGCGATTGTTTCCAACCCGGCCCGCGCACGACACGCCCTGGCTTCGCGCCTGTGTGTTCGCCGTCTTTCAAAACCTGCGTCCCGTTGACGAAAACGTGTACCATGCCCGTTGAATACTGGTGCGGATTTTGTGGCGTGGCGTAATCTTGAACTTTTTCCGGGTCAAAGACGACGACATCGGCAAAATAGCCCTCTTTGAGCGAACCGCGTCGATCCAGGCGGAGATTATGCGCCGGAAACGAAGTCAGGCGGCGTACAGCTTCTTCGAGCGGGATAATTTTTTCGTCGCGCACGTATTTCGCCAGCAGGCGGGCAAATGAACCATAAGCGCGCGGGTGCGGGTTGGCTTTCAAAAATACGCCTTCAGGAGCCATCGACTCGGCATCCGAACAGAAGCTCACCCAGGGCAGTGCGACCTGTTTGCGCAGATTGTCGTCCGACATGCTGAAGTACATCGTGAAAATGCGGCTGTCATCCTCGACGATCAAGTCCATCAGTGTTTCTTCGGGCGGGGTGCCGCGATCATCGGCGATTTCGATGAGGCGCTTGCCGGTGAGGTGCTTCATCGATTCCTGTTTGAAGCCCGCCAGCAAAATATTTTCCGGCCCGGTAGCCAGGTACATATTTTCCCAGGTGTCGGACTCCGCCAGTATCTCCGCTTTGATGCGTTCGCGGTCTGCCGGATTTTTCAAGCGTTCGATCAGCGCTGGATGTCCACCTTCGTGCGCCCAGGGCGGGATGCAGGCATTTAAGCCCGTGCCGCCGAAGGGATAGGTATACATATCGGCTGTGATCGGGTAATTTTTGGCGCGCGCCTCCTCGACCATCGCAATTGCCCTGTCCATCTTGTCCCAATTGGGCTTTCCGGCAGCTTTCAGATGATAAATTTCGGCGCGGATTCCGGCACTTTCGGCAATCGTCAAAAATTCGACCAGCGCATCCAGAAAAGCCGTGCCTTCGCTGCGGATATGCGAGATATACAGGCCGTTGTATTCGGCGGTGGCGCTGGCGAGGGCGATCAGCTCATTGATTCCGGCGTAATAAGCGGGGGGATAAATGAGCGCTGCTGAGAGGCCAACTGCGCCTTCTTCCATCGCCTGCCGTACCAGATCGCACATTTTTTCAAGTTCTTCGGCGGTGGGTTCGCGGTCTTCATGCCCCATGACATACACGCGCAGGGTCGAAGTGCCGACAAATGAGGCAATATTGGTCGAGACGCCGCGCCGTTCGAGATATTCGAGATATTCGCCCAGCGTTGACCACTCAACTTCATATTTGATGTCGCCCTGATTCATGTAGATCGTCGGGCCGATTTTTTTCATTTCGTCGTTGAGCGGCCCCATCGATGCGCCTTCGCCCATGACTTCGAGCGTCACGCCCTGGCGAATTTCGCTTTGCGAACGACCATCCTCGATCAGTGACTCCACCGACCAACTAAGCATATTGATGAAACCCGGTGCGACAGCCAATCCGTTGACATCTACCTCGGTTTTGCCGTGCGCGTCGGCGAGTTCACCGACTGCCACAATCGAGTCGCTGTTGATGGCAACATCACCGCGAAATGGCGTTCCGCCGCTGCCGTCGTAAATCGTGCCATTGCGAATAATCAGGTCATAGTCGGTCATCAGATGTCGTCTTTCTGTGGGCTAATCATGTGACACTCCCCACAGCTAAAGCTGGAGGCTTCTCGTCCGACGTAGACTCATGTCCGCGTTATCGACGACGGGTGTGTCCCACCCGGCTTTGTTTAAGATATTGATTGCCGCGTTGTGGTCGCGGTCTAAACTAAGACCACACCCACATTTAACCCAGCGGGTTGAAAGGTCGAAATTCTGAAATTCTGCACTACAGTTCGAGCAGCATTTGGAGGTATAGGCGGGATTGACCAGACGAATCTCACGACCAGCGTTTCCAGCTTTGAACGTGAGATATTGTTTGAACAGACCCCAGCCACTATCCAGAATGCTCTTGCTCAGGTGGCGGTTACGAACCAGATTGCGAATTGCCAAATCCTCCAACGCCACGCCGTCACAGGTCTGGATCAATCGCGTACTCAGCTTGTGCAGGACATCGCTGCGTTGGTTGGCGGTGTGGACTTGCTGCCGTTGTACGGTGTGTAGCGCCTTGCGACGGTTGTTACTGCCTTTTTGCTTGCGGGCGAACGCTCGCTGGACACGGCGCAGCCTGTCTTGGCTTTTGCGATACCAGTGCGGGTTTTTGATCTTCTCGCCGTCCGAGGTGGTGACAAGCGCGGTGATCCCCACATCGATCCCCAGCACTTTTCCAGTCTTCGGCAGCGCGGGTTGCTCATCCACCTCGCAGACGAAACAGGCAAACCATTGCCCCGCTTTGTGGACGATACGCATGGTTTTGACCTTGCCTATTATCTCTCGATGCCAGCGCACGCGCACTCGACCAATGCCGAACAGCTTCAAGCGCCGTCTGTCCAGCTTCGCACCGACACCAAACTGCGGGAAATGGAAGCTGTGGAACTGCTGACGACCTTTGAAGCGCGGGTAGCCCGGTGCTTCGCCATCCTTCACCCGACGAAAGAAAGCGTCGAAGGCTTTGCTCAGATCGACGGCTACCGATTGCAGGGTTTGGGAGAATACAGCCTTGGCTTGGGGGAAGGTTTGGCGATACAACTGCGCTTGCTTGGCCTGATCGTTTTTGCTGACACTGCGCTTCTCATATTCGTAAGCCAACTTGCGATCTTCCAGGCACATGTTGTAGAAGTGACGGCAGACATTCAAAACCTGGAACATCTGCCGTTCCTGGCACTGGCTCGGATACAGCCTATATTTGAACGTCTTCAGTCCCATCACCGAACCTTTTCTTTTTCGGCTAAGACGCGGATGGCCCTCTCAATCACCGATGTCTGGTTGATCCCTAACTTCTGTGAGAGCTGTGCGATGAGTGTTTTGGCTTCAGTCATGAGGCGAACACTGGTTTGTTTAGCTTCTTTTTTCATACACCAATGGTATACCAAATGGTGCCGATTGCAAATACTCTCTACACCTGATATTCCCAAACTTAAAGGCCGGGGTTTTACGGCGCTTTCTCGATAAGATCACCGATACAATAAGCGGCACGAGCATAACCCTAAGCCGCATGTCGCGCCCTTGCCAACTGCGCCAGTGCTAAGGCCAACGTCCCAAGATCAAGCCATTGGTCGGCGCGCAGTCCCGCGATCATCACCGCGTAATCGCCGCGCCAGAAGCCGACCACGAACATGCCCAGGCTCATCAGCGCCAGAATCGTTGCAAATTGACGATATTGAAACCAGCCGCGCCAGCGCAGCAAAAAAGTGATACCTAATAAAAATGCCGATAGCAAGAGACCGAAAAATTGGGTGTTGTAGCGTGGTGCGGGCAGGCCATAAACGTCGCGCGCTTCAGACACCATGAACGCCGGATAATTTGCCAGCGTATCGACCTCCGCGCCATAGCCGCAGTTCGCTGCCAGACAGCCCCACCATGCCGCCAGCGCGATCAACGGCAGGCCGAGCGCTAACGAATCAAGCAGCACAGCCGGATTCAGGCCATACCAGCGCGCGGCAAGATGCAGGCCGATCAAACCGCCGATGACCGCGCCATGCCAATCCATGCCGCCGCTGTTGAGTCGCAAGATTTCGCTGCTGTTGTAGATGAAATATTC
>Ga0268299_1003346_pt1 | contig 15073 bp, 12 predicted proteins | sample NOBtaG_FD_193484 | JGI IMG/M metagenome (GOLD analysis project Ga0268299, IMG submission 193484) | Activated sludge microbial communities from bioreactor in Nijmegen, Gelderland, Netherland - NOB reactor | ecosystem: Engineered > Bioreactor > Aerobic > Activated sludge | place: Netherlands...
GTGGCGGAGCTCGCCGGCCGCCAGGAGCTGTGGGACGACGTGTCTTCGATGTTCGTGGCCCGGGCGGCCGACCGCTACTCGGGACCGTTGACACTGGTTGCTGGGCCGGCCGGCGACCTGCAGAGCTGCTCGCATCTCCTGTCACTGGCCCGGGCCGGCAATGTGCCCCTCGTAGTGCTGGCACTCGGTCCGCTCGCCCACGCCTGGGCGTCGTTCCATCTGGAGCCTGAGCCCGACAAGCACACGATTCGGTTCCCGTCCGCTCGGGCGGTGCTCAGCTTCGACCATCTGTCCTGGGCGTCACCAACCGAGTCGGCCGACCTCATCGATCTCATCAACGAGAGCTCACGCGCGTGGATCGATCGACCGGAACCTGTCCGGCCGGTCACGGCGCCCGACAGCCACATCATCACCTGGGACCCGGACCACCTGCCCTGGGAGCAGGGGCCGCCCTCCTCAGCACGGTTCGTGAGCAGGCCCGACTCGATCGAGCCCATGGAGTTGGATCTCGGCTTCGAAGAGCCGGTCTCCGCAGCCCGTCCGGGTTCGTCAGAGCCGAGCGGGTGGGACGACGCCGCTGACGCGCCGCCGCCTTCCTCCGGCGGCGAATCGAGCGTCGGCGTTGATCAACCCGCCCGCGACGGCCACACCGGATCCAGAGGGGAAGGCCTCGACGATCCGGAGGTGGCGGATGCGCTGTGGGACATGCTGCCCGAGGCCGACCCCACCACGCTCGCCGATCCGTCCGGTGAGTCGGCTCTGGACGACATCGACTGGGCCGTCGTGGGCGACGACGCCGAGCTGGAGCAGTTGCTGGACACCACGCTCGACGAGCTTCTCTCAGGTGGCCCAGGCAACGAAGCGGACGAGCCCGGTGATGCCGGTGGAGAGGAAGGCGCCGATGGCGACGAGCTGATCGTCACCTCACCCTGGGACGCCGCTGATAGCGAGGAACCGATCGGTGCCGGCGCCGTGTCGACGGCCTCCGGCCGGGCAGCGGGCTCGACTCCGACGAGCGCCTGTGGTCGGAGCGCACCGACCGCCCGCCTCAGCCGGGTTGTCCCCACCCCTCGCGATGAGGCCGCTCCCGACCAAGTCCGCAGCGGGGACGGTCACCTCCCGACCGCTGAACCGACGGACGACGCCACATTCATCGGAGCAGCCGGGCCTGCCACCACCGCCGGCCTACGACTGGAGCTGTGCGGCCCGATCCGGCTGCTCAAGGTCGACGAGGGCGGACTGATGGATGTGCCGATCAGCTCAGCGGGGATCACCCCGGCCCAGCTGGCGCTACTGGCGTATCTCGTGGTCGCCGCCCGGCCGGGTGGGGGAGTGGGGCGGGAGCAGATCGCCCTCGAGTTCTGGTCCGAGGAGCACGGCGATGGCACGAGCCGGGTGGTGCGACCCGCCACGGTCAAGCGCCGCATGGTGGAGCTGCGGGGGCGGCTGGCCAAGCTGGCGGAGGGTAACGACGGCAAGGTGGTCATGCCCGAAGCTGTCGATGGTCGGTACGGGCTGCGGTTGGCCAACGACTGGCATGAGCTGCGGTCGGCCCTGCTGCGGGCTGAGAGCTTCGAGGTCGGGTCGGATGCCTGGGCGGCGGCGGTGGACACCATCGTCGCTACCGTCCGGCCACCGGGTCTGCTGACGCCGCCCGGTGGGGCCCGCCAGCTGCGGCACTTCGCCTGGATTGACGATCACTATCACTCGCTCGTACAGGATCTGACCCGCCGGGTCCTGGTGGTGCTCGCCGAGCAGGCTCAGCTGGACCGGGTCGAAGGCCGGTACAGCAACGCACTCGACGTTCTGGGCCTGGCCCGCTCGATCGCGCCCATGTACCCCCGGGAGATCGCGGATGGGCTCGTGGCCACCTACCTGGCACTGGGTGACCCGGTCCGGGCCGAGCAGGAGTGCGAGGCGTACGAGCGCCAGTTCGACGAGGCCTTCCTAGCCAAGGAGCGGATGGACCCCCAACCCGGGAACCCCCGGGTCCGGCTCAACGACTACCTCAACCACCGGGTTTCCGATGGGTAGCCGGCGGGGAGCGGTGAGGGACCCTCGCGCAGTGTCGCCGACGGGGCCCTACACCGATGTGCCACCATCCGCTCGCCGCACGCTCACCATCGTTCCGGCGCCAGCTGACCGTCGGGACTGGCCCAAACCGCATCCCAACACCGAGGTGCCGAAGTCTGCGACGTTCGTCGGCGTGGCCCACTATTCGAAGACGGGGCCGTCGCTGACCAGCGTCGGCTGGAACAGCAGCCTGGCCTCGGACGGCCTTCGGATCCCCGGGGGAGTGCAGGGCATCTTTGAGGACTTCACGCCCGGGAATATCGAGCCCCTGTGGCATGCAGCGTTTCCGCCCGGCACGCTGCGTGGCCGGATCGGCTACGGACTCTACGGTGTGAGCGGAAGCGGCTACTGGGCCGTGATCTACAGCCGACACCGCCAACTCGAGGCACTTATGGCGCACGGTGCTGACGCTCGTGCCGCCAAGGCGCTCAGCTGGCCGACACTGGCCCTCGGGCTCAGCGTCGCCGACATGGAGCGACGCTGGCCGGCACTCAGCCTGCTCGACACTCGGCCCACCACCCGGTGCATGACCGACCCACCGCTCTACACACCGACTGCGCTCGTCCACCGCCTCCTTGTCGTCGGGATCGCGCCGATCACCCCAATGACGGCGAACCTCAACCTTATCAGCCGCCAGTCCATGGTCTTCGAGGGCATCCCGTGGTTTGCGTTTCAGGAGAATCCCAACAAGAGGTCGACGTTCGTCACCGAGGTCGACACGGCCGGATTCGCCAGGCGACTCGGCTGGTACCCGGCGGTCCACGATCAGATCCTGAGTCGCTGCTGGGGCGTCGCCACGGTCGGCGGCGGACGTGGCATGGCGGGTGTCATGCTCCCACGAAGCCTTGATCGAGTTGTCGGAGCGAGTCAGCGCATCCAGGTCCAGCTCCTCCGTGCCCTCTTGGAAACTCGGGGCTACCGGATCTCTGCCGCCGAGGTGGAGAGCGTCACCTTCGGAGATGTGACTGAGCTATCAATCCTCGGGCTCACCTCTCAGAGCGCGGATCTTCTCCTCGCTGCTGGCGCGGCAGCAGACGGTGAATTGCTGGGCCAAGTGCCGGATGCATCTCGCTTGGTTCTCATGCCGCCGAACGGCCCGGCCCCCAGGGCGCCCAGGATCGGAGGACGGCCGGCTCTTGAGCCCCCTGCGGCCGATCGGGTGGCAAGCTAGGTAAAGCGTCCAGGAGCCGGACCTCTACTCAGTGCCGACTCGACATAGCACCCCGCCTGGCCGACGCTCGTAGGTACCGGCAACCCGGGAGACCGCCTCGGGCTGGGCGTCGACCACTGCATCGATCCGCTCCAGTGGAATGCCGCACGCCCGATTGACGATCTGGAAGGACATGCCCAACTGGACAGCGGCGGCCGACAGGAGTTCGAGCTGGTCCAGCCGTGCGTCAGCATCGTCGGGCGAGCTGAGGTACTTGAGACGGAGTCTCGCTAAATCGCCGATGATGTCTTGGCGTCCGGTCAGCATGTCGCCAGTATCGAACGTTTGTTCCCTTGACGTCAACCGTTCCATCGGCGATACGCAGGAGGCCACGCTGAGTGGCTCGGCCTGGCCGCCTCAGGGTGGAGCCACCGGCGAGGAATAACCTGGGCCGCTCGCAACGGAGGTCGACCCGCCCCCCAGTCCAGCAGGTGGTGCGTTCGCCCTCCTCGGGGCAGGTAGCGCCCTCTGCAGGGACCGAACGCCAGAGGGCCACCAAGGCCGGCTTTTCAGCATCCTGCTAGCGGATGATCACGTTCTCTCGGGTGCGAGCGACGCAGACCCCGTTCTTCACGATGTAGCACTCGACGTAGTGGTGGCCCGTGTAGGCGGTAGACTCCCGTCGTTGGCGCGCTCCGGGAACGATCTGGCCGCGGAGCTGCCCACGTGTGCGGGCTTCGTCACCGTGGTTGCGGACCTTCCAGTACACGTGGAAGGGCTCTGCGACGTCGGTGTAGTCGACGCTGAACTCGAGGATGCACTGCTTGCGAACCCGTCCGGCCCGTGCTCGGAGTGACCGGCGTTCGGCTCGGTTTCGGGGCGTCGCGATTTTGGCGCTGATCCGGACGGTGTGCGTCGCGCTCACCGGGAACTTCTCCTCGATGAACACCTCGCCGGGAGCACGAGTAGCCGGCGGCGACCAGGATGCCTTCGTGAGGGCTGTGGTGGTAGCGGCGGCCTTCGCAGAAGAGAGGATGCTCGGGAAGGCTGGGCCGAACACCTCCTGCCAGGCTGTGATGCTGTGTGCCGGCGTGCCGGCGTCGTACGCGTCACGGATCTTCGGAGCGAGGGTGTGGATGCGGTCGCGGAACACCCGGTAGTTCTCATCGGTCCAACGGTGATCGAAAGTGGTCTGCGGGCAGCTCGGGTCGCTGATCGAGGGCCGGGTCGCCCTGGCCTGTAACCAGGCGTCGAGGTCCTCGACGAGGTGCAGGAGCGTGGTGGGGACGTCCTTGTAGTAGTTCGGGTCGAAGGTCCGCCACTGGTCTGCGACGGTGCCGACCATCGTGGTGAGCAGGATGGACTTGATGCGGACAGCCGACCGGTGGTCGCGGAGGTACTTCAGCAGCCTGATGACCTTCCGCAGGTTGCCGTTGGTGAGGGTGTCCTTCTCCTGGATCCAGTCAGTGAACCCGATGGGGTTGGTGTCCTCGAACTCGTTGGTGGTGCGGTTGATGATGACTTCGCGGCCCGAACTCAGGATCACATAGGGCACGACGTCGACGTGACAGTCGTTGGCGTAGGTGACGCGGACGCAGCGGTCCTTCTTGGTGCCCATCATGCCGTAGGTGGAGTGGTTGCTCAGGGCGGTCCACACGGCATTGGCGTAGCTGCGGGGCGAGTCGTTCCACTCGAGGTCCTCGGCCACTTGGAGGAGGAGGTCGGCGTCGAACTCGAGGCCGTCGGCCGGCCGGATGATCGTCTGGTGGGCCCAGGAGCCCTGGGGGACGGTGTCGAGCACTCGTCCGTCGAGGGCGGGCGCGGACTTCAGCGCCTCGGTGATGCGGTCCACCCGGGAGTCGAGGTCGTTCAGCCGGGTCTGGTTGAGGTTGACGCTCTCCTCGAGGAACTGCTTGAAGTAGTCGAGCATCTTCACCGGTTGCCGACCTCCAGAGCGAGGCTGTAGCCGTCCGAGACCCGGTCATAGATAGCGAGGGAGGCGTGGACGTCGGGGTCGAACACCCGCCCGAACGTCACGCCGGCGGAGAGTGGCATGGCGGCGAACACGTGGAGGAGGCGGACGTGTTTGTGGCGGTCCTCCATCTCGGCCAGCAACACACGAACGGCCCGCTCGAAGGCGGCGAGCGCCTGCGGTCCGGACAGCACGTCGGGGTGACGGCTCTGGTCCTCGACCGTGATCTCGAACAGCGGGAGGCGTTCGACCTCCGCCGGGAGCTCGGCTTCATGGATCGTGCCGCTCACGTTGATCACGAGCACGGCCTCGTCGTCGGAGGCGTCCGGAAGGTTGACGGAGAAGTCGGCGGTGGCGTCGGGTTCGGGCCATTTCCACGCCTGGGTGCTGCGGTGCCGCTGGTAGATGTCGGTGGCGACGACGTCGTCGAGCTTGGTCCCGAGGTAGATGAGGAGTGGAAGGCGGGCAAAGGCGAACACGCTGAGGTGGCCGATGTGTTCCTGTGCGACCGCGTCGGCGATCTTGTGATCGACGACCTGGTCGATCTTGGCCGTGGCTGCCCGGTAGTAGTCCGGCCCGGCCTCGTGTTCCCCAGGCAGACCCCGCAGGTCGATCTCGATGGTGTTCCGCGAGGAGAACTCGAACTCGGGGAACCTCCCCGCGCCGTGCATGACGGCTGCGGCCACCTCAGACCGGTCGAGCTCGACGGTCCTGCCGCGTAGTTCCGCAATCATGCGGACAGGGCACGTGCGGAGGTGGGGTGCCATTGAAGTCTGGTGGAAGATGCGGTCCTCGTGGCGGCGCTTGAGCTCCCGCAGGAACTCGATCCCGAAGGCGTCGGCAGACCCGGCTTTGTCGATTTCGTCATGCTCGTCGTCGCAGACGAGCATCAGGTTGTCGGCGTTGTCTCGCGCATGGGAGTCCAGGTCATCGTCGAACCCTCGCGGCGATCGCTCGGTGGCCTGCTGTCCGATAATGTGGGCGGCCTCACCGAAGGTCAGCTCTCTGTGTGCGAGTTGGCCTTCGAGCAGGTACCGGTTGCAGATCTCGCACCGCCCACCTGCCCGGACCCAGAGCTTCAACCGCTCCGCTTCCGGAATCTTGCGCCGCCCGCGCTTCTTCTCCGATGTCACGACGTTCTCCTCGCCTGGGCTGCGCCAGCCCTCTCACATGACAATCCCGGCCAGTAGCGGGGCACAGCTCAGAACTACAAGATTGTAATTCTAGCTGATTGGTACGGCGCTCGCCCTTAGCCTTCGTGTCGGCTGGTTCAACCTGACGTTCTTACATCGCGTTCGGTCTATGGCCGCGAGCCTCGACGAGCGCCTCGGACACACCAGCGATCCTGTTCGTGACCGCTGTCGCGGAGCGGTCCTCGACGACGCTCCAGCTGTTCCCAGCGCCTGGGAGGCGAACCTCTAGCCGGTCTGGCTCGCCATGTCCGCACCGGTGTTGGGCTGGATCCTGATCGCCGGGTCGCTCCCGGAACTCCCCGCCGCCCGGGCAAGCGGCATCCTCCTCGTCCGGCCGGTCCGGGCGACACTGTGGGCTATCACCCTCTTCGGCGAAGCCTCGAGCGTCGCCACGCTCATCGGCCTCGCCGTCACGCTGGTCGGAGTCGAATTCGCTACGAGGTGAGCCGGTCACCGACCGCCGGGTAGGGGCCCATATCGACACCGACTGAGGACGCCAGTACCCGCTCGGGATCCGGCAGGGCCGGCCGGCCCGCTCGGAAACCGCGGTGGCTGCCGCACAGGATCGGCGGCTGCCCGGTCCGGAAACGAGTGCCTGCTTAGTCGGGTTGGTACCCGACGTGAAGGTGATCCTGATGGAGTGAGTTGCTGAAATGTCCATGGAATGCGTCGTAGGCCGCCCAAGGTGACCCTACCTCGTCGGGCCGGAGCGGTGAGCTGGCCGGCATTAGGGCCAAAGCCTCGGTGATGGCTCGGGCGGCGTCGTTACTTGGGCTGACCGGCAGAAGGGTCTCGTCGGCTCGGGAGACGGCGGTGATGTCGACTGCGCGGCCTTCCCAGTGGTTGCTGATCGAGCAGTTGGGGCCGCTGTTGACCTTGTCGGGCAGCACCTTGCAGCGGGGGTGGCCCGTGCGGAAGCTGAGGACTTCGAGATGGTAGGTCTCGGCCAGCTCGGCCAGAAGCTGGGTGAGGCGGGGATCGACGATCCCCGCCGCGAGGTCTTGGCGTGCCCCAGCGGTCAGCTTGATGTTGGGGCTGTCGAGGAGCGCCTCAGCCCCGGCTGACGGAACTCCGCCGCTGAGTTGGTAGAGCGCTCCCCAGTGGAGCACCTCGTCGACGTAGGTCTGGCTGTTGTTGTACCGCCGCAGCGCGCTGGCGAGGTCTGTGACGCCTCCATCGCAGAGCAGAGCGGCCGCTGCCCGGGCAGCGTCGTGGATGTTGTGGGGGTCCGACGTGGCGATCGGGGAGTACCGGGCGAACGTCCCCGGTAGGAACTGCATCGGGCCGAGGGCCCGTTGGTAGTTGCCGGTCAGGCCCCACCGGCCCCGCCATTGGCCGATAGGGAGGGGCGTCCGGTTGCCGCCTGCCCCGGATCCGTCGAGCTCGGGGCCGAAGATCGGCGGACTGGCTTCGCCGGTGGGTAGCAAGGTCGAGCCGCCGGCGCGGCCGTGGTTGGATTCGACCTTGCCGATTCCGGCGAGCACCCACCACTCGAGTCCGTCGCAGCTCTGAGCGGCGGCGCTCTGGTAGGCGAGGAGCGCCACCGGTGGGATGTCCTGGGCCGCGATGTCGGACACCTCGGTCGCCCGGACCGCCTGTACGGCGGTGGCGAGCATGCCGAAGCTGAGAAGCAGCCCGGTGAGGGAGGTGACGAACGCGGCGGCTGCGACCCAAAGCTTCCAGGCGCCTAGGCCGGTGACCGCCCGGGCGGTGATGGACGCGGTCCGGCGGGTGTGGGAGAGGGCCATGGCAGATCAAGGCCCATCTGGGTCGGACGGGAGCGGGTGTGTGTCCAGGTCCCCTGCAGACAATCGGGATCGAGGGCCTCCATCGACCCTCACGGTCGGGCTGGGGTCGGGCCCTATGTCCTCGTAGGCAGGTGTCCGGTGGCGAGCACTGCTCGGCCGGCTGTGGGAGGTAGCGAGCGATGAAGGTGGGTAGGACCATGAGAGGGCTGGCGGCGCTGGCGGCCACGGGCCCGTTGGTGCTGTTGACGGCGTTGGAGCCGGCAGGGGCGCAGGACTTCGGTGCGTCGCCGGGCTGTGGCGGTGGGTGTCCGGGTGGGAACTTCATCGGCACGCTGATCGGCTGGATCGGCCAGTACAGCCTGTGGGCGTCGTTCGCCGCGGCGTTGGCCGGCTTCGGGATCTGGGCCTGGAGCCGGAGCCAGGGGGGTGGTTACGGGATGTCGAAGGGCCAGGGCTACATCGTGGCCGGGTTCGCCGGGGTGGCCGGGATCTCGATGGCAGCCACGATCGCCCAGACGCTGTGGGGCGCCGCCGCCGGCGGCTGACCACTGTGAAGCGGATGAACCGAAAGCTGACGACGGGCGCGACGACTCCGTCGATCTCCCCGTGGTGTCGGGCCGTGGCACTGGCCATGGTGACCGTCGTCGGGGCCGGCTGTGGGTCAGGGGCTGCAAGGCCTGCCTCCCCCCTGGCATCCCCTGACCCGGCGGTCGTATCCACCGCTCCGGCGATGGTGGCTGGGCCCACCCGGGAGTCGGCGGCCCGGTTCGGGGCCGAGGTGGTCGGCCGGTTGGAGCAGGAGGCGTTCTGGGCCAGGGATGACACATTCCTCACGCCGGTCGTGTCGCCCGCCGCCCACGATGACGTGGCTGGAGTGCTCGACACGAGGGTGGGCGAGGTCCGCTGGGCGATCGCCACCTTCCCGGGCCCGGCGCGGCGGACCTGGTTCGTCGCCGCCCCACTGGCCGTGGAGGTCGCTGCCTTCGACCCCGGGGCCGGTACGGCGCAGGTCCGGGTGTGGGTGGTGTCGGTGTTCTCACGGGAGGATCTCGGGCCGCCCGAGACCCGGTTCAGCACCGAGCAGGCGGACCTGGTCTGGGATGCCGCCACCGACGCGTGGCGGATCACCGGCTTGTCGACGACGATCGGCCCGTCAGCGGCCCTGGCCGACGACGAGAAGGCGTCGACCCCGGCAGAGCTCGACGCCGCCTTGACCGGCCACCGGCTGATCGGCCTCACCGTCGGCGAGACGCCATGAGCGGCGTGCAGCCATGGTCACTGATCGCCGCCCTTCCCGATCCCGTTGAGTGGGGTTTCGACCAGGTGACGGGCTGGGCCAGCGATATCGGCGACTCGATGTTCGCCGAGTTCACCACGTTCATTGCGAACTGGGTGTTGAACGGGGCGGTGTTGATCGCCGACATGGTGTGGGGGCTGGCAACGCAGGCCACCCCGCTCGACCTGGAGAGTCAGCGGGCGAACTACGCCATGGTCCAGGCACTGGCCCTGGCCTTCTTCGTTGCGGTCCTGTGGTGGGCGATCGGCGCTGCGGCCGTGAAGGGCGATCCCGGTCTGGTGGCCCGCCGGCTGTTCCTCGATGCGCCGAAGGTGGTGCTGGGCTCGACGGCGATGTTCGCCATCCTCGTGGCGGTCTCGGGCGCGTTCGCCGAGATCGAGCAGTGGGTGATCGGCCAGACCGGGTCGCCTCAGGGGCCGTTCGAGGCGTTCAAGGTCGACGCGCTGGGTCAGGCGTCGGAGGTCTCGGTGCTCACCTCGTTCCTGGTCTTCGTCGTCGCCTTCTTCATGATCCTGGTGTCACTGGCCCTGATGCTGTTCCTGATGGTCCGCTTCGCCGCCATCAACCTCCTCGTGGTGTTCATCCCGCTGACCATGGTCGGGTTGATGACGTCATACGCCTCGATGGCCCGACTGATCATGGAGAAGCTGGCCGCCCTCTATCTGTCCAAGACGATCATCCTCATCAGCCTGTCCGTGGCCGGTGGGATGGTGGGCGACGTCCCGGCCGGCGGTGCCCTGTACTTCGCCAGCCCGGTGCCGGCCGCTCCTGGGGAGCCGCTGGCCGACCTCGATCCGGCGGCCATGGAGCAGGCCCGCCAGCGTGACGACGCCAACACGGTGCGGATCGTGGGGACGATGGTCGGCGGGCTCGGGGTGATGCTCGTGGCGGCGTTCAGCCCGATGCTGCTTTTCCAGCTGATCCCGAGCGCCTACCACGACACCGCCCCGTACTCAGGCAGCGATATGGGTTCGCTGTACGGGGGAGCGGGCCCGGGCGGGGGCGGGTTCAGCGCCGCCCGGCGGGCCGCGGGCCAACCACGTCAGGCGGTCCGTCGGGTGGGGAGGCGAAGGTGAGCGGTGACGACGCAGCGGCGACATCGCTGTACGAGCTGCCGCCCCTCGACCGCAGCGGGATCCTGTTCGGGTTCGGGTTCGGTGAGCTGGTGGTGCTCGGTGTGGTGTCGGTCATTTGCTTCGGGCTCATCCAGGCCGGTGTGCCGTTCTGGCTCTATGCCCCGCTGATGCTGGGGTCGCTGGTGGCGGTGCGTCGACCCTGGCCGGGCGGGCTCCAGCTGCTCGAGTACCAACCGATCCTGGCCGAGCGGATCCGGCGCCGGCGTCGGGGCGTCTCCTGGCGGGCCGGTCGACCGTGGAGCGGGACGGCCGGCGGTGACCTGCCGCCGTCGTTGACCGGAATCGAGCTGGCCACGATCCGCCCCACCGGGTTCGGACCGGTCGGGATCGTGGTCGACACGGCCGAGGCGGCGGCCACGTTCGTGGTGGAGCTCGGCTCGTCGAGCTTGCTCCTGCAGCCCTCCACCGAGCAGGCTGCACTGCTCGAACGGTGGGGCAGGGTGGTCGGGGCGTCGGTGACGGCGGGACAGAGCGGCGTGCGGCACGTGTCGTGCACGCTGATCTCGAGCCAGGGTTCACCCCGCGACCATCTCCGCTTCGTCGACCGTGCCGGCGGGCAGGTCGTGCCCACCCGTATCGCCGGAGAGTACGCCCAGCTCATCCATCGGGGAGCGGCCGCCACCACCAGCCACCGGATCCTGTTCAGCGTCACCGTGGCCCGTCACCGCACCGACACGACCGCCGGTTGGGGTCTCGATGAAGAGGCCACGGTGGAACCGGCAGGGCCCGGCCCGAAGCGGGACGATCACTACCGGGAGGTGGCCCGCAGCGTGGTGTCGGTGATGCACAACCTACGGTCGTTGGGCTGGACCGAGCAGCGCCTGTTGGGCCGGGATGAGTTGCTGACCCTGCTCGGTGAGTGTGTCGATCCTGCCACCCGGCTCGGTCGGACCGCCCAGGCCGACCAGACGCTCGGTTCGGTGCTCGGCCTGGGCGGTGGGGCCGAGCCACCGACGACGCTCGACGAGGAGCGGGAGTGGGTGACGATCAACGGGGTCGCCCACCGCAGCTTCTGGATCCGGAGCTGGCCCAACTACGGCCTCCCCGCCGACTGGTTCATCCGTCTCCTTGCCGACGTGGAGGGCGAGCGGCGCTTCACCGTGTGGTTCCGGCCGGTGCCGAAGACCGAGTCGGCCCGACGCTACGAGCGGGAGATGGCCAAGCACGACTCCGAGGAGCTGGCCGCCTCCGAGAAGGGCAAACGGGTGAAGCTCACCAACCGCCGGGCCCGCCAGGCCGTGGCCAACCTCGGTGAGGATCTCATGGCCGGCTACCCCGAGGTGGAGCTGTGCGCCGTGGTCACCATCTCGGGAGCGAACACCCGGGTCCTGCGTCGCCGCTGCGATGCCTTCGCCTCACTCGCCGTGTCGGCCGGGCTCCAAATGGTCACCCTGCGCGATGCCCAACAGCTCGGATGGACGCACTCGCTTCCGTTCGGCCTTTGTCCGGTCAAGACCCGCACCCCCTGGAGCTGACAGCCAGTGACCACCACCTCCGACGAGCTGTTCGGACTCGACGATCCCCTCCCGGACCATGGCACCGACCCGGCATCTCAACCGCCGACGTCGTTTGCAGTGCGGCGCCGCCCGACCCGCGGCGGGACGGACGAAGGTGCCGGAGGCCGGTGGCGTCGGAGGCGGCTTCGAACGGCCGACCAGCAGTCGCCGTCACGTCAGAGCTCGGTCGGGCGAGGGGGGCGGGGGCGGCCGGCGCTGGCTCTGCCGGGGCATCGGGCCACCACCCGGGACGCCTGTGTGCTGTTCCCCGGGGTCGGGTCGCCCTGCACCGGGGTGAGGGGGCCGCTCCTGGGCGCTGATCAGCTGTCGGGCGACACCTCGTTCCACTTCGACCTGATCGAGGCCTACAACCAGGGGGGCCTGGTCGACAACACCAACATGTTCGTGCTGGGCAAGCCCGGCAACGGCAAGTCGGCCCTCATCAAGACCCTGATGTGGCGGTCGCTCGCCATCTACGGCAGCAACCGGTTCTTCTGCGTGATCGACGTGAAGGGCGAGTACCGCGACCTGGCCGCCGAAGCGGGCTTCCTCGTGCTCGATCTCCGCCCCGATGGGCCGACCCGCATCAACCCCCTGGGGCGCCCGGCCGCCCCGGACGACCCGGCCGATGCCGCCCGGACCATACGGCATCGGGTCACGATGGTGGCCGCCCTGTGCGCCACCCAGATGGGCCAACCGCTCACGCAGGAACAGGAGGCGCTGCTGTACGCGGCGATGGCTGAGGTGAACAGGTTGGAGCAGGCGCAGCTGGCCCAGGGGGGCAACGTCCAGGCCCGGCTCAGCACCATCGCCCGGCTGCTCCGGGCCCCAACCCCGGCCATGGCCACCGCCATCTACCGGGACACACCGGACGACGCTCGGGCCCACACCCTGCCGCTGGCCGTCGCCCTCGACGGGCTTCTCGGCCGGTCGATGCGGGGCATGTTCGACGGCGAGTCCCCACTGCGCCTCGACCCGACCGAGACCCGGGGCCTGGTCATCGACCTGTCGGCCATCAACGACGACGACACCGCCCTGCCGCTGGTGATGGTGGCCGTGACCGGCTGGCTGCGGGAGCTGATGCGGGCCAACTGGGGGCCGGTGAAGAAGATCCAGATCTTCGACGAGGCGTGGCTCGTCCTCAAGCACGAAGCGATCGTCCGCTACCTGCAGGACACCTGGAAGCTCGGCCGGTCCTACGGGTTCGCCAACATCGCCATCCTCCACCGGCCATCCGACCTCCTGGCCCAGACCGACGCCGGCTCGGCGGCGGCGGCCATGGCCGTCGGGCTGCTGACCGACACCGACACGGTGGTCAGCTTCGCTCAGAATGCTGACGAGCTCGCCACCCATGGCGAGCTGCTGGGCTGGTCGGCGGGGGAGCGGGACCGGATCGCCCGCCTCGACAGGGGCGAGTCGCTGTGGGCCATCGGCGAGCACCACCGGGTGCTGCTCAGCCACCTCATCAACGACGGCGTGGAGGCCCGCCTGTGCGATACCGACCGGAAGATGCACGCCGGTGGAGCACCGTAGACGGCTCGACCGCATCGAGGTCCTCTCCCGGGTCTCGTTGGCTGACGTCCTCACCGCCGAGCTGGGCCACCCCCGCCGCAGCGGCGGTGAGCTGTGGTGGCCGTCGGTCGACGCTGGCCGCCCCGGGACCGGCAAGAGCCCGCCAACCCACATCGTCGGCGCTGACAGCAACGGGATCGAGCACTTCAAGGACTTCGCCTCCGGCCGCTCCGGCACCGCCGTCGACGTGCTCATCATCACCCGTGGCCTCGACTTCGCCGACGCCCTACGGGCCCTGGCCGAGCGGGCCGGCGTCGTGCCGGGCCAGGCGCTCCCGCCTCGGCCCGCTCGCCCAGCCGTTGCGCCAGCGATTCCCGGAGCGCCGCCTTCACCTGAGTTCGGCGAGTGGATCGATGCCTGCACCGGTCGCCTCTGGGATGCCGAGAACCAGTCGGCCGCCGAGGCCCGGGCCTGGCTCGCCGGCCGAGGCTACGGCGAGCAGATCCTGCGGGGTGCCCGGATCGGGTTCGACCCCGGCGCCCGCCGTGACCCCGACTGGCCACGCGAGCGGCGTGTAGCCCACGGCATCCCCGGCCTTGGCGGAGTGACAATCCCAATGTTCGACCGGGACGGCCAGCTCACCTACGCCCAGACCCGCAACCTGCACTGGTCTCCCGGCTCTCGCTGGCCAAAGTACGTCAACCCGACCCGGCTCGTGGCGAACCCCGCCGTCGCCTTCTGGGCCGACCCCGGCCGCCACGTCGGCCGGCCCGTCCTGGTGGCGGAGGGGCCTACCGATGCGCTGGCCGCCCGGCAGGTCGGACACGATGCCGTCGCCCTAATCGGCGCCGGCAACGCCGCCCACCCTGACGTCGCCGCCCGCATTTCTGCCGCCTTCGGGTCCGACCGACCGTTTGTGGTGATGACCGATCCCGATGCCGCCGGTCGACTGGCCGGCGAGCACCTGGTCTCCGACCTCCGGACAGCTGGAGCACCGGCTATGTATCAGCCCCCGGGCGATGATGATCTCGCAGCGCTGGCCGAGCGTATGGGAGCGGGTTTCGAGGGCGAACTCGATCGTCTCGTCGATGCTGGGCTGACGGCCCTTTCGAGATCCGCTGTGCAGACCGTCTCCGCACAGCGAGGTGGTGCTGACAAGGGGCTTGCATCGGAGCCTCGCGAGCCAGGCCCTGCGGCGCGACGGGCGCTTTCGCCGTCGGCGAACGCCAGTCGTCGTGGGGACCTCGCGTCTCAATCGCGCAACAGGCCAGAGGGAGCCATCGCCATCTAAGATCGGCTGCCGTAGCCGATCAGACGGGGGAGCCCCAGACGGCGACAGGGCGCGACGTGGCGGGGGAGCGGATGCCCTTGAAGGTGCCCTATGCGGTCGGCTATCGCAGTGAACGGCAGGTTTAGTGCCGGATGCTGGTTCTAACGTTGTGGTCTGCGATGGCGATGTGGTCTGGCGACGGTGGGGGAGTGAGGGGGTGGGGGAC
>Ga0268299_1003347_pt1 | contig 15072 bp, 11 predicted proteins | sample NOBtaG_FD_193484 | JGI IMG/M metagenome (GOLD analysis project Ga0268299, IMG submission 193484) | Activated sludge microbial communities from bioreactor in Nijmegen, Gelderland, Netherland - NOB reactor | ecosystem: Engineered > Bioreactor > Aerobic > Activated sludge | place: Netherlands...
CATAACCCGTAATTGTAGACGGATGGGGATTATCATTCCTCATCCGTCTATTTTTTTAAGTTCGTAGGCCTGTTTTTTTGTGTATCAAACTCAGGCTTTTGCAGGCGTCTTGTGCGCGTTGATAATCCCTTGCGCCAGGTGAGACGGCACTTGCTCGTAGCGGTTAAACGACATCGTGTAAATGCCGCGTCCACCCGTCATCGAGCGCAGGTCATTGCCATAACGCATCATTTCCGCCAGTGGCACCTGCGCGCTGACCACACTTTTGCCCGCTTCTGTATCCATCCCTTGCACACGCCCGCGCCGCGTATTGAGATCGCCCATAATATCGCCCATCATGGACTCTGGAACCGTAATTTTCACATCCATGATCGGCTCTTGCAGTACAGGGCTGGCGTCCATAAATGCCTCTTTAAAGCCTTCACGTCCGGCGATCTGGAAGGCAATATCTTTCGAGTCTACCGGGTGTTCCTTGCCATCGAAAACGACGACCTTGACGTGAACCACTGGAAAACCCGCCATCACGCCCTCAGTAAGCACCGAATGAATGCCTTTTTCAATCGAGGGCCAGAAAGATTGCGAGATTGAGCCGCCAACAATTTTCGTCTCAAAAATGAAATCGTTATCCGGTTCAGGCATCACGCGCAGGCTAACTTCGCCAAACTGCCCCGCGCCGCCAGTCTGCTTTTTGTGGCGATAGGTCGCCTCGGCAGTTTTGGTGACGGTTTCTTTATACGGCACTTTTGGCATTTCCGTATCCAGGCCAACGCCTAATTTCTCGGCGCGGCTGATAGCAAGATTCACGTGCGCCTCGCCCATCCCTTCGAGAATGGTCTGTTTGGTATCCGCGTCCTGTCGCCAGCGGAGAGTCGGGTCGGCTTGCGCCAGACTGGTAAGAATCGTACCCATTTTAGTGCTGTCGGCCTGGGTTCGCGGCGTCAGCGCCACCTGATACAGCGGATCGGGGAATTCCGGCTTGCTGATTTCAACCGGATTAGATTTTTGGCTGATCGTGTCGCCTGTTTTGGTTTCGGCGAGTTTCGCAACCACGCCGATGTCGCCCGCGTGTAATATTGTCACGTTGGACTGTTCTTTACCACGAATGACGATTAATGAGCCGAAGCGTTCTTCGACCTCACGGGTCGCATTGTAATAGCGCTGGTCGGCCTGAATCGAACCCGAGAAAATTCGGAAATAATTGAGCGTACCGACAAAGCGGTCATTCGTCGTTTTAAACACATAAGCCGCCAGCGGCCCCTCATCCGTTTGGGGCGGCATGAGGAATGAGCGTTCGCCATCGGCATCGATTTTTTGCACACGGCGCAGCGTCGGCGGCGAAATATAAACGATGAGCGCTTCCAGCAGCGGCACCGTGCCAACATTTTTCGCGCCCGAAGTCACAAATACTGGTACAGTCTTTAGATTTGAATCGCGCGCGGCTTTACGCATCCCATCGCGGATTTCCTCGTTGGTGAGCGTACCTTCACTAAAATATTTTTCGATCAGTTCGTCGTCGGCTTCGGCAGCCGCTTCGATCAGTGTTGTCCGTGCTTCTTCTGACCAGCTTGCCATCGCATCGGGCAGGTCAGAGCGATCTGCTCCCGCACCATAATAGGCCTTCATGGTCAGTAAATTCACGACGCCTTTAAATTCGGCTTGTTCGCCAATAGGCAGCATGACTGGAATAAATTTGTAGGCTGGGAAACGTTCTTTAAGATTAGTCAGGGTGCGGTTATAGTCGGCATTTTCACGATCCATTTTGTTGATCGTGACGATAATCGGCTGCTGATACGCCTCGGCATATTCCCACGCCAGCTCGGTACCGACTTCAACACCAGAAACGGCATCCACCACTACAATCACCGAATCGGCTACGCGAATCGCGTTTTTGACTTCACCCTGAAAATCGGTGTAGCCAGGGGTATCTAAAACATTAACTTTGGTTTCGTTGAATTCAATCGGGACTAAAGAGGTGGAAAGCGACAGGCCGCGCTCTTTTTCTTCTTCGTCCCAGTCGGAGACGGTGTTCTTCTCCTCTACCCTGCCGATACGGCTGATCGCGCCGGTATTGTAGAGCAGGGCTTCTACAAGCGTTGTTTTACCGGCGCTCTGGTGGCCCACCAGGGCAACATTCCTTAATTTATCACTGGCATATTCCTTCATAAGCTTACGTCAGCATGTCCAGCGACACGCCTTCCCCTTTCTCAAAAAAGTATTTTGGCTAAAACGAGTGAAAACGCATAGCCAGTGGCATTGGGATTGCCACTGACTATTGTTGTTTACTCGTTATGAACGTTAGGGAGATTTTAAGGCGGGGCTAAGAGAATGTCAAAGAAAAGTTACTTTCGTCAGTTCCAGGGCAGCGGTCCCGCTAACCCAAACTGCGAACCGACGACGGAAAGATCGCGAATATCCACCCAACCATCCCCGTTGATGTCCGCCTCGATGACGGCTGCCGGGCCGTTGAAATTGGCGGCAACCAGCGTCACATCTTTGATGTCGATCAGGCCATCCTGGTTGATGTCTCCCGCTTTCAGAGTTGTTGGCGGAAGCTCCACCGTCTGTCCTTCAAGAACGCGGATTTCCATGCGGGTCGAGAGAAATCCTGGGGCCGAGGCATCTAATTGATAAATGCCCAGCGGCAGATTCGCAAACTGGAATGCGCCAGTGCTGTCAGAGGTTGCCTCTACCGTCTGCGTGGTGTTGTCGAGGCGAGTCAGATTCAGGCGGATCGCGACCTGTTTTTGCGTTTCCGGGTACAACACGATGCCTGAAATCTGCCCCATCGCTGCGGGAACCAGTGTCGGCGTACCGTCGAGGACGAGGGTTGGCATGGCTTCAATCTGTGTCGGAATCACCTCCAGGGGTCGGTCAACCTCCGGCGTCATTTGGTCAGTCACCTGCGTCGGCTGCGCAATCACCTGTGTCGGCTGCGCAATCACCTGTGTCGGCTGAACACCGGGCTGTACTACGACTTGCGTGGGTGCGACAGGCGATGCTCCGGGCTGTGGCGGTGGTTGTGTGGGTACAGGCGGCGGTACTTGTGTCGCCTGGACGACTGGAGTCGGCATCACCTGCGTCGGCTGGATGATCTGTGTCGGCGAAGGCACGATCAGCGTCGGCTGAATGATCTGCGTGGGCTGAATGACCTGCGTCGGTGCAGCAATACCATTCGATCCTGTCACCCATTCCGCTGGAATCACCAGTTGTTGACCTTCCATCACCGCGAAACTATAGTTCCGGGGCGCATTGCCAGGTTTGACCATCGACATCTGATAGACACCCAACGGCAGCTCTGGCACGGCAAACTGTGAAAAATCAAAATCGCTTGATACGGCCTGACGTACCTGCCCATCTGGCAGTGTGATAGTCAGTTGAATATCCGGGTTACTGCGCAGTTCGCTGTAGATCGCCAGCGTAGACACCTGTGACATCGAAATCGTTACGGTTTGGCTGCTGTCCTGTGCCAGGGCAATGTATGCCCCGACAGCCATAAAAACCAGACCAAAAACTGCGATGAAGGGAAAAAATTTATTTACCATATCAACTGCTCCGATTGCTCTTGGAGAAAGAATTGACGGCGCAAATTCACGTATACACCAATACTGGTGGCGAACAAGAGTAGGCCGAGGATGAACAAAACACTGCCGATCACCAAAACTGGACGATCCATGCCCCGCGTCTCAGAAATCGTTGACCCTGTCGAAAGATTCGTTGTCGAAGGGGAGGTTTCGGCGACGGTCAGCGGGCGAAGTTCTGGCTTCGGCTCTTCCACGAAGATTTGGGGATCACTGGAATTTACGGTTTCGATACTGACCGCATTGAGGGTGACACCTTCAACAAGCGTGGTGACTTCATTAATTTTTTGCGCGATTTTACGTCCATCCACCTCCGAAAATTCCGGTGAAAGCAGGCGCGCTTCAATCGGCGTAATATCGACAACGGCATTAGTCAGAGCGCGGAATGTCACCGTTCCCAGTACACCGCTGCCGCTCACAGGTTCAGCCGGCTGTGTAAGCGTCATCGCATACTCAACCGTGCCTTCGTTCGCCGTATTCGCCAGAGTAAAGCTGGTCGCCGTATCGAAAAATCCACCGGGCGTTACCGCTTTATCTTCGTCTAAAGCAACTTCGAGAGCTTGCGGGTCATAGGCAAGTTTGAAGCTGCCCCCATAGACCCCAACAGCATCGGCAACATTGATCGTTATCGTAAAGGCCTGTCCGTTTACGACCTGCGGTGTATCCGACGACAGCCAGACGCGGGGTGATGTTTCTTGTGCGCTGATAATGCCGATGAGCATCAAAGCGAGGCTGGCAGCAATGAGAATGATTAGGCTTCGAACTTTCATGACTCTACAATCCTCTCGTTTCATATGACATTAGAGAGGGCATGTACCCGTTTGGATACATGCCCAGGGTATTTCATTCGCTTTATCGTGCTGGGAGCGGCGATTGTGCGCCGTAGTTGCCACCAACCAATGCCAGATCGCTTACATTGATGATGGTGTCCTTGTTCAAGTCGGCATTCATGGGGATACTCGCACCTTGCAGGCCGAAGTTTGCGCCGATGAAGGTCGCGTCCACGATGTCGATCTTGCCATTGTTGTCGGTATCACCTGCCTTGAGAATCGCCGTGCCTGCATTAATGACTTTGCCATTGGCGTCAATGACGGCAGGTGCCAGTGATGGGATGTGCTGCGGCGCGGTAATTAACAGTCCGTAGGAGCCAATCGCTACTCCGGTGAAGCTGAACTTACCATCCGCACCTGTCACGACTTCACCCACTTTGGTCTGGTCAGGACGGTAGAGTTCAACTTTGATGCCCGCGTTATTGGCGCGATTCTGATACTGCGCAATACCGGAAATCGTGCTGAGTCTCGCCAGATCTACCGCAGCCGAATCAATTTCTGTTCCCAGCGGCGCTTCAGTCGTGACTTCAGCAGTGACTTCTGGTACAACGACGGGTACGTCTGGCACGACAACCACAGGCGCTTCTGTCGGCACAACCACAGGTACTTCGGTTGGTACGACCACCACTTCTTGCGTCACTTCAGGTTGTACTGCTGCCGCAACAGCCTGCCGCGCGACATAGGTGCTGTTGATAACCTGAATTTTCAGGTCGCGACCATTTTGGTCTACCGCCAGTGCCGTGCAGTTCAGCTTGCCATCCCCCGCGCCAGCCACACTATAGGCCAGACTGAAGGCTGTTGAGTTACCACTGATCGGCGTGTTGGGCTGGATACGGCTGGCTGCAATCATCCACTTGCCATCTGCCTTGAAGCCATTATCAACAAAGAAGCTGTTATTGGTGTTGAAGCCGTCGCCATCGGTGCGTGTTGTGCCTTTCAAAATCGCCGCATCCACCGAGCATTGCGCCTGTATACCGTAGACATTGCTCACGTTATAGAGTTTCAGCGCAATGTTGACGGTTTGACCAACCGCAGCGTTTGCAGGGCTGACCTCGACACGAATGGCTGCGCCTGTTGGCGGCGGCTGGGTCGGCACGGCTGTGGGCTGGCCCGTTGGCACGGCTGTCGGCTGTGTAGGCTGCGTTGGAACGGGTGTCGGTGTTTGACCGTTCTGACCACCTGCATATTTGGTGAAGAACCAGGTATTCCACTTCTTGCCTGGTGGCGAGATGTCATAATCCATATGCGCGCAGGTCGAGCATGGGTGATGGAAATATGCGGCTTCTTTGTTGTTGAACGTATTCATCGGAATGTTGTTGAATTCAAGCGGTATGCAGTCCAACGAGGCCTGGGTACAGTTCCCCTTGATTCCACCAAATCGATCCGTAAACCCTTTAAAGTCTGTGCGACCATCACCGTTTCTGTCCGTCTTGATTCCGCCTAGTTGGAAATAATCGACAAATTCAGGGATCGTCGTCACGTAGCCGATAAACGCTGAAGTAACCGTCTGATCATAGCGGCAGTTGATATCCGCTAATGTGCAGTTGAATTGCCATTGATCGGGCGCGTCCTGACGGATGTTGCCAATGGGATCGTATGAGCGAACCTGGAAACGGAAGCGACCACGCATCAGACCCCACCATTCCATCAGTGGGTAATTGACAGGCAGCTGGGGCAGGTTTTGCAACGTTGGGTGGCAGCGAACTTCGTCACGTGCTTCAGGCCGATCAAGCGGGAAATAGAGGGTGTCAGCCGACAGCGGGATGTAACTTTCTTCTACACCCTGACCACATTCCACCACATTAGGCTGCGTGACGAACAAACGTCCAAAGTCAATCCAGCCGCCAAGCCGGAAAATACCGCATGTGCTGGGGTCTTTCGGGTTATTGCACAGACGGCCTTCGTAGCTAAACGAATGCCAGCGTACTACTGCGTCATGGGCGCCGAAGATGCCGTGAAATTGTAGGCGGAAATCTGTCGTACAACCTTGGGTATCCGGGCATTGCTGGTCGCGCCGAACAACCCAGGTATAACCTTCGTGCTTCAGGTCATTTTCCATCTGCTTGTTGGCGATATACTGCGCATTCGACTCGGTGGTCGTTGCGGCCTTGAAGGTCTGCCAGGGGTAAGACACTGATTTTCCGGGCTGACCAAAATATACACCTGGCTCGCCAAAAAGATCGTTCACGTAATTCGGATCATCCCCATGCTGATGATCGAAGTGACAGCGCGCCTCGACATTGACCAGCGTATGCCATTTATTTGGATCATGCTCAGCGGCGGTGCAGGAGCGGTCATACACGCCAGCATTAATGTCTGCGCGTACACGATTAAGATTGGATAAATTGATACCTATCTCTAAACCGTCGCCTCTGCCGATCCCAAAATTGGATGTAGAGACAGCGCTTTGCGCCGATGTACTCCACATGATCAGAAGATTGGGCAGCATAACGATTGCAACGATGATAAATATCTTTTTCCAACGCTGTGCCTTTCCTGATGCTAGTATTGATTTTTTCTCCATCGATACGTCTCCTCACATGCTTGTTTGAGAATTTAATTTAGAAATAGTTGTGATGAACTTTTCCTAAACACTCTAAAACAATACATTTACACTTTTTAGATGACAAGAGTAAAGAATAGTCCCTTAGTCCTATAGGAAGTGTTGATTAGGAGTTAAGTACCGTACTTAATCTTAATTTTAATATGGCTTTCCAAACGCAAAATTGGGCATTGTTTACTTTCTGCAATTCCCCACATCAATTCTGTCTTTATATACTTCATGCATGAATGAATCTTTACTTCATAGCATCGGGTTTCACCACATGATAAAATACACACCGTTTTGCCCAACCCATTCAACAGGATGCACCCATGCCACACTCCGACTTTCTATTTCGCGGCGATATTTCTGAGCTTGACCCGGATGTCGCCGAACTTATTCGTCATGAAACCGCTCGGCAGGCGCGATACATTATTTTGATCCCCTCCGAAAGCACGATTCCCGCTGCTGTACGTGAGGCGCTGAGTTCGGCCTTCCATAACATATATGCGGAAGGCTACCCCCTGGACGAAACACGGACGATGAGTGAGGCGGAACTGCTCGATTACAACGCCCGCCTGCCAGAGTATCGGCGCTTTGCCGACAAGCGCTACTATAAAGGAGTCGAGTATGCCAACATGCTCGAATCGTTAGCGCGGCGACGTGCGGCAGAACTATTCGCTACGCCGCAGTACCCAGCGGATCAATTATTCGTTAATGTTCAACCGCTTTCTGGCGCTCCCGCCAATAATGCGATTTACACGGCATTACTGAATGTTGGCGATACGGTGATGGGCATGGATTTGATCCAGGGCGGACACTTGACTCACGGAAGCCCGGTCAACCGCAGCGGCATCAACTATAAAATTGTCAGCTACGGCGTGAATCCCGAAACCCAACGGTTGGATTACGACCAAATCATGGCGCTGGCAAAAGAGCATAAGCCCAAAATGATTATTGCGGGCTACAGCAGCTATCCCTTCGCGCCGGATTTCCATAAATTCCGCGAAATTGCGAACGCGGTTGGCGCTTACCTGATGGCAGACATCGCGCACGTCGCGGGCTTGACGATTGCTGGCGAATATCCGAATCCGGTGGGGGTTGCCGATGTCGTCAATTTTACGACCCATAAAACGCTGGCTGGGCCGCGTGCAGCCGTTATCATCACCCATCGCGCCGATCTTGCCGCCAAAATTGACCGGGCAGTTTTCCCCGGCGAACAGGGTGGCCCGCATATGAACACCATTGCGGCGCTGGCAGTCGCATTCCGGCTGGCACACAGCGATCAATTCCGCGAATTACAGAAGCAAACCGTGCGCAATGCGGCGCGACTGGCGCAAAAATTAACGGAACATGGCCTGCATATCCCCTATGGTGGCACAGATACCCATCTGATGGTCGTCGATTGCAAAAGCGTTGTCGGCCCGGATGGAACAACCCTGAGCGGGGATATGGCGGCACGTATTCTCGACCTGACCGGAATCGTGCTGAATCGCCAGACCATTCCGGGGGATACAGGCGCGCTCCGGCCTTCGGGAATCCGTATTGGTACGCCCTGGATCACACAGCGCGGCTTTGGCGAGGCCGAAATCGATAAATTAGCCGAAATTATCGCGCGGGTTTTGAAGGCTTGCGTCCCGTTCAGCTACAGCGGCAAACGGCGTCCAGAAGCGCGCGCAAAAATTGACTTTGAAATCTTTCAGCAGGCGAAAAAGGATGTGCGCGACCTCGCCGCCAGCGTAGGCATTGATACCGATGCCAAAGCCGACGGCTATCCACACTTCTATTATATGGAAAGCGATTCTGCTTCGCGCGCATGGCAAACGCTGGCGATCAAAGGCGAACTGGCTGGCGCTTTCCTCAATACCGTTCTCAGCAGCGATGTTCTCGCGCTTCAACCCGGCGACCAGCAGCCAACCTGGGTGCTTGGCGTGGACGGTGCGCCGATCACACGCGGCGTTTTGCAGCGTACTGATGACAGCTATTTGCTGAATATCGCGCAAAATACGAATCGAGTCGCGGCGTGGCTGCGGGCGCTTTCCGATGGCTTTGCGCTGTTTGATTCGACTGATCCTTATGCCAAAGTCCCCGGCCCAGTCGATGTACAGCTTATGGGCGCGGCATTAACCGATCAATTTACCTCAGACGTTAATCGTGAGTGGCCGGAAGGCACAGGTTACGCGCCAAAAGCCTATTTCATCGGTATCAATGGCGCTCAATATGCTGGGCCAAAAGCCGCGCCGCTGCCCGCCTTCACCTGGGATGAGCCACAAATTGCTGAACTAAAAACGACACCACTCCACGCGCTGCACAAAGAATTGGGCGCGAAAATGGTCGAGTTCGCCGGATACGATATGCCCGTGTGGTACACGTCGGTTACGGAAGAACATCAGGCCGTGCGCAGCCACGCAGGCATTTTCGACGTGACGCATATGGGCGTTTTCGACGCCAAAGGCAAAGGTGCAGCCGCATTCTTAGACCTGGTCACAACCAACGATGTCGCAAAACTGGCTGTCGGCGACTCGCATTACACCTATTTTCTGGACACCAATGGCATTCCATTTGACGATTTGATGATCTACCGCCTTGCAGCAGACCATTTCCTGATCGTCGTGAACGCCTCCAACAACGACAAAAATTGGGCATGGCTGAACGCCGTCAAAAACGGCACCGTCGCAATCGACGCCAACGATCCCTCACGCCGAGTTGAAGGCGCAGATCGCTTCGTTTTGCGGGATTTGCGCGCGGAATCGTCGGGCGCGGATCGCCGTGTGGACATCGCGCTGCAAGGGCCGGATAGCAAAAATATTTTGCTCTCACTCGGCGGCAGCGCCGAAGCGAAAGCTAAAATTAACGCGCTGGTCTGGGCGAATGTGACGCATGTCAACCTCGGCGGCTATGATTTGATCATCTCACGCACAGGCTATACAGGTGAACGAGTCGCTTATGAATTATTCGTCCATCCTGACCGCGCCGCGCAGTTATTCCGCGAATTGACGCTGCACCACGCCACGCCCTGCGGTCTGGCGGCACGGGACAGCCTGCGCACCGAGGCCGGTCTGCCGCTCTATGGTCACGAACTGGCTGGGCCGCTCAATCTCAACCCTGCCGATGCCGGATTTAGCAATTACGTCAAATTGTGGAAGCCATTTTTCGTCGGCAAAGCGGCCTACATTGCCCACGAACGCGAACGGGATGCCGAAATCGCACGTTTCCGCCTGGATACCAAAGGCGCACGTCCGGCGCACCAGGGCGACCCTGTGATCGACAAAAAAGGTCGCGTGGTCGGCATCGTCGCCAGTTGCAGCATCGACGGCGACGGCTATCAGACCGGGCAGGCTTATCTGAAATCTGACCTGGGTGCGGAGAATACGCAGATCGCTGTCTTTGCGGGTGCGTCGCGGACAAAAAGCGGCAAAGCGATTGTTGACCTGGGACTCGGCGACAAAATCCCGATGCCCGAACCTGCAACGGTCTTGAGCCGCTTCCCGAAGGCGAAGAAGAAGTAATACAGTAACCAGATGGTCGAAGCGCCTAAATTTTACACGGATGTTCATATTGCAAAAGAGGCTATCCGGCAGCTTCAACACAAAGGTGTAGACATTCTTCATGCCGCTGATGTTGGCATGAAGGATGTTTTAGACCCTGACCATCTGGTCTATGCTACGGAAAACAAGCGAGTCATGGTATCCTGTGATGACGATTTCTTGAGGCATCATGCCGAATGGCAAGCATTGGGCAAAGAACATAGTGGCATTGTATATTTTCGAATGCCCGACCAATGCAAGTCGATAGGAGTTATCGTTGGCGAAATCTATTTTCTGCATGAAGCTGCTGACTATCTGACCGACCTTTATAATCAGGTTTGGATGGCAAAGACATGAGTGATTCTATCGTCATTCCCATCAATCACATTGAGCGTAAGCCGGATTCGCAAAAGTATCGTATTGTCGGCAAAGGCGTAACGGTTGAGTTTCTCGCGCAATTCATTGATGACCCTGATTGGTCAGTATCCCGAATCTGTGAAAATTATGGCTTAACACCAGGTGAGGTTTTCGCAGCCTGGGCATTTTATTCCGATCATAAAGACGAAATTGATCGCATCATTGCTGAGGGCGAGACGCTCCTTGAAAATTACCCCTCTGATGATAAGCAGCGTGAAATGCTTCAAAAACGCTTTGCGGATAAAACCAATCGAAATTAGCGTGATAGTTGATAACCCATAAAATTCATGCCTGACGAAATCCAGCCCATCCCCGCCGACCAAGCCCGCGCCATCCTCGATGCCGCTATCAAAGAACGCCTGGGTGACGATTGGGAAGACGATGAAGACGGCTGGGTGCTGGTGACAGGCCACGATTACATGGCGCGCCTGACCAAAGGCCGCACCAACCTCGATTTTTACGTCGATCTGCTGGGTAACGTGACCGTCGAGCAAAAAGAAATCACGCTGCCCCAGGACAGCGGACGCTTATTTGCCTGGATATTTCTCATTTTATCCCTGGGAATCGCTTATCTCCTGGCGCGCATTGCCGGACTTGTATGACGCGGCGCGCCAATCTGATTTTTTTCGCGCTCATTTTCGCCATAATCGTCCTCGCGCTGCCCGTGCTAACCTATCCACCGGGGCGCGATCAAGGTGAATTTGCCACCATCGGGCGTGGCATCCTCGACGGTAAAATCCCCTATGTTGACCTGTGGAATCCCAAGCCGCCCGCCGTATTTTACGTTTATGCTTTAGCAATCCGAATTTTCGGGCGTACAGCCGAAGCGCTAAGAGCGATTGATTTTTTTGTCGTCCCGACCATTTGCGCCGCGCTTTATTGGCTGGGCGGACGCATTGCAAATCGGCGAGTCGGATTATTTGCCGCGCTGCTGTTCGGCGTGTTCTATTTCACCGAGAGTTTTTGGACGCTGACGCAAAATGACGGCATCGTTGCCTTGCCGATGACGCTGGCGATGGTTTGCATGTTCAAAGCGGCTGAAAATTCAAAGCGGGGCTGGCTCTGGGCGTTTGCCGCAGGCGCGCTGAGTGCTTATACCGTGTGGTTCAAATATCCATTCGCACTGTTCGGCGCAGCGGTAGTAGTGGGATATTTTTTCATCAAAAACGCAGCGCAGGGGAACAAAGAAGCAGAGCCACAAGGTGAAAAATTTGATTTCTTGGCGCGCTTGGCGTCCTGGCGGTTCGAATTTTTCGCTTATATTTTTGGCGTCAGCGCCGTTATTGCCGCTGGAATCGCCGCGCTGATGGCGATGGGCGCATGGGGTGATCTGGTCGAAAGCGCGCGGGTCACGTCGCAGTATACGGCGCTGACGTTCAATTTTCAGGATTTCACCGAACTCATGCTGACCGCCATTGGCTTTCGCTGGCAGCAGTGGGGCATCTTGTGGATTCTGGTCGCGCTGTGGTTCATTCTGGGACGACAGCGCACGGGCCATTGGCGGGCGATCATCATCTGGGCGCTGGCGGGGCTGGCGATCATGCTCGTCCAGGCCAAAGGCTACGATTATCACTGGCTGCCGATGCTTCCGCCGCTGGTGCTGCTCGGCGCGGACAGCCTGGATCAACTCATCAAAAAATTCGCACAATCGCGGCAAACGCTGGCGACAATCGCAGCAATCCTCATTCTATTGGCTGTGATGATCGTGCGAATCTGGCCCAATGCCTGGTCATATCTGACCGGACAGGAATCGCAGGTCGCCTATTATGGTCGCTTCCAGGCGGGCGAATTTGTCGCGGACGAATCGCTCGAAGTCGCCAATTTACTGCGGGAACGGGTTGTGCCGGGGGATTCATTATATATTTGGGGATTCCGACCAGAGGTTTATTATCTCAGCCAATTGAACCCGCCGACACGCTTTATTTTTCAATTTCCGCTGGTCGCCAAGTGGTATCCGCCCGAATGGCGCGAAGAAAACGCCGAAATTCTGTGGGCCGCGATGCCGCCCTACGTGCTGGTGCTTCAGGTCGATTACATGCCCTGGGTGACAGGCAGCGAACAAGACTCCAACACGCTGCTTCAGGGGTATAATGAATTAAATGATTGGCTGGTATTTAACTATGAGTTTGACACACAGGTAGGCAACTTTTTTATATGGCGACGCAAGACCTGAAACCGACCATTACCATTCGCGCGGCACAGCCTGGGGATATTGAGCCGCTGTGCGAGTTGATCGAGCCGTTCGTCGAAGATGGGAAGCTGCTTCCGCGCACTTATGACGAATTGGAAGAACTGCTCCCCAACTGCTTTGTCGCCGAGTCTTCTGATGGAAAAAAGGTCGTCGGCTGCGCGGCGCTCGAAATTTATTCAAAAAAATTGGCGGAAGTCCGCAGTTTAGCCGTTGCACCCTCGGCACAGCGCATGGGCGTTGGCAAAATGCTGGTCGATGCCTGTGTCAACCTCGCCCGTGAACGGCAAATTCTGGAAGTGATGGCAATCACGTCATCAGAAGAATTTTTTAAATCCTGCGGCTTCGATTTTACGCTTCCCGGCGAGAAAAAAGCGCTGTTTATTCAGTCCCGCCGCGTGAAAGATGAACCCCAATGATTGGGGGTATGATTTCGTCAATATGTTCTATTATAGAAAGGCTTTCAGGTTAACCTTTTATGAAAAGTTTACCAATTTTTCAAATTGGACTTGATGGATTGCCACAATTGTTTGTATAATTTCTCTATAGTTTTACCCCATGTAATTGTACCTTCCGCACCATTCTAAAAGACGAATCTAACCATTCGTTCCAGATCACAGTTCTATAGTCAACACAAGCTAAGCTCACTGGGCTTGGTTTTTTCTGTCCGTATTAACTGATTGGGGTGTCATTTTCACGAGGAGGATTTTTCAGAGTTGGAAGCTTATCCACAGGTGGTAACACAAACTTGGACGCCGGCGATCACCATTCGTCCGGCTCAAACTTCAGACATTGATGCACTTTCGAACCTGATTGAGCCATTTGTCGAGGAAGGGCGTCTGCTCCCTCGTACTTATGATGAACTTGAAGAGTTGCTGCCAAATTGTTTCGTGGCTGCGCTGGACGATGGACAGATCGTCGGCTGTGCTGCGCTCGAAATTTACTCCAAAAAACTCGCCGAAGTCCGCAGCCTCGCCGTTGCATCCTGTATGCAGGGCATGGGAATCGGTAAGCTGTTGGTTGGCGCGTGTGTTGAACTCGCCAACGAGAGAAACGTCCTCGAAGTGATGGCAATTACCTCATCGGAGGAATTTTTCAAGTCATGCGGCTTCGACTTCATGCTTCCGCAGAAGAAAAAGGCGCTCTTTATCCAGACGCGCGACCTGTAAGGGTCAATCCAATACCGCTAAATAAAATCGACACCCGCCGTAGCGCTGGGGGTCGATTTTTTATTTACATGAGGGCAATCCACCGAATCACCCTCATGAATTCACTTTCTCATAAATTTACGCTGCGCCCTTTTAGCCCGATGCTTCTTCCGTCGTGGCAGGTTCGGCCTGCATATCCACGCTCATCATGGGCAGGCTGGCGCACGAACCTGATGCCGTCACGATATCCGAGCGCACCCATGACCCGCTCGTCAGGTGATACCACATCGCTCCTGTACTTCCCGGTGCTTGTCCATCAACTCCTGCTGATTCACCGGGTCTGAGCGTACCGACTGAAGCAAAGCTTGTGCCGGGGCCGCTACGCAGGTTGACGGTCTGGTTACCAGCCGGGGTCACGCTGCAATCGCCGCTGGTAGGAGCAGCACTGGATTCTGGCGCAGGCATTGCCGCAAATGGCACAGTGTTCACATAACCCAGACTTTCGGCTTCAGCACGGATCGCGGCGATGTCATCGGCAGTCGGCGGTTGGACTGGGCCAACGAAGCCTTCGCCCGAACCATCTAAAAATGGCATCAAAACAGGCACAGCGTCGGATACATTGTCAAATTGATACTGCGCGTAGGGAATATTATTGGCGATTCGTCCACCAATCTGGCGAACCAGCGCGCGGTGTTCCGCCTCGACAGCCGCGATCTGCGCCGTCGTGACCGCAAATGGGGTCGCACCTGCTGCCGTAAAAATCCGCGTTGCAGCCAGATACGCGGCGACAAATGTGGTTTCGGCGACTTCGGTGATCTGAGAGAACAGATCAACATCGCTGA
>Ga0268299_1003348_pt1 | contig 15062 bp, 15 predicted proteins | sample NOBtaG_FD_193484 | JGI IMG/M metagenome (GOLD analysis project Ga0268299, IMG submission 193484) | Activated sludge microbial communities from bioreactor in Nijmegen, Gelderland, Netherland - NOB reactor | ecosystem: Engineered > Bioreactor > Aerobic > Activated sludge | place: Netherlands...
TCTCGGCCATCGAACCGCAGTCGTAGACCTTGGCGCCATAAGCCTCCTCGATACGGTCCTTGACGCCAGGCACCGAAGCGCCCGGCTCGCCGCTGAAGAACAGGCACTTCAGTCCGAAGTCGCGCGGATTCAGCTTCTCCTCGCGCGCTACCTCAGCGAGATGGATCGCGTAGCTTGGCGTGCCGTAGAAGGCCGCCGGCTTCATGGTGTCGAGCCATTGCACCAGGCGGGCACTCATGCCTGGCGCGCCGGCGCCGAAGGGAAAGGCCTTGGCGCGCAACCGCTCCGCGCCGGCCAGTGCACCCCAGCTACCCATATAGAGGCTGAAAACGGCTGCGACGCAGACCAGGTCGCCCGTGCGGATGCCCATGCCCCACATGATCCGGGCGTGCGCGTTGGCGATGGCGCGCCAGTCGGCCCGACCGATGCCGAAAGCGGTCGGGCGCCCGGTGGTGCCGCTGGTTCCGTGGACGTGGAAGATTTCGGAATCGGGCACGCACACGTAGTCGCCAAACGGCGGGTGGGCGGCCTGCGATTCGCGAAGATCCGTCTTCTTGATCACCGGCACGCGCGTCTCGAAGTCCTCCAACGACTTCAGTTGGCTGGGGTGGAAGTTGGCTTCCTCCCACTTGCGCCGGTAGAACGGCGAGGTGTCCCATGCGTACTGGCACACCTGCTGGAGGCGATCGAGGATGGCCTTGTCACGCTCCGCCGCCGGCATCGTTTCGCGTCGCGGAAACCAGTACCGGCTGTCGGCCGGCGGCAAGTAGTTCTCGTCATACTCGACCGGAAAGTTCCACTCTTCCATGGTGCGCCTCCAAGGTCAGCGGGCGCCGCGCGCGGCGACCAAGGAGCGGATCGAGTCGATGATGGCCTGCGGGGGCGTGTCCTGCAGGAGCACCTCGCGCACGCCCAGTTTGCGGATGGCTGCGGCGTCCTCGTCCGGCATCACGCCACCGGCGATCACGATCAAGTCGCCAGCGCCTCTCTCGTCCAGGAGCTTGAAGATCTTGGGGAAAACCGTGAGCTGCACGCCGGACAGGAGGCTCACACCCAGCACGTCCACGTCCTCCTGGATGGCGGTGTTGACCACCTCTTCGGGCGTGCGATGAAGGCCGGAGTAGATGACGTCCATGCCGGCGTCGCGCAGCGCGCGAGCGACGACCTTGACGCCTCGGTCATGGCCGTCGAGGCCGACTTTGGCGAGAAGAACGCGAATCGGGGTTTGGTCCATGGCGAGCTGTTGTTTCCGATGAAGAAGGTTGCAAGTCGCTGAGAATGCGCTTATCGTATGCGACATGCTACATGCGACATGCGGTATTTACCCTAGATCGCAGCGATAATGCAGGCGCCATGAGCATCGAATCCGTTCAGCGCACCAAGCCGCTCGTCGAACAGGTCTACGAGAAGATCCTGGACGCGATCTGCGAGGGGGTTCTGGCACCAGGAGACCCGGTGCGGCAGGATGAACTCGCGGAGAGGCTGCAGGTGTCTCGCCAGCCGGTGTTGACTGCGCTGAGTCAGCTCAAAGTGCAAGGCTTCTTGGTAGACCGCGGAAGACGTGGGCTTCAAGTGGCGCCCGTCGACCGCGCCCGCTTTGACGCGATCTTCGAGTTGCGCTCGGCCTTGGAGCCGCTGGCGGCTTCGCTGGCTGCAGTACGCGCGACGAAGGGGCAGGTCACCGCCGGCAAGGCTATCGTTCAGTTCGGCCGGAAGGTTGCAGCTGCAGGCGACGCGCACGCCGCACTTCTGGCAGACGTGGACTTTCACGAGTGGATCTACCAGGCCAGCGGGAATCCGCTCGTGGTTCAGTCGATGCAGGCCCACTGGCAGCACCTGCGCCGGTCCATGGGTGAAGTGTTGCAGCATCGTGAGTTGGCACGCGATGTGTGGAATGAACATGCCGCGGTGCTGGAAGCCATCGCTCGAGGTGATGCAGCTGGCGCGGCGCGTGCCATCGGCGCCCATATCACCGCGGCACACGACCGCGTCGGGTGCAAAGAATGGCAAGTCGCGCATAGCTGAACGCCGTGCGCCGGACGGGCTGGTGTCGCCATCTTTGTGGCCGTCTCGCAGCACGGCGACTTCGCCGCGCGTGGTCAGCCCGCCCCTTTGCCTGCTACGCCGGCCGACCGGGTCGCGAAGTCGTGCATCAGCAACGCTAGGTCGACCGACATCCGTTCGCGGTGGCGGCGCAAGTCGACGCCCGTCAGCTCCTCGAACTGGGCGAGACGGTAGCGGACGGTCTTCTCGTGGACGAAAAGCTGCAGCGCCGTCAGCTTCAGCGAACAATCGTTGTCCAGATAGGACCGGATCGTCTTCGCCAGGACGCCATGGTGCGCGGAGTCGTACTTGAGCATCGGGCCCAGCATGCGGTCGACGTACTTGCGAAGGTCGTGCCCCTCGGCAATACCGCCACCATTCAATAACAACGTCAGCACGCCCAGATGCTCGTGAATTACCACCGGGCTCTGCGCCGTCCCCAGCTTCCCAACGGCCAGCGCGGCGCACTTGGCCTCCTGGTTGGCGTTCGACAGCTGCGACGGCGAATCAAATGGAGCGCTGACGCCCCAGAACGTTCTGACCTTGTCCCTCGCCAGGATCTCCTCGTTCAGCGACTTGAGCTGCCGCGTCACCTGCGCGGCGTCCAGCGCTGGGATGATCGCCACGATCAGATCGCCACGGGAGGACGCCAACTTCAGTCCCGCAGCGCTCAGCGCTCGCTCGCTCGCATCTCGCACGTCGCGCTGCTTGCGCTGCACCGTGTCCATGTTCCAACCCTCGCCGCGCGCCGTCTCGGCCAGGCCCTCGATGGTGCAATGGACGACGCGGTGCGGACCCCTCAGGTCGATGTGGAACTCCGCCAAGCGCTCGAGCGCGGATTGCCTGACCGGCGGCGTGCCCTCCAGCAAGTCCCACATCAACGCGCCGAGCGCGGATGCCCGGGCGACGCTTGCAGCACGCTGCTCAAGGCAATACAGCGCGCTAGCGACCGCTCCTTGACGGCTCGCGGCTTCTTGCATCTCGGCCGGCTCACTGTTCGAGCGCATGCATACCCAGCCAATCCGGTCCCCGCCAGCAACGATCGGACGCAGCGAGAGCCAGCCATCGCGCTCTCGGGAGGTCACGCTGGTGTTGTTGGCGTACCCGGGGAACTGCCGCACGGCGGTCTCCACCCGCTCGAGCCAGTGGCCGTTCGAGACCTGCGCCGGATAGGCAGCCAATACCCCGAGATCGGTCCCCAGGATCGCGACCTCCACACCGGCATGGCGGGCGACGATCCGCGCGATCGCCGTGACGCCGCCGCCGTCCAGTAGGGCGCCGATGACATCGTCCTGGAGTTGTGCCGACACACGCACGACCTCGTGCTGCTGGCGCAGACTCTCGTTGGTCTGTGTGAGCTGCTGCACTGAAGCCTTCTGGCTTTCGTACAGCCGGGCATTCTGGACCGCGATCGCCGTCAGATTGGCGAGCGCGGCGACGCGCTTCTCGTCCTGATCGGTGAACGGCACGTCGCGTCGGCGCCAAACCTCGAGCACGCCGATCACGCCTTCTCGCGCAAGCAGCGGCGCGCCCACCGCGCAGCGGATTTGCTCGTCGCGAACGAGCCAGAAGTAGTCGCGGCTGACCTGATCGCTGGCGAGGTAGTCGTCGACCTTGCACGGGCGCCCGGTCTCTAGAACCCGCCCTGCAAGGCCCTGTCCACGCTTCATCCTGAGCCGATCGATGTCCAGCGTGTCGTTGCCGACGCAACTGCGCATCACGAGCTCGTCGCCGTCTCGAAGAAACACCCCGCCGATGTCCGCGCCAAGGAGCCGGACCGTCTCGCGCGCGATCGAGAACAGCACCTCGTCCAGTTCGGATGCGGACAGAATGCGCCTGGCGACCTGCTGCAGGCTGTCGATCTCTTCCATCGCGTCCCTCGTGACGCGATACTGGTTCGCCGCGGCGAGCGCGAGTTCGAAGCCGATCGCAAGGCAGCGCAGCACCTGGGCCCGGTCCGCGTCGACGAGCTGGCAATCCGCCAGGACGCCGATCCCCGGATTCACCGGCACGAAGGTGCCTACACCCGGCAGCACGGAGATGTCGCCCGACGTCGCGACCGACGTCGGAAGCTCAGCAATGAGTTCGCCCGGCCCGCACGCATTCTCACTGGCGCGGCACCAACCTGCGCCCACCCGTTCGATCACGGCCACGCCGCAACCGCCAAGCGCGGCGGCGAAGCACGCTGCCGCCACCTCCTTCACCCGTTGATCGCCGCCGAGCGCGGCGTCGGCCACCGCCCGCAGGGCGCCGCCGATCTGCAGGGCCGGCTCGGGGCTGGGAGCAAGGTGCGGCCAAGGGTCCGGCAAAGCCTCGCCAGCCGAAGGCGGCACGACGGCCAAGTGTCTGCTGCGCCGTGCCCGGTGCATCGACTGCTCCGTCCTTCAGCGCACGCAGGGCCGCTCGATAATGTCTTCGACCTCTTCGTGCGGGCGGGGAATCACGTGCGCGGCGCCCACCTTTCCGACGGTACCCTTCGCGGCCGCGCCGGCCGCGCGCACCGCGCCCACCACGATCGCCGTGATGATGCCGCCGCCCGGCTGCTGCGCCGTCTGCAGGGTCACGTTCGCCGCCTTCACCATCGCGTCGGCAGCGTGCATCCCGGCAGTCTTGCCGATCGTCTCTACCAGCCCCAGTGCCGCCCCGCGCAGGGCATCGGTCATGATCGTCCCCTTCCATCGGTTGCCTTGAACCTGAGCACAGCTCTTCGTCCGCATCGAAGCGGCCGCATACGCGGAGCGCAGCCTTCCCGCCATGCCGCGCGGCTCCCGCGTCAACAAGCGGTCTCCGTGCGAACCGCAGTGTACATCCATGCAGCGCCGCCCGCCCCCGCCGCGCCCGCTGGACGGAGGCCCAGCGGCGGCCCTGCGGCATCGGCGCGGCGCCATGGCGCAGCATCGGCGGCGCGTACGTTCACGTCGTATCGCGCTTGCGCCCTAGCACCGTGAGGATGTCCTCGTGGAATTCGAACCAGACGTTGTGCACCGAGTCCACGGTCGGGTTGCAGACGAAGTCGCGTTCGCCCAAGTCGACCCTTTCCATGCTGCTCTCCAGACGGCCGACGTAGCCCGCATAGCGGGGGATCGCCGGCATCAGCAGCGCGATGTCCTTGGCCAGCCGTTCGGCCGCTTGCAGCAGTCGGCGCTCGGCGGTCGAGTCCCCGTCGCTCTCCTGCCATTGCGTCACCGCGGCGATGAAGCGCAGGTTCAGCGCCTCGAAGCCGTGGTACCAGGCGGTAATCGCCGGATCTTTGCGCTGTTGGACATAGGCCTCGGCGTAGTGCTTCAACACCTCAGCGGCGCCGTCGTCGAGCACCATCACGCCGTCGGCGCCCATATCCATTACCCAACCGCGCGTCGTCGCGTCCTCAAGACAGCGCGCGACATCGTCCGCCCCTATGCCCGTCATTTCGACGATCTGCGGTGCTGCGACCATCTTCTTCAAATAGACCGCATTGAAGACGAGGAATTCAGTTTCGGTAAGCATGTTTGTCGCATGGCGGCATCGCGCCGCTCTTTGTCGCTCCTTCGAGCGTTGGGGCTCCGGCGGCGGTCCGGCCAGGACCGGACGCCGGCCGGATTCGGCAATTACCCGAGCGTCGACCCGGGCGACTGATCCGCAGGCGCTTGCTGCGCCCCCGCTTTCACTTCCATCTTCGCATAGACGCGGCCCAGCTTGCCGTCGCACTCCATCAGCAGCGGCGTGCCGTCGGGAATGGACTCCGCCCCCTCGAGGGTCAGCGTCATGATGATCGGCACGCGGAAGTTGCGCCCCACGATGCCGAGGTGAGATTCGGGCGTTCCGGCGTAGGTGATGATGCCGGCGGGCTTCTTGTACAGCAGCGGCGCGACGAAGGTCGTCGTGCCGCCGGGCGTGACCACCATCGTCTCTTTGATCTTCTGCGGGTCCTTCATCAACGCGATCATCTGTTTCGGATCTGTCACGTTCAGCGCCACGCCCTTGTGGCGGCCGATCGGAACCACGTTGTAGCCCTGTCCGATGTAGCGGTAACCGTCGATCTCGGTCTCGTTAGCCATGTGAGTGTCTCCTGTGGTGAGTCAGATCTTCATCTTGTCCAGACCGCTTTCCTCGGGCGAGAGGAAGAGCCACGGAATCGCGGGTTCCTGAGGCGGGTAGAGGAAGACAACTTCCTTCAGACGCAGCGGGAAGTCGGTCTTGCGCAGCGTCGTCCACTCCCAATCTTCGTCCCACTTGATCTTCGCCGGCTCCTTGCGCAGCTCGTCGATGTCGAGTACGGCCAGTTCCTCGGCCGTGTACCAGGGGGGGAACTTGCCCTTGTACGCGTCCACGTAAGCCAGGAACTCGTCGCCCTTGGACTCGATGCAGACGATCACGCATTGGGCGTAGAAGCCCGAGTTGCAGCGGATGAAATACTTCGACTCGTTGCTCAGCCAGGTCTCGAACTCGTCGGCCGTCTGGAAGTTCTTGCTCAGGGTCCACTCCTCGTGCGACCAAGCAAACCGCTTCTCGGCGTCCTTCTTCACTTTGATATCAGCCATGTTCAGCTCCTTTCCATTCGACTAAGCGCCGCGTTGTCAGTTGTTGATCTCGTATCTGCCGAACTTGGTTCCCCTGCAGCGGAACCCCGGAAGCTGCGGCGGAGGCGCTCCCAGCCCGGCCGTCGCCTTGCGCTGGACTTCGCCGGCCTTGCCGTAGCCCTTGAGCAGGTACTCCATGCTGCGCAGATCCATGTCCCAGAACCCCATGGAGGCGGCCTCGGCCTCGAGGTCGTGCGCCCGCACGTAGGGCAGCGAGGCAGCGACATAGGTCCAGTTGCCTTCGAGGATCTTGTCGAAATGTGGCTTCATCGCGAGATACGAGTACATCCGCTCGACTGCGCCCTCGATCTTCTCGATGTGCGTCTCCAGCTCATTCAGCGGAATCCTGGTGGTCGTGCCATTCGGGAAGTCGGCGTCGCGCATATAGACTGCCGCCTCGATCAGTGCCTCGTCCTCGTAGTCGGCCGGATCGCAGAACAGCGTGCCGGTGTTGTAGATCGAGAACATCTTCAGCTTGCCGCTCTGGCGGTCGCGCATCATCTTCTTCTTGTCGTAGGTCAGGACCAGCGAGTACGAGAACGGCAGGTCGCCGACGACGTAGGTCCAAGGGAATGACTTCTCGTTGACGAAGCAGTCCCGGACCAGCATCAAGCGGTCGCCGAGGTCGTACGGGCCGGTGTCGCCCAGCCCGAGCCGGTTGTCGTAGTGGTCGAGGAAGCCCATCAGCTGCGCCAGCGAGTTGAAGCGGCCCACGGTGGCGCGCAGTTCCGGGTCGCGCAGCGACTCCACCTTCGTGCCAAGATCTTCGACCACGTCCTGGTCGAGCACCTGCAGCGCATAGCCCAGGTCCATGACCGCGGGCTTCTTCTGCCGCATGTAGCCCTCGAAGACGGTGCGCCAGAAACTGTAGATGATGCGCAGGTTGTCGACGTAGTCGTTCGGCCCGATCAGACCGCCGTCGATCAGGAACAGCCGGCCGAAAAGCGCGATCCCGCAGCCCCACTGGATATTGCACGGCGTGATCGTCTTGATCCCGAACTCCCGGTGGCCGGAACTGCAGGTTGCGCGGATGCCCTCCATGCCGACCTTCTCGCCCAGCCACATGTACAGCCATGGGTGCTGCAAGAACGTGGTCTGGAACGACAGCATCTCGTATTCCGCGCGCGGAATCAGCGGGTTCACGCCCTCCGTGCCCCGGCGGGCCAACAGGTCGGCCACGTACCAGGAGTTGTGCTTGGCCCACTTGACGGTTTCTTCGAGGGGCATCAGTTCTAGGCACTTCATCTTCGTGTCTCCTTGAGGAAGGAACTTCGGTTTTTTGCTGGCCACGTTAGGCGGCGTAGCCACGCGACCACGGGCTTAACTTCAGGGCCGGCGCTACGGCGAGTGGTCGCGCGGGCGGCGCGTGGCGACGCGCTCGGCGCCGGCCCGCCCACCACGCTGCTGCGCCTTCACGCCGGCCTCCGGGTCACGCGGCGCGGCGCCCAAATCACCTGGGCGTCCGCGGCCGTGCGCCGCGGATGTCCCCGCCCGGCGCGTCCTCGCGGTAGGCCGTGCTGCAGTCGCCCGAAAACGCGTTTGAAAAGCAGGGCGCGATGCCGACGAACAGCGCCGCGTCAGCGACTCGAGGAAACTCTCCTCGAAGATGGCAGAGGATGCAAGGCGAGTGGGGGCGCCCGGACCGTGCTTGCTGTTCGTCTGCGCGAACAGCTTCCACGATGCGGCGCGCGTGTCCACCAGGGTGTCATCTGTGTCGAAGAAGATGGCGGGCGGCACGCGAAGCCTCAAAGCGGTTTGGACGCGCGCAACGTGGCCGGGGCGCTGTTGAGCGTATTGAGGACCGGCAACTCGATGAAGTCCATCACCTCGCCCCAGCCGCGCTGCGTGCCGCAGGTCCACTCGCTGAGCGTGTTGAAGCCGATGCTGTTGGGCACGTAGACCCAAGGCATCGTGGTCACGGCGCGCCCATTCAGCTCCCACACGCGATTGGTGCCGTCGGTCAGTCGCAGGGCGATGCTCTCGGGATAGCGCTCCTGCTTTCGCAGCGTCTGGCCGGTGCCGGCCTTCAGCCCGAAGACCTTGCCGCGCTCGAGCACATAGCCGTGCGCGAGCCACAGTTCGCGCCCGTTGTCCTGTGCCGGATTGAAACCGAGGATGGCGTGGATCGCCAAGTCCTTCGAGAAGTGAGCGTGCAGCCAGCTCATCGCGGGCGCGCCGCGCTCGGGGCGCGGGCCCCAGCTGTGGTCCATCGTCGAAACGCAATCGATCGGCACAGTGCGCCCGCGCACCGTGACGCTGCCCTTGAAGGCGCCGGTCTGATCGAAGTGCCCGTTGTAGGCGGTGCCCCAGGCGAACTTACCCTCCTGAGACGCCGACGCGCACATCGGGTCCATCGCCGGATCGTGGATGTCGAAGGCCGGCATCAGCGCTTCGTAGCGAACGTCGATGCGGGTGCCGTGGCCGTCGTCGTAGTCGATCTGCCACTGCCGGTTGGGCGCAAGGCAGCGCACGTGCAGGCCGCTGCTGAGCGCGTAGTCGCGCAGGTTGCGCGGCTGCGGGATCGGCACGGCGGAGCGCATGTCGCAGAAGTCAGCCTCCCAGTGCGTCACCGTGCGGCGCGAGTTCATGCAGACCGAGGTCGTGACCGTGCCGAGATTGGGGCGGAACAGGGCATACACCCCGACGTTGAGATGCTCCTCGGCGTTGTAGAAGCCGAAGTAGTTGGTCTCCGCCCAGGTCGGATGGGCCGGATCGGGTGCGTGAAAGTCTGCGTCGTCGTCGCGAATCACGATTGTCTCCTCAGGTCCGGTCTGTGCCGATTCTGGGCCAGCTTGTTTGCAGCGACTGTAGGGAGCTGTCGAATCCGGAGCTATAGCCATGGCAGACAAAACGAAGCACGACCCGCTGTCCGGGCGCGCCAACGAAACTTGATCCCATGGGAAATACCCTAGGGACGGTCTGCAAGACCTCTGGTCACTTCGACTGTTGCGCCGCTTGATGGCGTAGCACGATGCAGGGCATGGATCAGATGACGTTTGGCCTGGACCCGCTGCCCAAGAAGACCCGCAAGGAGGTCTTCCTCGACGAGGTGAACCAGGTCTTCCTTGGGCCGCGCTCGTCGCGTTGATTCAGCCGCACGCCCGCGGCGCGCACCAGGCACTGGGCGGGCGACCGCCGTTTCCCATCGAGACCATGGTGCGCATTCACTGCCTGCAGTTGTGGTGGAACCTGAGCGATCCAGCCATGGAAGAGGAACTGCACGAGCGTCCTCTGTACCGTCGTTTCGTCGGCCTTGACGGTGCGGCCCGCATGCCCGACGAGACCACCATCCTGCGGTTCCGGCATCTGCTGGAGAAGCACGACCTTGCGCCGCAGGTGCTGGCCACCATCAACGCAGGCCTGGCGCAGCAAGGCCTGATACTCAAGACCGGCACCGTGGTGGACGCCACCATCATGTAGTCCAGCGCCATGTCTTCGGCGCTGAGGGTGTCGTCGTTGCCGTGCACGAGGAACTTGCCGTCGTAGTGCTCAGCGGCCTTGATCGCCTTGGCGTCGAGCTGCAAGGCCCTGGCGCCAAGCGTGAGGTACTTGCCATAGCGGCTGGAGCTGCGCAACGCGGCCACGCGCTTGCTCTGCACATCCTGGGCGGCGTCACCCATCGCCGCCAGTTCGGCTTCAAGGTGGTCAAGCAACTGGCGGCGATGGGCTTGGTGCCGTGCGGCTTCTTCGGGGTTGAAGCACACCACGTAGCGCAGACGACGCTCGCCATCACCGATCACGACCTCCTTGATCTGCAAGCGCTCGTTGACGGTGCGGTAGCGGCCGGCGCGCGAGAGGACCTGCTCGGTCAGCGCGTCGCCACGACGCATCGGCATGCACATGAGGTACTTGCCGCCGCCAGCGGCCAGCGCCTTGAAGTTGGCCGCCGAGACCATGCCCGCATCGCCGACGAACAGACAACGCGTGAGTTGCCAGTCGCGCAAGTCGCGCTTGACCTGCGCCACCGTGCTCACGTCCACCGTGTTGCCGGGGAACACCCAGTGTCGCACCGGGAAGCCTTCGCGCGTGACGGCCATGCCCACGACGATCGTCGGCGCGGCCGCAGTTGTAGACCACGTGCGTCTCGGAGCGCCGCCGCTCGGGCGCCCACACGTTCTCGGCAAGTTGCAGGTACGACACCGTGCTGCCGTCGGCGCGGCGCTGCTTGGATTCGCGCAGGTACATGTGCCCACGGCGTAGGCAGCATCGCCGCGGAAAAGCAAGGGCTACACGGCGATCCATGTATCTAGGCATTTGGCGCCGAGCGACGACGCCACGGCCAGTCAAATCAACGACTTACGCAAGCCCGACGCGCCAGAACCGGGGCCATGTGCCCCGGAACTGTCAAAGTCAGGTCAGAGTGCGCGTCCATGCCGATGTGGGCCTTCATGCCCCTGCCTGCCCTTGCGGGTCCGGTGCATCTCTGGGTCGCGCTGACCTTCGGCGTTTTTCGTCGAACTCGGCGCAGCGACGAGCGTGGCGTCGACCACCGTGCCCTGCTTCATTGCCAAGCCCTTGGCCGCCAAGATGTCGTTAACGACCCACAGCATGTCGGTGGCCAGGTCGTGCTTCTCCAGTAGGTGGCGGAACCTCAGGATCGTGGTCTCGTCGGGCAGTCGCTCAACACCGTCCTCGAGCTTGGCGAACTCGCGGAACACCGGCATGTCGTGCAGCGCTTCTTCCGCCGCCGGGTCCGACAGCGCGAACCACTGCAGGTAGTGGATGCGCAGCATCGTCTCGATGCCGAATGGCGGGCGGCCGGTCTTGGAGCGCGGGTAGTACGGCTCCACGACCGACCTGCACCAGTGCGCCCCAGGGCACCACGCGTTCCATCTCGTCGAGACACTCGCGCTTGCGCGTCCTCCTGGTCGAAAGGTTCAGGCCAAGTCCGAGTTGCTTCATGGTCGCCATCGTCGCATCGGAGGCCCAATCACACTATGCGGATCGGCACCGGGCTTTGCAGACCTTCCCTAGGCCGCTTTCCGACGATCCCGGGCTTCGCGAAAAGGACGTGCCAAACTTCCCGGCCCGGAGGCTCGACGCTCGCCACCTGTCGAGCGGGGTACGCTGTCGCAGCGTGCGTTGCGCATCTGCGCGCCGCGCATGCCGAAGCCTGCAGCGGATCCTCATGGCGCTTGCGATCCGCTCGCTCGACCCTTGCGTTCCTCGGCGGCGCCTCGCGTCGGCTCGACCGCGACCGTAGCGCCGCCGTCAGGTCTTTCGGTTGAGGCCGTAAGAGCCAAAGTAGATGACATAGACCAGCATGACGTAGATCATCAAGTCGACCCAGGTCAGCGGGTCGCCACCGAAGCCTGGGGAGATTTCTTTCTCGTTGAGGACCTGGACCGCGAACCACCGCGTGTAGCCCACGAACGTGGCGACGGCCAGGCCGAACGTGACGACGAGGCGCACCACTCTGTTGGCCGCCGGACCGAGATTGAGCGGAGGGTTGCCCGCCACGTTGGCCCAGAAGATCAGCCAGAACGACATGAACACGCCCAGGTGCGCCGGCCAGATGTTGATCGCGGCGCCGAGCGCCGTCTGCGCTTCCACCGGCATCAGGAAGCCTTTGAGCAACGCCAGAAGGAAGAAGTAAATGGCGGTGCCGATGATGAAGTTGCCGACCAAGGCGGCGAGCGCGGTCTTCGCCCGTGACCCGAGCGTGCTCCATGGCCAGTTGTCCAGGATGAGGAACGTGGTGAGCCACGACACGATCACGCTGTAGAACCAGCCGATGACGGTCGTCAGCGGCAGCACGGTTCGTTCCGGCGATGTCCAGCTGGCGAGGTTCGGATAGATCAGCACCAGGTAGCCCAAGAAGGTGAGCACGAAGCCGAAGAGAAAGCCGCCGATGCCGACCCACGGCTGCTTGAGCCCCAGGTCGACCCAGGGCCAATGCCCCATGCTCGTGCCGAGGATGCCCCAGGTGTAGAAGCCGATGAGGACGATCATCGTCGTCGCGGTATAGCCGCCCTTGCCGATGTCGAAGGCGGGGTCCAGGGCCCCGTAGCCGTGCAGCAGGACGCTCGGGACGACCACCGCCAACGCGGTCGCGAGCATGAACCACGTCACGCCGCCGATCGGCTGAGGCAAGTGACCGAGGCCCCACAGCTGCCCAAGAAAGCCGAAGAACACGACGAACAGGATCGACCAGAACAGCACCACGCCGAACGGCTGCGGATAGGTCTTCCATACCGCTCGGGACGGGTCGGCGAGTAGGGCCCAGATCAGGTAGCTGCCCACCGCAATGACCAACAGGCTCATCACCGAGAAAGTGACAGGTCCGAGTTGCAGGCCGAAGGGAGGCTTCTGCTGCGTTTGCGTGTCCATGAGGTTGTCTCCTATTCGTGCGACGCTCGACTCGGCGGAGCAATCGCTCCCATATCGACGGTCCTGCTGAACTTTCGATCGGGGCTGCCCGCGGTCGCGACTCTAGAGGGTGGCAGGCGCGGGAACTACGGCCCCGGCGGACAAATCGCAGGCAAGCGCGCTGTCCGGTCCGGATAATGACTTCGCCGCCTGTGGGACATATCCAAGCGTTGCGAAAGAAGAAGGCGGAGACAACGCTCTTGCAGTTCGCCAGGTCCGTGGCACCGTCGTCGCTTCGATCAAGGCCAATGGCTTCGCAACACGAGGGTGCAGCACCGGCTCCTTGTGCTCGGCGTCGGTCACCCACTTGCTCAGCACGTTGGCGTTCAGGCTGTGTGCCAGCGCCGCTGCGGTGATCGAGACGCCCGGCCTCAGGCATTCCTCGATCACCGTCGCCTTGAACTCGGCGCTGTGTCGGCGTCGGCGCCGACGACCCATCAGATCCACCCCGTAAGTGTTCACGTGTCCGCCTCTCCTGTCGCGGACACATGTTCACTATCCGGGCCGCTTCAGTGCAAGCTGTGTTCCCCGGGCGTACATGGACGCCCTCGGTTTGCCAAGCGACCAGCGCGCTGCTGCACGAAGGAAGAGAATGCACCCGTACATCCGGACTTCCGATGCGAGACGAGCTCGCTGTCCCTGATGGGTTCCGCTGGTCGGCGCCTCGATCGCTTACACGCACTCTGAGTGCCTCGTCCGGCGCGGGTTGTGCCAACCGCGGTCTGAAGTGAAACGGACCTCTGTGCCGGACGCCGCAGCGCAATTTTAGATGCCCGCTTCGTGCGTCGCGGGTCGCGCGAAGCGCGGTGGGGCAACTGATTCAAGCGGATTGTCCCGCGGCTTTCGTCTTCTGCTTGGCGTCCGGTCGGCGCGGTTACGACGGCTTCAGCAAGCGCCTTATGGCTGCGAGCGATCCAGTCCCGCTGTGCCGGACCTGGCTCTTGTCGTACCGGTGCTCGACGCCGACAGGGCAGGCCTGTCGCGCCGGGCAGGCGTACGCGCAGGGCGAGGCTTCCGAGAGCCGCTGGCGGTGGCAGGCGTTCGTGTCCATGGTCCCCGAGTCGAGCGCAGACGCTGGGCACGTCCCGATGCACGGCTTGGCGGTGCAATCGACGCATGGATGCCCGTGGTCTTCGACCGGTGAAGCCGGAAGTTCCGAGTCCACGATGATCGCTGCGCGGTAGGCAAACCAGCTGCCCCACCTGGCATCGATGCCCGCCATGAACGGGGATGGATGGTGCCAACCCGCGAGCGTCCCGAGGCGCTGGAGACCGACGTGCCGGTTGGATGGTAGTCCCCTGGGGTAGACGAAGCGAATCCGCGCATGGGGCAGCGCAAGGGCTGCCCATTGCTCGACCACGCCTATCGAGTAGGAGTCGATCGGATGCACCGGGTCGGTTGCCTGCTCCTGCACGCGCTCCCACAGGAGGCGCCCAGCGTGTCCGATGAGGATGAGCTGACGTTCGTGCTCGCCAAGGTCCAACGGCGCAAGCAGGTCCGGCGGGAGCCGTGCGAGATCGAAGATATGCTGCCGGTTCAGCCCGGCCTCGTCCAGCATGGACTTGAAGGGAATCATGGTGATCATGCCTGCTCGAGTTGACCTGCTCCCTGTCCGAACGTTTGTCGCAGCCGCTTGCCGTCGACGACATGCGCCTGCCGGCGCTCGAGATCGAATCGAATCAGGGTTCGCAGGGGGCCGGCAATCCGGGCGCTCTCGTAGCACATCCAGTCGACCGAACTGATTCGCAGCGCAACGGGGGATGGGCGCGGAATCGAACGCAGGCGCGCCTCGATCTCGGCCAACGGCCACGCGCCGGCATAGAGGCCGGCGGTGACGTGCGGCACATAGTGTGTCCTGTCCCAGGTCGGCGCGGCCCGTTCCCAGATGGATCGAATGCCGGTCAAGCTGCCCGCAGCAGCCTCGACCGAGAGGCATGCGGCGGACGTGAACGTGAACGGCTCGCTGACGTGCACGTCGAACGCGGCGATATCCGACTGGACCAGAGCGTCGATCTGCACCTTGATTTCGTCGACCGCGAAGTCATCGTTCCGGCGTGCCGTCGTCGTGGGGAAGCCGCACACGTGCAGGGT
>Ga0268299_1003349_pt1 | contig 15060 bp, 6 predicted proteins | sample NOBtaG_FD_193484 | JGI IMG/M metagenome (GOLD analysis project Ga0268299, IMG submission 193484) | Activated sludge microbial communities from bioreactor in Nijmegen, Gelderland, Netherland - NOB reactor | ecosystem: Engineered > Bioreactor > Aerobic > Activated sludge | place: Netherlands...
CGTCTATGACGCGGCAGACTTCACTTCGCTTGGAATCGGTTCATGACCGTGCGTCCCGCCGATCGTCTGCGCATCCGCGCCGCGGACTGGAACGCGGTCACTCTTGCGGCGCGCCGGATGCAGTCGACGCCGCTCGCGGTTGGCGCCCCCGGGGGTGGCCCGCAGATGCTGGCGACCTCTCCGACGACCGCACTCGCGCGGAACATCGGCGAGGACACGATTCCGCGCTACGGCGCTGTGGTCTGCATCGCGCCAGTCATTCTTCCCGAGGACAACGAAGCCGAGTGGGCCATGCGGCTCGCGGTCGATTGCAAGATCCCTGACACGGATGATCCCTGGGCGTGGGTCGCTGTTACGACCGCGCCGATCCTGCCCGGCAAGATGGGCCGCGTCTGCGTGAGCGGTGCGGTCCAGGCGATCGTCAACATCACGAGCGCGGACCATCACTTCGCAGTCGCGGCAGACGGCGAGGAGCTCCTGCAGAGCGCAGCCGGTGGGCCAGTGCGCATTCTCTGGCGCGAGAGTGGCACAGGATCGAAGAAGGCAATCGTCGCCGTCAACGCTGGTGTCATCGCTGGCGCTGTCGCGAGCGGCCAAATCGTGAGCGTCACTGAGACCGAGGACGAAGCCACTCTCGGCTACCAGGGATACATCGTCGCGCGACATCAGAACGTGGCGATGGATCTCTTCGCCGCATCCGGCGCCGCGATCCCATGTGTGAACGCGTTCGAACTCTCTGGTGATCTGCAGGATCAAGTCACCGACTCGCTTCCAGGAGGCATCGTCACCTTGCAACGCCTGCCTGTCGGAACACTCGTCGGGCCGATCGTCCAGTTGCCTGTGCCTGCAGAAGTCGGCGCACTCTGGATGTTCACGCAGGCGAACGCGTACGAGGTCACCTGTCCATGACGACGACCGCGCTTCCCGCAGTGATCTGCTGTTGCGATGACGGTCCGCCACCGCCGCCGCCGTTCGGTGGGAACTGCACCGCGTTTCCCGACTACATCGAGGAGAACGGTCCCGACTCGCTTGTTGGCCATCTGAAGCTTGAGTACTCAGACGGCGCTGGTGGTTGGGTCGAGATCTTCTCGACGAGCTGGACGATGCTGCGCATGGACCTCGGCTATCCGCCGTCCACGCCGCCGTACCCGATTGACCCTGGAGGATTCTGGCGCGCTGGGACTGGTGGCGCGTTGCCGTTCGCAGGACCAGCCGGACAGTGCTGGCGCGGAGAAGACATCGACGCGCTCATGAGCGCTGGGTATCTCCAGTCGGGCACCGACTACTTCGAGCCACTCAACACGCTCGTTCAGTTCCTCTCGATTCAATGCGAGGGGGTTCCTTCGTTCAGCGCGTCGATCGTGCTTGCTGCGGCGCTTCCCGCGAAGTGCGCGCAGGTCTACTACACGCCGGAGAGTGGGAACTGCTTCGAGCTCGATCCTGAGGACCCGTGCATCCCAGCAATCCTGCATTCCGAGGCGTGTTGCAACGCGGGCTGTTGTCCTGAAGATCCTGTCGATCCGCCGGACTGCGTGATCGCAGACATCGGCGCCGCGAGCTTCGTGCTCGGGCCGTCGTACACGATCGAAGAGTTGCTCGATGGCATCTGGACGCTGCCCGAGCGCTCTCGCACCTATAGCGGCGGCTACGAGAGTTGTTCACGCACCTATCGCGTGACCACGAGTGTCGGATGAGCGAGTGTCGTCACCGACGAGCGACGAAGGCGCCGGAATTCGTGCAGTGCACGATCGGCGCGATGGGCACATTGCCGTTCAGGGTCGAGCGTTGCGACAGTTGTCAGCATCGCGCACCTGGCGGACGCCTGCGCGTCGTCGAGCGCATCCGCGAGTTCGCAGAGCGAATGCGAGCGCTGGCCAGGCTGGCCCGCGAACGCCGCGCGGTGTGCCGCGAGAAGTGCGGCGGTCCGTGGCTTTGTCCCGAATGCCATTGCGTCCTGCCGCTCAAACGGCGTGTGCCGTCGGCCAAGTGTCCGCGCGGGTGGTGGCTGGCGAGCGCGGCAGGATCACGGTCGCGGCTGCGGGTTCCATGCTGCCCAAAGTCAGCACGCTCAGCCAAGTCTTGACCGGCGCAAGTCCCGTGCTATCTTGATTTCGTCCGACTCAAAGCGCCCCCAGAACCGCCCGGCTGAGCCGCAAGGCTCGCCGGGCGTTTGCACATCCCCCTACCGCTTCGACCTGAGGAAGTCGTTTATTGCATCAGTGAGTGCTGCTCGGCGATGCTCAAGGAAGCGTCGGAAGCTATCCACACGGTGAAGCTCGGGATCGAGAGGTACGGCCTGGTGCTCGAGCGCCTCGGGGCCACGCTTGGCGAGGAGATCTGGCAGGTACTCGCTCGGCGCCTTTGAGCTGATTTGCCTGTTCGTGCCACCGCCAATGAACGCCATGTTCGCGATCTCATTGATTTCGCGCTTGTCGTACTGATCGCGAAGCCGAGCCTTTGGGAAGATGTGATGGCTCTGGATGTAGTGCAGCTTGCCCTGGTGCGTGAGCGAGATGCCAAGGCCCGATGCCCAGTCCTTGGCGCCTCGAGCCCGCAGCGCCAGGAAGACGAGCGGGAAGATCGGCGAGCGAGTGTTCTTGTGCGCGAGATCAGAAACCTCGAAGTCGAGGCGTCCGACCTGCAGGCGGAGCGATTCGATGAGATCCGAAGCCTTGCCGCCCTTGGTTAGCGCACTGAGATCGCTGTCGAGCACCGTCTCGCTTGAACCGCGAGAGTAGCGCCCGCGTGCATTCGCCACGAGGAGCCAGTAGAGGGCGTCGCGTTCTTCAGCGGCGGTGAGCTTCCCTTCGCGCAGCTGAAAGAGGAATGCGATCACGATGACGAAGAGCGGACTCGACAGCAGCGACTCATCGGCGATGTCTGCATTCGTGCGGAGGAAGTTCACCGCAAAGTCGATGCCTCTACGCGCGTCCTCCCATCCCTTCTGCAATCTCGCGATCGGGATGTTGCCGACGCTACGGAAGCGGCTCTGGCCACTGGCGAAGACGACCATCGCGCGTACGAGTAAGCCGAGGTCGAAGGAGAACCACTGCTCCTCGCACTCCTCTTGATACTTCTCCAGCAACTTGAGTGAGTTGGGCCATCGCGCGGTGATCTGGGCAAGTGCCAGGTCCGAGCCGCGCAGCTTCACGCCGAGAGAATTCACGCGAACGAAAATCTCCGCGACCTCCTCGTACGAGAGGTTCTTCTCAAGCACATGCATCACATAGGGGTACTGGCGGATCGCTCGCAGTTTTTTCAGCCTCGCGACGTACCGCTCGTACCGAGGGTCCTCAAAGCCCGTGACGCCCGCGCGCTTCAGGAACTCACTGTCCCCGTCCGTGGTGAACACCTTCGAGACGGAGATCCAGTTCGGCATGGCTGCGAGCGCCTTGCTCGCGACGACGAAGGTGGCCCTTCGAAGGCGCTCCTGCACCCCGGAGTCACCCTCCTCGTCATCGTCACCGTCGCCGTTGCCTTCGTCGTCCTCGTCGAAGAGCGGTGACTCCTCGTCGGCGTCGATCTCGGCGAACTCAGCTGGCCCCTCGGGGTGGTCCAAGTTAAAGAGAATCTCGATCGGCTTCTTCCGGCCACGCACCGATACGGGTTCGCCGCGAAGAACCGCTGAGAGCGACGTGAGGCGCTGCTGGCCATCGAGCAGCAGCTTGTGACCGGAGAACGGGCTCAGTTTCTGGGTGACTACGAGGTCGCGGGAGGGCTGTTCCTGGTCGGTCTCCCAGACGAGGATGCCTCCTGATGGATACTCACGGTAGAGCGAGTCGAGCAGGTCTCGCACACGCGTGGCACGCCAAACATACCGACGCTGCATCTCAGGAAGCCTGAGCTCGCCGCTCGCGATCTTGCCAACGAGTTCACCTACATTCGTGTCGACCTTGCCCACTGGTGCTGACCTCCCGGTGCCATTGCGCTTCAAAGTCGCTGAATGGGATGGAGCGTAACGGGATCAGCCTCGTCTGTGGGTATCAGCCCTGGCCCCAGTCGCCTCGGGGAATCGCCGGTCGTCCAATTGAGGCGCAGCGATTGACACCTACTGCCACAGCCGTTCAAATCATCGCGAGACCCGTGGGACCACGATTCGATCTGGGAAGCGGCGAAGAAAGAGTGCCCCTCGCTGACGCGCGGCCCGACCGAGGGTGATAGATCCCATTGACTTTGGCGGCGTGCCACTGGTCGCCAACCCAATCGATTGGGCGGATGAGCGACGGAGACGATCTTCGTATGATCGCGTGCTGGAATTTGACGATGACATAGCACATGTTATAGTGGCGGCGTGCCACAGGAAACGAGCCAAGCACCGCCAAGCGACTTTCCCGTCCGGATCAAGCAGTATCGCGCGCGACTTGGTCTGACACAGGGCGACCTGGCGTCGCGGCTCGGCGTCGCATTCGCCACGGTGAACCGATGGGAAAACGGCCAAACGAAACCCTCGCCCTTGTCCTGGCAGCAACTTCTGCGGATGGGCGAGAGTGACGCGGCCATCCCCGCTGCACAACCTCTGAGCGCAGCGCCGCCGGTTCTCGACTTCACCGCATCACCGCATGCCGTCCGCACACTGGTCGAGGGCGATCGTCTGAGCTTCGGCCACATGTTCAACCCGGCCTTCGCCACAGAGATCTCGCAGATCGACCCGCTGCCGCACCAGCGCATCGCGGTCTATGACCAAATGCTCAAGCAGCCCCAGCTGCGGTTCCTGCTTGCCGACGATGCAGGCGCCGGCAAGACGATCATGGCCGGGCTCTACATCCGCGAAATGATCTCACGCAGATTGATCCGGCGAGTGCTGGTCATCCCGCCTGCCGGACTCGTCGGTAACTGGCGGCGCGAACTCTCCACCCTCTTCAGTCTGTCGTTCCGTGTGGTCGAGGGCTCCGAGGCCGCCAGCGGCAATCCGTTCATCGGCGACGATAGCGATCGCGTCATCGTCAGCGTGGACACTCTGTCGGGACCGCGCATGTTCGGTCGCTTGCGGGAGCCCGAGGTTCAGCCCTACGACCTCGTGATCTTCGATGAGGCCCACAAGCTCGCCGCTGATCGCGGGGCCGATCTGCGAGTGCGTCGAACCGATCGTTACCGCCTTGCCGAAGCGCTCGCGGGCGTACCGGACCTGGACGCGGCATGGACTCTTCCGTGGAGTGCGCCCAATCTGCTCCTGCTGACGGCGACGCCGCACATGGGCAAGGAGTACCCCTACTTCGCCCTCTGGCGGCTCGTGGCCCCTTCGGTGATTTCAACCCCCGAAGCGTTCGACGAATACCCGCCCGAACAGCGCCGTCTTCACTTCATCCGCCGCACGAAGGAGGAGATGGTGACGCTGTCCGGTCGGCCGCTGTATCCGACACGCATTTCCGACACACTCGGATACGCCCTGTCACAAGGCGAGGTCAGCGAACAGAAGCTCTACGACGACACCACCGAATATCTGCGGTACATCTACAACAAGGCCAAGCTGCTGAACCGTTCTGCCGCCCGCCTGGCGATGAGCGTTTTTCAGCGCAGGTTGGCCAGTTCAACCTATGCGGTGCTGAGGTCGTTCGAGCGCCGCATTGAGAGGCTCACCGCTCTGATCGAGGACGTGCAGGCGGGCAAGATCACGATGGAGCAGATCATCACGCTCCAGCGTCGGATGTCGGACGACGACGATGTTCTGGACTCCAAGACGGCGGACGAAGAGCGTTCCCCGACCGATGGCGGCGAAGAGAACGAAAGGGCGGAGGAGACACTCCTCCAGGGCGTTATCGCCGCGTCGATCACTGACCTCATCGCCGAACGCGAGCAGGTTCGAGGGCTGCGCGATCTCGCCAAGAGGGTCTACGACAAGGGCATCGAGTCGAAGTTCGAGAAGCTCCGTGAGATCGTCCTCGACGACCGCTTCGCGAACGAGAAGCTGATCGTTTTCACGGAGCACCGCGACACGCTCGATTTCCTGGTGCGCCGCATGAATGGCATGGGCTACACGGGCCAGGTCGCCCAGATTCACGGTGGTATGCACTACACCGAGCGTGAGGAGCAGGTTGAGAAGTTCCGCAAGCCTCTTGCTGAGGGTGGCGCACGCTTCATGATCTGCACCGACGCCGCCGCCGAGGGCATCAACCTCCAGTTTTGCTGGGTGATGATCAACTACGACGTGCCGTGGAATCCGGCCCGCCTAGAGCAGCGCATGGGCCGCATCCACCGCTATGGCCAGAAGCATGACCCGGTCATCATCATGAACCTCATCGCCCCTGACACGCGCGAGGGGAAAGTGATGGAGACGCTGCTGGAGAAGCTCGAACGAATCCGCAAGCAACTCAACTCCGACAAGGTGTTCGACGTGATCGGGCGGTTGTTCCAGGGGGTCTCGATCAAGCAGTACATGGAGGCCGCGATCGAGGAGGACGACGCCGCAGCTGTCGCGGCGAAGCTCGGCGGCATCCTCACCAAGGAACAGGTCGAAGCCCTCGCCGAGCGCGAGAAGTCGCTGTTCGGTGATGGGGGCGATGTGAAGCGCGAGTTGCCGCGGATTCGGGGGGAAATCGACAACGAGGCGTACCGGCGGCTCCTTCCCGGCTACGTCAGGCAATACATCGAGAACGCAGCCCCGCTGATCGATCTGGAGATTGACGGCGACGCGCGTACCTATTTCTCGTTCAAGCCTGCACAGCGCGGCGCGATCGATCGCTTGCTTCCGACGCTCGACCGCTACCCCGTCAAACTGCATGACCGCCTCACGGTCTCACGCCCGCCCAACAAGACCGACGGCATCTGGATTCATCCAGGCGAGCAGGTGTTTGAGCAGTTCCGTTCGATCGTCTCGGGCCGCTTGAGGTCGGAGGCGGCCCGCGGTGCAGTCTTTGTCGATCCCAACTCCGATCGGCCGTACTTGTTTCACCTCGCCCTCGTGTCGGTGGTGCGGGAGGCTGACCCGCAAATGGCGGAGTTTAACGCGGCCGCGGCGCTCGAATGCCGACTCGTCGGCGTGAAGCAGTTCGAGGGGTCGGACCTCCAGGTCTGCCCGGTCGAGCATCTGCTGCTGCTCAAGGGTGGGGAAGGGCTTCCGCCCGCGGCGCAGCGGTTGGCAGTCGCCGCGCCGGGATACCGCGACCAGGCGGCTGCGTTCATCGCCGAACGCGTCGGCCGTCAGTTGGCCATCGATCGCAGGAACGTCCTGCTCTCGACTCTGGAGGAGCGAGAGGGGTTCCTCCGTCGCGGGTTTAGTTTCCAGGAGGCGGAATTCGCCGCCGCCCGCGCGAAGCACTCCGAGAAGGCCCGCACAGGGAACCGCGCCGCAGTCAAGGAGTTGGAGGACATCAAGCGAGCGCAGCGTGAGTTCGCTTCTCGGCGCGACCACGCCCTCGCCGTAATCCGCCGCGAGCCCGAACTTGTTCGCCTGGCCCCAATCCAGTTTCTTGCCCACGCCCTTGTTGTGCCCTCGTCGGACCCCCTGGACCGGGAGCGTCACGACGCTGACGTGGAGCAGGTTGCCATGCAGATTGCATGGGCCTGGGAAGAGTCCGAGGGGGCCATCGTCAAGGATGTGCATACGCCCGCACTCGCTCGGGAGGCGGGCCTGCCGGACTATCCGGGGTTTGATCTGCTGTCGATCCGCCCGAGCGGCGAGAAGCGCGGCATCGAAGTCAAAGGTCGGGGCACCACCGGCGATGTGGAGTTGTTCACCAACGAGTGGGCGAAGGCGTGCAACATGGGACCCTCCTACTGGCTCTATGTGGTGTACGACTGCGCCACGCCCAAGCCGCGTCGAGTCCGTGTCCGCGACCCGTTCAATCGGCTGCTAGCGAAGGCCAAGGGCAGCATCCTGATCAGCGCGAAACAGATTCTCGATGCCGAGGGGGACGACGAATGAAATGGGACGATGCTGCAACAACTGGGAACAACGCATGACCGACCACTCCCGCCTCATCGAGCACGCCTTCCCGCTGAAGCAGGCTTCCTTGGATTCTGTTCACGAGAAGAACGTGCGCCACGGGCACATCTCGACTCTCCATATCTGGCCCGCGCGACGTCCGCTCGCAGCCAGTCGGGCGGCGCTCATCGCCACGTTGCTGCCCGACCCCGGCACGCCTGAGGCAAGACAGTTGCTGTGCGAGAAGATCGGCGGCCGAATCGTCAAGAGGATCGAGAAGAAGAAGATGCCGAACGGCTCCACGATCGAACGGGAGAAGTTGGAGACCGAAGGGGGAATCTTGCACTGGGGACGGGAGATCGAAAACACAGATACCCTTGAGTGGTTTCGCCACGAGATCCGCAAGGCCTATGGCGGGCGCGCCCCGAAAGTTCTCGATCCGTTCTCAGGTGGCGGGTCTATTCCGCTCGAGGCGATGCGCTTGGGTTGCGAGGCGACGGCGGTTGACATTAACCCGGTTGCATGGTTCATCCTCAAATGCACACTCGAGTATCCCCAGCGATTCGCCGGGCACACGCGCCCGCTGCCATCCTTCATCCAGCGGGACGAAGAGTTCATGGCCGAGTTCTTCACCAAGGCCAAAGGAATGACGAAGGGGCAGGCTGCCAAGGCGATGGAGCGACTGGGACGCAAACTCCAGGATGGCGAACAGACCAATCTCGATTTCAAGTCAACTGGTGATGAGCTCGATGCGGACCTGGCTTGGCATGTACGAGCATGGGGGCGCTGGGTGCTCAACCGTGCTCGACGCGATCTGGCCAAGTACTACCCGACGTATGCCGACTTCGAGCCCCTGAAGGATACTGGCAAACCCTACGAGCGTCAGTCCATGCGACTCGTGCCCACAAACAAAGACGGCGTCGCAGACGTGTCAGCCCTGAACAGGGACTTCTCAAAAGACTACCTCGAATCCAAAGCCAATCCGCGATGGGTGGCCAAGCCGACGGTGGCGTATCTCTGGGCGCGATCCGTCGCGTGCAAGAACTGCCGCGCGGTCATCCCGCTGCTGAAAACGCGGTGGCTTTGCAGGAAGAACGAGAAGCGCGTTGTCTTGACGATGTCACCGAAGTCGGATGGCACTGGGGTGGCGTTCGACATTGACGGCCGTGTGGAGTCAAAGGGTGGGAATGCCGCGCAGAAACGAGAACATGACAAGCGCGTCGGCGCAGGCACGATGAGTCGGGCCGGAGCAAAGTGCCCCTGCTGTCCCAGTATCATGACGATGGAGGACATTCGACTTGAAGGCCAGGCTGGGCGACTGGGGACGGTGCTCACAGCCGTTGTCGTTGAGTCACCGCTTGGCAAGGCATATCGACTTCCGACGTCCGAAGAACTTGGTTCCGCAACGCCAGAGGAAGCGATCCTCCAACGCACCTTCGCCGACATCCCATTCGGCATACCCACAGAACCGTCCCCGAAGGGTGGTGGCGCGGGTGCCGGGCGTGCATTCAGTGTTCAAGGCTACGGACTCATGACTTGGCGAGACCTTTTCACTAGCCGACAATTGCTTGCACTGGGCACCTTCGTTTCCGCCTCCCGTAAGGCCGGGGAACAACTCCATGCCGAGGGATACCCGGAAGACTGGACAACGGCTCTTCGGGCATATGCCGCGTGCATCATCAGCCGCACTGCTGACTACATGGCCCTTCTGTGCATTTGGGAAAAGGGCGCTGAGGAGGTCAAGCATCTGTTCATGCGTTGGGCTTTGCCGATTACCTGGGACTTCGCTGAGGCAAATCCGCTCGTGCCGATCGAGCGATTCTTCCAAGGTGGCATCAATTCTGCGTTCCGGGTGCTTTCAACCCTGCATCGCTGCTCATGGAATGGAACAGTGCCGCCGAACATCCAGAATCGGTCCGCAATCCAACAGGATCAGGAGTTGTTCGACGTGGTGTTCACGGACCCGCCGTACTACGACGCGATTCCGTACTCCGATTTGATGGACTTTTTCTACATATGGCTTCGACGCTCGATCGCGGACATTGACCCCGCCCATCAGATCGCCTTTACGAATCCACTCGCACCGAAATGGAATGCCGCTACGAACGACGGCGAGCTGATCGATGACGAGAGCCGACACGAAGGCAACGCTCAACGGTCGAAGCAGAGCTACGAAGATGGCATGTATCGCGCCTTCGCCGCGGCTTCTGCGAGACTGCGGCCCGACGGACACATGGTCGTGGTGTTTGCAAACAAGCAACCAGATGCCTGGGAAACGCTCGTCGCCGCGGTAATCCGCGCCGGATTCTGCGTGAACGGTTCGTGGCCCATTATCACCGAGATGCCGGGCGGCTTACGAAACCTCGGACGAGCGTCGCTGGCATCCTCTGTGTGGCTTGTCTGCGAGAAGCGATCCGCCGCAGCAGTCGCCGGATGGGACAATCGTGTGGTTGATGAGATGCGACAGAACATCGGTGCTCGTCTCCATGAGTACTGGGATGCCGGTATCAAGGGTCCGGACTTCATCTGGGCCGCAACCGGGCCGGCATTGGAGGCATTCAGCAAGCATCCTGTCGTGAAGAAGGCGAACGGGCCGGGCACGATGAGCGTGACCGAATTTCTCTCCCACGTTCGTCGCCTCGTCGTGGACTACGTCGTCGGCCAAGTCCTCTCAGGCCAAGATGGCGATTCGGGGCCCGCGGGAAGCGGTGCGGCCACCGACCGTCTTGACGAGCCCACGGCATACTACCTCCTGCACCGCAATGATTTCGGCCTCGGCGACGCCTCCGTCGGCACAGTCATTCTCTACGCCGTCTCGTGTGGCCTGTCGGACCGCGATCTTATCGACACATGGGAGCTGGCTGTAAAGGTCGGAGACGACTCGGCCACGGACGACGAAGCAGAGGGTGAATCTGGCGATGAAGGCGACGAGACCGCCGAGGAGGATGCGGGCGGCAAGGGCAGCACCATTCGTCTCAAGCGGTGGAGCGAGCGAACCGGGAGAAACAGCACATCCATCGGATACGAGGCTCCGGGCGGCCGCCCTGTCCCCTTGATCGACCGTATCCATCGCATCATGCAGCTCTACAAGGCAGGTGATATTGGGAAGGTCGATGAGTTCCTCGACGAACACGGTCTGCGCCGACACGAGTTGTTCAAGAGGGTGATCCAGTCGTTGATCGAGGTGTCCCGCAAGGAGCGCGGCACCGCAGCGGGCGGCCGTGATGACCACGGGGACGAGACCACGCTCCTCGAGGCCCTCAGCCACCACATCGGTGCGAAGGGCGCGAAGCGACAGACAGGGCAGCAGGAACTTGGCGACGAATCTGGCACTTGGTCGGCCGCAACATCGGCCGGGGCGGAGTAACGCACTATGGCAAAGCTTCCTTGGAAACCCTGGCACGAAGTGGTGAAGCTGCGGGACGATTTGAAGTCCGGCGAGCTCCCCCTGCACATGTTCGCTGCGGATCTCTACGAGGTCCTCATGCAGAACGGCAAGCGGCCGATCTACGAGAAGCCGGAGAACTTCTTCGCGCTCACATTCCCCACGCACAATCTACGTGCGCTGGTGAGGGATGTGGTGCTCCGCCTTGCCGGGAAGAACGACAAGGCCGTGCGGCAGTTGGAGCTCACCTACGGCGGTGGCAAGACGCACACCCTGATCACGCTGCGACACCTCGCTCACGACCCGGCCGCACTCCCGGACCTGCCCGCTGTGGCCGAGTTTGAACAGGCGATCGGCATGAAGCCCCCGAAGGCCCGCGTGGCGGGCTTGTGCTTCGACAAGCTCGATGTCGAGACCGGCATGGATGTCCGTTCGCCGGACGGTAAGGTCCGGCGGCTCAAGCAGCCGTGGAGCGTGCTGGCGTACCAGATCGCTGGCGACGATGGACTCAAGCTGCTTCACGCTGACAAGAAGGCCGAGGAACGCGAGTCTGCACCGGCGGAAAATGTGTTGACGGAGCTCTTGGAGTTGCCCGTCAAGCAGGGGATGGGCGTGCTCATCCTCATCGACGAGGTGTTGATGTATGTGCGCGAGAAGGTCGCACTGACGCCCGAGTATCGGGCGAGGATGGTGAACTTCTTCCAGTATCTGACGCAGGCAGCGACGAAGGTCGATCGATGCTGCATCGTGGCTTCACTGCTGGCCAGCGACCCGAAGAAGAACGATGCTTTCGGCAATGAGCTCAAGAGCGAGCTTTACGACATCTTCCAACGCCAGCGTGAGGAGGCCGTTGAACCCGTCGTCAAGGAGGATGTGGCCGAGGTGCTCCGGCGTCGTTTCTTCACGACCGAGTCGATCAAGACGCCGGGCGACTTCAAGCAGCATGTGATCGCTGCGATCAAGGGCATCGCAGACCTTGATGAACAAACAGCCAAACAGGGAGTGGCGACGGAGGAGCGATACCTCAAGAGCTTCCCGTTCCACCCTGAACTGACTGAGGTGCTTTACAGCAAGTGGACCCAGTTGGACGGCTTCCAGCGCACACGCGGCGTCCTGCGGACATTTGCGCTCGCACTCCGCGAGGCGGAGAAGTGGGACACCAGCCCGCTTGTCGGGCCCGCGGCATTCCTGGGTGCGCCGGGGAAGGCAGGTCTGTCGGAGGCGGTTGGGGAGCTTGTCACAGTGGCCGACACCGGCGGCGGCGACGGCGGGCGACGTCAGGCGTGGACGGGCATCCTCGTCGGCGAACTGGCCCAAGCCCAGAACATCCAGGTGGAGTCCGTGGGCCTCAAGTTCCGCGAGATTGAGGAGGCGGTCATCGCCACATTCCTCCACTCGCAGCCTATTGGCCAGTCGGCGAAGACGCGAGAGCTGATGCTCCTCCTCGGGCCAACGCGCCCGTTCAAGATCGATCTTGAGAAGGGACTGATGCGGTGGGCGCAGACGAGCCACTGGCTCGACGATCGCCTGGCTCCCGGCGGGAACGACCTACCCGCGCAGTGGCGGCTGGGCAATCGCCCAAACCTGAACCAGATGCACTCAAAGGCGGCGTCAGATATCTCCGACGATGTCGCTCGCGCACGGCTGATCGATGAGATCGGCAAGACGAAAGCCCTCACAGCGGGCGCCTCAGCAGCGGGTGTGCGGGTCCACACGCTCCCGGCGAAACCGAAGGAGATCGATGACGACGGCCTGTTCCGGTATGCGGTCCTGGGACCGAGCGCCTCGTCGGAATCGGGCAAACCCAGCCCCGAGGCAAAGCGGTTCCTTGACGAGACCACAGCGCCGGAGAAGCCTCGCGTTTTCCGCAACTCCGTGCTCCTGCTCTGCCCATCCAAGGACGGTCTGGATGTGGCAATGGCCCGCGTGCGAGAACTGATGGCGTGGGATGTGGTTCTGAAGGACCTCAAGGACCAGGAGAAAGAGGGCAGCATCGATGCGTCGCGCATGGCGACGCTGTCGATGAACATCGACAAGGCCAAGGGCCGCGTACCGGAAGCGGTCAAGCAGGCGTTCTGCATCGTCATTACCGTCAACGACAAAGACGACGTGCATGCCTTCAAAATCACCGTCACGGACGATCCGATCTTCCAAACCATCAAGGAGGATCAGCGGTCTCGCATTCAGGACACGGCGATCACCGCCGAAGCACTCCTGCCCGACGGCCCGTACAGCCTTTGGAAGGAGGGCGAGACCAGCCGCCGGGTGAAAGACCTCGCGGGCGCATTCGCGCAGATGCCTCACTTGCCGAAGATGCTCAAGGCCCAGGCGATCAGTGACACGCTCGTCGATGGGTGCCTTCAGGGTGCGTTCGTGCTCAGGCTCATGCGGCCGGATCGCACGTTCCGCACCTGGTGGAGGTCGCGGCCTGACGAGGCGGCCCTTGGCGATCCGGCACTCGAACTTGTACTGCCCAAAGCAGCAGAACTGACGGACATTGAGCCCGAGCTTCTGCGGCAAGGGACGCTGCCAAGTCTGTGGACGGGCGAGCAGATCACGGTCGCCGATGTGGCGGCGTACTTCAGCGGCACCAAGGTGGTTCAGGTGCAACGCGACGGCTACGAGGAGCCGGTGCAGATCCCGAAGGCGGTTCGTGCCGCAATCGAGAAGGCAGTGTCAGAGGCGGTGGAGTCGAGCATCGTTTGGCTCACCGCTGGTCCGGCAAGCCTCCTGGGCGAGCCGATCCCAGCGGGAATCCTCACCGATGCGGCTTGTTTGCTTCCGCCACCAGCGGCGATCACTGCACCTGAGATTCTGCCGGAGAACCTGCCGACGGCGTGGCAGGGAGGCGACGCTGCACCACTGGCGATCGCCACCGCGCTGTCGCAGAAGGCTGGCCGAACGCTTCCGTGGAAGACCGTGCGGGACGTGATCGGCGGCGCAATCGCCGCGCGATTCGTGGCGGTCGGTTCCGGGGCATGGCCTTGTGACTTGGCCGGGGCAGGAGCCGTCCGGCTCAAGGTCGTCGCCGCGTCGGGCGGTGGCGGTGGCGGCGGTGGCGCGGGCGGAGATGGCCGCAAGCAGAATGTCGCCATCGCAGCGGCCGAGTTTGAACCATCCGAGATTCAGGACCTGGGCGACCACATGTCTCGGTTGCTGGACATCCGGGCGAAGGCGAACGTTCCCATCCGGTTCCACGTTCGGGTAGAACTGGGCGACGGCGCAAAGCCGCTGGACAAGAAGTTGATCGCGGAGTTCAACAAGGAGCTGTCGTCCTTGAAAGACGGATTCACGGTCCAATAGCGTCGAGGTCAAAGCCTCCGTCACACTGAAACTGCATGATTTCGGCCGTGGAACGCGTGAACATTCGCTGGAGCTCGTCCTACGCGGCGCGTCTTAAGTAGTGTTTGAGCGGGCCGCAAAGCCGTTCTCGGCACACGAACGCGTTTGCACCGAGCGGTCCTTCGACCAACGGTGGTGCCGGACCGCTCGGAGTGTGGAAGTCGATCCCGGAATGCGGGCGCTGTCAACTCACACCTGAAACCGACCCAGTTCCGAGCATCGAGATCTGGCCCACCCCGCAGGAGGAGTGCCGTGGTGGTCCGGGATTGAATCGTGCGGCGTGCCCGGCCTGTTAACTGCCATTCCGTCCCCAACACGCCTCCCCCGCCTCAGCTAAACTTTGAACTCGTTACGATCGGGGAGTTCAACGGCCCGCCCAAAGTTGGGGCGGGCCGTGTCGTTTACAGCCGGGAGAACGCACTTTTGCCCCGTCGCGACGCGTGGCGAGGGGTCTGCGCACTCGGCTTTGAAC
>Ga0268299_1003350_pt1 | contig 15058 bp, 10 predicted proteins | sample NOBtaG_FD_193484 | JGI IMG/M metagenome (GOLD analysis project Ga0268299, IMG submission 193484) | Activated sludge microbial communities from bioreactor in Nijmegen, Gelderland, Netherland - NOB reactor | ecosystem: Engineered > Bioreactor > Aerobic > Activated sludge | place: Netherlands...
CTGCAGTCGTTGGATTCGCCGACCACCGTCGTCGAGCAGTCGTCGAGTGATTTCCAGGTCATGGTCTAGGACTGCCTTCCGTGTAGTCGTCCAGTCCTCGTGTTGGTCGCTGCCATCGAGCGGCTCAGCGCCGAGGAGCCCGACGAGTCCAGGGCCGTCGGTGCCGGAGACGCGCCAGGCGTGGCGGTAGGCTGTGATTGCGGCGAGAGCGGCGTCCCATCGATCAGCAACCCAGGGCACCTCGGGGCGACCTGGGATTAGGTCGGTGAAGGCCCTGGGCGGGTTGCTCATGGCGTGGCGGATGGCCCGGGCCAGTTCAGCCTCGGCCATTCGGCGGGCGACGTCGCCGGAGTTCGCTCTATCGCCGGCTCGGCGCTGGCCGGGGGGCTGCAGATAGGGGAGGAGCTCGTCGGCGACGATGGCGGGCTTCATGGTGGAGTCGGCGATGGTTTCGGCCACCTCTACCACCGGGAGCCGCTCGGGGCGGGCGTCGACACCGTGGGCTTCGCCGCCGAGGGGTCGGGTGGTGATGAGGGTGTTGCTTCCTCGGCCTCGGGTCAGCATGACGTACAGGGAGTGGATCTCCTCGCCGGGTCGGGCGGTGGATTCGGCTTCGTCGAGGGTGAGGCCCTGCACGGAGAAGGCGGTGATCGCGTAGCCGAGGTCGATGTGGGATCGTACGACCCGGGCTGGGACGTCGATTTCGCCGAGCCCTTCGAAGCGGATGCGCAGGCCGTCGGGGCCCGCGCCCGCCACCACCCCGGTCGAGCCATTGGATAGGTAGTTGCGGGGCGCCCCGTCGGGGAACAGCCGCCGGTTGGGTTGGGTGGCCACCACTTGGTCTCCGACGCCGAACTCCCGCTCCCCGAAGCGGTGGAGACCCGCGACCTGCCCGGCTCGGACACGGATCATCTGGGCGATCAGGTTGAGCCGCTCCCTCGACACATTGCGGCGATCGATCATCGGGGCCTGCACCCCCCGCTGGAGGCGCTCGAGCCATCCGGCGAGGGCGATCAGCTCGCCCTGCATCGGGTCCTCGGCCTGTTTGATCTTCCCGCCAGCGAGGAGAGCGCTGAAGGCGTCCTCGATCTGCCCGAGTCGGAGCAGCTGGGCGGTGCGGACCTCCTGGGGGTCCTGGAGCCGGCGTTGAAGCCGGAGCTCGGGCGTCCGGGACTGGTAGCAGTTGATCATGTGCTCCCACATTCCCCCAGCCGTGACCGACTGCTGCTGGGCCGGATCGCCGATCATCCGCAGAGTCGCTCCGGTTCGCCGGCACAGGTGCATGAGAGCGTGCAGGTCCCGGTCGGACAGAGTGGTCGCTTCGTCGACCACGAGGATCGTACGGGCGTCGAGCTGCTCGACTCCCATGGCGGCCGCCGTCAGGTAGTGGGCCACGGTCTCCGAGGCGATGCCGGTCTCCCGCCCGAGATGTTGCGCTGCCGTTCCCTTCACCGCCGCTCCGAGCACCCGATAGCCGTGGCTCTCCCAGATCTTGCGGGCCGCCCGCATGGTGAACGTCTTGCCGGTGCCGGGCTGGCCGATCGCCGCCTGGAACTGGTCGCCGGACACCGACCAGCTTCGGATCAGGTCGGCCTGCTCGGCGCCGACGCCTTCCTGTTGGCAGATGGCGTCGATGGTCGCTTCGTTCACCGTGAGGAGGTGGCCCTGCCCGATGCCTTCTCCCCACCAGTGCACGATGGCCACCTGGGTGCGGACCATGTCGGGGGTGGTCCACCGCTCCCGGCGGAGCATCGCCCCCACGGTGCGCCCGTCCCGACGGGTGATGAGGCCTCCATCATGTTCGACGGGGATGGCCAGATGGGTCGCCAGGAACTCGTTGGCGGCCCGAACCACCGCCGCAGCGGGCAGCGGGCGGGGTTGGCCGCCGGGCGCCCAGTGGGTGATGGCGGTGACCAGGTCGCTGAAGTCGAACGTCGACTCCTCATGGCAGGCCCCGGTTGGTGACGTGGCCAGGAACTGGAACAGGTCCACCTTCTCGGCGTCGTTCAACTCCTCCGACCACGCCGTCGGCTCGGGAGGCCCTTGCTGGCAGATCGCCGTCTCGTCGAACCCAAGGGTCTCGGCCCGGGCCATCCAGTCCGCCAACACCTCGGCGGCGTCCACGACCTTCTTTGGGCTCCGGGTGGTACGGGAGATCTCCTGGAGCTCGAACCGCGTGGGCAGGGTGCCGTCGTCGTGGACGAGCTGGCGGGCGGCATCCTCGATCTCCGACCGGCGGGTGGAGAACTCCCGGATCAGCTCCGTGCCGACCCCGGCGATCTCCCAGACCCCGGAACGACTGTGCCGGGTCCAGGCCAGCCGTGGGAACGCCCGGTTGAGCTCCCACCGCAACTGGGCGGTCGCCAGGGCCGAGGCGGTCTTGGCCTCGACGAACAGGAATCGGGCATCGACCGCCCGCCGCTCCCCGTGAGGGTCTTCGATGAAGTTCATGACCACGTTGTGGATGTGGGGGTGGGGGTCGAGGGCCCGGGAGGTGGCGTGCATGAAGCTGGCCCACACGAGCCCCTCGGAACTGACCGACGAACCCTTGCGTCGACCCCGGCTTGCGTGCTGGTCGAGATGGTGCATCCCTGCGGCGTTGGCTGCCACGATGGCGTCGACACAGGCCCGCTTCGTGGCGGGCCCTGACAGCAACGTCAACAACGACACCGACTTCTCCACCGTGGCCACCACGTCGTAGGCCTGCCGCACCGCCGGCGGTCGTCGCCGCTCCCAGTAGGCGACCAGATCGTCCCGGGCGATCTGCCACCGTCCCTGGTCCCGCCTCGCCGGCAGCCACGCCCTCTTCCACGGCAACGCCCGACCCGCCTCACCGGCCTCAATCGCCGATCCGTGCTCGACCCATTCGGCGATGATCCGCCGGATGTGCTGCTCCGTCGTGCCGGTGAGGGACGCCGCCTCGCCGGTGGTCAACTCCTCCGGCGCAGTGGCCAACCCGGCCAGCACCGCACCGTGCCGCTCGGCCGGATCCACGTCGAGCGCAGCGGCCAGCTCGGCCAAGCCGTCGGCGGTCAGCCACCGGCTCCTGTCGGCAGCCTCGATGAACAGCCCCGGATCGAGCCGGTCGACCGCCACCAACACCGTCGCCCGGTGCGTGTCGAGCAGCGCCGCGGCATCGGCGAGACCCCACACCTCGACCCCGTCGATGACCCGGCTGTGCCGACCCCGCTTCAGGGCGGCCCGCCCGGCGGAGCCGCTGGCGCTCAGCAGCCGCTCGCCGGTCTGATGATGGCGGCCCGACAACAGCTGCTCCAGGACCTCAGCGTCAACCGTCCCCGACAGCCCGAGCCGCTTGGCGCCCTGTCCGCCCCACCAGCCCTCACCCTCCAGCTGGTCGGCCCGGTAGTACGCGGCGACGGCCTTCGCTCCCGCCGCCTCGGCGAACTGCCCGACCATCGGGCGGTTCTGATCCGGTGCCTTGCCCATCAGATAGCTGGTGATCCGGCGGGCGGCGTCGGCCTCGCCCCCGGCCCGGGAACCCAGTGCGGTCACCGTGAACCTCACCGCCCCACCACCCCGTGTCCCTCCCGCCGGGGCACCGGCCGGAGGGACACGGTGCCGCCAGGCAGCTTGCGGAACGCAAGCTGCAAGAGTTTGTCTCTGGATCGGGTGGTGCGCGGCTCGGTCGGATGGCGGCGGTCGGACTGGATGGCTGAGCGCGGTGCGGGGGTTGAGGCGCGGCTGGTGCTGTCGGTACGCGAGGTGGTTGTAGGGAGCGTCGGCGGTCGTGGCAGCTGGTGTTCGGCTGGGATGGTGGTGACGTGGGGTCGGCCTGGCGGCGGGTTGGGTGCCGTCGCGAGGACGATGCCGGCGGGGACGGTTGCCGGCGAGCGGGGTGGGGCGGGCCGAGGTGGGGGAGTCGGGTGCATCGCCCAATTAGGGTCCGGCAACGGCCCTGCTGCGAGGGCACCAGCACCCTGGGGGCAGCCGGAGGTTCGGCCCTGACGAGACCACCCGGGCGTCGGCGAAGCGGGGCTGGACGCTGTGTTCACATCGCAGCGGGCATCCGGTGGGCCCTACGGGGGCCAAGGAACCCCGGGCCCGGGCGGTTCCGCTCGCGGAGTTGGCCGCGACCACCCTGCCCGGTGGCTCACCAGAGTCTCGGCGCCCACAGCACCGATTGAGCATTCGGCGGAGGTGCGGGCAGGGGAGCGGCCCGGGGCGCAGCTCGGCCGAAGGGCGGGTCCCGCCAGATCCTCCCCCGAGGTATGGATGCTCAGGCTGCTGCCGAGCACCACAGGCATGGGTGCGGCCGCCAGGGCCTCGCCCGGGGAGACCTACGCCTCGGGACGGGCGGTGGGAGAGGTGGTGGTCTCGCCCTGGCCGGAGCGTCGTGAGAGCGCGTTGGCGCTGAGGTCGTACTTGCCCTGGTAGAACTGCTGGCGTGGGATGCCGGTGACCCGGGCGATCTCGGTCATGTTCATCCCGGTCTCCAGCGCCCTGGTGATCGCCGCCTGGATCTCGGCCTTGGTTGGTGCCGCCGCCCGTCGCTCGCGGATGCCGTTCAGCCAGTCGTCCACCGTCTGGTAGCCGTTGGCGCTGAGGTAGTCCTCGGCGGTTCGACGCTCGGGGCGGGGAGGCATGTCAATACCATAGGCGCACCCCGGGGGCACCCGGCGGCCCGCCAGGTGCGCCCGGACCGGGGGTGCAGATGGTGGCGGCGGCCAGGTGATGGCCGGGGTCGGCACGGCCGGTGGCCGCCCGCGTCCCCCGGCCACCACGGGCTGCTCAGGCACGCTGGGCCGCCAGCTCCATGGCCGGGATGGCCAGCGCCTCGAGCTCGGCGGCCCGGTCGGGGTCGACCACGGCCTGGGCGTGGGCGGTCATGGCCTGCATCACACCGCCGGCCGTGCACTGTCCGCCCCGCACGAACAGATCGAGGATGGCTGCCGCCTCGTCCTCGGTCCACGCCTGCCGCTTGGCCACGTGCTCCAGCGTCGTGGTCGGCTCGCTCAGCTCCACGGCGGCCGTGGCCTCGAGCGAGCGGATGGCCGCTTCCAGGTAGTCGGCCGACAGGAACTGGGCGACGGCGTCGCGGGCCCGGAGCTTGATCACCTCGAGGGCAGCCCGCTGGGTGTCAGCCGCCCACGTGATCTCGCCCTCGTCGAGAGCCGAGCCGAGGTGGACACAGCGCATCACGTCCTTGGTGATCACGAGCCCGTTCGAGCAGACCTCGACGACCATGCGGGGGGTGATGGCGAACGCCCCGCCGCCGATCTCGGAGTTGGTCACCTCGAACCCGGCGAAGACGAGCGGCGAGGCCTCGCCCGGGGCCCGGAAGGGTGACCGGTACCCCTTCAAGAGCTCGGTGGCCACGTAGGCGATGGCGGGGGCCTGGACCCGGACCCGCATGCGGGCGTCGGTCAGGTCGGCTGACACCACATCGACCTCGGTGCCGGTGGCGTGGATGCCCGACAGGGTGGCGAGCAGGACGTCCCGGTTGTCGAAGATGTTGTAGCGGCGGGACAGCATCGCCCGCCCGTAGTGGGTGCCGCCCGCATCGTCGCCCCGGTAGGTGCGGAGCATGAACGAGGGCGGCGCATCGTGGGCGAAGCGGGCGCCGAACAGGGAGTCAAACGCGTCCCGGTAGGCGCTGCGCTCCATCTCCGCCGTGAGCTGGGCGATGGGGTCGGCATCGTCCAGATCCTCGGGGTTGGTCATCGCGCGGGTGTGTAGCTCGCGGGCCAGCTGGGTGGGCACCCGGAGCCGGGCCGACATGGAAGCGATCATGTCGGGTCCCGGCTCGATCACCATCGCTCCGTGGTCGGTGCCGTCGGCGATCTGGAGTCGTCCATCGGTGACCTCCACCAGGTCGCGGCCGACGACCACGTCGACCTTGCGGGTCTGGTCGCCTTCGAGCCGGGTGACCAGGGTCTCGAGGTCGATGTTGCGGAGGGTGGTGGGCTGGGTGGTCATGGCTGCCGCCTTTCAGGGCCTGAACTGGTATGTCATTACCATTGTCAGACCAGGTGCAGCTTGTGTCAATACTATTGACATGCCGGGCGGCGAGGGCGTCAGGCGGCTCGCGGGTGGTGCTCAACTCTCAGTTCGTCGAGCGATGCGAGCACGACCGGCCGGTACCGGTCGGCGTTGACCCGCAGTGCCCGGTTGACCTCCTTCTGCAGATCCCGGATAGTCTCGTAGCTGGCTCCGATCTCAGCTGCGATCGAGGCTCCGGTGGCTTCGGTTCCGGCGGCCGCCGCCGCCATCCGCCGATGCAGGTAGGCCCGCAGCCGGCGCCGCTGGCCCTCGTAGAGCCGGTGCCCGGGATTCCAGTTGAAGAATTCGGCCATCTCGTCAGTGAGGGCTTCGCTCAGCTGCTCGACGGCATCGGTGAGCACGATCCGGCGGTCCACCTCCTCGAAGGCGCCGGCTCCACCGGCGGGGTCGGGACGAAGCCACGAGGGCGGCATCCCCTCGCGCCAGCGGAAGAGAGGGAAGGGATCATCCTCGTCGTCGGCCTCTATTCGCTCTCCGGCGAAGAGGGCGGGATCGACAACATCGCAGGGAAGCCGATCGGCCGAGCGGCGGTCCCGTCCCGTGGGCGCGGTCGACCGGCGGAGTCGGGCGGCGATGGCGAAGAAGATCGACGCCTGATTGGTTTCGAGGTTGATGTGGTGGATGTGGGTCCACAGGTCCGCCACCGCCGTGGCGGCCGCTGCCCGGCGACCGCCGGCGCCCGGACGGCTGTAGTCGTCGGCCCGGGCCACCGACATGATGGCCGGGATGAACTGACAGACCACGGCCCAGGTGGCGACCTCGGCCTCGGGGTCCTCGGAACGAGCGATCCTGATGAGGGCCCGCACCTGCGGGTCGTTCATGGATCCAAGTCGGTCGAACAGCTGGGCCTGACTGACGCCCGCCAGGTCGGGCTCGGTCATCGCCCACCGGTCCATGGCGGCTTGGAGCTGTACCGGGCGGGCGACGATCGGACGGATCGCGTTCCCGAGATCGCACAGGTGGCGCTGCCACTGGGGCGGCACCTGGTTGAGCACTGCGACAGCCATTACGCTTACCTCCTGAAGCGCCGCTCCGGCTCCTGATCCGGCCCTCGGACCCGCCGGTGCGGCTGCCAACGACGGTCGATGGGGGAGGGTGATCAGCGGGGTCCCGCCACGGGCACGGGGCAGGGTGCGGCTCGGGGTGCACCTGGCACCAGGAGAGCCTGCCGGTCTCCAACCGGACGTCGCGGTGCGCTCCCGCCCGCCGGCCTCCGGGGCGGCCGCAACGAATATGTATTGCTGTACATATGCGGTGCGGCTGGTGCACGGCGCCAATACGGAGAGGCGCCGTTGACGCCGTGCATGTGCGCCGCATGCCCGCCGCACCTCGTGCGGCCGAGCTACTGCTGACTCACGGCACCGCTGAGCGGAGAGCGCGCAGGTTTGACGTAGCTGATGCGGGGCATCGACGCTGCCTCTGCGCAGCCTGCCAGTAGAAGGTCCGTGCGAGCTACGCGGGATCTGCGCATCACCTGAGGCGTGGGGCCGCAGGTCTGGCGTCGGTACCGGTTGCCGGTGATGTGGCGGAAACGTGACCGTACGGCGGGCTGCGGATAGGACTGACGTCGGGCCGCCGCAGTGCGCTGCCGGGAGTTCACGTAGACCCTTGCGCTAACTCCGGGTCGACCTTACGTTGGACTGCGTCGGCTCCGCCCCCTCTCCCGCCGCAACCGGGGCATCGCCAGCCGGCGTCGGTCAGCGCGCTCGAAGGGAGTGTGGGATGCGCAACGTCACCTTTGTCATTGCCGTGACCCTGTTGAAGGGGGGCGTCGGCAAGACGACCACATCGATTGGGCTCGGTCTCAGCCTGGGAAGGGAACCCCGGGTCGGTCAGGTACTGCTGGTGGACGCCGACCCGCAGGCCAGTGCCACCGCATCCCGAGTTGCCCTAGCGCGACGGGAGAACCAACTGGCGGCCCGCCGGGCCGAAGCAGGCGGACGGGCCAGCGCCGAGCCCAACCGCACCACGTTCGACGACGTCTACCCGTTCGCCCAGTGCCAGTTGGCGTTCCCCGCCGACGGCGACCTCGACCGAGGCGACGTGTTCACCCAGCTGGCCGAGATCACCGAGGGCCGCTACCGACCCACCCAGGCAGACGACGGAGGGCCCAGCCGGGACGGCCAAGCCGCCAACTCCCCGGTCGTGCCGAACGTGATCGTGATCGACACCTCGCCGGCCTATCCGAGGATCCTCGGCGGTGTGCTCGACTTCATCGCCAGCCAGCAGACTGCGCTCATCGTCGTGCCCACGACGATGAGCGACCTCGACATCCCGCAAGCCCGGCAATTCCCCAGCGTGCTCGGCCGGTCGACCGCCAGCGGGGTCCCGTACGGCGTGCTCGCCACCAAGGTCGACCGAAGGCGCCGGACCGACCTCGAGCGCCTCCAGGCGCTGCGGCGCGAGCACCCGGTGTTCAACACGGTCGTGCCCTACGGACTCCCGTTCGCCCGGGGCCCGTTCGACGACTACGCCCGGCCCAAGAGCCCCTACGGTCGGGTCTACAAGTCGGTCACGGCCGAGGCCATCGAGATGCTCGTCGGCAAGTGGCAGCCGGCGGAAGCTGCAGGCGACGAGCTGGTGCAGGCGACCCATGTCTAGCTCGGGACGAGGTGGACGGGCGCAGCGCGATCGGGAAATCGACGCCATCGACCTCATCGCCAGCCTCGACATCCTCCCGGCGCCCGCCGATCCCTCCTTCAGCCCCCTCGCCGATGTCGGCCGGCCAGCGGCAGTTCAGGGTCGCCACTCGGCCCCACCGGCCGTAGGCGAACGAACCAGGGAAGGCGCTGGTGCCGCAGGACAGGCATCGCCTCGTCGTGTCGAGCGTGGTGTGGGGAACTCACCAGGCTCCCGGCGTCGCCGCACCGAGGAACCTGACGTCGACGCCGCTCGCTCTCAGCGCGACGAGACGCGGAGCCGGTTGGTGCATGAGGCACTGCTGGCGAGGGGACTCGACCCCGACGACTTCGACAAGAAGCCGGTACCAAGGGGAGGTAAGCATCGCCCGACGATCGAGCTGAGTCCGGAGGAGTACGCCGAGATTCAGGTCGCCACTGCCGTCCGGCCAGACGTGTTCGGCCCCACGCTCGTCAGCTTCATCCGCACCTGTGCGGCGCACTGGGAAGCGATCGCGGACCGCCTCGGTGACGAGGTACCCGGCGCCTGATCTGCGCTGCTCCACGACCCCCATGGCAGGCGCTCGGGTCGCCACCCGTCCGCATCTTCCTTTCCCTTGGCACGTCGTCTGCTTCGGGTCCGCCTGGGTGTAGGTCCGGGTCACGGGCGGCGCCTAATCGGTCGCTACATTGCCTGGGTCTGATCTAGCATCTCGTCATGGCACCACCGAGGTTGGTCCTCGCCGGCGTGGTGATGGCGTCGTCGCTGCTGGGCGCCGATTGCTCGTCGTCCTCGCCGGAATCGGGCGCCGGGGTTGTTCCGACAGTGACTCAGCAGCTGCCGGACGACACCCCTGGCGGCCCGGCCGACGTCGCCGCGTTGGACCTGGGCGGCGACGTGGATCGGATTGTGGCCATGATTCCGCCGCCGGAGTCGACCACGCTGCCCGACAGCTCTGTGTACGGCGGCGGCACCGTGCTCGCCGCCCATCATGTCCTGCGGGCACCGACCGGTGACGGAGGTGTGATCGACCTGTGGATCATGCGGCTGCGCAACTCGGAGTTTGCACCCGGCGTCCAGACGTGCCGGGTCCTCGACGGCGACGACATCGAGAGCGTCGGCTGCTCGCCTTTCGCAGAGGACTGGTCGACGAAGGGGCAGCTCCCGTTCGAGCGGGGATGGGTCGTGGACTTCTGGTCGACCGTCTACGAGCTGTCGGGGCCGGTCGACATGACCCACTTCATCGTGACGGCGGGCGAGGAGCGAATTGCGGTGGTGACCATCGAGGGTGAGGCTCTCTTCCGTGTGGGAGGAGCTTGCCTGGCCGGTGCCATGCTGGCGGCGTGGCGGGGTGACGAGCTGATCCGGGAGGAGCGATCCATCTGCGCTCCGCCCCCCGACCCTGGAGCCGGTGGATGAGGGTAGGGTCGGAGCGGAGCAGCTCGGGCCGCAGCGCCAGGAGTACTGACCGCGGAACTCGGTCGCCAAATCATGATTGTCGAGCTGTACTGTCAGCTGGGCAAGGGAGCGGAGTTCGTGTCGCTGCTCCCTCGCCGCCCTTGTCGATACGCGAACTCGCAAAGGCACCGGGGCAATTGCACTCTACATCGACGCTGACAAACCGGATCGGGTCTTCGTCTGGGAGAGGTGGGTGAGTCGGGCCGACCAGGAGTCGTACCTCCAATGGCGGCTGTAGACAGGCTTCGTGGAAGCACTCGGCCCTATCTGGTCGAGCCGCCTCGAGTTCTTCACCATCAGACGGCCGAGTAGTAGGAGGAGCCGTAGCCGATTCCGACCTCAGGATCACCATGGCGTTGCTTCGCAAGCCGCCCGCTTAGGGTACGGGATACGCTTGGCCGTTCGGCTACGTCATTCTGCCCTGGCTGCGCCTTCTGGCCAGGCGATGTTTACGTTTAGCCCATGCCTTTGGGCGGTCTGAACAACTGCTGCCGTTCCGCCCTTGTCGACCGCTGGGCGGCCATCCCATACCGCTACCAGCGAGCCGCACGACCCGAGTAGCTGCTCGTTCGCCGCTTCGTAGGCCTCCCTGTTGGCGTGGTCGAAGGGCAGGGTAATGACGGTGGTGGCTTGAGCCACGAGATGATCGAACGTCTCGGCGTGGGCCGGTTTGACCTTGGCCGTCCGGTAGTCGGTGGAGGGGATGATCACCTCGAGCTGCCCGCCCAGATCAAGGACAGCTTGGGCGAAGATCGAGTCGGCGCCGGCGGCGATGCAGCTGACGCCCACCATTGGCGCGCCGTCCGATACCTCCTGCAGGATCCTGGTGATCTCGTCCCTCACCAGCTCAACGGTGTCAGGAGTTAGGTTCATGTGGCCGGTCACGCCGATGCGGACCGGGCTCGGGGAGGAGCTCGGATCTGTCATCGGGCGAGGTTACGCAGCGCTGGCTGCCAGCAGCTCACCGAGCCGTAGTCGGAGTTCGGCCACAGGTTCGTGGCTTGTATAGGTGGCGGTGAGGTCGTAGACCTCCTGCAGCTTCACCCGCGCCCGGTCCGATGTTGTCTGTTCGACGGCGTCGGCCGCCTCGTGGCCCAGTTGGGCGGCGGCGTCCAGCTCGCGTTGGATCAGCCGGGCCTCGACGAGGCCGAGGCGGTCGAGAGCCGAGCTGCGCAGCGCCGTTCCGGCCCTGACCTCGACCGCCTGGGTGATGGCGTCAGCCGCCTCCTCGGCGAGGCCCGGCTGGGACCGGGCCAGCTCGAGGAGTCGTCCGCCGGTCACCCCTGCGAGCTCTCCCTGGTCGAAGTAGGTGATCCAGGTCGGGTGGCCGTCGGCCCAGCCGCTTGCGAACAGGTCTTCGGCCTGGCCGGTGGTGCGACGGAATGCCTGGACCCGGCCCTGCAGGGCATAGCCCCAGGCTTCCCGGGTGGCGAGCATGGAGCGGATCAGCGGGTCACCCGACGGCCCAACGCCGACCTGAGCCAGCCTGACCAGCTCGAGCCCGTCGGTCGGCTGGTCGAGGTAGTACAGCTGGCGTGCCATCGCTGCCAGTACGTTCGCCCCGAACTGACGGTCGCCGGCCTCCTTGGCAGCCCGGAGCGCCGTCACATAGAACCGCTGGGCCCGGCCTCCCTCGCCGGCGTCCCACGACATCATGGCGGCGCACTCGGCCAGCCGGGCCATCACGGTGAACAGCCGGAGGCGGATCGGTTGAGGGTGGGAGAACATCCGCAGCTCGGTGGTCACGTCACCGAGCTGTCCGACCACGGCACGCCGTCGGAGGCCGCCGCCGAACTCGTGGTCCCATGCCCGGAACATCTCGGCGGCCTGTTCGAGTTGTTCCACCTCGGTAAGTCCGATCTGGCTACTTCGCTTCTCCTCGACTGGCCCGGCGGCGGGGATCAGCCAGTGCTCGAGGTCCTCCAGGAGCAGCCCTCCGGCCATGAAGCCCACGAGCGATCGGGTGAACTGGCGTCTGTCAACCATCGACTCCTCATTTACCAGATCGCCCGCCAGCTCAATCGTGGTCGAATCGTCCCATGCCGTGACCTCACGGCGTTCGCCTGTCGAGACCGGCGCTGTCGCAGCCGAAGCCCAGGGTCCCGGCCCGTTGCCGACCGCAGGGCCGGGCGAGAACCAGAGGAGCTCGTGAGGCACTTCCATCACGGAGGCCCAGTGCCGCAGTCGCTCCAGCGGCCATCCATCGGTGGAACGGGCGCGCTCGTCGTGACTCAGCCGACCCTGACTGGTGTGGAGGCGGCGGGCGGCCTCCATCTGGCTGATCGGTACAGCGTGGCCTGGGTGGGTCCGCCAGGCCCGGAGCAACCTGCCCATGTGCTGCTGGGCGAGCGCCTGCTGGATCGCCGCGTCGGCCCAGAATGGGGGTGGAACTGCAGCGGATCCAAGCTTCTCGCTGTGAAGGCACGAAGCGCACGCGCCGTCACGGTTGTCGCCGGCGAGTTGGGCGCCGCAGCTGCAGGTACGGCGATCGCGGCCCGGTCCACCCACTGGATCGTCACCTCCCCAAGCGAGGCTAGAACAACGGGGTTCCGTCAACAAGGAACCTCCACGCCATATGCCCGATTCGCATATGCGGGATTGGTGATCGTCGCAGGCCCGGATCGTGCATATGGTCGAGGCCGGCGGCCGAGTTGCGGACCCTGACGCTCGTCACGGTCACAGATCGCTTGCCACGAACAGAACGGGGAGTTCACAGTGCGATCAGCCGACAGCGGAACCCATTCCCTGACGACTGATCGACTCGTACCGACCCTGGGAGGAGGCAACACTATGGCGATGACGACACGGAGAACCGGCAGCGGGGGCGCAACTCCCCGTGATGAGGAGCCGATGCCGGGTCCGTTGGGCCGAGCGCCGCACCCTCGGAGGGGCGCCCGTCCGGCCCTGCTCGCCGCCGCCGTCGTCACCGTCGCCATCCTTGGGATCTGGCTCGCTTTTGGGCGGAGCTCAGGCGGGAGCGCTCCGGCTACATCAATACCGCCGACCGCCCCCGCCACCGCCGCAGCTCCCACGACCGGCACCACAACCTCGTCGTCGGAATCGACGGCATCGACGTCGAAGCCCGCCGACGGATGGTCGATCGGTGGTGACCTGATCGACTATATCGACGAACCCCGGTACTCCACCCCCGGCACCCCCGAGGCTGGGGTGGAGATCGGGTTCGTCAACAGCGAGATCGCCACCTCGAGGGCGCTCGCCAACCCTGCGGTAGAGGAGCCGGAGCTGGCGTACTGGCAGACCGGCCTCACACTCTCGGGCACCCGGGACACGATGCGCCTGCTCGCTGAGCGGGGCCAGGTGATCCTCACCGGTCCCCTCAGCCGCCTCGAGGTCGAGAAGATCACCATGCTCAGCGACTCCGAGGCCGACCTCGAGTACTGCTCGCTCGATCACAGCATCAACGTGGTTTCCGACGGCAGCGTCGCCGATCAGGAGACCATCGAGACGTTCCATGCTGTCGACCGGTTCGTCCGGACCGCCGATGGCCACTGGCAGTCGACGCAGAACGTCCGCATCATCCAGGACGTCGAGGGGTTCGGCGACTGCCTCGACGTCACGGTTCAGCCTGCGCAGCCGCAGGAGAGCCCGGCAACCAGCTAGACATCCGGGCCAGCCAGCGGCGGCCGGCCCTGCAACCGATACGGAGAGAGGAACCTTGGCGGTGCGAAGGGGACCTGAGTTTGTCGCGGCCGCGATCATGGTCGTGGTGTTGTTGGCGCCCGGCGTTGCGGGCGCCCAGACCGAAGAACCACCAGCGGAGCGGATCACGCGGGGCGACGCCCGGCGGGCCCGGGTCGAGGGCACGGTTGACGTCGAGAGCCTTGGCGCCCTCACGTCGGAGGCCGGCGACGTCGCCGGTGGGCCTGCTGGCACAGGTGGTTGCCGTTGGCAGTCGGTCTGGCGGGTCGACGGGCCATTGCCGGAAACGGTCGCCGCTCTGAGCCTCCGCGGCGAGCTGCAACCCGATCTGTCCGCCAACGCCGGCTTCGCCAACGCCTTCAGGGTCGACCTCGACTCCCAGGGGCTGCAACTGGTCGAGGCCGGCGCTGACCCCGGACGCCTCCGCTACGTCGTGCCCTACGGCAACCCCACCTGTGATTCCGCCACCGGAGCGTTCGTGACCCTGGCCGAGGTCGAAGACCTGGCCCGCAACGCCTTCGACGAGATCCAGACACGCTGGCCCCGCCAGGAGATCGTGCTGGGCTGGCCCGAACCGACCGAGGACACCTGGACAGCGCTCTCCACCGGCCTTCCGTGGACGCCGATCTCGGCGGCGGCGTCGAGCGGGGGACTGACTATGACGGTCACCGCAACGCCCGTCCGCTCGGTATGGGACACGGGGCACATCAACACGCGGGCCGGAGGGGAACGGGTGACGGTCTGCGACGGTCCGGGGGATCTGCCCCGGCTGCAGGAGGACGCATCGTGCCGGGTGTGGCTCGCCAGCCCCTCGACGGGTCTCGCCGACCGCAACGGCCAGCCCGACACGATCACCCTGGGCCTCACGGTCGAGTGGAACGTCGGCTACGAGTCGAACGTCGCCGGTTTCACCGACCCGTCCTGGCTGGTGTGGCCGACCGGGTCCTACCTCGATGGCGTCGTGGTCAACACCACACAGGCGGTGGCGACCCGTGGCGCCTGAGAACCGACAGCACGGCAACGGGAAGGACACGGGATGTCGACGATGACACGGGACGCCCTCGGGCGACCACCTACCGACGGGCGCGCCACCGGGGCGGGCCGCGGCAGGGGGCAGGCGGCAGGAGCCGGCCTCCGCCGGATGCGCCGCCGGGTGAGCCTGTGGCCACTCACCCTCGGGCTCCTGGTGATCCTGCTCTCGGTGGTCGGGATCTCCCGGCTGGTGGGCGAGCGGGGAACCGTCACCTCCATCTGGGTCGCCGCCAACGAGATCGAGTCGGACGCTCCACTCCAACCCGAT
>Ga0268299_1003351_pt1 | contig 15055 bp, 13 predicted proteins | sample NOBtaG_FD_193484 | JGI IMG/M metagenome (GOLD analysis project Ga0268299, IMG submission 193484) | Activated sludge microbial communities from bioreactor in Nijmegen, Gelderland, Netherland - NOB reactor | ecosystem: Engineered > Bioreactor > Aerobic > Activated sludge | place: Netherlands...
ACCCGCTCGGCATGCAGACGTTTTTCTGTGACCCACATGCCCCGTGGCAAAAAGGAGGCATCGAAAACGGGATCGGCCGGATGCGCCGCGGCCTCCCCCGGAAAACTGACGTGGCCACGCGCTCCACCCGCCGCTTGCTGGCGCGGGTGCGGGCGTATAATCACACCCCGCGCAAGTGTCTGGACTATGAGACACCGGCCGAGGTGTGTACTCGTGACCTGTTGCACTTCAAATGTGACTCCACCTGCCCGCTTCCGCGGGAATGACGGAGGATGACGGACCGAAAGAAAACTACAACTTACAGACGTTGTGGCCTGTGGCTGTCACGGTCGGATCGCCGTGAACAGTGTTGAGAATTTTATAGTGCCCCAGCCCTAGCTCTTTGCCGAAGGCTTCACCGACCAACACGTCCTGCACATGTTGATGGTCGGATGCGCGAAAGACAGATTTCCCTTCTTTCAATCCGTCGAACTGATGTCCTTCAAGCGCCTTGATCAAGGCGGCGGTCTCGGTGATTCCCGCCCGCTGCATGGCCTCCAGGATCTGGGTCATCGCCGCATAGCCCAGATAGCATCGTGATGTGGGGGTGTGATTGTACTTGTCGACGACGGCTTGGATGAACCGCCTTGAGCTGTCCGTATTGATTTTGGGGTCCCATATGAGTCCCCAGATCCCGGCGTTGTTGGCATACCCGAGTGGTCGCCCAATCTGTTCCCCTCCGATCATGCCGCCAACGGCAATCTTGCTTTTGGCGAGTTCCAGCTTGGCGTAATCCTTGAGCGCGTAAATGAGATCCCATCCGTAGAGATTGAGGATGATGACCGACGGCTCTTTCGCTTTGGCGGCGGACAATGCGGACATGAAATCGGTGGACCCGAACGGCATCATGGCCTCTCCCAGCACGTCGACGTGATACGGCTGAGACGCCTCGACCATGGCCTGCCCCATGGATTTTCCATCCAGGCTGTCGGTCGTGATCATGTACCAGCGTGAACCGGACGTTTTGACCAGCTGAGGCACCACCGCCTTCGCCATCATGGGCGCCGTCGGCATGAATACGAACGTGTGTGTATTGCAGGCGGCCCCGCTCAGTTCGGGAATGTGGGCTCCTGTCACCATGAACAGCTTGTCTTCCTTCTGCGCCAGCGCACTGACAGCCAGAGCGCAGTCACCATTGAAGGTTCCCATCAGAACATCGACGCGGTCTTCTTTGATAAACTTGGTCGCCGCCTTCACCGCCTGGTCGGGGTTCGACGCATCATCGGCTTCCAGGATCATCACGGGACGACCCAGCACTCCCCCTCGCTTGTTGTAGAGATCCACGGCCACGTTCGCTCCGTGGACATCGTGGATGGACGACGTCTTATAGGGGCTGGAGAGCGGATCGATGATGCCGACCTTGATGGGTTCCGCCGCGAGCGCGCCGCGCTTCGTCGCGCCCGAATCCATCAACAGCGGGAGCACTTCACCCAAGGCGAAGGCGCCGCCGGTCAACGCCGACCATTGCAGGAACTGTCTTCGGGAAATCATCGCCATGATCGCTCCTCCTGTTTGGCGGTCACGGCAGACGGACACGCGACCGGCACTGTGCATGGCAAGAACAACGAATGTAGCCGGTATTATGGTACTTTCGCATAAGAGATTGCATCTGTCCTCGACCATTGGTAATGGGTCAGTTTGCCATCAGAAGCACTGCAGTTGGTCATTCCCGCGGAAGCGGGAATCCAGTCAAGGCCTTCTCCTCAACATTGACCGAGGAGTGGATGCCCGCTCCCCGCTTAAAACATGCGGGGATAAGCTTCGCGGGCATGACGCAGGAGGGAACTGATCTGAGAGTTGCTCCCACCACACTTGCAGCCTATCCCACTGCATCTCCGTTGTTCCTCTGGCGCCGTGCGCTAAACATGACTTTCCTTCTCTGGAATCGGTCTAGCCGATAGAATGCTCTCCATCAATGCGAAGTGAACTGTCCATAGGATGCACATGCACATTCTCGCTCTAGTCCTGGCAGCGGTGTTTGTATTTTCCTGCAGCGGCAATCAGCCACCCCAAGTGACGCAGGAACCGCAGTCCACGGCGGACGTCGATACCGAGGATGAGCGCATGCATGGTGATCATGAAGCCGAGGCGGTGCTCGCCATGTCCGACTCTCATGCGCACCTGGGGCCGCATTTCCGATGGACGACGCTTCGCCCGGCGAATCAGGCGGACGAGGCCATGGCATGGGATTTCCTTCGGAAACTGCGGCAGACGTTGGCACCGTATCGCGAGTATCGCTTCGCCGAGGATGAAGGCTATGAACCATTCCTGCCGAACGTCCGGCAGACGCACTATCACTTTACACACAAGATGAATGGAGTCAAGGCGGCCTTCAGCTTCGATCCCAAGCAGCCGACCTCGCTGTTATACCGGGATACTCCTGGCGGCTACGAACTGGAAGGCGCGATGTTCACGGCGCCGAAGTGGGCAAGCGAGGAGGATCTGAATAAACGGATTCCGCTGAGCGTGGCGCAGTGGCATGCGCACGTGAACATCTGTCTGCCGCAGAAAAAGAACTTGCAGCATGCGGATTGGAAGAAGTTCGGCCCGAAAGGCTTGATCCTGACCAAAGCCGAATGCGATCAGGCCAATGGGCGCTTCTATCCGCAGCTCTTCGGTTGGATGGTGCATGTCTATCCCTTCGCAGAGACGCCCGACAAAATCTGGATTCATTGAACCGGAACAGATACCGGCATGTCCTCCGAATTGACAGATCCCACCCTGGGCCATACTCTACCTCCTCCAGCGGCTGGAGTCCTTCAGCGAACTGGCCATCCTCACAACCAACTCGAAGACTCGCATGGACGAGGCATTTCTCCGGCGCCTTCGCTATATCGTGGATCTTCCGTAGGCTTGGGACGAAAAAACGGCGTCAGGAACCGTTGCTCCGTTCATCCGTCATCTTATGGTGACGAGGCGCGCAGTGGAACTCTGCAACCACTGGAAATACGAGCGCGGCAAAGTCCCAGTAGCGCATGCGGATCGCGTCCGAATGAGTACCGGCTTCAAAGACAATCTGCTCATCATCGGTGAGCGAGCGATCCACATAGACAGGGAGCCCATAGAGGGTGCCGAGGGGCGGCATCGCGCCCACCTCACAGTCCGGGAAGAGCCGCCTGAGTTCCTCTTCGGTGGCGAGCCGCACATGGCGGGTCATGAAAAGCTTCCGGAGGCGATGGAGGTCCACATTCCAGCTTGCCTGCAGTACCGTCGTGATGAACCGTCCGTCCACCTTCACAACCACGACCTTGGCCATCTCTTGTTCTAACGTATGGAGCGTCTGAGCGATGGCCGCGGCGCGAAATGTCCGCGTGTGAGGCAACACATCGTAATGCACGTGTTCACGATCGAGATGGGTTTTGAGTGTTGGAGAAATGGGCAAGGCCGCACCTCCTATGATGGCTGACCTCCCAACGGGGGTCGCTGGTGGGTGGGTGAGAAGACAGGGGACTGTTCGGAAACGATGGGATGGTGGTCGGGCTGTTTTTCATGACCACGTCTCCGCGTAGATCATGACTACAGAGAGTGGTTGGCATTATACCTATTTCGTTTGAGAATGCATGTACTATTTTCATGACAGACGGAACGCCTGGCAAACGACGTGTGCTCGTCTCCGGTACTTGCTAAGCCGATGCGGTCGCTGGAGGCCAGGGCGAGAGGACAAACCCCACAGATCAGAGCAGGCGACCGCTCTATCCTATTCGACATCTTATTCGACCACCGTGAATTCATAACGAACGCCCTTGAGGGTCGCCAGCAGTTCGGAGGCATGATCACGTCCCCGAGTTTCCATTGTGATATCGATGGCCGCTTCGTTCAAACTGACACCATAGTGCGCGCGGTTATACGAGGTCTCCACGATATTCGCACTGGCTTTGGCGATCACCGCTGCGAGACCTTCCAATGCGCCGGGATAATCCGGAAGACGAACTCGCAGCCGTAACCGTCTTCCGTCTCTCACCATGCCCTGTTCAATGATTCTCGCCAGGAGCGTCACATCCAGGTTGCCCCCGGACACCACAACTGCGATGTTCTTCCCGCGATGACCCGTCTTGGCTTGAAGGATGGCGGCCAGGCTAATGGCCCCGGCGCCTTCCGCCATCGTTTTTTCCTGTTCTAATAACACCAGAATCGCCGCGGCAATCTCCTCTTCGTCCACCGTCACGATGGCATCGACGTATTTCCGGACGAGAGGCAGCGTGTGCGTTCCCGCTTTGCGGACGGCAATGCCATCGGCCAAGGTCGATTGTGTGGGAAGACTCACTGGTCCTTGACCTTGGAGGGCGGCTTTCATTGAAGGCAAGCGGGCTGTTTGGACGCCAATGATCTCAACGTGAGCGTTGCGTTCCTTGACCGCACAGCTGAGCCCTCCAATCAAGCCCCCACCCCCCACTGGCACCACGATCACATCCAGGTCCGGATTCTGCTTCAAGAGCTCCAAGCCGATCGTGCCTTGTCCGGCGATCACCGCCTCGTCATCAAAGGGATGGATGAATGTCGCCTTTCGCTCACGGCTCTGCTCCAAGGCGGCCTCGCATGCGTCATCATAATTGTTTCCGTGTAACACCACGTCGGCCCCGTACCCACGCGTTGCCGTGAGTTTGACGAGGGGAGTGGACCGCGGCATCCAGATTTGGACCGGAATATGGTCTGCGTGGCGTGATAGGCCACACCTTGCCCATGGTTGCCGGCCGAGGCCGCAATCACTCCCTTCCGTCGGTCGGCATCAGTCATCGTCAGGATGCGATTGAGGGCGCCACGCTCCTTGAAAGACCCGGTCATCTGCAGATTTTCCAATTTCAGAAAAATGGAATTTCCGGTGAGTCGAGAAAGCGTCTTGGAATGGACCAGCGGAGATTCATAGATGGATGGCCCGATCCGAGTCGCGGCGGTTTCGATAGATTCCAGGCTGACCATACCTTGCGCTCCTTCTCTTACACGTTCTCTTTTCGGCCAATAAAAAGCCCCTGGCGGAAGTGAATCCGCCAGGGGCCTTGCCTCGAAGACGCTGTCAGTGCAGGCCGGCTCAGGCGGAACTGGCAATCATCGTCGCCGCCGCCATGCTAATGCCGAGAGTCTGCAGAATGGTCTTCATTGTTGGACTACATGCCGTTGTGGGTTGTCGACCGAGCGAAGTTTATATCAAGGGCACAGTATGCATATCAAGACGCACTAAAATAGGATGACCGGAGAGGAGTACTCCATACCTACTCAGGATACCCTCGCGATCGTGAGCATTACCGGCAGGAGCGAGGTATCCTCCGAGCCTTGGCCAGGTAGGAAAGCTGGAACTGACCGAGGAGCACGGTTGGTAACAACCGTGGCTGAAAGAATTCCAGAAGGGCGAACTGCGCGACGAATGAAATCAAGAAGGACAAGGGGAGGCGCAGCGAACGACCGTTGCTCTTTCATCGGCAACGGTCAAGCCTGTACTGTTCGAGGTTTGACGAGTTTACAGGCTTGAGTGAGCGAGGCTGCGTCGGTGGCCCAGAAGGTGTCTTTGCGGTGAACAGTCCGGACTGAGCGCCACCATCATTGCCAGTCCTCGTCGCGGTTGACCGTTCACAAACAGGGCGCTTCGCGGTAGAGTGTGCCGCATCTCCGAGGATAAATCGACCATGGGCAGCGCGGCACGCATCACACAATTTGCAAAGCAGGACCTCTGGACCACGGACCTGGCCTCTGTTCCTCTTCTGAAGCGCGTGGGCATGCAGGCGCTTCGCTTGGCGATCGCCGTCGCTCTTGAATTCCGCCACCGGTTGCTCGATGCCCGAGCCGCCGGGTTGGTCTTCACCACCCTTCTTTCACTGGTCCCATTTCTCGCCGTCATGTTTTCGGTCTTGAAGGCTTTCGACGTCCACCACCAGATCGAACCGTTATTGGCCCAGGCGTTGGAACCGCTGGGTCCGAAGAGCCTCGAAATTACCGCTACGATCATCGACTTTGTGGACAATCTCAAAATCGGCGTCCTGGGGGCAGTCGGCGTAACGGGCCTTTTTTATACGACCTATTCGCTGATTGACAAAATCGAGCAGGCATTGAATGCGATATGGATGGTACGGCAAGGGCGCTCGTGGGGGCGAAAGTTCGCCGATTACTTGAGCGCTGTTTTGGTCGGCCCGGTGCTGGTCTTCATGGCGTTCGGCGTCCTGGCTTCCCTGCAAAGCCATACCGTGGTGCAGCGGCTGATGGAGATCGAACCCTTTGGATCGCTGCTGTTGTGGGCCGCCGAGCTGGTGCCTTTTCTCGTGCTCTGCGGGGTGTTCACCTTTTTCTACAAACTCATTCCCAATACCTATGTGCAAACAGGCTCGGCGCTGGTCGGCGGCGTCTCCGCCGCCATCTTATGGGGCATCGCGGGTGAAGCCTTTGCCAAATTTATCGCGGCATCCGGCAAGTACAACGCCATCTATTCAGGCTTTGCCGGATTGATCCTGTTCCTGCTCTGGCTCTACGCCGCATGGCTGATCGTGCTCATCAGCGCACAACTCTCGTTTTTCCATCAACACCCCACCGCCTATTTGTCGCGGTTGCTTTGGCAACGCGGCACCCCGGCGTTTCGGGAACGATTGGTCCTGCGGGTGCTGCTGCTCCTGACTCAACGCTATCTCAAAGGGGATCGCCCGCTGACTCCGTCGCAACTGGCGGTCGATCTGAAGCTTCCCGCTTCGCTTGTCGAAGAACAGGTGGAGGAACTGGTCGAGCGAGGATTTGTCGCGCGGCTGAACGAACCGGAAGGAATCAGTCTGATCAGGCCGCCCGAGTTGATCTCGGTGAAAGAGGTGCTGGACGCGGCCAGAGAAGGGATCTTCAGCGCGGTCCTCGTTCCTTTCGAGACCACCGATCCGATCTCCGACGCGCTGCGCCAGCGGGATGAGGCGGTCGAGCGGGCGCTCGCAGGACAAACCTTGAGGTCGCTGGCACTACAGGACGACAAGATATCGATGGTTGCGTCCCGATGACCTTGAATGATGACGCTCGACATCTCCCTCCAAGGCCATAACCACTTCATCGACAACTGTCAGTCCGATCGGACGCGCTGATCTCTACGTTCCGTTCGCTGATCTATCCCAGACGCTCAGTCCGAATTGTTACCGCCAATCGCCGGATGGGCCGGAACACGACAAGGCGCAGCGAACGACCGTTGCTCTTTCATCGGCAACGGTCAAGCCTGTACTGTTCGAGGCTTGGCGAGTTTACAGGCTTGAGTGGAGCGAGGCTTAGTCGGGTGGCCCAGACGGTGTCTTCGCGGTGAACAGTCCGGAGTGAGCGCCGCCATCTTTTTCTGGGCTAAGCGAGATTGGGCGTCATGGCAAGTCAGCAAGCGTTGGCGAACGTCCGAAACGGTGAGGGCGCTGTCCGTAGAGGCTTGGTGAATAGTCCGGACCGAGCGCCGGGTAAATAGATCACCTTCATTGCCTTTTATACACAGTGCTGCGGTCCGGCTGGACCATCATTTGGATGAAGCCGTTTGAACCTTCGCTCCTACCTCAGCGGCTTCTTTACGCTTTTTCCGCTCCCGACCATCCTCCGGCTCATGCAGTACGAGTCTTGCTCATAGCCGATTGCGACAACTTTCCTTGCTTCACTCTACGAGGGAGAAGCACTTCCATGCGACACATGGCACACAATGCTCTCATTCAACAGGCTCGCTGTTTCATATTGCGTCGGATCATCGGCGTGGCTGTCACCATGGGCATCGTTGGGGTGCTCCTGTCGACTGAGATCACTCTCGCGTTGCCTCTTCAAGCTCCCATGGACTCGGTGAAAAGCACCATCGCCGAAGTCTTCAGTATCCTTCGCAATGACGAGTTGAAGAAGCCGGCCCGCGCCGCCGAACGACGACAGGAAATCGAACGGATCCTCAGGCACCGCGTGAGTTACGAAGAAATGGCCAAACATGCTCTGGGCCTGCCCTGGATCGATCTGACGGACAGCGAGCGGAGTGAATTCGTGGACCTCTTCGTGCAGCTACTCCGCGACAACTTCACCGGGAAGATCGATGCCTATGCCAACGATCAGGTGGTCTATCTGTCCGAACAACAAGAGACGCACTTTGCCGTCGTGCGCTCGAAGCTGACGGGGCACAGGGTTGACACCCTTCTCGATTTCCGTTTGGTCGATCGGGCCGATGAGTGGCTGGTGTACGACGTGGTGGTGGACGGCGTGAGCATCGTCGACAATTACCATGCGCAGTTCACGAAGATTATCCGCGACCATTCGTATGCGGATCTCCTCAGGAGAATGAAGGACAAAACGCTCGTGGCGAAAGGTTGAACCCACCGCACCCCCTCGCTTTCCCCGCTCTAGCAGTGTGTTGACAAACCCCGTGATGACCTCGGAAATGGCGTCGCGCCTGAGACCATGGATGCCATGCGCACGCCCCGCAGGCTGTTCAGAAAGGCCGTCTTTCTCACCCACCCACCCCGACGCGCCAAGACGCGCCGGTTTCCCTCAAGGCCGCAGTGAGGGGACTGTCGCCCTTCCGATCGGCGACTGTCCCCGTTGCCGTCGGAGACCTGGACAGGCACTGGCTGCACCAGAGCCAGCACCCCGTGAGGCTCTAAGCGATGCGACCTGCCTGCGCGAAGCCGCTTCGGCGAAGGCAGGGAACGCCGCTGGCGGACTTTGTCAACAGCCTGCTAGTTTTTCCTGTACATGAGTTTTACAATCGACTGGTCATGTCTCTCTGCTGACGGGTCGTCGTCAGCCAGGAGTGCCCAAGCGAAAGGACAATTGTTATGGACATCAAGAAACCGTCCACGAGACCGTCCACGGACCAGCCGGTTCTCGCCCATATTCAGGAACTCGTCCAAGAGGAACATCGATTATTTGAACAAGGTGAGCGCGGGACCGCCAAAGAAGGGGACCGTCAAAGACTCACTCAGCTGCAAGTCGAGTTGGATCAGTGTTGGGACCTCCTCCGTCAACGTCGCGCATTGCGGGACGCCGGCCTGGATCCGAACAGCGCCCAGGTCCGCCCGCCTCAGGTGGTCGAGAACTACGAACAATAGCTCTCACGAGGATCGGCCGGGCGTGAACAGGGTGCGCCCCATTCCAGACCGGACGTTCGTTAAATTGAAACGGGCGTTGCAAGGCTCGACAGCTCACATCATTGAGAGGACACCGCCATGAAGAATGTTGACATGACTGTTGATGGGACGATACTGACGATTAAGGTCGATCTCTCGAAGGAGTTTGGGCCTTCCGCATCGGGAAAGACCATCATTATCGCCTCAACGGAGGGGAATGTGACGATTCCGAATCGGGAGGAAAAGGTTGGGCTCAACGTGTACCGAAAGAAGTCGTAACAGGAACGTTCATGGCGGACGTGCCGTTTTAGCCATACCTCTGCCTCGGCTGCGGATTTCGACCGGATACCCGACCTTCTTTGTGGAGATGAGAATAGATATTTAGCATTCACAACTATATGGCATTTACGATAAGATGCCTCCTTTCACCATCGTGAAGGAGGCATTCTTTCTATGGCAGTCGAAACTGGAACAGTCGTGACGTTGTGGCGGTATCCCGTCAAGTCGATGAGAGGCGAGGAGTTGGCAGCCGCCGAAGTCACGCCGCATGGCCTGCTCGGTGATCGCGCGTACGCGTTGATCGACAAGACCGACGGCAAGGCGGCCACCGCCAAGAATCCCGGCAAGTGGCCGTCGATGTTTGCGTTCCGCGCCGAGTTCTTCGAAGCCCCCAAAAATGGCGCGACCATTCCTGCCGTCCGCATCACGCTGCCAGACAGATCCACCGTCGACACGGCGGCAAGGGACTGCGATCAGATTCTGTCGCGCATCCTGAACCGAGCCGTGACGCTGGCCAAAGCCGAGCGCGGCCGCATATCAGGCGTGCAAACTTCGTTGCCGGCTTGGAGCGGGAAGTCGGAGGAATACCGGCTCGACATGGAATGGGTCGATCAGGGAAACAGCGTGCAGGATTTCACGCTGCCGGCCGGCACGTTTTTCGACGGCGCCCTCGTTCACCTGGTGACCACCGCCACGCTCGCGCGGCTTCATGAGCTCTATCCAACCGGCCGCTTCGAGGTGCCGCGCTTTCGTCCGAACGTGGTCGTGGAAATGGGGAACGGGGCAAAAGGTTTCGTGGAGCAGGGTTGGATCGGCCGCACCGTGGCGATCGGCGGCGTGAAACTGAAGATTACCGGTTCCTGCGCCCGCTGTGTCATGACGACCCTTCCTCAGGGCGATCTGCCGAAAGATACCGGCATCTTGAAGACGTCGGTCCAGCATAACCAGGGTCATGTCGGCGTGTACGCCGCCGTCATCAGTGAGGGGATGATCAAGCGGGGAGACGTGGTGCAGGTTGGTGACGCGTCCGGATCATGAATCTGATTGGATAGGAAATCAGACAAGAGGAATCAACGGATGGCTCAACTGCTTCATTCGGCCTGGATATTCGGCAGTTGCTCCTGCCTTTTTGTGGACGTGAGGCCCACGATCGTCTCGTAGAGTCGTTCGCCGGCTTCCTCCTTCGACACGAATGCTGAGGCGCCGGCCTTGTACATCGACTCACGGAGATGCGGCGTATCGTTGACCGAGACGGCAATGATGACGGTCTCGGGGAGTTCCAGCTTGATCCGCTTGGTCGCCTCTATACCGTCCATGCGCGGCATATTGATGTCCATGATGATCACGTCCGGCGTACGCTTCGTGGCGATCGACACCGCTTCTCGTCCATCCGCCGCTTCCCCGATGATTGACAAATCCGGATACTGGTCCAGGACAGCGCGAAGCCCTTGGCGGACCATGGCATGATCGTCCACGAGCAACACGCGGCGGACTCCGGCGGCCTGGGCCGGCGGTGGAGAGATCTGTCCCTCGCTTGGCGGCAACTCTGGAGTCGATATAGCTGACGTTAACGGCAGGCCCAAGGTGACCGTTGTTCCTCGTTTTGGAACGCTCTCGACTCGCAGCCATCCTCCAAGCTCCTCCATGCGCTCCTTGACGCTGAAGAGTCCAAATTGATGGCCCGGTTGTGTGGGTTCGAGGCCGTCAGTGTTGAACCCTTTTCCCTGATCCGTGACGGCAATCGTCAACTCGCGCTCCGCCACGTCGAGGGTCAGGATGGCTTGGTTCGTCCCGGCATGTTTGGCGACATTGATCAGCAACTCGCGAACCGAATGGAACAGCAAGATCGCCTGATGTTCAGGTAACTGCAGGTGGGTGATGCCGAGCTTGACCTCCACCATGAGGCGATCCTTTTTCATTTGATTGGCCAACCATTGGAGCGCCATCGGCAAACCCAGCTCATGCAACACCGGCGGGCTCAATTCCGCCATCAATGTCCTGGTGTAGTCGAGGGCCTTGCTAAAAGTCTGGTCGATCTCTTGAAACAGCATCGCCGTGGGACCGCCCATGTTCTGGATGTGCGCATGCATGTTCGACAGCTTCATCTTGCCGAGCACCAGCAGCTGGGCGAGATAATCGTGGAGTTCGCCGGCCATGCGCTTGCGCTCGCGCTGTTCGGTCAGGGTGAGCGTCTGGGTCATGGTGCGTAACCGAGCCTTGGTATGGAGCAGCTCTTCCGTACGTTTGTTCACCAACCGTTCGGCCGTACTCAGGAACCCTGCTTCAACGTCCTTGTTCTTCTGTATGGCCGCGGCCAGAGCCAACGCCATCACTGAATTCACCGCAAGGAATGCCTGACCAAGCAAGAGCGCCTCATTTCTGGAATCGCCGGCGAATGGCCCACGGCCATTGATCGTGCCGTACGTGGCCCAACCCGCCAAGAGGACCGTGAGCGTGGCCGTCTCTCTGGGGCCGAAGTGGAAGGCCGCCCAAATCATGATGGGTACGAGCAGGAACTGCAGCGGATACTTGTGTCTCGTATTCATCAGCGGACCAAAGATCAGCGCGCAGGTCACGAGGAGCACGAGGAGCAAGAGGCCCAACTCGAGCTGTTGTCGGCGGCTCCACTCAATGCGGGGATACTGGGTCCACAATAGTATGGCCGGCGTGACGATCAGACTACCGGTCGCATCGCCCATCCACCATGTGAGCCAGATGACGACGAATTCCTCCAGTGGTGCGTACTGGCCCAGCACGAGACTGGTGACGCCGACCGTGGCGCTCACGGTCGGACTGAGGAATCCGGCGAGAACGGCGGACTTCAAAATGTCCGGAGGAGATTCAAATGCATGCACGCCATGCGCGTACTTTTGCAACAACCAGGCGCCCAGAATTCCTTCGAGCGTGTTGCCGACCGCGATGCCGGCGGAAGTCATCACCGATCCCACGGTGGTAACATTCACCAAGAAGGCCCCGGCGAAGATCGCCGGCCAGACGGAGAACTCGAAGAGGAGGAGCGCGATGGCCATGCCGGCGGGAGCCCACACCGGCGATGCGCTCGCATTCACGGAGGCGAAGCCGAGTCCGATCTTTCCGGCCAAGAAATAGGCGCCGGTGACGAGCGCCAGGACAATCACTTTCACGGCCGGATGCTGGGAGGATAGAAATGACATGGTACGACGAAGCAGTGAGAGAGATTGAACTATACAGGAAGGGGAGTCAAGAAAAGAGGGATGGGCCTGTCGTTCTACCGTCCCCGTAGAATCGTTTCCACGGCACCGGCATCGCCGCGCTCCATGGCGGCCTGCACCCGTAGGGAGTCGGCATCGCGGTTCACGGAAGCCGCCGCCAGCGTTTTTCCGTTCTTGCGATAGGCGACCACGCCATCACGGTCCGGGATGCTTCCAACCACCTTTGTCTCATCCCATTCTTGCGCAGAGCCCACATACGCGATCGTCACGTCGTAATGGGCGCTCCAGAAAAATGGGACAGCGGTGTACGGCTGATTGTGTCCCAACATATTTCGCGCGGCGGCCTGCCCCTGCTGCTCGGCCACGACCCAGTGCTCGACGCGTATGGAGATTCCGCTGTAGCGGTCCGGCCAGCGCGCGATGTCGCCGGCGGCCCAAATATTCGGGGCACTCGTGCGCAAGTATTCATCCACCAGGACGCCGCGATCGACCCGTAGTCCCGTCTGCTCGGCCAGATCAAGATTCGGTCGGACTCCGATCCCCACGACGACCAGGTCGGCATCGAGCTTCGTCCCGTTCTTGAGTGTCACGGATTGCTCGGCGATCGACGCGACGGTCTGGCCAAGATGAAACCGCACGCCGTGTTGCTCATGCACCTCGCGGACGAAGCGGCCCAACTCGACGCCGAGTACCTTCTGCATGGGAATCTCCTCCGGCGCCACGACATGGACGTCGAGATTCCTGATCCGCAGCGCCGCCGCGGCCTCCAATCCGATAAAACTTGCGCCGACCACCACCGCCCGACGCGCCTGCTTCGCGCGAGCGATGATCGACCGGCTGTCTTTCAATGTCCGCAGATAATGCACGTGGGCCGATTGCGCGCCGGGAAGATTCAACGTGATGGGCGACGCACCGGTGGCAAGCAGCAAGGCGCCGTACTCAAGACGGTGGCCGTCGTCGAGCTCAATTGAAAGCACATTCGGAAGAAGCCGGACCACGCGGCGGCTCGTGAGGAGACGGACTCCGTTTTTCTGATACCAATCCGATGGGCGGAGGGGCATCCATTCTTCCGGCGCATTACCGGCCAGATAGTCCTTCGAGACGTTTGGGCGGTCATAGGGAGCGGCATCATCGGCCGAGATGACGGTCACCGGTCCTTGGTAGCCCTGACGCCTGAGCATCTCTGCGGCGGCAAAGCCGGCGGCTCCTCCTCCCACAATGATGACGGAGGCGGGACCGGAGGTGGACAGAGCGGGGCCGGCAGGTTTCGACGCCTTCCCCGTGACTAACACACGGCCGCCGCGCTGTTCGACTGCATAACAGGGCAGCGGATCGAAGGCCGGAGCATGGACGGCTTCTCCCGTGTCGGGCCGGAAACAGGCGTGATGCCACGGACAGCGCACGGTCGATCCGTCGAACAGTCCTTCGGCCAACGGTCCTCCATAGTGGGTGCACTTGGCTCCGATGGCGTGCACGGCCGTCCCCTTGCGAACCAGCAGCACCGGTTCTCCCTTGAAATGACCGAGGAGCATGCCGCCGTCCGGCAGTTCACTCGATGCCGCGCCGACTGTTTCCAAATCGGGGCCGGATAGCGCCTCTCCGCCGGTGTCACTCATAGGTCCCTCCCGTACATGCCCACGCGTCACACACTACTTAGCATCGTCTACGATCCTTCCAGGACTAGTCAAATCCCTCATCGGGGAGCGGGTCGTGCTTTCATGTCTGCCGCCTTTCCTTCCAAGCGGCCCAATAGAACAGCATCGCCAAGAGAAAATATCCGATTGCCCACGTCCCGCCGCTGCCCCAGCCCGGTTGCAGCACGGTATCCGACGGCATCCACCGATAGCTGTGCATGAGACCCACCCAGGAACATCCCGCCGCCACAAGCATGCAGGCGCCGGCCCAGGCAAATTGCCGCTCGATGATGAACACCGTCATGGCGGCGAGCAGCATGGCGGAGAGAATCTGGCCCTGCTCGAGCGCGAAGGCGCCGCCGAGATAGATGTCCGACCGCGCGAAGATCGGCAGGAGGTCCGGACCAAACGGTCGATCGGCGGTGGCCAGCCCCGCCGCCCGAAGGCTGGTCTTGATCAACTGCGCGCCCCAGCCTGCGATGCCGGGTAGCAATCCCATTACCACGGCCGGCGCATGCTTGACCGGCGTCGACTGGAAGGCCTGCGCCCCGATGACGATGCCGATCCACAGGACGATGGCCATCCCGGCTTCGATCGGGATGATCGCGGCGACGACCGCCGCCGCCCCGGTCAGGCAGAGGAGCGCCATCACCGCGCCGTTGAGCCAGGAATAGCCGATGCGGGCCCCCATCGCTTTCCATCCCGGATGGCCGATATAGATGGTGGTCGGAAAACAGGAGCCGCAGACTGCGGCCACGACAGACCCCACTCCGTTAGCCGCGAGGCACGGTGCCGTCGGGTATGAATCCCCGGCCGCCTCGGCACTTTCCAGATTTTGCAAACTTCCCACGAGATTGAACAGACCCATCGGCAGAATGAC
>Ga0268299_1003352_pt1 | contig 15055 bp, 12 predicted proteins | sample NOBtaG_FD_193484 | JGI IMG/M metagenome (GOLD analysis project Ga0268299, IMG submission 193484) | Activated sludge microbial communities from bioreactor in Nijmegen, Gelderland, Netherland - NOB reactor | ecosystem: Engineered > Bioreactor > Aerobic > Activated sludge | place: Netherlands...
AGTTCTTGATCGACAGTAGGTTTGGCTGGATCAGCTTGAAAGGCCCGTCCGACTAGCCAGCAAGTCTTGCTGTCTCTTGTGATGTACGAACGCACCGGCAAGTCAGTACAGTACGCCAGCACTGCACTACCGATGCGCTCGGTGGTCCACCCATCGGGGATGTTGCCCTCGCTAGCGGTACGAATGATGAACTGTCGTCGATATAGGGGGGGTATGTCTGGGCGAAAGCTTAGCTTCATATCTCATCCTTCACTCTTGCGCCCGTTGACAATAGGCCAAGGTTCCGTGGTAGGGCCGGGGGGGGCCTAATGAGGGCACTTCCGGCGAACCGAATTCGAGTCCATCGTTGTTTAGGTACCGGCGGAGGGGGCACGGCGTTGCTGGGTCGGTCGTGCTGGCGCTGGATCGAAGGTCCGCTAGCTGCGAACAGCGTGGCTACAAAGCCTTAAGTTGAGGATGGGCACCGATCTTCGTAAGGGCGGCTCCGATCTCACCCAGGTAGATCGGGTTCATCGCCACCACCAGATCGGGCCGGATCGTGGTGAGCGCTTGGGGCGAGACGATCTCGTGGTTCGAGCCGACCATGAACTTGCCCCACTTGTGGGGGTTCACGTCGACGGCGGCAACCACCTCGTCGGACACGTTCAGGTTGCTGATGAACGAGACACCCTTGGATCCGCTCCCCCAGATGACGGCCTTGCCGCCCCGGGCCCGCAGGTCGGCCAGTTCCCGGCGCCACCGATCGGTGAGCTGCTGGTAGCCGGCCCGAAAGCCCTTCACCCCGAGCCGCAGCTCGTCGAGGTCGTCCTCCTCGGGCAGCGGCTCGCCGGCCGCCGGGGTGGTCGAAGGTCGAGCGGCGATGAGTAGGTACTGATCGTCATACTCCCGAGACAGCTCCAGCACCTCGAAGCCGCACCGCCGGAACAGGCGGGCCAGCGACCCCAGGCTGAAGTAGGAGCAATGCTCGTAGTAGATGTCCCAGAACGCCACCTCCTGGAGGATCCGCGCCACATCGGGAAGCTCGAACAGCACCACCGTGTCGGGGCGGTCGCCGATGGCCCGGCGGATGCGCGACATGAACGCGGCGACATCAGGGATGTGCTCGAGGGTGTGGCGACAGATCACCACGTCGGCGTCGAGATGGGTGTAGCGCTCGTCGTAGAAGTCGATGATCCATTCGATATCGGACGCTTCGGGAGCGTCGATGCGCTCGGGATGGACGCCAGGATCGATCCCGATGCAATGCCCGGCACCGGCCCGCACCATCTCCACCAGGAACTCGCCTTTGCCGCAGCCGATCTCCAGCACGGTGCGATTGCGGAGGTCGTAGTCTCGCACCCAACGTTCGGCCAGCTCTTGGGCGAAGGCCATGAACCGACCGGAGAACCCTTGGGTCTCCTCGTACCGCTGGGAGTACTCGGCGCTGCCCGGCTCGAAGGCCGTGTTGGTGACGAAACCACACCCGTCGCAGAAGGCGATCGCCAGCTCGCCCCGGGGGAACATGGTGGCGGTGGTGGGGTCATCGAGCAGGAGGCAGCTGTTCTGGGGCACGGAGTCCTCGCCGAAGAACAGCTCCAACCTCTCTTCGCCACAAGCCGGGCACGGCCCGGGATGATGCTCTTCCAGGGCGAAACCAGCCATCAGATCAGCTCCGGATTCGGAACAGGGACCAGGAAGCGGCCGCCGGCGTCGGCGTACTTCTGCTGCTGGGCCATGATCTCGCCGGCGAAGTTCCAAGCCAGCAGCAACAGCACGTCGGGCGGATCGGTCTCCAGCACCGACGGATCGCAGATCAGCTGGTTCGTTCCAGGCATGTAGCGGCCCTGCTTGTACGTGTTGCGGTCGACCACGTAGGGCACCAGGTCCGCCGTGATCCCGACCACGTTGAGCAGGGTGGCACCCTTGGCCGCAGCGCCGTAGGCAGCGATGGTGCGCCCCTCTGCCCGCAGCTCCTGAAGCAGCTTCATGAGGTCGACCCGGAGCTGCTCAACGCGCTGGCCGAAGTCGGCGTAGAAGTCCAACCGGCCGAGCCCCATCGCCCGCTCCCGCTCCATCGTCTCGATGAGGCGGGCCGTCGGCTGCTCATCCCGCCCCATGGTCCAGCGGTTGGTACCGCCGTGCAGATCGGGGAACAGCTCTACGTCGTTGAGGAACAGCCCGTGGCGGCGCATCAGCGCTTCGACCGACAAACAGGAGTGGTAGAAGTAGTGCTCGTGGTAGATCGTGTCGAATGCGCAACGGGCGATCAGCTCGCCCACGCTCGGATTCTCAACCGTCACCACACCGTCGTCGGCCACCAGATGGGCCATGCCGGCCACGAAGTCGTTGATATCCGGAATGTGGGCCATCACGTTGTTGGCGATGATCACGTCGGCCGGGCCGTGCTCGGCCCGTGTTCGTCTCGCCACCTCGAGCCCGAAGAACTCGGTGAGGGTTGGCACCCCGATCTCCACTGCTTTCGCCGCCTGTGCCGGTGCCGGATCGAAGCCCAGCACCCGGATCCCGTGCTCCACGAAGTTCTTGAGCAGGTACCCGTCGTTGCTCGCCAGCTCTACCACGAGCGACCCGGCGTTGAGCGACCGCTTGTCGATCAGGCCCAGCGCATGCTCACGGCTGTGGCGTAGAAGGTGATCGGAGAACGACGAGAAGTAGAGGTAGTTGTCGACGAAGAGCTTCTGGGGATCGACGTCTTCGGTGATCTGCACCTGGGCGCACCGGGGGCAGAACGCCACCTGGAGCGGGAAGCGCTCCTCAGCCTGACCGAGCTCGTCGGCCGTGACCAGGGCGTCGGCCAACGGCGTCTCGCCGAGGTCGAGAAAGACCTCGATGCCCGGGTCGCCGCATCCCCGGCACGCTGTGATCCGGGTCATAGCAGCGGCTCCGGCGTCCCTATGAGGCGCAGGTCGGCGCTGATCGTGCCGTGTTCCATCCCTTGGCGCAGATGGCGGACCCGCATGAGCCGGCTGCCTTCCAGATCCTCGATGGTGAGACCTTGCGCCACCATGGCGTCCCGGAGCGCTTCCACCCCGCGCCGGACGGTCCACTGAGGCCTGTCAGCCGGAAAGGTCGTCTCGAACTTGTCGCAGTTCACCTTGTAGTTGCGAATGTCGTTGAATGCCGTGTCTGAGAGCGTCACCGGGCAGCCGACGACGTCGGCCACGATCTCGGCGACGTCGCGGATCAAATAGTTCTCGGCAGTGGCGCCGATGTTGAACGCCTCGTTGTGAACCAGCGTCCGGTCCGCCTCGATGATTGCGCAGAAGGCCCGTGCTATGTCCTCGATATGCACGAGCGGTCGCCACGAGCTCCCGTCGCTCTTGAGGAAGACCTGCTGCGTGGCGACGGCGAAACCGGTGAGGTTGTTCACCACCAGGTCGCCTCGCAGGCGCTCGGATACCCCGTAGGCGGTGGCGTTACGCAGGTAGGTCGGCGAGAACCGATCGTCGGTCAATGCCATCAGATCACGCTCGGCCTGCACCTTCGACTCGCCGTAGGGCGTAACCGGCAGGAATGTGGCCGACTCGTCGAGGGGTTCGCTGCCGTGGGCGCCGTACACCGAACACGACGACGAGAAGGCGAAGCGGCGCACCCCGGCCTGCTTCGCCATCTCCGCCAGGCGGGTGGTGGCCCGGTGATTCACCTCATGGGTTGCGTCCGGGTTCAGGTCGCCGGCGGGATCGTTGCTCATGCCCGCCAGATGGATCACGGCATCGACGCCGCCGAGGTGGCCGGTCGTCAGATCCCGGATATCGAGCGCCAACTCCACGTCGGCGTGCGACTTACCCGGCCCGAACCGGCATCCCCGGAACAGCATGTTGTCGACCCCGACCACCTGATGGCCCCGGCTTTGCAGCATGGGGACCAGCACGGTGCCGATGTAGCCGTCATGACCGGTGACGAGCACCCTCATTCCCAGATCCTCCACGGTGGCTTGTCGGACTGCCAGAGGCGCTCGAGCATCACCTTGTCCCGGAGCGTGTCCATGCAGGCCCAGAAATCGTCGTGGCGATACGCCATCAGCTGCCCGTCGGCCGCCAGCCGCTCGAGAGGCTCGCGCTCGAACAAGGTGTCGTCCCCGTCGATGTAGTTCGCCACCTCGGGCTCGAGCACGAAGAAGGCCCCGTTGATCCAACCTTCCGAGGCCTGCGGCTTCTCGGAGAACTCGACGACCTGGCCGCCGTTGAGCTCCAGGTGCCCGTAACGGGCCGGAGGCCGCACGGCCGTGAGCGTGGCCAGCTTGCCGTGGCTCCGGTGGTAGGCCAGAAGGGCGTCGAGGTCGACGGTGCCCACGCCGTCTCCCCAGGTCAACATGAACGTCCCCGGCCCGAGGAAGGGTATGAGCCGCTTGATGCGGCCGCCGGTGTTCGTGTACTGGCCGGTCTCGATGAGATCGACCACCCAGTCTTCCGGGGCGGCACCTTGGGACTCGACGCGACCCTCGGCCGCCGTGATCCGGAGGTTCGAGCCGAGGTGGGCCTCGTCGAAGAACCACCGCTTGATGTGCTCGCCCTTGTAGCCGAGCGCTATCACGAAGTCCTTGTAGCCATAGGCGTAGTAGTACCGCATGATGTGCCAGAGGATCGGCTTGTCGCCGATCTCCACCATCGGCTTCGGCTTGACCGTCGTCTCCTCGGACAGACGGGTGCCAACCCCGCCAGCCAGGATGCCCACCTTCATGCTGCCCTCCTGCGCCGCCCGCTACCGCCGCCCTGCCCCTCGCATGACAACCACGGTTCGACAAGCACTCCGATGACCACGGTACAGGAGGGGCCCCCTCCGGATCGTGGGTTAATGTTCACGAGGGTGCTCGAGGACCCTCCGGTAGAACTCAGCCATGCCATCGGCCGCCCGCTCGAGGGTGAAGTGGCTCAGGAACCGGGCACGGCCCCGCTCGGCCCGAGCCAGCGCCGATGGCCGGTCGATGAGGGCGTCGATGACGGCGGCCGAGAAAGCGTGCCGGTCAGCGCTGTCGACCACCACCACCTCGCCGTCAGGCGCCACCTCACGCACCTGGGGCAGCCCGTTCACCACGGCTGGCACCCGGGCAGCCATCGCTTCGAGCAGGGCGCCGGGCAGCCCCTCCCGGCGCGATGGCATCACGAAAACGTCGGCGGCCGCCAGCAGATCGCCCATATCGGTGCGGTGGCCCAGGAAGACACCCCGGGGATCGAGGCCGGCCCGTGCGGCGAGATCCATCAGGACCGGGGTCTGGTCGCCCTCGCGCCCGGCGATGACCACCCTGGCGCTCGGCACCCGGTCCAGCACCTGAGGCCAGGCGGCGAGCAGGCGGTCGAGACCCTTTGCCTCGTGCTGGCGGGCCACCGCCAGGACTACCGGCGAGTCGGCCCAGTCCAGCTCGGCCCGGATGCGCCGACGACCCTCGGGTCGATCGAGAGCGAGGTCCGCCGGGCGGCCCCTGAAGACCACGTCGATCCGCCGCCGCGGGTACAGCAGCCGGCGGCTCATGGCGTCGGCGACGTGCCCGGAGACAGCGTGGATCCGCCGGGTGAGACGGGCGGTCCCGATGTCGACGCCCTGCGCCGCCCGCACCCGGCCCATGCTCAGCTGCGGGGCATGAACGTGTTCGGGGCTGTAAGTGTCGCTGGCGAGCGTCGAGACCACGGGGACCCGCACCAGGGCCGCCGCCAGCCGGCCGGTTATGTCGGCCTCATAGAGGCAGGTGTGCACGAGAGCCGGGCGGCGCTGGCCGATCAGGTGACGAAGCTGACGAACGCGACCCACCCGGCCCGCCGGAGCGAGCTCGTGCAGAGGCACACCGGCAGCCTGTACCCGATCCTGCAGGCCGGGGCGGTCGAGCAGGGTGACCAGCTCGAGATCGAACCCCCGGTCCAGCAGAAAGGGTAGCTGGGCCACGGTGGAGGTCTCGGCCCCACCGGCGACGAGGCTGTCGAGCACCAGGAGGATCTTCGGCGGGCGGCGTCCGGTCATCGCGCACCCGGAGCCGATCTCCGCCACGCCCGGTGAGCCAGCGGCGGGACGAGCGACACGACCAGGCGCGCCCCGTGCCTGGCCTTCGGATCGAGGCGAAGGGCCCGGAGGAAATGGGCCCGAGCCCGACCTGGCTGCCCCAGCTGCATGGCGCTCACGCCGGCCACGGCGTGGTAGTTCGCCAGCGTCGACGGCGCCGAGGCGAGCAATGGGCCATGGTGGGCGACCAGGTACTCCGCTCCGTGCAGGAGGTCGGCCGGCTGGCTCATCGGCCGATCCTGCTGCTCGCGCCGCTCGATCACCACCAGCGGCCTGTCTACGAAGGCCGCTGCCCCACCCCGGCGCTGGAGCTCGGGCAGTACCCGCAGCAGCAACTCGGTTTGATGGCTGACCCGTATCTCCTCGGCGTATCCGCCGACGGTGGACAGGATCGAGCGCTCGACGGCGAACGTGCCGGCCAGGAATGCACCCCGGATCTCTGGGTAGAGCGGGTGCGGCGAACCGGGTGCCACCGTCACCGAGCGACGGTCGGGCGTGACGAAGCGACAGGTGCAGGACAGGAACCCGGTGTCGGGCCCGGCTGCTGCAGCCAGCGTCCCCAGCCACTCGGGGAGAGCCTCGTCGTCGTCATCGAGAAAGATGACGAACCGGCCGCGGGCTGCCTCGATGCCGGTGTTCCTGGCCGCTGACAAGCCGCCGTTCGCCCGACGAACCACCCGCATCCGGGGGTCGTCGAACGAGGCGAGGACGGAGGGCGTGTCATCGGCCGAACCGTCATCCACCACCAGCAACTCGAAGTCGTCGAAGCACTGCCCCAGTACCGAACTGACGGCGCCCCCCACCACGTCAGCGCGGTTGAAGGTGCAGATCACCACGGAGAAGAAGGGCCCGTTCACGCCATCCACGACGCACCCCTGGCGACGGCGGAGAGTGCCTCCCGCCATCGCGCCGCGATGATCGGCAGCGTCCAGGACGCCGACCGTTCGGCGGCCTGCGCGCCCATCGCTTCGAAGCGCAGCTCGGCATCGAGCAGTGCAGCTGCGAGCGCGGCGGGAGAACCCGATGGGACGATGACCCCCGTGATGCCGTCGTCGACGACGTCGGCAACGAACCCGACATCGGTCACCACCGACGGGACGCCGACCGAAGCCGCCTCGATGACCACGCCGGGGACGCCCTCGGTCAGGCTGGGCAGGACGAGGACGTCGGCAGCAGCCATGAGGCGGGCTGGATGGGGCAGCTGGCCCAGGAGGTGGGCCCGGTTCGCTCCGACGGCGCGCACGGCCTCCTCCACCGTCGAACGGGCGGGTCCATCGCCGGCGACGGCCAAGTGCCAGCGGTCGGGTAGTTCGGCCAGGGCCAGGACCGCCTGGTGCACCGCCTTCTCCGGGCTGAGGGCGCCGACGCAGATCGCGAGCTTGACGTCTGCCGGCAAGCCGAGATCCCGACGCGCACCGGCACGATCATCGGCCGAACGACGGGGGAACTCCGCAGGATCGATGCCGGTGGGAATGGTCGTCACCCGGTCCGGATTCAGCTGGTACAGGTCGATCAGCCGCTTTCGGGTCTCGTCGGTGAGCGCGATCACCAGTGCAGCGCGACGGAGAAGCGCAGCGGACCGTAGCCGGACCAAGGTGGACCGGGTCCAGTAACCGGGGTCGCCGATGTTCCGGTAGACGAACGGCACCCCCAGCCCGACCGTCGCCAGCACCACCGCCGGCAGCGCAGTGGAGCCGTGCGCCACCACGACCGCCGCCCGCGACGCTCGGCGACGGAGGCCGCGCAGAGTCGACAGTCCCAGGCGTGAGGAGCCGAGGACCTCCACATCGAGGGTCGGCTCGACGCCCGCGACCAACGCCACCGTCTCGACCTTGAGGCCCAGATCGGCCAGGTGCAGGTGGAGGCTCACGCCGAACACCTCGGCACCTCGACGTGAGGTGGTGGTGATGACTTGGAGCACGTCGACATCAGTCGCCGACGGCCGCCGTCGGCTCTCCCGACGACGGTCTCCGGGGCGTCCCGTCCGAGCCACCGCTGTGTCCACCCCTCCCTCCACTCCGGCGCCAGGGTACAGGACGACCGATGTCCGAGCGTGAGCACAGTTGCCCCGAACCGGCCGAGCCGTAGGGCCGGGAGGACCTGAGCGGGGTTGGTACACTGCCGTCCGGTCCGAGCCGGGCGAGGGGAACCAGCGATGAAGACGGTGCTGCATGTGGTGGGGGCCCGACCCAACTTCGTGAAGGCGGCCCCGGTGCTGGCAGCCGGCGCCCGACATGGGCTGCGCCAGGTGCTGGTCCACACCGGCCAGCACTACGACGACGCCATGTCCGAGGTGTTCTTCCGCCAGCTCGAGCTGCCGGCTCCCGACATCAACCTGGGTGTGGGCTCCGGGTCACACGGCGCCCAGACCGGCGCCCTGCTCTCGGCGCTGGAGTCGGTGATACTAGACCAGCGGCCGGCGCTCGTCGTGGTGTACGGCGACATCAACTCCACCCTGGCCGCGGCGCTGGCGGCGGCCAAGCTCCAGATTCCGGTGGCCCACGTCGAGGCCGGGCTTCGCAGCTTCGACGAGACCATGCCGGAGGAGATCAACCGGCGCCTCACCGACGCCCTTGCTCGGCTCCTGTTCGCCACCAGCCCCGAAGCCGTGGGGCATCTTGCCCGCGAGGGCGTGCCGGCCGACCGCATCCACCTCGTCGGCAACCCGATGATCGACACGCTCCTGGCCAAGCTCGACAATCTCGATCCCCACCCGTTCCGCTCCGCTCACGGGCTCGGACCGGATGACTCATACGTCATGGTGACGATGCACCGGCCAGTCAATGTCGACCAACCGGAGGCGGCGGCCAGGGTGGTGTCCGTGCTGCGTTCTGTCGCGGCCCGGGTGCCGGTGTTCTTTCCTGTGCACCCCCGGGGCCGGGCCAATCTGGAGGAAGTCGGGATCGGCGGGGTCGCCGGTGTCACCGTGCTGGAGCCGCTCGGCTACGTGGATTTCCTGTCCGCCGTGCGGGGAGCGGCGCTCGTCATAACCGACAGCGGCGGCCTGCAGGAGGAGACGACGATCCTCGGCGTCCCGTGCCTCACGATGCGCACCACCACCGAGCGGCCGATAACGATCTCACACGGCACCAACCGCCTGGTTGGCATCGAGGACGTGCCGGGCGTGGCTGCAGCCGTGCTTGACGGCTCGGTCACCGCTCCCGACGAGCGTCCGCCGCTGTGGGACGGTCGGGCCGGGGTCCGGATCGCCGCCGTGATCGAACGGTTCGTCAACCGGCCGTAGCGGGCTCCTCTTGCCACAGGGCCACGACCTCGGCCTGAAGGCCGACGTCCTGCAGCTGACGGGCGATCTCGTCGCGGTAGATCGGGTTGGCGATGAAGACGGTCGCCGGCCGGATCGACACGAGATCCTCCGGGGTCACGACTGCGAGCTCGGTTCCCGGCACGCCGAAACCGCGCTTGCGGGGGTTGATGTCGACGACGGCCGCGATGCGGTCCGCCCCCTCGACCAGGTTGAGGTAGGTCATCCCCTTCGTCCCGGCGCCCCACAGTGCCACCGGGCCCCGGCCCAGCGCGGCGTCGAGCTCGTCGGCCGCTTCCTCGATCCGGGTCCGCGCCTCGGCACCGAAGCGGATCGAGCGGGCCACCAGCGGCTCGCAGGCCGATGGTGCCGGCAGGCTGTCGTCCTGCGGCCCGGGCGACGCGTCCAGCCACAGGAACTGGTTACCGAATGAGGTCCCGAAGCGGCGGGGCGACAGCCCCGCGCGCCGATGGGCCACCGCCAACGACACCGGGGTGAAGTACGACACGTGCTCGTACAGCAGGTCCCACAGGGCCGTCTGGTTGATCATCAGCTCACCGTTGGGCACTTCGGAGAACACGGCGCCCCGCGTCGCAACCGACCGGAGGAGCCGGAGCAGATCGACCGGGACAGCCAAGTGCTCCAGCACCTGCTGGGAGTACGCCAGATCGGCCGCCACCCCCATCTCGGCGCCGAGCAGCTCGCGCCCGATGATGACGGACGGATGGCTCGGAGCGCCCAGACGCCCAGGGTCGTAGCTCGGGTCGAAGCCAAGTCCGCGTGCCACCCCCAGCTCGCACAGCAGCGACAGGAAATGGCCTGGGCCGCAACCGACCTCCACCGCCGTACCGCCGACGAGATCGTGTTCGGCCACCAGCTCGGCGGCCAGCGCCCGGGCGTGCTCCCGGAACCTCGAGGAATAGTGCAGGGTGTTCTCGTAGGCGACGTCGTATTCGATGAGGTCGGCGTCGAAGGCGGCGTTGTACAGGTGCGCGCAGGCGGTGCATACCACGATCTCGATGGGACCGCGGCGTACGACGCGTGAGCTTTCCCGCTCCACCTGTGAGTTCAGGTTGACCGGGAGCTCGCCGAGATCCAGGACCGGCTCCGCTGCCGTGCCCCCGCATACCGGGCAGGGACCTGGAGCTGCGCCGTCAGCGGCCACTAGAGCAGCTCACCCTCGAACTGGTGACCCCGGAGGATCGCCTTGGCGTCGAACACGAGCGCGGCATTGGCAGCGATGCGAGCGGGATCGAATTCGGGATGGTCCACCAGCACCACCACCAGCTCGGCCTGAGCCAGCTCTTCGTCGCTGAACGGCACGATGGTGCCGTTGAGCTGCAGCCGGGCCCCTTCGGCCAGATGGGGATCGCACAGACGCAGCTCAGCTCCGAGCGATGCCAGATGCTCGGCCACCACCAGCGAGGGCGATTCCCGCCAATCGGAGGTACCAGCCTTGTAGGTGAGGCCAAGCAGCAGGACTCGTGTGCCGTTGACGGCCTTGCGCTGGACGTTCAGCAGGTTCGTGACGCGGGCCACGACATAGTCGGGCATGTGCTCGTTCACGTCGTTGGCCAGCTCCACGAACCGGAAGGTCTGCCCCAGGTTCTGGCGAACCCGCCACGAGAGGTACGACGGGTCGATGGGCAGGCAGTGACCGCCCACGCCGGGCCCGGGCCGGAACGGGGTGAAGCCGAAGGGCTTCGACCCTGCGGCGTCGATGGCGGCCCACACGTCGACCCCGAGTTCCCGGGCGAACATGGCAAGCTCGTTGACCAGCGCGATGTTGACGTGCCGGTAGGTGTTCTCGAGGATCTTCACCAGCTCGGCGGTGGCCGGGGATTCGACCGGCACCACACGGTCCACCAGGCTGCCATAGAACGCCGACACAGCCCGGAGCGAGCCGTCCTCCACGCCCGACACCACCTTCGGGGTGTTCACGAAGTTCCAGGTCTTGTTCCCCGGGTCGATCCGCTCGGGCGAGTAGCCGAGGAAGAAATCGACCCCGGCCCGGAGGCCGCTGCGCTCGAGCACCGGCCGGAGCAGCTCCTCCGTGGTGCCCGGATACGTCGTCGACTCGAGGATGATCAGCGCTCCGGCCCGCAGGACCCGGGTGAGCTGCTCGCCGGCCGACACGACGTACGACAGGTCTGGCGCCCCCTCCCGCAGAGGAGTCGGCACCGTGATCACGGCCACGTCGAACCCGACCAGATCGCCGAGATCCGAGGTGGCGCGGTAGTTCCGGTCGAGCGCCCGGCGCAGAACGGGATCGGGCACGTCCTCCACGTAGGACGATCCGCGCTGCAGCGCCTGGCACCGCTGCTCGTCGATCTCGAACCCGATCGTCGGGAACCCCTGCTCCGAGGCTCGCATCGACACCGGCAGCCCGACGTATCCCTGCCCGATGATCGCGACCCGGGCGGTACGGGCTTCGATCCTGGCCAGCAGCTCGGACAACGGATTGTAGGGAGATGCGAGTTGAGCATCCCCCGCCGCGACCTCGAGGGCCGATCCGACACGTTCAGTCATGAAGCCTCCGGGTCATCGTTCCGGCCATGACATCAAGGTATCTGCTTACCCATCCTGCCCATCTGGGTCATTCGCCGGCCCTGCCCAGGCAGAACGACCCGTGAACCACGCCACGGTCACCCGGATCCCCTCGGCCAACCCCACAGGCTGAATGCCGGGGAAGAGCTGGCGCAGCCGGGTGGGGTCGGCCCGGGAATGGCGGATGTCTCCCGGGCGGTCCGCCCGATGCTCCCGCTCCAACGTCACTCCCAGCTGCTCCTCGAGGAGCCCGATCACCTCCAGGAGCGAAACCTGCGTGCCGAAGGCGAGGTTGATCGGCCCATCCGCGCTGACACCGCGGTGCACGGCGTCGACGATGGTGGCGCACACGGTGTCCACGAAGGTGAAGTCGCGGCTCTGGCCACCATCGCCGTGCACGACCACCGGTCGGCCGGCAAGGGCACTGTCGACGAACGACGGGATCACGGCGGCGTAGGCGTGGCCCGCCGGCTGCAACGGGCCGAACACATTGAAGAAGCGGAACGCCAACGTGGGCAGGCCGTAGGTGCGCTGATAGGCCAGCGTGTACGCCTCAGCGGCGAGCTTGGAAGCCCCGTACGGGCTCCGGGGGCTGGTGGACAACCCCTCGTGCTTGGCCGGAGCGGGGTTGTCGCCGTACACGGACGATGATGAGGCAAGGATCACCTGGCTGGCACCAACCGAGCGCGCCGCTTCCAGCACACGCAGGGTGCCGGTGGCGTTCACCTCATGGCTGCGGGCCGGGTCGGCCACGGAACGTGGGACCGACCCCAGCGCCGCCAGATGAACCACCACCCCACCGGGGGGTGTGACGGCCGCCGTCAGATCGGCGTCGAGGATGGAACCCTCCACCAAGTCGACCGGCAGCCCGGCCAGGTTGCCGGGGTGACCGGTGGCGAAGTCGTCGAGCACGGTCACCCGGGGTACGCCCGCCTCGATCAGATGCCGACAGAGGTTCGCACCGATGAAGCCGGCACCCCCGGTGACGAGCACCGGCCTGGATTCGATCGAGACCACGTCGTCCCTCCCCAATGGATCAGCTGGTACCTGACAGGTCGATTCAGTCGACGACCCCTGACCGGCCGACGGCCAACTCTAGCCATCGCAGGGCACGGCCCCTGGCCACAGCCTGTGGCGATCCAACCCATTCAGATCAGCGCCCGGAAGTTCCGGAACCTGGACCCCGTGTCGTCGCCCCACTCCCAGTTGGCCACGAGGCCGATGCGGTTGATGGCGAAGCGCCTGCCGTCGGGGTAGACATCGAAGACCGAGCGGTACAGGACGGGTTCGTCGTCGAGCCAGACCCGGTACAGGTCCCCGTCGCTGGCCACCCGGAGACGGACAGGCCGCCCGGGCAGCACCTTGTTGCCGGTCAGCGTCCACACCGGGTCGTAGAAGCCCTCCCGGCCGTCGATGCGCAGGAAGGTGGAGATCGAGCTCCCCTCGTAGGAGTCCTGGCACCAGACGTTGAGCACCAGGAACGTGTCCTCGTCCTCCCAGAGGCACAGTCCGCTGCGACACCGGTGCCCTTCCCCTCCACGGGACCCGGGCGGGATCACGTCGACCTCGAACTGGCCGAACGCCGGGTTGGGCCACGGCCGGGCGTAGACGGTGCGCCCGGGATTCGGGCTCTGGAGGCTGGCCCGGACCCGCACCGCGCCGCCGGGCTCCACCTCGAGGACCCCTTGGCCGAGCACCCGTTCCCAGGGACCGGCCAACTCGCCGGCACCAGGCGGGGGTTCGTCGTCCAGAACGACGGTTCCGGCCGTGGGCTCCCACGCCGGCTCCATCGACAGCTCCGGTGGCATCGGAACCGTGCGGGGATGGGCCTCGTAGTCGACGATCCGGGCGCCGGCGGCAGCCAGACCCAACCCTGCTCCCCCGGCGGTCGTCGGCTCGATCACGGTGTCGATCAGGAGCTGGGAACCCAGGTGAACCGCCACCCGCTGGCCGCCGTCGAGGATCTGCACGCTCGAGCTCTCACCCAGTGATCCGGTCCCGGCCTCGGCCACGACGGTCTCGGTGTTGTCTTGTCGGAGCGTCAGGATCGCCCGGTGGCCGTCGAGCATCAGCTCGACGCCCCCGCCGGCCGACCAGCGCCATCGGACCCGGACAACCGGCTCGTCGGCGACCTGCTCCACCCGGAGATGGATGAGGCCGATCGCCTCGGTGGGCGACGGCTCCAGGGCGATGTGCCGGTCACCGGTGTCTATCCAGGTCCCCCCGGTATCACACGGAACTCCCGCTGACGGGGCTGGTGACGCCACCGAGGCGGAGGCGAACCACGTGGACCATGACGGGACCCGGTCGATACGAACCCGGTGGACTCTGGTGTCGGCCCGATACCCCACCTCGCCCAGGATCGCCTGCTGCACGCCGCCGTAGACAGCGCCCTGCACCGCCGGGCCCACCGCCAACGGCCGCAGCCCAGGTACGGCTCCGAGATGGGGCGCCCCGCAAACGGAAGCAGCGAGGTAGAGCACACTGCCCGGCCGCACCACGACCACGTACTGCATCGGGTTGTTTCGCAGGCCGCTGAACAACGACCGGGCCGGACGGCCAGGCGCCCACAGCTCGGCGTTGTCGCCGTGAACGGCGTGGACCATGAAGCTGTGGCTCCCCGGCTGACGATCGTCCGGGGTAGGAAAGAAGCCAACGGCGAGGTTCTCGTGGGTTGGAGGGGCGCTGGCGTGGGCCGTGATCAAGCGGGGCGGGATGTCGACCTCCACGGCGCTGGCGGGCCGGGGCCGTACCCGCCGGTAGCCCTTGGCCGCCAGCAGCCTGGCCGACCGCATCATCCGCTGCGCCGGCGTGGTGGGTGACACCTCTCGGTCGCTGGTCTGGGACGCGTTGTGCCCGTTCAGGATCGAGACAGCGAGCGCCAGCCCGGGCTCCGGCTCGAACGGGCCGTAGCAGAGCACGTGGTGGCCCCACCCGACGTGCTCGCTCGGGGGTGTGATCCGCAGGGCCCCCCTGTCGATCGACAGGCACCCGTCGTCGTCGCGCCCGAGGCGGGTCGCCCCGCTGGAGGCGCTCGAGCCGATGACCCCTCCGATCGGGAGATCGGCGTCGAAGGTGTCATCCACGGCGAACACCACGCCACTGTAGGCCATCATGACGCCAGGCGGTGAAGAAGCCGGTGATCGGTGATAGGGACCAGCGAACCTCAGCTGCCCAGCCCGTACTTGGTGTTGAGGTAGTTGGTGACCGTGGCCGTCTCGGTGGGGGTCAACGTGCGGTTGTAGACCAACACCTCGG
>Ga0268299_1003353_pt1 | contig 15049 bp, 16 predicted proteins | sample NOBtaG_FD_193484 | JGI IMG/M metagenome (GOLD analysis project Ga0268299, IMG submission 193484) | Activated sludge microbial communities from bioreactor in Nijmegen, Gelderland, Netherland - NOB reactor | ecosystem: Engineered > Bioreactor > Aerobic > Activated sludge | place: Netherlands...
AATCGTGCAGAAATTCACTTGCAACGAGCAGACTTTCAGGCAGCAAGCCAAGACTTAAAACATGCGATAGAGCTTGATCCTGAAGCAACTAATTCAGCCGCTAATAGAGCGCGTGAAATTATTATTGCTATGAATGATTTGGTTAAAAAAGCAGAAAGCCAAATTGAGCAAGGACAAGAGGTGGATATTTAGATTTAGCATTATCTAAATCTAACATGCTAAATGAGTTTATGCTAGTTAGCTAGCTAATTTTAATTGATCCATACCAAGGTATTCAAACGTAGTAGGATCTTGCATATTAACAGCAATAGCTAATGTAGGTAGATTAATTTTCCTATTAAGGAAGTTATGAGTAAAGGGTTTTGGAAAAAGACGGTCTTCTTGTTCTTCAAAGATACGGCAATAGAGTAAGCGTGTAGCCATATCAAATTGAGGTGTAATAGGTAATTTATTGGATTCTATGTCAGATAAAGTTGTAGGGTCAGTAGCAAGCATCATTGCCCAATCAGCAAGTTTAATAGAACGTTCTTTACGCAAGAACTTTATATCTTGACCCCTAAGTAACCAAGGTTGCAAGACAATGGCTTGAGCGATGGTGCGATATAATTGGTTAATTTTGTAATAATGAATAAGCTCAATACCACAGTTATCACATAGTTCAATTGTTACTTCATTAAAATATAAATTGTCTAGTTCTTCTGCTTTATCTTGGTAAAGAGAACGCTTTTCTTTGTGCATTTCGTTACCACATTCACATTTCATCATTAAACTCCTAAAAATACTTTTACCTAATATTAACCCTAGTTAAACTAGACAAGTCTATAAAAGATAATAGTTTAGAAAGCTGTTATAACCAATAAACTGAAATCAGTGTCAAAGAAAACAATAACGTTGGTAAGCTCATCACCTTGCACATCAAAACCAGTTACTTGGTATTTCCAGTTTTGGCGATTAACGTCCCATTCATTACTAACTACTTGACCGTTAGCCAATGCAAAACAAATATCCCTTCTCGAAAGATTACGTAATTTTAATCTATCATTTAGAATATGGTAGCTAATTTTGACAGTACCATTTTCCAAGATATTGATAATTTTGGCTTTAGCCTCGTCGGGTGTCAAGGCTTGTGTGTTGTTCATAAATAAGTAATTTAGCCTATTCTGATTAATAAGTAAATAATGGGTAATTAGGTACTTAAGTTTTTGACATTACCTCATCCAACAAATCATTGTCAAAAGCCGTATCTTCTCTCAAGCAAATTTCTTTAACTCTATGAGCGAACTCAGAAGGTGAGATATTAGAACCAACAGAAGCGTTTCTTACCCGTTCAACAATTCTAGCCATAGCTTTCTTTCTAGTTGTCCTACTCTGTATCTTAGGACTAACGCTAGCAAGTATTTCCTTGATAAAGAAAGCGAATGAATTAGGACGATTAGTGGCGCGATCATTAGCTAATCTCAGAGCTACTTCAATTTTATCGATAGGTATATGTTTAATTTTCTGGTAATTGGTACGATCGGCTTTTGACCAAGAATTTCCAGTGACTTCCTGATAAATCATCATCACTGCTTTTTCATGGTCGGTTGCATTGAAGGTAGAAGCGTTTTGATGATGATCTTTATTTAAATGATCGTCATGATCATCATCATCTTTATTGGTATCGGAAATAGAATCTGTATCATTTGGTGATACAGTGTTGGATTTTGATACCATATCGGATTTTGATACAGTATTATTTTCCGTTAGAGTAAAAATACGATACTTTGTTCCTTTTAATTCTTTAGTATTGATGGTTTCAATTACTTGTATAAGTTTTCTATTTTGTAAGCTTTTAAGTGTTTCTCTTAGGACTGTTCTACCTATATTAGTTGCCTGACTTAATGCCTCAAGTCCTACTATACAAGTATCTTTATGCCATCCATAAGATAATCTAAACAATCTTAAATAAAGTGTCCATTCTGTTGGAGTAAGTGTTTTTGCTAAATCGTCTAAAAGGTGTGTAGGGACAGTAATAAAGCCTTTAGACAAATCAAGTTTTGTGGATAAAGATTTATTTGGTACTGTATTGGTATTTGATACCGTGTCATTTATCAATACGGTATCGGAATATGATACTGTGTCAGTGCGATACTGTGTCGTATTCTGATAGGGTAAATTATTATTATTATTTTGATCTAAAACCAGTGGTTTTTGAATTTTTTGATCTAAATATTGATCACGATCAAAAAAACGATCACGATCAGCATCACTTTCTGAAGTGTTAGATATTGCTAAAGGAGTTTCTATAGTTTTTTTTGTTTGAAGTATTCGCTCGTTAGCAATATTACCTTGTTCAACTTTAGTAAAAACCTGTACATCTTTCTCTAAAACAGGTTTTTCTGGCGATGGAGTTATGTTTGAAGCAATTTTATTATCTAACGAACTTGAAACATTATTATTATTATGTGGCTGTGCTTCATTACTGGATGAAAGAGACGTTTTTGTCTCCAATGAGCTACTGGAGTTTATTGGAAAAATAGGACTTAGGGCACCAGATTTAGGTACGCCTGTTGGAGCATAAAATAATGCCATAACATCTTCAGATGGCTTTACTTCTGCTGTCCAATCTGGAAGTTCTAAATTACGCTTTGGTGGCGTTTTCTTTTGCGATGTCATTTACTAGCTCACTTGGCATTGATAAAACTTCTTGAGAAATAATAGTTGCTGTAACAGCTTGATAGTCTTCTGCTCCTTTACTGTTTACATCATGTTCAAAGATAGTTTTTCCAGTAGTTGCAGCTTGTCGCAATTTGGCATCTGAACGGATGACAGGAAGAACTTTTGGAGAATAAGTTTCTTCAATTAGTCTTAATGCTTGGTGAGTAATATTAGTGCGTCTATCTACAAATGTTGGTAATACACCACAAATAGCAGCACGTTCATTAAAAACTTTTGCTAGTTCTGCAACCGAATCCAAAATACCTTTGGCACCTTGTAGAGCAAGCCTATCCATGTCAATTGGAATTACAAGTTCATTTGAGTAAAGTAAAGCATTGTTATGTAAAATATTTAATGCTGGTGGACAATCAAGTATTACATAATCAAAACCCGTTAGTGGAGCTAATCGCAGTTTAAGTAATAGTTCTCTCCCAGCTTGTGCAGAAATAATATTTTCTGCTAAGGCAGTGCGTTTGTCTGAAGGAATTAAAAACAAATTTTGTCTGGCTTCTACAATCACTTGATCATAAGCAAGATCCTCAACTAATAAATGGTACAATGTAGGCTGTTGTTTGGTTACTTTGATACCTAACATATCTGCTGCATTACCCTGTTGGTCTAGGTCAACTAGCAAAACTCTACGTTTTTGTAATGCTAATCCATGAGCAAGATTAACAGCCGTAGTAGTTTTGCCTACACCACCTTTAAAATTTTGGATTTGTAATTTTCTAAAGCCCATTTTTTATAGTTCCTGTCCCTATAACATAGTGAGTTGTTGTTTCAATATAATTTTTATATTGTTGTGCAATTTGAACATCTGCCATTGACCATAAGTAATAACCATTGTTGCCTTTTTGAGGGATAGTTATTTTTTCTAGTTTAAGCCAATTTTGTAATGTTCGTTTTGAAATTCCTAATAATTTAGATACTTCACCTGTAGATAAATAAATCATAACCAGATTAGATGAAAATCAAAACCTTTCGTCGGTTTTTACTAATATTTATTATTTTGCCAATAAAACTATAAAAATAATCAAATGTCAAGCGAGAGAAAATATTTTTTCTTTTTACATATTAATTTACATATTAAGATGAAGTTTTAATTTTTCTATCAAAAGGCATTCTTCTAGCACAAATTTATACAAAACTTATTTAAGAACGTCTTTTTTGGCAATCCTGTCATTTTTGGCAACAGTTTTATGTTGATAGTTTGCCAAAAATGGCAATAAAGTTGTCTAACGCTAACAACATCAAAAATTAAATAGTAATCTATTTATAAGTAAATAAAGCAATTAATATAAACTTTTCATTTTTAACAAATAAAACAAATTGTGAGAATAAAAGTTGCAATATCTCCTAAATACAGAAATATAGAAACAAAAATAACTCTATTGAATTGACCAGATTTTTAATGAAAAAGTGTCTATTAAACTTTAGAAGCTTGTTTCTATCTTTTTCATAACAACACAAATTAATGAAAAAATATTTAGGAGAAAAATTTATGATTATAGTTTGGGGAGAAAGATTATGTGGCAGAGTAAATCAGGTGGATAACCAAGTTCACATAGCAACAAAGTTTTTTCATGTTCAGTATATTCCTTTACTACCATTAAATTCATACATTGTTATTAACCATACACAAGTAGATGGTCAATTTGAAGGTGTACCAATCCCTTTGTCTTGGAAGTCTGTATTAGCTGCTTATCTTAGAACCATATTATTAATTGGTAGTGGGGCATTTTTAGTAAGAGCCTTTCTAATGTTTAACGGTGAAGAACAAAATGCTACTCAACTCTTAGCCTTATTTAACTTAATGATAGGTGGATTGTTGGCTTTTAGTATTTGGGTTTCTTATCAATTGATGAAAGCTAATGAGAAAGACTCTCAATACCTTTTCCAAGAATTAAGAAGCGTAGGATATCATCTGTGATTAAGTATGAATGCTACAAAAAATAGATTAAATAGATAACACATAAAGCGAGTAATAATATGTTAAACGTATGGAAAGACTTTGTTATAACAATATTTGGGATTATGTCTAGTTTGATAGCTGTAGGCGTTCTGTTCTTACTAGAAAAATACTGTGATATTTCTATTTATAGTTTAACAGTTTATTACATAATACCTTTTGGGGCTATAGGTGCTGGATTTATAGCTGCTAGTGGTTATTATGTTGGAGCTTTGATACTTAACCATCGCCCCAGCCATGTTTTGCTAGTTAATATGATAATTTTGTCTGTAGCTACATTTTTTCTTAGTTATGCAGTTTATTATCATTTAGCAACATATAATGACCAACCTATCAGCAATTTTATCTCTTATTGGCAGTATTTAGCTTATGAACTAGAACATTTATATGTTAAGTCTAAGTACGACACCAATGGAAAAATAGAATATTTAGGGCAGGTAGGGTATTTTATAGGTCTAGTCCAAATGGTAGGCTTCGCAATAGGAGCCATATTTGTTTATCAGTATTTATCATTAGAAGCTTATTGTAATAAATGTTCTTGCTATTTTAGCAAAGTAGGCAAGAAAATTAAGTATTTATGGGAAGATAGTAATCTTTACAGAACATTAAATGACTTAGCTGATAAAATCTCAAAAGGACAATTACAAGAAGCTATAAATACTCACCGATCGTTAGGAGAAGCAGAACAACTAGCTTCAACAGAAACTCGTGTCACAATGGATTTACGCAACTGCAAAGAATGCGACAATTATTGGTTACGTATGTCTGTTGAACGTAAAATCCAAAATAGCTGGAAAAATGTTGAACACTCTTGTGCGAGCGCAGTCTCGGCTACTTTAGAGCCGAGTTAAGCGAGTAAAAAATATTACCGAAAAATAAACAAATAATAGTAGAAAAATAAAATAAAATCTAGTAAAATAGCTTAACTAGATCAAAGGAAACAGATAAAATTATGTCACTTTGTGGGGTCAAGTTTTTAGCTCATCCAACAGAAGAACAAAAATTAGTGTTGTCACAATGGATGGGGTGCGCTCGTTTTATTTATAACGCAAAGTGTGAAGAAGATGAATACTACCGTAAATTTCTGTGGTCTAGTTTGGCTTTAACAGGAGAGCGTATTCCAGTAGACCAAAGCTACTCACAGTTTAAGACAGAATTAACCCCTTGGTTATCAGAATGTCCATCACAAATACTACGTAATAGTGCAGTTAGGTTTTATCAAGCTTACCAACGATTCTTTCAAGGCTTATCTGCTTGTCCTAGGAAAAAGAAAAAAGGACATCGTGATAGTATTTGGCTTACTCGTGAACTCTTTAAGCTAGAGAGCTTTATAGATGAAAAATCTGGACAAACAAAATACAAGCTCTTTATTGGAACTAAAACTAATAACATTGGTTATTTAGACTTTTATGCTCACAGAGATTTCTTTGCTCCCAACTCCATCACTATATCAAAAAAGAATGGTAACTATTATGTCTCTTTTTCCTATGAGGATGGAACAGAGAACAAAACACAAGAACAATTAATAGAAGATTTCTCTAAATTAGATGAAATTACTTTAACTAATATTACAAATGGAATAGACAGAGGAGTAGTTATACCTGTTTGCTCATCAACAAATGAGCAATTTGATTTTACTGCTGAACAAAAGAAGGCGTTAGCTAAGTGTGAATTAAAATTAGCAGAGTATCAAAAGAAGCTATCTCGTCAAAAAATAGGTTCTAATCGTAGACATCAAACCAAAAGGAAAATAGCTAAACTTCATGCAAATATGGCAAATATACGACGGGATTTTGCACATAAAACTACTCATAAATTGGTTAACGGAGATAGCGAAATATTTGTACTAGAAGACCTTAAAGTAAAGAACATGACAGCTAGTGTTGAGCCAAAGCTAGCTATTGATGGAAAAACTTATCTACCCAATGGGGCAAGTGCAAAAGCAGGTCTAAATGCAACAATACTAGCTAGTTGTTGGGGACTAATTGCTACATTTCTTTCTTATAAAGCATTAAGAATAAATAAGTTAGTTATAAAAGTAACACCTTATAAGTCATCTCAGGAATGTGCCAAATGCGGCCACATTCACAAGGATAACAGACTATCTCAATCAGAGTTTATCTGTAAAATCTGCCAATATACTGAGAATGCTGACTTAAACGCATCACAAGTAATTGCTAAACGAGGGGTTAAGCAATTACTAGAGTTTTCTAAATCTCAGAGCGTGAGTTCTGAGTCACCACTTGTTGGAACACGAGAGAGGGCGCGTGGAGGGACAGTTAGACCAAAGAAATCTAGTATTTCTTTGGCTGCCCGTAGTTCTGCTAGTTTTTCTAGCTGAAAGAAGCGCGAAGCTTGGCCTTTCAAGGCCGAGTAGTTCACCGTACAGCAAACACCTCTACAGAAAGAACCAGCATTGATTAAAAGGAAAATATGCAAATCACATCTACTAACTTAACAGCAAACATATCAGATAATTTTAACTCTGAGCTTAATGATGGTGTTAAACCAGTAACTAATAAACAAACATCAACTAATTCAGACACAAATTCTGGAATTAGCGAAAACCAAGCACAAGCAGCGCAACCATTTAAGTACCAGCAGTATAACTCACTGGAATCAAACTATTTCAAATCCTTACTTAATTCAGCTTTACCAAAGAAAACTGCGAATATAAGTTCTGAAAGTAAAGAGATTAATCAGGGTAATAATCCATCTGAACTAAAACTATCAACAAGTATTAAGTCAAAAGACAATAAAGGCACTAATATAGAAACAACAAAAGTCACGAATGAATCTACAAAATCAACAAAAGATAGTTTGTATACTGAATGGAAAGATGGAAAAAACGGAAAAATTCTTATCCCAAAACAAAATGATTATAATGATGTTATTAGAAGAACAACAGAAGATCCTGATAATGCTTTCCCTGAACTTCAAGCAAAGGAACTAAAAGGACTAATAGCTAAAGAAAGTACCTTTAACTCTAAAGCTGTAAGTCCAACAGGCCGTAAAGGTCTAGTCCAGATGGATGAAAACACAGCCAAAAGCCAGGGAGGGTTAAAATTTGATGGCAGAAATGATCCTAGGTTAGATCCAGAAAAAGCTATTGCTGCTGTACCGAGAATCCTAAGCAAAAAATACAAGTATTTAGAAAGTAACGAAAATAAGCCAGGATTAAATTATTACAACCAAGGTAAGCCCTTAGCGAGAGAAGAAAAAGTAAAATTTGCATTAGCGGCTTATAATGCAGGAGAAGGGCAAATCAAAAAAGCATTAAATAAAGCTTATGATGGAAAAATACCATCAGACGGCGTAAAGTTTGAAGATGTTAGACCCTTTTTGCCAAGACAAGAAAATAGAGAATACGTTCCATTAATTCTTGAGAAAGTTAATGAAAAGCAAGTGTTTTGTAGTTAGTATCTAAAATATAATAACTATTCGCTACCCAGTATAAGGTATAACTATATGAAAAATAAACACTTTGTAGTAATTGCTTTAACTATAACTTTTTTATGTTATTTAACAAGTTTTTCTTATACACAAAGTAAATATAAGAATAGTAAACTGCCAGAAAAATTAATTGAAGAACTGCTCAAAAATGATGAAGATCTAGCATTAGAGTTCCAGAGTTTATATAAAGGAAACATAAAAAACTTGATAAAAGATGTAGAAGTTAAAAGAATAGATCTTAATAATGATAGAATATTAGATTATATAGTTTTGGTTAAAGATTATAGGTTTTGTGGAACAGGCGGGTGTAGTTTTGTTTACTTTTATGTTAAGCAATCAAATAACAGTTATTTGAATGTAAGTGCGCCTAATGATGATAGAGGGATAGCTTTGCTAGGATTAAACCTTATAAGAAAACTTGGTAAAGTGGTAAATGGTTATTATGTTCTTGAAGCTAAAGTTAAAGATTCTTCTCCTGGGGCTACTCCACTTGGTAGAGTTATCTTGGAATTTGATGGGAAACAATATATAGGACATAATGGTAAAAAATAATTACTTGAGACAGATAATAATTAATTTATAGAACTGCATAATGTTTTAAGTAGGGGTTTGAAAATAAATTTCTTTCCAAATACCATTAATTTTACGTAATACTTTGCTACAGCTTAAGTCATCTTTTGGAGTAGAATCACAAGGCCCTTCAATAGAAACTAAATCTATTAGTCCATCTCCATCTAAATCAGTATAAACTTCTAGCCATTTTTTTATAGATTCTTTTTCTTCATCAGAAGTTTCTATTTCATATTGTTCCTTAAATAGCCAATGCCAATTTTGAACTTTTTTAGGCAAAGTATTAAATATTTTTTCTGATATGATCTGTGTGTAGTAAAAATCTGACAAGTTACTATTAATGGGTTTATCTATCTCTATCTTAATACTTTGCCGTTTTGGTTCTGAAGGGTAAGCTAAAAAAATATTTATATAACTAGATTTTATCTGGCTTAATTTAGGTATTATAGCAGTTCTAGTTGTATCAGAGATAACGGTTAGCTTAAATTCATATGATGAATAGTTAGCTTGAGATATGCAGGCTTGGGCAATATAGCCATACTCGTTCATTACATCAAAAACCATACCTTCTTTTAACTGAAAATCTTTACCATCATTTATAATGCTACCGAGGTTAACTTCTCCATTCTCTACAGTCATTATACTAGTTTGTATAAAAGATTTATTTGTTGAACTAGGTTGATTTATAGTTGGACATGTTTTTTTGGCTACTTCTTTAGGTAGTGTCTCATTAATTTCTTTTGCTTGATTGGTTTCTTGTAAGACAGACTGATGAAAAGATTTATAAGGATCATCTTTATTAATAAAGCTGATATATAAAGTAAATGTTACTGTAAATAACAAGCATATTAATAGGATAATCCTTATAGGCGTTAAGAATCGCTTTATCATTTTTTACCTTCTCGTGGTGCAAAAATTATATGTAAATGATCATCGTGATTTTTTTGTTGGCTAACAATACCAGGAAATTCTCTTATAAGTTGAGGATCATTAAAATAGAACTTTGCGTCTGGGTATTTTTCTCTAACAAGTTGAATAAATTCGCGGGTTGTTTGCTGATCATATTCTCCTTTATTTTTGAAAGTAACCCCTGTTTGCTTATCATCATTGCGAAAAGGTCTTATATCTACAGTTTGACCATCTTGATGAGTAGCGTGGTCTGGAGTATCTACGCCGCCTGGTAAGCTGATATCGCCTATTTGTATAGGACGTTCAGGATGTAGTTTATTCCATTCTTTACCTAATGTTTGTAGTTTATCTATAGTTTCTTTTGTAGCTATTTGATCAGGTAAACGCTTACCTGTTAATTCTGGTGCTACACCATCAGATTTTTTGTAATTTCTATTTGTATCATTACGATTATACACAACATAGCCTTCTCCCTTACCTGAAAGCTCATATCTAATTTGAGGATCTCCTTGTTTTGGAATTGCATTTAGTGGAAGTTCTCTAGACTCTGAGTTTTGAAGTTGTCCTGTATTTTTAATTACAGAAGGTTGGTTAGTTGTAGCATTTTGTAAAGGTTTTGTTTGTTCTTTAGCCACATCTACTAAAGCTTTGCTAATTATAGACAATCTTGGATCAGATTTGCCGACTAATATAGATTGCTGATTACTAAGGATATTATAAGTTTCAACTAAAAGTTTGTTACCTTCAGGCGACTTAGCTAAGTCTTTTAAACTATTGTTATTGGTTAAGTTATCAACAAAAGCTTGTGCAACCTGAACTTTGTCGCTTGATGAAAGTTGTTGAAATGTTTCTTTAACTAAATTGGGTTGTTGTTTAGCAATGGTTGATAGAGTTTTACCAAGTTTATCCTCATCTAAGTTAAAAAAAGAGGTGTTTGCATCGATGATTTGTTTTGCCTCATAAGAGGTAGATTTAGAGTTTGAGTTAGGGGATTGAGCAGTTGCACTAGGCATCATATTTTGTAGTCTAGCAGATTGAAATGAAGCAACAAAATTTCCTTCTTGCATTTTGTTGCTGACAATCATAGAGTCTTTATTATTAGATAAAGAACTTTCTTTGGATGAAATAGATTTTGCATTATTAAGGTTTGTATCGTTAGTAGTAGGTGTTTCTACTTGATTTGTGCTAGATGTTTCAGTATTAGGTTGTGTTATTAAACGATTTATACTATTAATACTCATAAGTTGATCTCCTAGTTGTTTAAATAACAAACAATTAGTTCAATTCTTATGCCAAAATTTTATGGAATTTAACCTTATCAGTATTACATTGATTATAAAGTAGATAGTATTTTGTAAATAATAACATTACCCTTCAAAACTGCCAAAAATGGCAAAGTCTTAGGCTACTGTTTTAGTAAATTGCCATTTTTGGCAATCAAATATAATAAATAAAAGTAGGTTATCTCTAAACATTAATAGACTAAGTAGATAAATTTACACTAGCTAACTACTTAATATTAATATTTTAATGAAAATACCAATTCAATCTTTATAAATTTTGTAATAAAAAATTAAAGCTCGATTTTTGTTCCTAATAGCACCAAAAACTTAGCCAGCCAATCAGGATGCGCCGGCCATGCAGGAGCAGTAACAAGCGTATTATCTACACAAGCTTTATCTACAGCTATTTCCGTCCATTTACCACCTGCTAATTTAACTTCTGTTGCTACGGCTGGATAAGCTGTACAGGCTTTATCTTTCACCCCATTTGCTGCTGTAAGTAATTGCAAACCATGACAAATTGCTGCAATAGGTTTATTAGTTTCAACAAAATGTTTAACCATATCAACAACATCTTCATTCATACGCAAATATTCTGGAGCGCGTCCACCAGGGATAACCAAAGCATCATAGTCTGTTGCTTTAATCTCTGAAAAACTAGCATTTAGCGTAAAATTATGACCGGGTTTTTCGCTATAAGTTTGATCACCTTCAAAATCATGAATAGCTGTTTTTATTTTTTCACCAGCTTTTTTATTTGGACAGACAGCATCTATTTGATGACCAACCATCAACAAAGCTTGAAAAGGCACCATTACTTCATAATCTTCTACAAAATCGCCTACTATCATTAAAATCTTTTTAGCTGACATTTTTACTCCTAAAACTTTAATAACCTTAAAAATAATTGTATTAAAAACTACTTTTTATCTTTTTCCCATCCATATTTACTAGGAATATAATATTTACGGTCTTTTAAGTTATTAGGTAAACACTTCATATCTTTAGCTTGGCCTGTTTCAAAATCATGAGCATATTGATAATTTTGTCCATAACCTAAATTTTTCATCAAAGACGTAGGAGCATTACGTAAATGTAGTGGAACAGCCTCTTGTTCACTTTCTAAAGCATCTTTGGCAGCAGCTAAATAAGCCATTAAAACGGAATTTGATTTAGGAGCTAAAGATAAATAAATTGTAGCTTGTGCTAATGCCAATTTTGCTTCTGGCAATCCTATAAACTCTAGTGCTTGCATTGCTGCTACGGCTTGATTTAATGCTAAAGGGTCAGCTAGCCCAATGTCTTCACTTGCATGGTGAACTAGCCGACGTGCTACATATTTTGGGTCTTCTCCTGCTTCTAACATTCTAGCTAGCCAATAAAGTGCTGCATTTGCGTCTGAATTACGAATTGATTTAATAAAAGCAGATATTAAATTAAAATGTTCTTCGCCTGTTTTATCATAACGAAGTGTTGCTCGTTGCAAAGCGTTTTTAATGATTTCTGTTGTAATTATGCGGCTATTGTTTGTTGTTTCTGATTGGCTAAGAGCCGCTATTTCTAATGTATTAAGTGCAGTGCGAGCATCGCCAGATGAATAAATTGCTATAAGTTGTAATTGCTCGTCTGATATTTCTAAATTCATTGATGCTAGACCTTGTTTATCATCAGTTAAAGCACGTTTAAGAATAGTAATAATATTGTTTGTGGTAAGAGATTCTAAAACAATGATTTTTGAGCGTGAAAGTAATGCAGAATTTACTTCAAAGGAAGGATTTTCAGTAGTTGCACCAATTAAAATAATTGTTCCGTTTTCTACATAGGGTAAGAAAGCGTCTTGTTGCGCTCGATTAAAACGGTGTATCTCATCAATAAAAAGTAGTGTACGACGTTTTGTAGCTTGGTAATATTTTTCTGCATCAGCCATAACAGCACGAACTTCTTTAATACCTGCAATTACAGCACTAAACTTTACAAATAAAGCTTTTGTGTTATTAGCAATAATTTCTGCTAAGGTTGTTTTACCACTACCAGGTGGCCCCCAAAATATTAGTGAGCGTAATTGGTCTTTTTCTATTAGTTGTCTAAGAATTGTTCCTTTACCAATAATCTTTTCTTGTCCAACAAAGTCATCTAATGAAAGCGGACGCATACGTTCAGCTAGCGGGGCTAAAACTTGTTGAGAGGTGCCGTTTTTAGTTTGAGCAATGTTTTCTTCAGTGCTAGAAACATCAGAAAATAAACTAGGAGTAGTTTCAAATAATTTATCTTTTTTCATTATTATTTAATTTCTTTAGAAAAATAGTTTTTAATGCCAATCATAGCAACAATATCTGCATTGTTTAGCTTTAGGGGTACGAGCAAGTTCGTTACATTTAGGGCAACGGTTAATAACTACTTTGTTAGGATATTCAGATATTAATTTTTGCTCAATGTTTTTAGCTAGAGTCTCTACACCATTTGCTAGTAAATTTAATATTTTAGGCTCATCACTTAACCAATGGTGACCTTCTTGATCTGTACAAACATCAGTGTTAAGTGCTTTTTTTTCATATTTATTTAATAAATCATAGTAATGATCTGAGATGTAATCAGCTAGTTTAGAAAAAGAATAAGCCTTTTTAATCGGGCCAGTTGCATCTTCAGTAGTATAGCTTTTTGTGTCTTCAGCTTTGATAAGCTGTTTTTGAAATTTTAGTATACGTAAAGACAAGTAATCTTTTTTGTTATTAAGAGAGGATTCTACAACTTCCATTGCTTGGGAAAAACGTTTTGCTCGTCTTAATAGATCAACCAAGACTTCATTTTCAATTTTGTAACGTTGATCAAGATGTTGTTTTGGAGTTGCTTTTTGGATTAAATCAATTGCTTTATTACGGCAAAATATAGCTTGTTCTACTAATTCTTCATCATCACAAGACCAAGCCGCACGAATGTAGGAGTTAGCTGCAATCAAGTGATGGCTCTGTATTTCGTAAATTATTGCTTCGCATAGGAATTTATTGGCTAATTCAGGAAAATTAGGATCTGTTAGCTGTTGCTTATAAGCTAAACTTTTAACGGTATCATAGCATTGTTGATCAGCAACAGATAAATCCTTAGCACAATAACCACATTTAGGGCAAGTTTGCACCCAATATTGCATTGTGGATCTAGCCATTTCTGAGGGTCGTCCGTCTAAATCTGATGCAGCGAATTGACTGGTACTACGCAAAACTTCTAGGTCTTGTTTTGTTTTGCAAATGGCGCAAAGATGATCTTTTATTATAGTAAATGATGTCATAACATTAATTAATTTATTGAGTTGAACATTTTCTATCAGCTATAACTAGGCATAGCATTTATGATATATTAAAACAGTAATTGTGTTGTTGTTTATAGATAATTTTACTAGAAAAGTTATTTTAAAGCTTTGACATTAAAAACAGCAAAATTAAAGCTATGGAAAAGCGGCTTAATTTAAAGAAAACAAAACTAAAATTAATTTGGGAAGCACCAAAAATTAAGCTTTTGGATGAAAAAGCTGAAGCTGAGTTAAAGGCTATTCTTGAGCCTTTTAAGCAAGCATTGAAAGAAAAACGTCGTAAACAGAAAGAAGCGGAGATATTTGCTCAACTCTCAGATCTGCCACCGGCTGCATAACCCCACATTTTGACCTTTTATTAGTGATTTTTGGAACATAATAAGATTTAAGCCCAAAAATAAAGCTAATAGTTTTAAGATCATTGCTTATTAGCTAAAACTAGTTGGGACGATAAAATTATTGATGATGTATGCCGTAACTACATACATTGATATAAATTAAATTGGACTAATTTAATTTATGTATTGCGATAGAAATAATGTCAACACAAATTAGTTGTAGGAACAGAGTGTAAGGCAAATTTCTATTAGAGGCACTAGCAGTTATAAAAGAACAGGAATACCTGTATTTGCTTTAGCTATTGAATTAGCAAAAAGCTTTTTGGGTTACATCATAAATTTATTAATTTTGGTAGTTCAGCTAAATAACTTATACTTTCTCTAAAGGAGTTTAAGGATAAGTCAGCAATTCCCGGTCAAATTTTAAAGGCGGATAAAAAGGGGTGTTGGGGCAAAAGCGGAAAAAAAGTTTTTGCGAAGCGGCAAATACGTAGGTAAAAAACAAAGAGTGAAAAAAGGTTGAAAA
>Ga0268299_1003354_pt1 | contig 15037 bp, 15 predicted proteins | sample NOBtaG_FD_193484 | JGI IMG/M metagenome (GOLD analysis project Ga0268299, IMG submission 193484) | Activated sludge microbial communities from bioreactor in Nijmegen, Gelderland, Netherland - NOB reactor | ecosystem: Engineered > Bioreactor > Aerobic > Activated sludge | place: Netherlands...
GGCCCCACCTTCCGCACGATCGGGGCCGGCAAGTGGCTGGGGTTCCCGGTGCAGGGCTGGGTGGCCGTGGCCGTGTTCGCCGCCGGCGGGGTGTTCCTGACGCTCACCCCGTGGGGCCGCTACGTGTACGCCATCGGCATCAACCGCCAGGCCGCCTACCTGTCGGCCCTGCCCGTGCGCCTCCTGCCGTTCCTGCTCTACGTGGCCACGGGGGCCGGGGCCGGCCTGGCCGGCATGCTGCTGGCGGCCCGGCTCAACGGTGCCTCGCCTGGCGACCAGGGCCTCGGCTTCGAGCTCCAGGCCCTCACCGCCGTGCTGCTGGGCGGCGTGGCCTGGGCCGGGGGCCGGGGCCGGCTCACCGGCGTGCTGCTGGCGCTGGTCTTCCTCGGGGTGCTGGAGAACGGCCTCACGTTGCTGAACGTGTCGCCCTTCGTGCAGATGGTGGTGCGGGGCCTGGCGCTGGTGGTGGCGGCCGGGCTCGACGCCCTGTCGACCAGGCTCACCGGCCGGGTCCGGTTCCGCCAGCGGGTGGCGGCCCAGACGGCGGCCCCGGCGGCCACCGACGATCCGCAGCCCGAGCCGGCCCAGGTCTGAGCGGCCCAGCCGCCGCCGATCTGGTGTCCCGAGCCGTCACCGGTGACGCTCCGGGACACGAGAAGCGGGTTCCGCCGATCTGGTGTCCCCAGCCGTCACCCGTGGCGTCCTCGGACACCAGACCGGAGGGGCGGTCAGGCGCCGACCTGTTTGCGGGTCTTGCCCAGCACCCACTCCCCCGACGTCACCGGGCCGTAGCGGGGCGGGTTCCCCGGCCCGCTGCAGCCGGGCAGGCAGGTGATCACGGCGTCGAAGTTGGGCTGGTGGAAGAACGGGATCGACACCCGCTCCCGCCCCGCCACCTCGGTCGGCGGGTTGACCACCCGGTGCATGGTCGACACCCAGCGGTCGTTGGTCCACCGGGCCATCAGATCGCCGATGTTGACCACGAACGTGCCGGGCCGGTGGGGCACGTCGGCCCACTCCCCCGCCTTGGTCAGCACCTGCAGCCCGCCCGGGGCGTCGTCCTGGTGGAGGATGGTCATCGAGCCGTAGTCGCTGTGGGCGCCCCGGCGCAGCTGCCCGGGCCGGGGCGGGTGGGCCTGGGGCGGGTACCAGTTCACGCACAGGTTGGTGATGTGGCGGTCGATGTAGGGCTCGAACCAGCCTTCGGGTAGGCCCAGGGCCAGGGCGAAGGCCCGCATCAGGTCGGCGGCCAGCCGCTCCAGGGCGGCGTAGTAGCCGAGCAGGGCGGCCCGCATCTCCACCGGGTGCTCGGGCCAGATGTTCGGTCCGAAGAAGTAATCGTGGTCGACGGCCGAGAGCCCCGCCTCGCCCGGTGTCGGGAGCGGGGCCGGCGGGTCGAACCGGCTGAGGCGGAACAGCTCGCACAGGTCGGGCGGGGTCTCGTGATCGAGGCTGCGGGCCAGGGCCGAGCCGCCCAGGGCCTCGTAGCCCCGGAAGAACCAGCTGTGCTGAGGGCGGTAGCGGGCCTTCTCGTCGTCGGGCAGATGGAAGAAGTCCAGCGAGGCCGCCACCGCCCGCTCGATCACCTCGGGGGCCACCCCGTGGCCCCCGATCACCAGGAAGCCCAGATCCTCGCAGGCCCGTCCGATGGCCGAGGCCACCCCGGCTCGATCGCTGCCATCGAGGAACGGGCCGAGGTCGATGACCGGGACCTCACCCGGCTCCGAGGTCGAGTCTCCAATCACACTCATCGGCATACCGTACACAACCCTCTCTACCAGACAGGCAAGCTACAGCGGCCGTTAATAAGCCATTCATGGCCCTGCGTGTTGTGTTATGCATACGGTATGCAATCCTGAGGCGTCCAGTCGGAGCATCGCTCATCACAGCACCTCACCCGGAGGAACCCATGCGCTTCACCCGTTCCCTGGCCGTCGCCCTCGGCGCCGCCGGCCTGGTGGCCACCGCCTGCGGCAGCAGCTCATCCACCGACACCGACGCCAGCACCACCGAGGCCTCGGCGGCCAGCGCCACCACCGAAGCCGGGGGCACCGCCGCCACCGAAGCGGCCGGCGGCGGCACCGTGACCATCGGGGCCATCGAGATGTTGTCGGGCAGCGGCGCCTTCTACGGCAAGGCCGTGCAGGAGGGCCTCGAGGTGGCCGTCGACGAGCTCAACGCCAAGGGCGGGATCCTGGGCAACAAGGTGGAGCTGAAGGTGGAGGACAACGCCTCCGACAACGCCCAGACCACCACCCTGGTGAACAAGTACGCCGAGGACGACTCGGTGGGCGCCATCATCCCGCCCACCTACCAGCCGAACTTCAACGCCGCCTGCGCCGCCGCCACCGAGGCCGGGCTGCCGATCGTGTCGGCCCAGTCGGGCCCGGCCGATCCAGCCAACAACACGGCCAACTTCTGCTTCACCATGACCACCGACCCGGTGCCCCAGGTGACGTTCACCCTCAACGCCCTCAAGGAGCTCGGCCTCACCGAGCTGACCATGGTCTACGACCAGGACAACGGCTACGTGGCCTTCCAGCGGCCGAACATCGAGAAGGCGGCGGCCGACGTGGGCATCGAGATCACCCAGATCGGTGTGCCGGGCGGCACCACCGACTTCGGGCCCCAGATCACCCAGCTCATCGAGGGTGCCCCCCAGGCCACCTTCCCCTTCTTCACCATCGAGGACGCCGCCCGGTTCATGAAGCAGGCGGCCGACAAGGGCTACGAGGGCAAGTGGTTCGACCCGGTGAGCCAGCTCACGTCCAAGCGCATTCCCGAGCTGTCGGGCGGGGCGGCCGTGGGCCTGCTGGCCTCCACCCCCCAGTCGGCCGGTGACATCGAGAGCTTCCAGGCGTTCCTGGACGCCTACGAGGAGAAGAACGGCCAACCGCTCGACGACCCGACCTACACCGGCTTCGGCTACGACGCCATGATGAACCTGGCGGCGGCCATGGAGACGGCCGGCTCCACCTCGGACCGGGCCAAGATCCAGGAGGCCCTGGCCGCCCAGACCAAGCCCTGCTATTCGATCTGCTTCACCCTGTCCACCAGCGGGGCCACCAACGGCGCCTTCCTGGCCGACCAGTTCTACATGGTGGAGCTGACCGACAAGGGCTTCGAGCCGGCGGCGTAGGGCCCCGGCGGAGCACGGTAGGGAGCGGGCCGGCCGATGGGATCGACGCTGCTCGAGGTCCGGGGGGTCACCAAGACCTTCGGCGGGGTCACCGCCGTCGACGACGTCACCTTCGAGGTGGCCGAGGCGACGGTGACCGCCCTCATCGGGCCGAACGGGGCGGGCAAGACCACCCTGTTCAACGCCATGACGGGCTTCGGCCGGCCCGACGCCGGCACCGTCACCTTCGCCGGCACCGCCGTGCACGCCCTGGCCCCCCACCGGGTGGCCCGCCTGGGCATGGTCCGCACCTTCCAGTCGATCCGGATGCTGGGCGGGCTCACCGTCTACGAGTCGCTGCTGGTGGCCCGCCCCCGGCAGCGGGCCACGGCCGGCGCCCGGCGCGACCGGGCCCGGGCCGTGCTGCATCGGCTGGGGCTGGCCGACCTGGCCGACCGGGTGTGCGACAGCCTCCCGCTCCTGGCCCAACGCAAGGTCGAGGTGGCCCGGGCGCTGATGTGCGAGCCCCGCCTGGTGCTGCTCGACGAACCGACGGCCGGGGCCACCGTGGCCGAGCGCGACGAGCTGGCCGTGATCATCGGCGAGCTGCGGGCGGCCGGCACCACGGTGGTGGTGATCGAGCACAACGTGCCCTTCGTGATGGCGGTGAGCGACCACATCGTGGTGCTCGACTTCGGCAAGGTGGTGGCGGCCGGCGCCCCGGCCGACGTGGCCGCCGACCCCGTGGTGCAGGAGATCTACCTTGGCCAGTGACCAGCCGGCGCTGACCATCGAGTCCCTCGATGTGGCCTACGGCGCCATCCGGGCGGTGCAGGAGGTGTCGCTGGCCGTGGCCCGGGGCCGGGTGACGGCCCTGGTCGGCTCGAACGGGGCGGGCAAGAGCTCAGTGCTGCGGGCCTCTGCCGGCCTGGCTCCGGCCCGCAGCGGCCGGGTGCTGGTAGGCGACACCGACGTCACCCGCCTGCCGGCCCGCAAGCGGCTCCTGGAGCACGGGGTCGCCCTCGTGCCCGAGGGACGCTCGGCGTTCACCACCATGACGGTGCGGGAGAACCTCGACCTCGGCCTCCGGGTGGGCCGGGCCCGGGCCGCCGCCGGGGTGGCCGCCACCTTCAGCCTCGACGAGGCGTTCGAGCTGTTCCCGGTGCTGGCCCAGCGGGCCGACAACCGGGCCCAGGTCCTGTCGGGCGGCGAGCAGCAGATGCTGGCCATCGCCCGCAGCCTGCTGATGTCGCCCTCGGTGCTCCTCGTCGACGAGCCCTCGATGGGCCTCGCCCCCCTGCTCGTGCGGCGCATCTTCGCCGTGATGGCCGACGTGTTCCAGCGCCACCAGGTGTCGGTGCTGCTGGTGGAGCAGGACACGGCGATCGCCCTGGAGCTGGCCAGCGACGGCTATGTGCTCGAGTTCGGCCGGATCGTGGCGGCCGGCCCGTCGGCCGAGCTGCGCGACGACCCCCGCCTGCGCCGGGCCTACCTCGGGGAGGGAAACCGACCATGATCCAGTACCTGATCGACGGCTTGGCCACCGGGAGCCTCTACGTGCTCCTGGCCCTCGGCTTCACCCTCGTGTTCGGGGTGATGGGCATGATGAACGTGGCCCACGCCGACCTCTACATGCTCGCCGTGTTCAGCTTCCTGTGGCTCGGCACCGACGCCGGTCTGGGCACCGCGCCCGGCTTCGTGCTCGGGGTGGCGGCCGCCGTGGCCGCCGGCTGGCTGATCTTCGTGGTGGTGCTGAGCCGGGTCGACAAGGCGGTGCCCCTGGCCCTGTTCGTGGGCACCCTTGGGGTCAGCTACGTGATCGAGAACCTGGTGGCCAAGCTGGTGGAGTTCCGGGCCCGCTCCGTGCCACCCCTGTTCGCCACCACCACCTGGGAGGTGGCCGGGCTGCGCGTCACCAACTCCGACGTGGTCGTGCTGATGGCCACCCTGGCCATGGGGCTCGGGCTGCTGGCCTGGCTGAAGCTGTCGTCCACCGGCAAGCTGCTGCGTGCGGTGTCGGAGAACACCCAGCTGGCCGAGGTGGTGGGGATCGACACCGGCCGCATGATGGCGCTGTCGGTGGTGATCGCCTCGGCCATCGCCGGCCTGGGCGGCCTGCTGGTGGCGAACAAGACCCAGGGCATCAACCCGTTCGTGGCCAACGACGTGTCGCTCAAGATGTTCGCCGTGGCCGTGGTGGCCGGGGCCGGCTCGGTGGGCGGGGCCATGCTGGTGGGCTTCGCCCTCGGCGTCGTCGAGTCGCTGGCCGTGGCCTACGTCGGCTCCACCTGGCAGAACGTGATCGGCCTGCTGGCCATGGTGGGCGTGCTCCTGTTCCGGCCCCAGGGCCTGTTCGGCCGCTACAACCGGGTGGGGTGAGCGATGCTGGCCGTGATCACCCCCTATGTCGACAGCGTGCTGGTGGTGGCCCTGTCGTACGCCGTCATCACGCTCGGCCTCCAGCTCACCTTGGCCTCGGGCCAGTTCTCGGTGGCCCACGCCGCCCTGGCCGGGCTCGGCGGCTACGCCGGCGGCCTGGCCAGCATCGACGGCGACTGGCCGTTCCCCCTGGCCCTGGCAGCCGGTGCCGTCACCGGGCTGGTGGCCGGGGCGGTGCTGGCCGCCCTGCTCGCCCGTACCAGCGGCATCCTGCTGGGCACGGTGACGATCGCCGTAGGCCAGACGCTGGCCGTGCTCATGCGCAACCTCAACACGGCGTTCGGTCTGCGCCTCGGCGGCTCCCAGGGCCTGTCGGGCATCCCCACCCGCACCAGCCTGGGGTGGGCCGCCGGCGCCCTGGCAGTGGCCCTGGCCGCTTCCCTCGCCCTGCGGCGCAGCGGGGTGGGCCTGTCGATGCTGGCGGTGGGGCGCGACGAGACCGTTGCCCGGTCGCTCGGCATCTCGGTGCTGGCCACCCGGCTGTGGGGCTTCGCCGGCGGCGGCGCCCTCGCCGGCCTGGGCGGAGCCCTGATCGCCCACAACAACGGGATCGTGGAGCCCAAAGACCTGTCGTTCGCCAGCGAGCCCCTGTTCTTCATCTTCCTCATGATCGGCGGGCTGGCCACGCCGTGGGGGGCGGTGGTCGGGGCGGTGGGCGTGTGGTGGTTGCAGGAGCTCCTGCGGTTCCCCTGGAGCGACGACGGCACCTTCGGTTTCCTCGACCAGCAGGACCGCTACTGGATCCTCGGGGTGGTGCTGATACTGGTCGTGTTGTTCCGCCAACAGGGTGCTATCTCCCGTCGTGCGCTACGGGCGCCGTCGGCTGCAGCACAATAGGGCGGTGGCCACCATGGACAAGCTCACCGCGGTTCCGCCGAAGCAGTCGACCTACGAGGTGGTGTACCAGCGGCTACGCCGGGCCGTGCTCGACGGCACCATCACCGCCGGCTCCCGCCTGGTGGAGGCGGAGCTGGCCGAGCAGCTGGAGGTGTCCCGCACCCCGATTCGGGAGGCCCTGCGCCGGCTGGAGAGCGACGGCCTGGCCCAGCGGGTGAGCGGGCGGGGCCTGGTGGTGACCCCCAGCGGGCCCGACGACATCGGCGACATCGGCCTGTTGCGGGTGGAGATCGAGGGACTGGCCGCCCGGCTGGCGGCCCAGCGGGCGTCGAAGGCCGACTGGGAGGACGTGGCGGCCCGCATCGAGGCCATGCGCACGGCGGCCGACGCCGCCGAGCTGGCCCAGGCCCACCTGCGGGTCCACCGGGCCATCTACGCCCTGGGCTTCAGCCCCCGCATGTCGGGCTTCTTCGACAACCACCTGCTGGCCTACATCGAGGTGTCGGTGTCGGTCGGCCCCGGCTACGACGCCGACCCCGAGGCCTCCTACCGCCAGCACATGCAGCTGCTGGCCGCCCTGTCGTCGGGCAACGTCGACCGGGCGGTGAAGGCGGCCCGGGAGCACGCCGAGGGCGGCGCCCGCTTCGCCCGCCGGCCCACACCCGGCTGATCGCTCACATCCCTCGGGCACTCGCCCGGCGTCCATCCGGCCCGCAGGAGGGGCCCCGGTCATGCGCATCCTCGTCTGCAACGTCAACACCACGGCCTCCATGACCGACACCATGCACCGGGCGGCGGCGGCCGTGGCCGGGCCCGGCACCGAGATCCTGAGCGCCACCCCCGCTTTCGGGCCGGTGTCGGTGGAGGGCTACTACGAGAGCTACATCTCGGCCGCCGCCGTGCTCGACACCCTGGCCACCTGGAGCGGGCCCGAGATCGACGCCGTGGTGTGGGGCGGGTTCGGCGAGCACGGCCGGGAGGGGGCCCAGGAGCTGCTCGACGTGCCGGTGATCACGATCACCGAGGCGGCGGCCATGGCGGCGTGCCTGCTCGGCCACTCCTACGGGGTGGTCACCACCCTGCGCCGGGCCTGCCCCCAGATAGAAGACCAGCTCCGCCTGGCCGGGCTGCTGGAGCGGTGCAAGGCGATCGTGGCCACCGACCTCGGGGTGCTGGAGCTTGAGGAGAGCGAGGACGCCACCGCCGCCGCCTTCGCCACCGCCGCCCGCCGGGCCCTCGACGCTGGGGCCGAGGTGCTGTGCCTCGGCTGCGGGGGCATGGCCGGGATGGCCCGGCGGCTGACGGCGGAGCTGGGGGTACCCGTGGTCGACGGGATCGAGGCGGCGGTGAAGATGGCCGAGGGCCTGGTGCACCTCGGGCTGCGGACGTCGAAGATCAACGCCTTCGCCGCTCCCCTACCGAAGGCCCGCCCCGGCTGGCCCATCTCGTCCTAGCCCAACCGCTCCCCCTCTCCCCCCCCTCTCCTGCCAACTTCTCGTCCACGGCGTCACCGGCGACGTCCTGGACGAAAAGTTGGCGGATCTGGGCGTTCAGAGGAGGCGCCAGGCGTCGTCGAGGGCGGCGTGGGCGCCGTCGAGATCGATGCCGAGCTGGCGGGCGGCCACCGCGAACGCCTCGGCCGCCTCCCGCAGGCCGTCGGCCGCCTGGCCGGCGTCGGCCTCGGCCGCGGCGCCGACGTGGCGCACGAACGTGCCCTTGTGCCCCTTCGACTCGACCACGGCCGACAGCTCCAGCAGCTCGTAGGCCTTGGCCACCGTCCCCTTGGCCAGGCCCAGGTCGGCCGCCAGCTGGCGGATCGTGGGCAGCCGGGTGCCGGGCGGCAGGGTGCCGGTGACGGCCATGCGCGTGACCTGCTGGCGGATCTGCTCGTAGACGGGCAGGGCCTGGCTGGGATCGACCCGCAGGATCATGCCCCGGCCGGCCCGGCGGCGGCAGGGGTCGGTTCGAGGGCGGGGGCAGCCAGGAGCTTGTCGAGCCCCAGACGCCGGGTTCCGATCCACAGTCCGGCGGCCAGCAGCGAGCAGACCCCACCGACCGCCCGGAGGCCGGCGCTGGTGGACGCCTCGGCCGTGAGGGCCAGTCCCAGAGCCAGGCCCGGTTGCGCCACGCCCCGGGAGACGGCCAGCCGCCGGGCCAGGTCATCGGCCCGCCGCAGCTCCGCCGGCAGAGCCGGCCGGCGCCGGGTGACGATCCGCCACTGCATGCCCGCCACGACGGCGACCACCCCGACGATGCACGCCACCCAGGGCCAGACCGGGCCCCGGTCGGTGGCGCCAGGCGTCACGCCGGCCAGATCAGCAGCCAGCAGGACCACCGAGCCCGCCGCCACCGCTCCCAGCAGCCATTGCTCCCCGGTCACCGTGTAGTCGCCCAGGCGACGATCGGCCAGATCGGCGGCCCGGGCTCCGCCGCCGCCAGCCCGCCGCCAGTGGTGCAGCTCGGCCGACAGGGAGCCGGCCATGATGCCGGCGAAGGCCAGCACCAGGAGACCGGGGCCGTGACCATCACCCGACAGGAGGAGGGTGAGGAGCACCCCGAGGAACCCGCCCAACCACCGCCGCCACCGGACCCGCTGGAGCCACCGTGTCAGCAACCGGCGCGACGGCTCGTCGCCGCTGAGGCGTTCCGCGATCCGGACGGCGGCGGGGTCGTGCCCAGCCAGGTTCCGCCCCAGGACAACCAGGCCGAAGCCGGCGAGCAGCAGGGTCACCGTCCACACCGCGGCCCTGACGACGGTCGACCCGCTCACGGAAACGGGGACGACGAACAGCGCGCCGAGAACGATGGCGACGATCACCAGTGGATAGCCGCGCAGCACGAACCACCGATCGGATCGGCGACCGCGACGACGCTCGCTCCGCTCGGCCGCCCACATGCCCAACCCAAGACACCCGATGGCCAGCAACAACGCGGGCGCAGCAACGACCCAACCCATATCTTCTCCAACCTTCCGGGGCATACGCTCTTGACTTGACCCATTGTCACAGTACAGTGTGACAAGCATATGTCAACCACGATCTCACCGCCCACCGATCCCGACGACCGGATCGAGGAGCTGCTCGACCAGCTCGTGCCCCGCCCCGGCCCACCGTGGCGCCGCTTCGCCGTGGCCCTCGGCCTCACCGCGCTGGTGGTGGCCGGTGGCCTGTCGTGGACGATGGGCGTGATCGCCCCCAACCCCACGGCCACCGTCAGCTACAGCGGAGGGCGCCAGGCGGCCTACGTGGCCGAGCGCAACGCCATCGCCGTCAGCGTCTACGTGCCGAACCGGTCGCGGCGGGCCGTGCGCCTGACGGAGCTGACCCTGCGGGACGCTCCCGGCGTGCGGGTGGTCGACGTCGGCGCCCGCCTCCGCCCCCAGCCCGACCCGGACGAGCAGGACTGCACCACGACGGGCGGGGTCACGTCGTGCACCGCCAGCGAGGCGGCGGTCGCCGAGGACTTCGCGCCCTGGCCGTCGAGCGTCCAGGCGTTGCCGATCACGGTGCCGGCGGGGCGCGACGTCGACCTGTTCCTCCTGCTCGATCCGACCTCGTGCCAGGGCCCCGACGAGTTCCCGTGGGGCCATGTCGACGCCACGTTCGACTTCGGCGAGGGTGGCTTCCCCGGCTGGTCCCGCACGATCCGGGTCCAGGACGCGCTGGCCGAGAACCCGCAGGATCTGAACCTGCTCGATGGCGAAGGGCTCCCGGCCTACCCCGCGATCGACGGCCGAGCCGACGACGGCCTCGGCTGGCTGGCCGCTGCCTGCCGCCTGGTGGACGACGGCAACTGACCGACGGCGACTGATCGCAGATCAGACCTCGGTGACGACCACCCGGCGGATGGAGCGGCGGAGGTCGGCGAAGGAGGCGACGTCGGCCTGGATGGCGGCCTTGGCCTCATCGTCGTTGAAGAACTTCGTGCTCAGGTCGTCCCGGGAGGAGAAGGCGCACAGGGCGATCCCGTCGAGCGGGAGGCCCGACAGCACCGCCACCACCGAGAGCTGGGTGTAGTCGCACATGGCGGCGTGCATGCGCAGGGCCAGCGGGCCGTGCACGTCGCGCCAGTGGTCGTCGGACTCCCGGTGGGTCAGGTCGGGGTGGCCGACCATGCCGAAGGCGGCGATCACCCGATCGGCGGGAGCCGGGCCGGCCAGGACCTTCACCGGCCTTGTGTAGGCGACGTAGAGGCCCACGTCGGCCACCGAGGCCACCGCCTCGATCTCGTCGGTGGCCACCCGCACCACGGCCGAGAACGGCCGCGCGTCGCTCTCCCCCGGGTGGTTCACGTAGACGGTCCCGCCGAGGCGGGCACCGACGGCGGTGGCGGTGGCGGTATCGGTTCCCAGTGCGACGAGCTCCAGCATGGGCTCATCCTGACACGCCGGGCAGGCCCGGCGCAGCCCGGCTGGCAACGGTCGGACGGCGGACCCGGCCGTCACCCCCAGCCCAGCTCCTCCAGGCGATCGTCGTCGATGCCGAAGTGATGGGCCACCTCGTGGACCACGGTGACGAGGACTTCGTCGGCCAGCTCGTCCCGGTCGGCCGCTTCGGTGCACAGCGGCAGCCGGTACAGGATGATGCGGTCGGGCAACACCATCCCGCCGTAGTCGTCGCGCTCGGTATGGGGGACACCGTCGTACAGGCCGAGCAGGTCCTCGGTGGGGTGGGCGTCCTCCACCAGGATCACCACGTTGTCGAGCAGTGCCAGGATCTCGTCGGGCAGCTCGTCGATGGCGTCGGCCACCAACTCCTCGAACTCGTCCTCGGGGATGGCCTCCACCCCGGCGAGGCTAGCGCCGGGGTGGAGCCATGAGTGAGCGGGTGAGCCGGGCTCGGGCCCTCAGGGCTGGACCGGCGGCGGGCCTTCCAGGATCCGGTCGGTGGGTGGCGGCGAGACGGGGCGGTTGGCCTCGACGTAGCTCACGAACGCCGCCAGGTCGTCGCCGCCGCCCAGCCGGTTCGTGCCCTGGGTGAACACGGTGAAGGCGTCGCCCCCGTCGGCCAGGAAGTTGTTGACCGTCACCCGGTAGGTGGCGGCGGTGTTGATCGGTGTGCCGTTGAGGGTGATCGTCTCGATCGGCACCCGGTTGCCGAAGCCCTCGGCCGGCAGGTACTCGAACTGCAGGCCCCTGGACACGCCGAGTATCAGGATGTCGCGACCGCCGGCCCGGCCCTGCACCGCCTGCTGTTCCAGCACGTCGTGGAGTTGCTGGCCCGTCAGGTCCATCGTCACCAGCAGGTTGCCGAAGGGCTGGACGTTGAACAGCTCCCGGAACGTGATCGGCCCAGCGTCGATGTCGGCCCGGACCCCGCCCGGGTTCATGAGCGCGATCTGGGCCCCGCCGTCGGCCGTCGCGCTGGTGGCGGCCAGCTGAGCGTCGGCGATCAGGTTGGCCAGCGACGACTCGGTGTTCCGGTTGGCCGAGCGGGTGATGGCCGCTGTGGCCTCCCCCTTCACCGCGTCGCCCTTCGGGCCGGCCAGCGCCTGCCACTTGGCCAGGATGGCCTGCTGGGTGGGATCGGGGGCGACGGTGCGCAGCACCAGGTGGTTGGTCGACGTGACCTGGTCCCGCACCACGTCGCCGCTCCGGCGGTCGATCACCAGGTTGGTCTCGGTCACCACCCGGCCGAACGACGAGGCCGACGTGACCCACCGGGCCTGGCCCTTGGGATCGGGGATGTTGCACACGTAGGGCTGGTGGGTGTGGCCGGTCACCACGAGATCGATCTCGGGATCCAGGTTCTTGGCGATGTCGACGATGGGGCCGGAGATGCCGTTGCACTGGCTGAAGTTGCCGGTCTGGAGCCCGCCCTCGTGCAGCAGCACGACCACGGTCTCGACCTTGTCCTCCTTCAGCTGCTTGACCGCCCGGTTGGCGCTGGCCACCTCGTCACGGAACTCGAGGCCCTGGATCCCCTTCTGGGCCACCAGCACCGGCGTGTCCTCCAACGTCATGCCGATGAAGCCGACCTTCACCCCGTTGACCTTCTTGACCCAGGTGGGCGGGAGCACGGTGCGCTTCGACTTGCCGTAGAACACGTTGGCCGCCAGCCACGGGAAGTCGGCACCGTCGTAGGGGGCCTCGGGGAAGTAGCACCCGTCCACCGGGTGGCAACCGCCCTTCTGCATGCGCAGCAGCTCGGTGAGCCCCTCGTCGAACTCGTGGTTGCCCACGCCGGACACGTCGAGATGCATGGCCTCCAGCGACTCCACCGAGGGCTCGTCGTGGAACAACCCCGACAGGAAGGGGGTGCCGCCGATGAGGTCACCGGCGGTGACCGTGAGGGAGTTCGCCTTGCCCGCCCGCAGGTTGTTGAGCGTGGTGGCCAGATAGGCGCCACCGCCCACCGGGTTGTTGCCCGGATCCAGAGCTGCGCCCAGGGTGGCGTCGCCGCCCGTGGGGGTCTCCAGCCAGCCGTGGTAGTCGTTGAACGACAGGATCTGCACATCGACCGTGCGGGGGCGGCGGCCGGGGCCGTCGTCGGCGGTGGCCGTACCGGAGCCGAGAAGGCTGAGCACCAGCCCCACGATCAACAGCGATACGCCCAGCCGGGCACGGCGGGGTCGCTTGGGATGCAGCACTGATCTACCTCCAGGGGCGGGTCGACGCGGCTCCCTGCAGAGGGATTGAACCGCACGAGGCGCCAAGCATCGCCTGATCAGGCACCGCTTGGCAAGAGACCGGCGGTGGGCGGCTCAGACGAGAGGATCGACGGTCGTCGCCGGGGCCGCGGTGGTGGAGCTGGCCGTCACCCGGGTGGCGGGGGCGAGCGCCGACGTGGACGGGGGCCGAGCGGTAGTCGTCGGAGCGTCGGTGGTGACCGTCGTGGCCCGGGTTGTCGGGGTCGTGACCCGAGCACTGGTGCTGGTGGTGGTGCCTTCTCTGGTCGTCGTGGTGACGATGCCCCGGGTGGTCACCGTGGTCGACTGAGCCGTGGTGGTGGTGGTGACGACCCGGCTGGTCGCCGTGGTCGGCTCAGCCGTGGTGGTGGTGCGGCCGGTGGTGACGGTCGTCGGCTCGGTGGTGGTGCGGGCCGTGGACACGGTGCTGGTGACCGACGACGGGGCCGCCGTCGTGGCGGTGGTCGACGGTTGGTCTTCGGTGCGGGGTGTGCCCGACGTCGTGGGCACGGTTGACACCGTGGCCACCGGGGTGGGCCTCCCGGGAGCGCTGACGGTGGTGCCACGCCGCGCCGGTGTGGTGGCCACCGAGCGGGGCACGACGGTGGCGACCTTCACCGTCCGGCCGCCGGCCGGTGCCGCCTCCTCGTCGGGGATCGCGGTGGGGGCCGGCGAGGCCGGATCGGGCGGCAGGGAGCCCGGCGCCACCCCCACTCCTCCCGGTGCGGCAGCCCCGTTGCCGGACCGGGCAGCGGCACCGTCGATCGTGGTGGGGCCGGCCGGCGAGAACAGCGGAGCCGGGCGGCTCCCGTCGATCTCGGAGGAGTCGTCCCGGCTGATCAACCAGATGACGCTGCCCAGCAGCATGATGGCCACGGCCACCACCGTGCCGACGGAGGGCCGGAACGACAGGATCCGCTCCGCCATCCCCGACGCCGGCTCCGCTGGAGCCCAGTGGTACCGGTGCAACCGGTCGGTGGCCGTCCCGGCCACGGCGAGCTCCGGCGGCTGCCCGGCGTCGACCGGGACCACCGTGTCGGGATCCCCCTCGTGGTCGCGAGCGGGACCTGCGGCGGCCGCCGGCACCGGCTGGCCGAGCGCAGGAACCTGACGACGGACCAGCACCTTGGCCACCGCCCGGCGCAACTCGTCGCTGTTGGCGAACACGGGGCCGGCGTGGCCATCGGCCGACGGGTCACGCCCATCCCGACGCTGGCGGGCGAACGTGCGGCTCGTGAGGAGCACCCAGGCCCCGAAGCCGTCGGGATCAGCCAACTCGTCGAGGTGGAGCCAGACCGACTGGAAGGTGTCGGTGGCCACCCGGGCCGCTTCGGTCTGGTCGCCCAGCATGTCCTCGGCCGCGGCCAGCACGGGCCCGAACCATCGGTCGAACAGAAGGCCGAAGCTCGCTGCGTTGCCGGCGCGGACGTCGGCGACGAGGTCCGCATCGTTCCGGTCCGCCGCTTGCGCCATGTCGTTCTCCCGCGCCCTGAGCGCCCGGCCCGGCGCCTAGCCGCCAGCATAGTGGCGACCTTCAGCGACACGCGGTCGGAGCCGGTGCAAACGATGTCACAGCAGCGGCAGGTTCGGCCGATCCTGGCGGGTACGCCTCAACGGGTGGTTCTCGACAACGACGCCTCGCCGCCGGGCCCGGTCACCGTGAGGGTGACCCTCGTTCCCGAGGCGGCGCAGAAGTCCTTCGTCCCCTTGGCCCCGCCGTCGTAGGTGATGCCGTTGACGGCGAGCGACGAGGTCTTGGCATTGTTGGCCGACCAGGTGGCGGTGTAGGGCAGCAGCTTGGCTGCCGCCCCGGCGCAGGATCCGTTGGCATCCGCGGCCACGCTGAACGTGGTGATCACCGGCTTGGGATCGGCGGGCGGCGTGGTGGTGGTGGTGCCGGTGGTGGGGGTGGTGCGGGTGACCGAGGAGGTGCTCGTGGTCGATTGTGAGCTGCTGGTGGTGGCGTCCGTGGTGGCGGTGGTGGCGCTGGTGGTCGACGTGGTGGCGGTGGTGGCT
>Ga0268299_1003355_pt1 | contig 15037 bp, 15 predicted proteins | sample NOBtaG_FD_193484 | JGI IMG/M metagenome (GOLD analysis project Ga0268299, IMG submission 193484) | Activated sludge microbial communities from bioreactor in Nijmegen, Gelderland, Netherland - NOB reactor | ecosystem: Engineered > Bioreactor > Aerobic > Activated sludge | place: Netherlands...
GCGGATGCCGAAGGCCTATCCGGTGTACGACGAGAACTACAAGGGCGGGCTGGATCTGGTGCGGCGGTTCCTCGGGATGGCGCCGGGATTACAACTGGTGGGGCGTAACGGAATGCACCGTTACAACAACCAGGACCACTCGATGTTGACCGGAGTATTCGCGGCGCGGAACATATTGGGGGCTCACTACAACCTTTGGGACACGAACGTCGACGAGGAGTATCTCGAAGAGGGGCGCATAGTGAGCGAAGACGAACTGCGAAGGATGGACGCATCACAGCCTGCCGTGCCTGGACGAGCTGCGGCGGGCCAGTAGCGGGGCCGGTACTATGGGCGCGGCGTTGTGACACACTAAATGTAATTTGAGCGTATCCATCATCATCCCGGTGCATAACTCGGCGGCGTATTTGCGGGAGTGTCTGCGGCACGTGGGGTTGTCAGGGGAGGCGCCGGCGGAAGTTCTAGTGGTCGACGACGGCTCGACGGACGGTTCGGCGGACGTGGCGCGGGAGTTCGGAGCGAAGGTGCTATCGACCGGCGGACGGAAGGGTCCGGCAGCGGCGCGGAATATCGGAGCGCGGGCGGCGACTGGGAAAATCCTGTTCTTCATCGACTCCGACGTGTGCGTGCGGGCGGAGACAATTGGGCTGATGCGCTCCTCGTTCGCCGAGGATCCGGAGTTGGACGCGCTGATCGGCTCCTATGACGACTCCCCGGCCGAACACGACTTCGTTTCGCTCTACCGGAACCTGATGCACTGTTTCGTTCACCGGCGCTCGCGGCGCGAGGCCTCGACTTTCTGGAGCGGGTGCGGGGCGATTCGCCGCGAGGTGTTCCTGCGGCACAGCGGCTTCGACACCAGCTATTCGCGGCCGGCGATCGAGGATATCGAACTGGGATACCGGGTGAAAACGGCTGGCGGCAAGATTCTGCTCGACGACGGCATCCAGGTGAAGCACCTCAAGCGCTGGACGTTTTGGGGGCTGCTGAAGACCGACGTGCTGGACCGGGGCATTCCCTGGACCGAACTGATTCTGCGCGACGCGCGGATGCCGGACGATTTGAACCTGCAGTTGAGCCAGCGCGTGAGCGTGGCGCTCGTGTACCTGATCTTATTGGCGGCGTTGTTCAGCACGTTCTGGCTGGGCGCGGCGTTCCTGGCGCCGTTCTTCTGCCTGCTCTTCTTCGCGCTGAACCGGTATTGGGTGGACCCAGGCCACGAACGGTCGCATACGGTGAACGCGCTGATGACGGGGGCCATTGTGGGCTTGGGCGTCTTGAGCTACGCCACCGGCCAACTGGCGCTGATTCCGTTTCTGCTCTTCGCGCTGCCGCTGTTGTTCCTGCGGCACCGGTACGAGCTGCCGCGCGAGCAGCGGTCGCGGGCGACACGGGTGGCGGTGGGCACATACACGGCGGCGGCGATTCTGTGCTGCGTGGCGTATGCGCCGCAACATCCATTGGTGGTGCTGATGTGGGTGATGCTGGCGGTGGTGATTTTGTTGAACAACCAGTTCTATCTCTTCCTGGCGGCGCGGCAGGGGCGGAGCTTCGCGATCGCGGCGATTCCGTTTCACCTGCTGTACCACTTCTATAACGGCGTGTCGTTTACGGTGGGGCTGACGCGCCATGCGTGGCGGCACGTGTGGGGACGAGGCTCCCGGTCCGAGCCGCGTTTGACCGGCAATGGCGGCTGATCTCCCTGCCAAGTCGCGTTCGGCGATCCTGACGTTTCATTCCCTGGACAAGAGCGGCTCGGTGATCTCGTTCGCCCCGGATGCGTTTCGGGCGTCGATGGAGGCGGTGGCGGAGGCGGGAATTCCGGCCGTGACATTGGGCGAATGCCTGCGCACACCGGGGACGCTGGCGCTCGCCTTCGACGACGGATTCGAGAACTTCGCCGAGCACGGATGGCCGGTGTTGAAGCGGCTGGGGTTTCCGGCGTCGGTGTTCGTGGCGAGCGGGAAGACGGCGGGCGCCAACACGTGGCGCGGGCAGATCGCGGGCATACCGAGGCTGCCGTTGCTCGATTGGGCGGCGATTCGCGCCTTGGCGGCCGAGGGAGTGGAGTTCGGCGCGCATTCGCACATGCATCCGGACCTGACGCGCGTGGATCCGGCGCGTCTGGAAGAGGAATTGACGCTTCCACTGCGGCTGATCGAGGAACACACGGGCGTGAAGCCGAGGGCGTTCGCCTATCCGTTCGGCAAGGCGAACGCGGCGGTGCGGGCAAGGACCGCGGCGCTGTACGAGTTGGCGTTCGGCACTCGGATGGGGTATGTGAGCGGGGGCGAAGACCGGTTCGACTTGCCGAGGCTGGACGCGTATTATCTGCGTGGGAGCGTGGGTCCGGCGAACGTCTTGGGAACACGGGGCCGGCGTTGGATGGCGGTGCGGGGGTTTGCTCGCGGGCTGCGGGCGACGCTGTCGGGAGGTTGAACCAGCCGACTTTGCGGAGCATTATATTTTCCTTGACAGTCTAATTTTTCGGTGATGGAATGAAGTCTCCATGGCCGCCGCCGTTCATATCCTTCGCGATCCCGAGCGGGCCGCCGCCGTGTTGCAGCCGGTGCGGATAGAAATGCTGGAGCGCCTGGCGGCGCCGGGGTCGGCGTCGTCGCTCGCGCGGATGCTGGGGCTGCCCCGGCAGCAGGTGAACTATCACCTGCGCGAACTGGAGCGGCACGGCGCGGTGGAGTTTGTCGGAGAGCGGCGCAAGGGCAATTGCGTGGAGCGGCTCGTGAGGGCCACGGCGGCCAGTTTTCTGATCAGCCCTGAGGCGTTGGGCCCCCTGCGGCCCGAACCGGCGGAGGAGCGCGACCGGTTCTCGATCGCCTATCTGGTAGCGACGGCCGCGCGAACGATTCGCGAACTTGCCGTGCTCACGCTGCGGGCGCGGCGGGCGGGCAAGCGGCTGGCGACGTTGACGCTGGAATCGGAGATCCGCTTCCGCTCGGCCGGCGAGCGGCACGCGTTCGCCGAGGAGTTGGCGACGGCGCTGGCCGCGCTGACGGCGAAGTATCACGACGAACACGCCACGGGCGGGCGTCCATTCCGCGTGATGGCGGCTTCGTATCCTTTGATCACGAAATCCGAGACCGATTCCGGCGTCCCGGTCGCGATCCCCTAGAGACAGCCGTACAGAGGAGGTTTCCACATGAGCGGCGAGACACGCAAACACGAGTTCGAGTTGACGATCGACGCGCCGGCCGAGGATGTGTGGCGGGCGCTGACCACGGGTGAGGGACTGAGGCAATGGTTCGCGCCGGTGGCCGAAGTGGAGCCACGGCTGGGCGGGATCGTGAAGCTCGGTTGGGGCCCTGGAATGGAGGGTTCGGCGCCCGTCTCGGCGTGGGAGCCAGGGGCTCGTTTCGCGTGGACCGAGGATCATGGCGAGCGTGGCCCGCGCGTGGTGGAGTTCATTCTCGAAGCCTCGGGTGGGCAGACGAAATTGCGGCTGGCGCACTCAGGCTTCGGCGCCGATGCGAGCTTCGACGAGGAGTTCGATTCGACCAACGGCGGCTGGCTCACGTTTCTGGCGTGCCTTCGCTACTACGTGGAGACCATGCGAAGTGCGCCGGGCCGGCATGAAGCGCGGATGTCGATGTTCGACGAGGCTCCGGAAGCGCTGTGGACGAGGATCACGGAAGGGATGGGCTTGGGGATGCAGGATTGGAGCGCGGGCAAGCCGTACAAGGCGACGCTTCCGGGCGGCGCATCCTTTTCCGGTGTCGTGGTTGCGTCTCCCAAGCCGCGATACGCGCTGCTGCGATGCGAGGAGTTGGGGGGCAGTGCGTTGGCGCTGTTCTGCGAGGGATTTGGAGGCCAGTGCGCGTTCACTTCGTCGTGGTATTTATATGGCCCAGGGTTGAATGACACCGCAATGCTTTCAAGCTGGAGCCGATACTACGATTCTCTGACCGAGGGCGCACCGAAATGAAACGAATCGGGAAGTGGATCGCGCTCGCCGTGGCGGGACTGGCCGCCTCGGTGATTCTCGTGACCGTCATCGGGTTCTTCCGTTCGCCGTTGACGACGGCGCGAGCCAGCGTGGAGATTCAAAGGCCGCGGCAAGAGGTGTGGGACTTCCTGTCGAACCTGGAGAACCTTCCGAAGTGGTCCTCGGAGGTTAAGTCGGTGCGCAAGGTTTCGAGCGATCCGTTGCGGTACTCGATTGGCGGCGCGTCCGGCGAGATGCAAACCGAGATTCTGTCGATGGAGCCGCCGCGCAGGTATGTGACGCGGATGGCGACGCCTTCGATGGGGTTCTCGGGGGACTGGGAGATCACGGTTGAACCGGTGGGGGAGAACGCGCGGGTGACTTCCAACGCGAAGATCACGGTGGGAAATCCGTTGTTTCGCGGCCTGATGATGTTTATGAGCGGCGACAAGGCCGAGGAGGCGACGCTGCTCGAATTGAAACGGTTCATGGAGTCACGGGTGCGGTAGCAGGTGGGGCGGGAGAAACCCACTCGCCGGCGCCGCGGCCGCGGTACCTTCGAGGTCCTCGTACATGGCCCATTCTGTGGGCTATTCCCCGCGAACGGGTGACGGACTGAGTCTGGCAGGATCCAGGTCCTAGGGCCCGTTCTAGTGCCCGGAGAGGGACCTCCGGCCGCCATCTCGAAACTTTCTCGGCGACAATCCGGTTTTTGCGGGGCTGCCGCATGATCCCGTCCAAACGAATTAATCGCGTACAGACCAAGGGGTTAGGGGGATAAACGGCGTCGATCTAGGGGCGATTGAGGATATTCCCTAAGGGGTCCGTCAATTGACCAAGTACTAGATCGGCCATAGAATCAAGTCGTAGTACCAAAGCGGGGCGCAACACACCCCCAATGGTGGACCAGCGGCTTGCCGAGATCCGAGGAGAAGAGCGCAAGGTATGGTTTGGATCACCTGCAGTTTGGGAGCGCGGGCGTTAACCGCGGGAAGGAACGAAGTATGGCTGAGGGAATAACCAGCAAGAGCCCTTTGGAAGAGGCGCTTGCGAGTATGGCCTCCGCGGCAGAGACGCCGGAAGAGCAACCGGCGGCGGCTCCGCCTGAAAAGCGCAAAGTCCGGATCGGCCTCGTGGACGATCATCCGATCGTAAGGGAAGGCTTGCGAAAGCTGCTGAACCTGGAGGAGGACTTCGAAGTCGTGGGCGAGGCCGACAACGGCCGCACGGCATTGGAGTTGGTGGAAGATCTTCACCCTGACGTGCTTTTGCTCGACTTGAAGATGCCCGGAATGGACGGGCTGTCGGCGTTGCAGACTTTGCAGCACGCCTCTCATCAGACGAAGATTATCGTGCTCACCGCCTCGGAAGACAAGAACGAGTGGGTTCAGGCGATGAAACTCGGATGCTCGGGCATCGTCATCAAACAGACGCAGCCGGAGTTGATCGTCAAAAGCATCCGCAAGGTGAACTCGGGAGAGATCTGGCTGGACTCCCATACGACCGCCGCCGTGATGCGGCAGTTCGCGTCGCCGTCGGACGCCAACGGCGGCTCGTCGGGGCCGAAGGGCCGCGAGCGTTCGCCGCTGAGCGCGCGCGAACGGGAGATTGTGGCGCTGGTGGCGCAGGGATACAAGAACAAGGAAATGGCCGAGAAGATGTTCATCTCCGAGCAGACGGTGAAAAATCACCTGCACAACATCTTCGACAAACTCGGCGTGTCGGACCGTCTCGAGCTGGCCCTCTATGCGATTCACAAGGGCCTGCACCTGGGCGGCGACAAATAGATAGAGGTCAACCGCGTCCGTCAAACAAAGGGAGCGTGCGTGCGGGAAACCGCGGGCCCGCTCCCTTTCGCTATTGGGGCCTGCGCGATGGGGCCAAGCGGCGCCTACGTGAACGGCCGCGGACCGGGCGGCGCGTGGATTCAGCGCGCGCCGGCAACGCCGTAGAGCCAGCCCTGCCACTGTTCGCCGGTGAGGTGTTCTTCCATTTGGGGCCAGACGCGCTGGTGGTCGTCGCTGGCGACCCAGGCCTGGCGCAGTTCCTCGGTGGTGAACGAGATCAAAAGGCGGTAATTCCACGGCTCTGGATTGCCTTTATAAGAGGTGATCAGCTTGAGGAACTTCACCTCGACGAATCCCTCCTGGCGCGCCATGACTGGAGAGAAGATCTCCGTGAAAACGCGTTCGATTCCTGCCTCGTGGCCGGCGGCCACCTGTAGATCGCAATGAAGTTGAATCGCCATGGGAACTAGCTCACCCGGAGGACTACTTTACCGAAATGCGCGCCGCTTTCCATGTGGCGCATGGCGACGGCGAACTCTTCGAAGCCGAACACGCGGTCGATGGCCGGCTTCAGTTCGTGCGCGGCCACGGCGCGATTGAGGGCCTCGAACATGTCGCGCGATCCGACGAAGATGCCATGGAGGCGGAGGTTCTTCATGAAGGCCGGAATGATGTTGGTTTCGCCGCCGCCAGAGACGTTGCCGATGAGGGCGATGTTGCCGCTCATGCGTACGCACTTGATGGACTTGGCGAGCGTGGCGGCGCCACCGACCTCGATAACGTGATCGGGGACGATGCCGCGTTTCTTCAGCTCGGCGTCCCAATCGGGCGTCTGGGAGTAATTGATGCCGTCCCAGGCGCCGAGGGCGCGGGCACGCTCGAGTTTTTCGCCGTTCGAGCTGATGGCCACGACGCGCGCGCCGTGCAGGCGGGCGATCTGGAGCGCGAAGAGCGAAACGCCGCCGGTGCCGATGACGAGCACGGTGTCGCCGGCCTTGACGCCGCAACGCTCGGCCAGGGCGTGCCAGGCCGTGACGCCCGCGCACGGCAGGGTGGCGGCTTCCTCGGCGCTCAAATTCGAGGGCACGTGGACGAGGCCGCTCTCCTTCATCACGATCGTTTCGGCGAGCACGCCGTCGGCGAATGCGCCCAGCGCTCCGCGCGCGGCGGCGTCGGTAACCTCGCCGGAGATCCACTCGGGCATGAAGCAGGGGGAGACACGGTCGCCCGGCTTGACGCGGGTCAGGCCGTGGGAAGTCTCGGTGACCACACCGACACAATCCGAACAGACGGTGAGCGGAAGCGGAAGACGCTTCGCGTAGAGCCCCTTGGCCACGAGCAGATCGCGGTAGTTGAGCGAGACCGCTTCGACGCGAATTCTCACCTCTCCCGGTCCAAGCGGCCGTTCGTGAGCTTCCTGAATTTTGACTTCGTCGAACCCGAAGGCTCCCGATAACTGTGCTGCGCGCATTGGGCTTATTGTACAGTCCGGCGGCTGTTGCTATACAAGAGAGTCATGCCCACCAATGCGCTGGACGGCGGCTTCGGCCGCGCCATCAATACAGCGGTCGTGCTCGCCGCGCTGGCGACGGTTCCGCTGGTCATCCTGCAGGAACGGGGAGAGAACGGCCTGGCGGTGCAGATTGCGGACTGGGTGGTGTGGATCGTCTTCGTGCTGGAATACGGGATCGAAATCAGCCTGTGCCCGGACCGCCGCGCGTATGCGAAGAAGAACTGGTTGAGCCCGCTGGTGATCGTGCTGTCGTTTCCGCTGGTGCCGGCGATGCTGAGCCTGACCCGTCTGGCGCGCCTGGCGCGAATCCTGAGGCTGGTGCGGCTAGTGGGCGTGACGGTGCGCGCGCTCACGGAACTCCGCGCGGTGTTGGCGCGGCAGAGCCTGATCTATGTGCTGTGCCTCACGATCCTCACGATCCTGGCCGGGGGCACGGGGCTTACGCTGCTCGAACCGGAGACGGTGAAGGGCGGCGTCTCCGACGGCATCTGGTGGGCGATCGTAACGGCGACGACGGTGGGTTATGGCGACATCGCGCCGCAGTCGTTCTGGGGCCGGGCCATCGCGGTGGTGATCATGATGGCGGGCGTTGGGCTGGTGTCCACGCTGGCGGCCTCGATCACCACGTTCTTCGTCGGCCAGGAGGAAGGCGTCGAGCTTCAGGACCTGCGCGACCGCACGGCGCGCATGGAGGCGATGCTGCAGGAGCTGCTGCGAAGAAGCGACGCGGTGAGCGCTACTTCACCTCCGCCGTATCCAGCGCCCACTTCGTCCGAGCCACCCCCACAATCATGAGTTCCAGATCGGCGGCGCCTTTGTTCTCGATCGAGTGAACCTCGTTGAGGAAGACCGGAATGGCGTCACCGGCCTTCACGGCGGCCTCTTCGTTGCCGAGCTTAAACGTTCCTTCGCCGGACATGACGTAATAGAACTCCTCAACGCCTTCGTGGCGATGGCGGCCATCGCTCGCGCCTTGCGGAAGCACGAGATGATCGACGTAGGACCAGTTGGTATAGAAGACCTCGGGCGGGAGCGCGCGGCGATAGCGGGCCGTGCCCGCTCCTCCATGGAACGCGGCGGCGGGGCGCAGCAGGGCCTTGTCGAGACGCATGCTGACGAAGACGGGCTTGGGGTCGAGCGCCGCGCCTTCGCGGCTGTCGCCGAGATCGAATGCGTCGTACTTACCCTTGATCGTGCCGACGGCGATGTTCATCCACTGGATAGGCTTGTCCCCCGGATTGTAGATGGCGTGCGAACTGCCCATGCGGTTGGGCGCGCCGGCGGGCGCTTTGAGCAAGGCCGTGCGGCCGTTGATGGTGAACTGCGCTTCGCCGTCGAATATGACGAACATCTCTTCCATATGGTTGTGGAAGTGGTGGCCGATGCCGCTCTTGGGCATGACCACGCCGCGGTGGAGAAAGATGAAATTCGTGTTGAAAGTCTGGGCGTCGAACAGGCCGGTATAGTGCAGTTCGCCCGCGCCCGCATGGACGCTTTTGGCTACGCGCAGTTTGTCCGGCTCGGCGCGCACGATGCGCTTGGCGAGCGGGTCCCTCGCCAGCAGCGGAAGGGTGAGAGCGGCGGCCGCGGCCACCGCGAGAATCTGCATTCGCATCCTGTGCACTATACGCCAAACGGGACGAGAGCGGAATGGCGTGCTGCGTGACGTGCTGCGTCGCGTGCTACGTCGCGTGCTACGCAGGGCGTCCGGCTTGAAGGCGCCCGGCGCAGGGGCGGCGCCGCACGAGAGGCGCGCGCCCGGCGGCCATTTAGCGGAACCATCCGGCGGAACGCTCCTATCGTACGGGGCCGCGGCGCTATAATCGCCCCTTGGCCACACAGAAACATTTCTTCCGCATTGCCGTGCTGGGAGGCGACGGCATTGGCCCTGAGGTCGTCTCTTCCGCCCTGCAGGTGCTGGAGGCCGTCCAGAATAAATTGAGCGGCGTGACGCTCGTGTTCAACGAGTTTCCGGCGGGCGCGGGCGAGTATTTGCGCAACGGCGACCCGCTTCCGGCGGAGACTCTCGAAGCGTGCCGGACGGCGCACGCCACGCTGCTGGGCGCAATGGGACTGCCCGAAGTGCGCTGGCCGGGAGGCACGGAGATGGCGCCGCAGTTGGACCTGCGCGAAGAGATGGACCTCTTCGCCGGGGTGCGGCCGATTCACCTCTACAACGCCGCGCATACGCCGCTGAAGGGATACAAAGAGGGCGAAATCGATTTGGTGATTTTTCGCGAGAACACGGAAGGGTTGTTCGCGACAAGAAAGAATCCGTGGCCGAAGGACGCCGACGAGGTGCGGGATCATCTGCTGGTGACGCGGCGCGGCGCCGAGCGCATCGTGCGCGCGGCCTTCCAGGAGGCGCGGCGCAGGCGGAGGCTGGTCACGCTGGTGGACAAGGCGAACGTGCTTCCGTCGATGGCCTTTCTGCGCATGGTCTTCGACTATGTGGCGTCGGAGTTTCCCGACGTGGCGACGGAGCGGATCTATGTCGACGCGGCGTCGCTGTACCTTGTGCAGAAGCCCGAGCGATTCGACGTGATGGTGATGGAGAACCTGTTCGGCGACATCCTAAGCGACCTGGCGGCGGGACTGGTGGGAGGCATGGGCATGGCGCCCTCGGCCGACATCGGCGAGAGCCACGCGGTGTTCCAGCCTTCACACGGTTCGGCTCCGGACATCGCGGGCCAGGGGGTCGCCAACCCGATCGCGACGATCCTCTCGGCCGCGCTCATGCTCGAATGGCTGCCGGGCGACGAGACGACGCGCGGTGCGCACATCATCCGGCGCGCGGTGGAGCACGTGTGCGCCGACAGCGCGAACCGGACACGCGACCTGGGCGGAACGCTCACCACGCAAGCGATGACCGATCGCGTATTGGAAGCGCTGTAGGCGGAGGCCACGATGCGCGACGGCTACCGCGTCTTCGATACGCACACACACCTGGGAACGGCTCGCCACAGTGGGCGTACGGCGACCGACGACGAGTTGCTGCGGCACATGGACCGCGCCGGCGTCGACCGCTCGATGCTGATTCCCTTCCCCGTGGTGGACGACTACCGGGCGCAACACGATGCGATCGCCGCGGCCGTGCGCGCACACAAAGACCGGTTCGTCGGGGCGGCGTGCCTGAACCCATTCGTGGCGCCGGAGGAGTTCCGCGGCGAGGTGCGGCGTTGCGCGGAGGAATTGGGATTTCGCGCTCTGAAACTCCAGCCGCAATACCAGGCGCTGAATCCCGTCTCGCGCCGGAGCGACTTCTTCTTTGAAACAGCGGCCGAGTTCCGGCTGCCCGTGATCGCTCATACCGGCACGGGCGCGCCGTTCGCGCTGCCTTCGCTGTTCATCGCGGCGGCGCGGCGATTTCCCGAGGTGACGATCGTTCTCGGCCATGCGGGCGGCAGCGTCTACTACCTGGAAGCTATCGTCGCCGCGCAGGTGTGCCCAAACGTCTGTGTCGAACTGTCGAGCCTGATGCCGCACCATTGCGCGGAGGTGCTCGCGCACGTGGAGCCGTCGAGACTGATGGCCGGCTCCGATCTGCCGGAAAGCCTCGACGCCGAGATCGGCAAGATCTTCACGCTGGACATGACCGCCGACGCGCGCCGCGCAATCTTATGGGACACGCCATGCCGCGTGTTCGGCTTGTAGAATATGCCGGAAGGATTCCGATGAACAACTATCCGAAACTCCACAACGCGATGTGGCCGGGTTTGGTGGGCAAAGGCCCCGATTCCGAGCCTCCGATCAGTCTCGACACCATGCTGGACCTGACCGCCGCGGCCGAGGTGAATGGACAGCGCTTCGAAGGCGTCGACCTGTTTCTCGCCGATCCGCATACGAGCATCGACTCGACGCCGGACGACGTGAAGGCGCTCGCCGACAAGGTTGCCAGCCGCGGATTCAAGATCGGATCGATGGTGGCGCCGGTGTGGCCGCCCACGGGAGGCGGTTCGGCGATGGGCTCCGAAGAGGAGCGAAAGGCTTTTCTTATACAGGTGCGCAAGGCGTGCGCCATTGGAGAACAGTTGCGCAAGCTGAACATCCGGCCCTGGGGCGTGGTGCGCATTGACTCGGCGTGCAGCGTGCACGATTGGGCCGCGGATCCGGAGGGCAACCAGAAGACGATCGCCGCAACGTTTCGCGAAGCCTGCGATATCGCGGACGGCTACGGCGAGCGGCTCGCGGCCGAAGGCGAGATTTGCTGGGGCGGCATGCACGGCTGGAAAAAGATGGTCAACCTGCTGGAGATGACCGGCCGTCCGGAGATCATCGGATTTCAGGCCGACATGGCGCACACGTTGCTGTACACGCTGGGCTACAACGCGCCGGAAGACCGCATTCTGCCGGAGAACTTCGACTGGAACGAAGAAGGCCTGCAGGCCGGGTTGAAAACTCTGACCAAGGCGCTGCGCCCGTGGACCATCGACTTCCACGTGGCGCAGAACGACGCCACCGTCAAGGGCCAGGGCTCGCACGACAAGACCGGCCGGCACTGCCAGGCCACCGACCCGAACGGCAAGCTGAACATCGCGCGCGACGCCGGCTATTGGCTGCGCGACGAGGACGGCCAGCTCACCAAGCAGATGAGCCATATCTGTTGGGACGGCTGCATGTTTCCGAACGAAGTGATGATGGACCCGCAAACGTGGAACGACGTGCTCGCCGCGATGATCGCCGTCCGCGAAGCGCACGGCTGGAGTGAATAGGAGACTAGCCTTGTCAAAGAAGAAACTCAACGTCGGCATCATCGGCTACGGCTTCATGGGCCGCACGCACTCGAACGCGTTCCGCAAGGTGAACAACTTCTTCGACCTCGAATACGAGCCCGTTCTGAAAGCCGTGTGCGCCCGCGACGGAGCGAAGGCCCAGGCGTTCGCGGACCAGTGGGGCTACGAGTCCGTGGAGACCGACTGGAAGAAGCTGATCGCGCGCAAGGACATCGACGTGGTCGACATCGCGAGCCCGAATAATACGCACGCGCAGATCGCGATGGCTGCCGCTGCGGCGGGCAAGATGATCCTGTGCGAGAAGCCGCTGGCGATGAACGGCCCGCAGGCCGAGGAGATGGTCAAGGCGGTGGAGAAGGCGAAGATACCGAACATGGTTTGGTACAACTATCGCCGCGTGCCCGCCGTCACGTTGGCCAAGCAGTTGATCGACGAAGGGCGGCTCGGCCGCGTCTTCCACTACCGAGCGAAGTTTCTGCAGGACTGGACGATTTCCAAGGACCTGCCGCAGGGCGGCGCGGCGCTGTGGCGGCTGGACGTAAAAGTGGCCGGCTCGGGCGTGACGGGCGATCTACTCGCGCATTGCATCGACACGGCGATGTGGCTGAACGGCTCCATCGACAAAGTGACGGCGATGACGGAGACCTTCATCAAGGAGCGCAAGCACAACCTGACGGGCAAGGTGGAGAAGGTCGGCATCGACGACGCGAGCGCGTTTCTCGCGCGGTTCTCCAACGGGTCGCTGGCTACGTTCGAATCGACGCGCTACGCGCGCGGGCATAAGGCCCTCTACACGTTCGAAATCAACGGCGAGCATGCCTCCATCTTCTGGGACCTGCACGATCTGCACCGGCTTCAATACTTCGATCACCGCGACGACGGAATCGTGCGCGGCTGGCGCTCGCTTCACATCACGGATAGCGATCATCCCTACATGAAGCATTGGTGGGTGCCCGGCTTGCAGATTGGCTACGAACACACCTTCATTCACCAGGTGGCGGACTTCATTCAAGGCGTTCAAGACGGCAAGCCGGCCGGGCCGACGTTCCGCGACGGGTTGGCGACCGATCATGTGACCGACGCGGTGCTGAAGTCGGCCAAGTCCGGGCGATGGGAGAGGGTGAAGCAGGTAAGGAAGAAGTAATCAGCGCAGGAAGAGCCAGCAGAACGCTGCGCCGATGACGGTCATCGACATACCCCAGGCGAGCATCTGATGGAAGAGCTTGCGCGTATCGACGCCCGAGGCGGCCGAGGCGATGCAGAGGGCGCCGATGGTGGAGAGCGGCGATACGTCCACCAGGTGGCCGCCTACGTTCATGGAAGAGGCGACGAGAAACGGATCTCCTCCTCCTAATTCCCGCACCAGTCCGGGAACGACCGGCAGGAAAGCGGGCAGAACGACGCCCGAGGTGCTCGAATAGGCCGAAATCAGGCCCGTGATGAAAGCGCAGACGCCCGTGGCGGTGGAAGGCGTGGAAACGCGCGCCATCAGCGACGCCAGCAGATCGATTCCGGCGGTGCGTTCCAGAATGGAGATGAGCACGGTCATGCCGCACACCATCACGATCGTGCTCCATGGCATCTCGGCGATCGCGGCTCCGTCGTCGGCGGCTTGCGACAGGACGAGGACGAGGGCGACGGCGATTGCCGCCATTCCAATGGGAACCCTTGCGAACGCGACGGCAGCGAGCATCCCCGCTATGGAGGCAAGGGTCAGCCAGTGCCGCCACGCCAATTCGCTATCGGCCGTTTCGACGGCGGCGCTGCGGGGTTGCCGCAAAAGGCCGGCGCCGCCCAGGACAGCGTAGCCCGCGAAGGCGGCGGTGGCGTGGCCCGCGACGTTGAACCACCATGTGGTCCATTCGTGGCCGCCTAAACCGATGCGTTCCATGATGCTGTTCACGATGATTCCGGTGGGAGCGAACGGCGAGAGCGAGCCGGCGTTTGCGCCGTTGCCCACCATGATCGCCATGAGAAACGCTGGGATCGCCATCTCCCCCGCGACGCTCATGGCGATGGGCGCGAGCAGGGCGGCGACGGCAATATTGCCGGGACCGAGGCTCGCCAGCGCCGCGCCCAGGAAGAAGAACATGACGGGGATAAGGCCGATTCTGCCGCGGCACAAGCGAACGGAGCGGCGCGCGACGTGATCGAGCGTGCCATTCAGCTTCGCCTGCGAGAAGAGCAGCGTGACGCCAACCATCGTGAGGAACAGTTCGACGGGAAAGCCGGCGGCCACTTGCGCAAGCGTCATTCCGGCGAACGCCGTTCCTACAATCCAGGCGAGAAGCAGCGCCACGATGCCGATGTTGACGCGGGCGAGGCAACTCAGAAGGATGGCCACGAACAACGCCAGAAGCGAGATCGACGCAGGCGTCATGAAGACTTCCGCAGCAACTGGGCGATCAACTGCGCCGGATGCAGGGCGCGTGTGGCGGCGAAGTCGTCCACTTGATGGCGGCAACTCGTGCCCGAGGCCACGAGCACGCTATCCGGCTGCATCGAACGGACGGCGGGCAGGAGTTTGCGCTCGGCGATGGCGCGCGAGACCTCGTAGTTCTCCTTCGCATAGCCGAATGAGCCTGCCATGCCGCAGCAGCCCGCGTCGAGATCGGTCACCGTGGCGCCGGGAACGAGCGCGAGCAGCGATTTCGCCACGGCGAGGAGGCCCATGGACTTCTGGTGGCAGTGGCCGTGGAGCAGAATCTCGCGTGGCCCGGCTCCAATCTCCAGTGGCGCGCCTTCATTCACGCGGCGCATCATGAACTCCTCCCACAGCACTGCGCGCTGGGCCATCTTGCGGGCGCGAGCTTGCGATTCGCCGCGCAAGAGCGCCGGCGCGTCTTCCCTGATCGCCGAAAGGCAGCTTGGCTCGCAGAAGACAAGCGGAGGCCCCTCTTCGCCGAAGCGCGCCGCGTTCGCTTCGGCCAGTTCGCGGGCTTCGGCGAGAAGCCCTTGTGAGATGAGCGGTCGACCGCAACATGAGTTCCGGGCATCGCCCGCGGCGCAGCCCACGGCCTTCATGCCCGCGATGGCGGCGAGCCCGATCTCGGGATGGTAGTAG
>Ga0268299_1003356_pt1 | contig 15037 bp, 15 predicted proteins | sample NOBtaG_FD_193484 | JGI IMG/M metagenome (GOLD analysis project Ga0268299, IMG submission 193484) | Activated sludge microbial communities from bioreactor in Nijmegen, Gelderland, Netherland - NOB reactor | ecosystem: Engineered > Bioreactor > Aerobic > Activated sludge | place: Netherlands...
GCGCGCACCCGCGTGCGCTCCCACCAAGCCCCGGCCCGAGGTGGGTTACCACCGGGAAGCGCGAGCCGCCGGCCATGCCCAGTCCTCAACCAGGTCCTGGGTGCCACCCAGCGGCGTCCGCCGTTCGCCTGGGCAGCCCTCGATTGCATCTCCTGCGGGTCTCTTGGGCCTGCCGGCTGCCCCGTGATCGAAGGCCCTCCCATCGCCAAGAGAGGATCGCCAGCATGTTCGACCGCACCCAATCGACGCTCGCCAGCGTCGACCCCGAGATCTTTGCCGCCATCCAGGCCGAGAACCGCCGCCAGGAAGAGCACATCGAGCTCATCGCCAGCGAGAACTACACCTCGCCCGCCGTGATGGCGGCGCAGGGCTCGCAGCTGACCAACAAGTACGCCGAGGGTTACCCGGGCAAGCGCTACTACGGCGGCTGCGAGCACGTCGACGTGGTCGAGACGCTGGCCATCGAGCGCCTGAAGCAGCTCTTCGGCGCCGCGCACGCCAACGTGCAGGCCAACTCCGGCTCGCAGGCGAACCAGGCCGTGTTCTTCGGCCTGCTGAACCCGGGCGACACGATCATGGGCATGAGCCTGGCCGAAGGCGGCCACCTCACGCACGGCATGGCGCTCAACATGAGCGGCAAGTGGTTCAAGGTGGTGAGCTACGGGCTCGACGCCAAGGAGGCCATCGACTACGACGCGATGGAGCGCCTCGCGCACGAGCACAAGCCGAAGCTCATCATCGCCGGCGCCAGCGCCTACAGCCTGCACATCGACTTCGAGCGCTTCGCGCGCGTGGCCAAGGCCGTGGGCGCGATCTTCATGGTCGACATGGCGCACTACGCCGGCCTCGTCGCCGCGGGCGTCTACCCGAACCCGGTGCCGCACGCCGACGTGGTGACCAGCACCACGCACAAGAGCCTGCGTGGCCCGCGCGGCGGCATCGTGCTGATGAATGACGAGGCCATCGCCAAGAAGATCCACAGCGCCATCTTCCCCGGCATCCAGGGCGGCCCGCTGATGCACGTCATCGCCGGCAAGGCGGTCGCCTTCAAGGAGGCGCTCGAGCCCGCGTTCAAGGTCTACCAGCAGCAGGTGGTGACCAACGCACGCGTGCTCGCGGAGACGCTCATCGCACGGGGCCTGCGCATCGTGAGCGGTGGCACGCAGAGCCACGTCATGCTCGTCGACCTGCGCCCCAAGGGCCTCACCGGCAGGGACGCCGAAGCCGTGCTCGGCGAGGCGCACATGACCTGCAACAAGAACGGCATCCCCAACGACCCGCAGAAGCCGATGGTCACCAGCGGCATCCGCCTGGGCACCCCGGCGATGACGACGCGCGGCTTCAGGGAAGAGCAGGCGCGGCAGACGGCGCACCTCATCGCCGACGTGCTCGACAACCCGCGCGACGCCGGCAACCTGGTCGCCGTGCGCGCCAAGGTGGCTGCGCTGACGCGCGACTTCCCCGTCTACCGCTGAGACGGCCACGCCACCGCGCCCGCGCCGACGAGACGCTCCATGCGCTGCCCCTTCTGCAGCCACGGCGAGACGCTCGTCGTCGAGACGCGCGAGTCGGACGAAGGCGACGTCATCCGCCGGCGCCGGCGCTGCACGCACTGCGACAAGCGCTTCACCACCTACGAGCGCAGCGAGATCTCGCTGCCGGCGGTGGTGAAGAAGGACGGCTCGCGCGTCGAGTTCCAGGCCGCGAAGCTGCGCGCCTCCATGGCGCTGGCGCTGCGCAAGCGCCCGGTGAGCACCGAGCAGGTCGATGCCGCCATCGAGCGCATCCAGGACAAGCTGCTCGCCAGCGGCGCGCGCGAGGTGCAGAGCGGCCGCCTGGGCGACCTCGTGATGCGCGAGCTAAAGCGCATCGACAAGGTCGCCTACGTCCGCTTCGCCTCGGTCTACCGCGAGTTCGAGGACGTCGACGCGTTCCGGCAGCTGATCCGCGAGATCTGAGGCCGCGGCGGCCGCACCCACGCCGAATCGGCCGCGCCGATGCCCGCCATCCCCCCGAGGCACCCCCCGTCGGGGGAGGCCGTCAGGGGCCCTCGCCGGAGCCGCCGCCAGGCCCGCCCGCGGGGGGCGCGCCGCCACGCGCCGGTTTCTACAGTGCCTCCACGCCCAACCCGCTGGAGACACTCGATGAACCGCTTCGCCACCCCCGCCCGCTTCCCCGCCTCCACCGCCGGCCGCGTCGTCCGCCGGACGCCCCTCTCGCCTTGCCGGCGCGGTGTGACGATGATCGAGGGGCTCATCTGCGTCACGGTGCTGCTGCTGGCGGTCAGTGCCGCGCTGCCGTCGTTCGGCTCGGCGCGCGAGCACCGCCGCGTGGAAGGCGCCGCCGCGCAGCTCGAGACGGACCTCCAGCTCACCCGCAGCGTAGCCGTGGCGCAGAACCGCACCGTGCGCTTCGAGATCGGTCGCGACGAGCTCGGCACGTGCTACGTCGTGCACGACGGCAGCGCCGGCGACTGCACCTGCTCTGCGCAAGGCGCCGTGTGCAAGGCCGGCGTACTGGCGCACCGCCACCAGCACTACGGCGCCGATGCCGGCGTCACCGTGCAGGCCAACGTGGGCTCGATGGTGTTCGACCCGCTGAAGGGCACGGTGACGCCGACGGCCACGCTGCGCGTGGAAGGCCCGAACGTCGCGGTACGCCAGATCGTCAACATCATGGGCCGCATCCGCTCGTGCTCGCCGGAAGGCGCGATCCCCGGCTACAAGACCTGCTGATCGTCCGCCACCCCTTGGTCGTGGGAGCGGCGCCGGCCGGCAGGTGACGACCGGTCGCCCGGCCCCGACGAGCGGTGTGGACCGGGCCTCGGCGGCCGCTCAGAATCTCGGCGCATGAAGCAAGTCACATCGCACCTGACGGGCCCGCGCCGGCCTCGATGCCAAGCGCGGCGCAGCCGCGGCTTCACGACGATCGAGTTGCTCATCACCCTCGTCGTGCTCGGGGTGCTGATGGCGGTGGCCTTCCCCAGCTACCAGAGCTCGCTGCGCAAGAGCCGGCGCGTCGAGGCCTTCAACGCGCTCACGAGCATCCAGCAGGCGCAGGAGCGCCATCGCAGCTCGAACACGACATTCACGACCAACCTCACGGCGGCCCCTTCGGCCTCCATCCCGGGCTTGGGGCAGCCCGCCACGCGCACGTCCAGCGGCTACTACGACCTGGCCGTGACCGTGGTCGACACCACCACCTACGTTGCCACGGCCACGGCCGTGGCCGGCACGTCGCAGGCCAACGACACCAACTGCACCGTGCTGGCCGTGCGCATGGAAGGCGCCCAAGTGCGCTACGGCGCCGGCGCCACCCCCAACTACGCCGACCCCAATCGCTGCTGGGCCCGCTGAGGCATCGAGAACCACCACGCCATGCCGCAAACCGCCATGCACCCGGCCTCGAAGGTGACACCACCTCGCGCCTGCCCACCATCGCTGCGACCCCTGCAGCGCGCCTTCACGCTCATCGAGATGATGGTCGTGATCGCGCTCATGGCCATCATCCTCATGCTGGCCGCGCCGAGCATGAACGAGATGATCGGCATGCAGCGCCTGCGCGCCATCAACGACCAGCTCGTCACCGACATGCAGTTCCTGCGCGGCGAAGCCGTGTCGCGCAACCAGTACATGGGCTTCATCGCGCGCAACGAGAGCGGTGAGCCGATGTCCTGCTACACGATCTTCTCCAGCCAGGCCAACCCGCTTGTCTCGGCGAACGTCGACCCGACGCAGTGCAACTGCACGAACGCCATCGGTTCGGCGTGCGCAGGCACGCAGCGCGAGCTGCGCACGGTGCAGATTCCGCGCAGCTTCAACATCGATCTGCGGTTCCCGCCCAATCAGGGCGGGCACATGGTCACCAGCCCCATCAACGGCGGCATCGAGATCCGCCCGCCGAACACGGCTCTCTTCTCCGACCTCGAGTTCTGCGTCGAGGTGCGTCGCAGCCCGCGCGGGCGGCTGCGCACGTCCGTCGGGCCGAGCGGCCGCACCACGCAGTGTTCGCCCGACGGTTCCGTCACCGGCGTGCCGCAATGCCCGGCCTACGACGCTGCACTCAAGAATTGCCAGGCGGCGTCATGAGCAGGCTCGTCTCGGAACTCAGCGGCCGCCGCGCGCGGTTGGCGCGGCGGCGCGGGATCGGTCGCGGCCTGTCGCTCGTCGAGCTGATGGTCGGCATCGCAGTGGGCCTGTTCATCGTCGCCGCCGCCACGGTGATGGCCACCGGCCAGCTCGGCGAGAACCGCCGTCTGCTGCTCGAGAGCCAGCTGCAGCAGGACCTGCGCGCCACCTCCGACATCATCACGCGGGAGTTGCGTCGGTCCGGCGCCATCATCAACGCGCAGAACCTCGCCGCCACCGCCTCGGCGCCCGCTCAGGCCAACGTCGTCACCACGCTCACGCCGGCCAGCGGCGCGCACTCGGAAGTCGTCTTTCGCTACGAGCGCAACCTGGTCGAGCAAGGCCCCTGGGGGTTCAAGCTCGACGGCGGCGTCATCAAGACGCAGCTCGTGAACAGTCTCACCGGCGTGTCCGCGGGCTGGCAGGACCTCACCGACGGCTCGGTCATGGAGGTGACGCAGTTCAGGGTCACGATCGTGCGCTCGAACCCGGTCGAGTTGCCGTGTCCGAAGATCTGCCCCGCGCCGGCCAACGACACGAGTTGCTGGCCGCAGATGGTGGTGCGCGACTTCCTCGTCGAGATCGAGGCCCGGCTGCGCAGCGCGCCGGAAGTGCGGCGCAGCGTGCGCAGCATCGTGCGCGCGCGCAACGAGGCCGTCGAGTTCCGCACCGGCGGCCCGCTGGCCTGCCCGGCTTGAGACCCTGACATGGCCCACACTGTTTCCGCCCCCCTGTCGCGCCGGCAGCCCGGTGCCGCCCGTCGCGGTGCGGCCTCGCTGGTCGTGGTGATGATCCTGTTCTTCATCATCACGCTCGTGGCCGCCTACACCAGCCGCAACCTGCTGTTCGAGCAGCGCACCTCGGCCAACCAGTACCGCGCCACGGTGGCCTTCGAGGCGGCGGATGCCGGCATCGAGTGGGCCATCGCCCGCCTCAACGAAGGGCGCATAGACGACACCTGCACCGAGGTCACCACCGTGGCCTCGCCGCCGCAGCCGTCGTTCCGCGAACGCTACCTGAGCATCGACGAGACGACCGGCGTCGTCACGGCGCTCACGCAGGCCGGTGTCGTCCCGCCGGCCACCCAGGAGAGGCTGGCTGGCTGCGTCTTCAACGGCACGAACTGGGTTTGCCATTGCCCGGAAAGCGGCTTTCCGAACCCCACGGTCACCTTGCCGACCACCGGCGGGCCGTACCCCGGCTTCTGGGTGAGGTTCCGCAGCAACCTGATCGGCAGCCGGCCCGGCGTCGTGCGCATCCAGGTCAATGCGTGCACGCGCTTCCACGCCAACTGCCTTGACTTCAACCGCGAAGCCACGTCGGGCGACGGCCTGGCCACGGTCTGGTCGATGGTGGCGCTGCGCAGTTCGATGCCCACCGCGCCGGCCGCGGCCCTCACCGTGCGCGGCGCCTTCAACGGCCCGGGAGGTGGCGACAACCCCACGATCACCAACACCGACGCCGGCTCCGGCGGCCTCACCATCCACAGCGGATCGGGCATCGCCACCGCCGGCATCGTGTTGAACACGCTGCCGGGCACGCCCCCGCAGGCGTCGATCGCTCCCGACGACCCCGCACTGGCCTTGCCGAACCTCGCCATCACGCCCGCCACGCCCGCCAACGACGGCCGCAACCGGATGTTCATGTCGGTCTTCGGCCTTTGGCCGGCCACGTACCTGGCGCAGCCGGGCATCGGCGTCGTCGACTGCGCAGGCGGGTGCAACGCCGCCGACGTGAACGCGATCGTGGCGCGACGTCCCGGGCAGCCCGTGCACGTCAGCGGCGGCGGCACACTGCGCATCAACGCCAACATCGGCACGGCCGCCGCGCCGGTATTGATCATCGCCGACGGCGATGTCGAGTTCGACAGCGGCACGCCCAGCGTGTTCGGCGTCATCTACTCGCGCAGCACCGACTGGGACCTGCGCGGCGACGGCACGATCCAGGGTGCCGCGATCGCCGAGCGGGCCTTCACGTTTGCCGACGACGACCCCGCCATCACCTACGACCTGCCAGTGATCCTGCGCGTGCGCAACCGGCTCGGCACCTTCGCCAAGATCGCCGGTTCGTGGCGCGACTTCCAGCCGGGCCTGACGCCATGAGCCATCGCCTTCAGCGTGCCCACCGCGGCATCTCCCTCATCGAAGCCCTGGTGGCGATGGCCGTGATGGCGTTCGGCATGCTCGGCGTCGTCGGCATGCAGGCCACGCTGCGCTACAACGCCGACGTATCGAAGCAGCGCACCGAGGCCATGCGCATCGCACAGGAACGCATGGAAGACCTGCGCAACTTCTCTGTGCTGGCAACGACGGCGGGCTACAAAGCGTTTGCCGAGAAGGTCGATATCGCGGCGCAGACCGTTACCGGGTACACCACGAACACCCAATACACCGTGAGCAGCACGGTGCAGCCGACCACGCCCTCGACGCACAAGACGCTGACAGTCACGGTCACCTGGAACGACCGCACCGGAGCACCGCAGAACGTCGGGCTGGCCAGCGCCATGGCCAACATCGCGCCCGAGCTGGGCGCCTCGCTCGTCGTCTCGTCGCAAGGGGCCAGTGGGGTCCGCGAGCGCGAAGGCCGCCACCGCGGCATCCCACCGCAGGCGAAGAACTTCGGCGACGGCACGAGCGGCTTCCGCCCGCCCCAGGCGCCAGGGGGCACGGTGGCCTGGGTGTTCAACAACGTCACCGGCCTCATCACCTCGGTGTGCACGACGTCGGCGGCTGACAACGCCTCGCTCACGCTCGCCTCGCTGAGCGCCTGCAACACGGCGCAGGCCTATCAGCTGATCAGCGGCTACATCCGCGCCTCGACTTCCCTCACCCAGCCCACGGCCACGGAGATGGACAATCCGGGCGCGATCACGCTGGCGGCCAGCACGTTCGAAGTCGAGGTCGTCCAGACCGCGCCGACGGCGGGAACGATCGCCTGCCGCCATGGCAGGGCGGCGACCTACGTGGAGTACTACTGCGCGATCCCTGTCGTGTCGCCGACGCCGGCCACCTGGTCAGGCGCGCTTCAGTTCAACGCCACCTCGCTGCCGCAACTGGCGGCCAACCTCGCCGACTTGGCGCTGACCAACGTGAAGGCCTGCCGGTATCGCGCCGACGCCACCTATGCCGGTGTGAACACGCCCCTGCCCAACCAGAACCTGGCGTTGATCCGTGCCGGCAATGGGGTCACGGCGTTCACCTGCCCGCCGCCGCGCACCTTCGCCCACCAGCCGACCACGTGACCTTCACCCGGGCGGCGACAGGCTGCTGCCGCTCGCCCGTCGCGCGTTGACTGAGACCTGCCGGGCATAGACTGCGGCGCATGCCCGCGGCCTCCACCGCCGAACTCACCCCGATCGACCGGCAGCGCCTCACCGAGGCGCTGCAACTGGCCGATTCGGCCATCGGCTTATGTGAGCCCAACCCGCGTGTGGGCTGCGTCATCGGTCTCGAAGACGGCACGGTGCTCGGCCGCGGCCACACGCAAGCGGCCGGCCAGGCGCACGCCGAGGTGGCCGCCCTGCGCGACGCCGCCTCGCAGGGCCACGCCACCCGCGGCGCCACCGCCTGGGTGACGCTGGAGCCCTGCGCCCACCACGGCCGCACCCCGCCATGCTGCGAGGCGCTGGTGGCCGCAGGCGTGACTCGCGTCGTCGTCGCCATGACCGACCCCTATCCCGAGGTCGACGGGCGCGGCCTCGCACACCTGCGCAATGCAGGCGTGCAGGTGGTGCTGGCCAGCGGCCACTCGGCCGAAGCCCGCGCCGCCCGCGAGCTGAACATCGGATTCTTCTCGCGCGTGCGGCGCGCGCGGCCCTGGGTGCGCATGAAGATCGCCGCCTCGCTCGATGGCCGCACGGCGCTCGCCAACGGCCGCAGCCAATGGATCACCGGCCCCGCGGCGCGTGCCGACGGGCATGCGTGGCGCCGGCGCGCCTCGGCCACGCTCACCGGCATCGGCACCGTGCTCGAGGACGATCCGCGCCTGGACGTGCGCGAGGTGTCCACCGCGCGCCAGCCACAACGAATCGTCGTCGACTCGCGCCTGCAGACACCGCCCGCGGCGCGCATCCTGCAGCCGCCGGGCACGGTGTGGATCTACGCCGGCGCCGCCGAGCCGCCGGCGCACGAAGGCCGCGACGAGGCCGCGCACGAAGCACTCGCCGAGCGCCGCGCCGCGCTCGAGCGAACCGGTGCCGTGGACCTGCGCTTCCTGCCGCAGGCCGGCCAAGCGGGCAGCGGCAAGGTGGATCTCGCCGCGATGCTGGGCGACCTCGCCGCGCGCGGCATCAACGAGTTGCATGTCGAGGCCGGGCACAAGCTCAACGCCTCGTTGCTGCAGGCCGGGCTGGTCGACGAGCTGCTCGTCTACCTCGCGCCCAAGCTGCTCGGCCTCGGCCGGGAGATGGCCGCCTTCGGGCCGATCGAGCAGCTCTCGCAGGGGCTCGTGCTGCGCTTCGTCGAGGTCACTCCCGTCGGCGATGACCTGCGCATCCGCGCCCGCCCGCCGGGGCGCGAAGACTTCTGAAGCGGCGCGGGCAACAGGCCGCGGGCGGCGGCCGCCCAGGGGGCGCGACAGTCTCGCCACCTACAATCCGAAGCATGTCCATTGCCACGGTTCCCGAGCTGGTGGCCGAGATCGCCGCCGGCCGCATGGTCATCCTCGTGGACGAGGAAGACCGCGAGAACGAAGGTGATGTCGTGCTGGCGGCCGACCATGTGTCGGCCGAAGCCATCAACTTCATGGCCCGGCACGCGCGCGGCCTCATCTGCCTCACGCTCACGCGCGAGCGCTGCGAACGCCTGCAGCTGCCGCCGATGGCGGCGCGCAACGGCACCGTGCACGGCACCGCCTTCACCGTCTCCATCGAGGCAGCCAGCGGCGTCACCACCGGCATCTCCGCCGCCGACCGCGCGCGCACCGTGGCCGCGGCCGTGGCACGCGACGCACGGCCGAGCGACCTCGTGCAGCCCGGCCACATCTTCCCGCTGCAGGCGCAGGACGGTGGCGTGCTCATGCGCGCCGGCCACACCGAGGCCGGCTGCGACCTCGCCGCGCTCGCCGGCCTCACACCGGCGGCCGTCATCTGCGAGGTGATGAAGGACGACGGCACGATGGCGCGGCTGCCCGACCTCGAGGTCTTCGCGCGCGAGCACGGCCTGAAGATCGGCACCATCGCCGACCTCATCGGCCACCGCCTGCGCCACGAGACGCTCATCGAGTGCGTGGGCGAGCGCCGCTTCGACACGCCGCACGGCGCCTTCGCCGGGCGCGTCTACCGCGACAAGGGCGGCGGCGTGCACATCGCGCTCACGCACGGCCGCTGGGGGGCCGGCGACGAGGTGCCGGTGCGCGTGCACGAGCCCTTCACCGCGCTCGACCTGCTCGATGCCGCGAGCCCCGGCCACACGTGGCCGCTGCCGCGTGCGCTCGCAGCGCTGCGCGAAGGCCCACGCGGCGTGGCCGTGCTGCTCAACTGCTCGCACGACGCCGCGGCGCTGTGGCAGCAGCTGCTGCCAGCCGCTGCAGCGGCGCCGGCCAGTGGCGCGCGCAAGCCGCCGCAAGACCTGCGCGTGTACGGCATCGGCGCGCAGATCCTGCGCGACCTCGGCGTCATGCGCATGCAGCTGCTCGGCAGCCCGCGGCGCATGCCCAGCATGGCTGGCTACGGGCTGGAGATCACCGGCTACCGCGCGGCGGCCTGAACGGCCCACGAATCACATCCGGCCAGACCCCGCGAGACCGGGAGGAGGGAATCACATGCAAGAAGCCGACAAGGGCGCCAGCGGCGAGCTCGACGGCGCCGGCCTGCGCATCGGCATCGTGCAGGCGCGCTTCAACAGCAGCCTCACCGATGCGCTCGTGCGCGCCTGCCTGGCCGAGCTCGACCGGCTCGAGGTCGAGAGCGGCGACATCCGCCACGTCACGGTGCCCGGCGCGCTCGAGATCCCGGTCGTGCTCAAGGTGATGGCCGACTCGGGCGACTACGACGCGCTCATCGCCATCGGCTGCGTCATCCGTGGCGAGACCTACCACTTCGAGCTCGTCGCCAACGAGAGCGGCGCCGGCGTGACGCGCGTCGCGCTCGACCACGGCGTGCCGGTGGCCAACGCCATCCTCACCTGCGACACCGAGGAGCAGGCCTGGGCGCGGGCCGACGAGAAGGGCCGCGATGCGGCTCGTGTGGCCGTCGAGATGGCGAATCTGCTGGAAGAGCTTTCGTGACCGAAGCGTCGCCGCCACCCGACGCACCGTCGTCGAAGCCACCGCCCACGGGCGCGCCCGCCGCCGACAAGGCCGACGGGAAGCCCAGGCGGGCCGGCGGCGCAGCGCGCAACCCGCGCCGCCGCGCGCGCGAGTTCGCCGTGCAGGGGCTCTATCAGTGGCTCATCGCCGGCGGCACCGCCGAGGAGGTGATCGCCCACCTGCGCGAACAGGACGAGTTCGACCGGGCCGACCGCGCCCACCTCGATGCGCTGATGCACGGCGGCATCGAGCAGGCCAGTGCGTTGGATGCCGCCATCGCGCGGCATGTCGATCGCCCGACGAAGCAACTCTCGCCGGTGGAGCACGCGGTGCTGATGATCGGCGCTTACGAGCTCACGCACTGCATCGAGGTGCCCTACCGCGTCGTCATCAACGAGGCGGTGGAACTGGCCAAGGCCTTCGGCGGCACCGACGGGCACAAGTACGTCAACGGCGTGCTCGACAAGACCGCCGCCGACCTGCGGCCGGCCGAAGTGGCGGCGCGCCGCGAAGCCCCGGGAGGGCGGTGATGACTCTGCGCACCGCGGCGCGCCTAGAGCGAATCGAGCCTTTCTACGTGATGGAGCTGGCCAAGGAGGCCGGGCGCATCGCCGACAGCGCGGAGTGCGACCCCGCGCGCGGCGGCGAGCCGATGATCTTCCTGAACGTCGGCGAGCCCGACTTCGGCGCCCCCGACACCGCGCTGCGCGCCGCGGCGCAGGCCGTCGCGGGTCGCGCGCTGCCTTACACCCAGGCCACCGGCCTGCAGCCGCTGCGCGAGCGCATCTCGGGCTGGTACGCGCAGCGCTTCGGGCTCGACATCGACCCCGAGCGCATCCTCGTCACCGCCGGCGCCTCGGGCGGCCTGCTGCTGGCCTGCCTGGCGCTCTTCCAGGCCGGCGACGAGGTGCTGCTGCCCGACCCGAGCTACCCCTGCAACCGGCACTTCGTGGCCGCCGCCGACGCCACGGCCCGCCTGTTGCCGGCCGGCCCGGCGCAGCGCTTCCAGCTCAGCGCCGAAGACGTGGTGCGGCACTGGAGCGCGGCGACGCGCGGCGTGCTGCTCGCCTCGCCGAGCAACCCCACCGGCACGAGCATCGCGCCCGAGGTGATGGCTCGCATCGTGCACGAGGTGCGGCAGCGCGGCGGCGTCACGCTCGTCGACGAGATCTACCTCGGCCTCAGCTACGACAGCCGCTACGGGTCGAGCGCGCTGGCGCACGACCCGCGCGGCGAGGACGTGGTCTCGATCAACAGCTTCTCCAAGTACTTCAGCATGACGGGCTGGCGGCTGGGCTGGCTGGTGCTGCCGCCCGCGCTCGTGGCGCCGGTGGAGCGCCTGGCGCAGAACCTGTTCATCTGCCCGAGCACGCTGGCGCAGCAGGCGGCGCTGGCCTGCTTCGAGCCGGAAGCGCTGGCGCAGTGCGAGCAGCGCCGCGGCGAGCTGCAGCGCCGGCGGGACTTCATCGTTCCAGCGCTGGAACGCCTGGGGCTGCGCGTCCCGGTGATGCCCGACGGCGCCTTCTACGCCTGGGCCGACTGCGCGGCGCACGCCGCCAGCAGCTGGGACTTCTGCCAGCGCCTCACGCGCCGCGCCCATGTGGCGCTGACACCCGGGCGCGACTTCGGGCCGGCGGCGGCCGAACGCTATCTGCGGCTGTCGTTCGCCAGTTCGATGCAGGAACTCGAAACGGCCGTGGCGCGGCTGGAGCGCGAACTCGGCCGGTGAGTGGCCCCGGCGCGACAATCCCGCCCCGGCCGGGTGACGTCAGACCGTCCCTTGCTACCCGCATTCGAGGGGGGCCCGCACCGGCGGGATCGCCGATCCGGGGCCCGGTGCGAAGTTAAGGTGCCATTCGACCCGCGTTTTTCGTACGCTTCACCGCCGGCAACAAAGTAAGCTGCCACATCGTGGGAATTACTCTCTTCAGGCGACCCGCTCCGCGCAAGGAAGGCGCGGACTCGGAGTTCGCCGCCACCGTGGCCACGCTGCCCCCGGGCGTGGAGGCGGCGGTGCCGTTGCCCGCGGCCCAGGAGTCGGGCTCGCCCGACTCGCTGCCCCCGGACTCGCAGCCCTTCGACTCGCAGCCGTTCGACTCGCAGCCCTTCGATTTCCAGCCGTCCGACTCGCAGCTGCCCGACTCGCTGCCGCCGCCCGACTCGCGTCCCTTTGCCGTGTCGCAACCGCCGAAGGCGGCCGACCCCTTCGACCCGCATCCGCCGCAGGAACTGCCCGCCTACCTCGGTGGCCAGCCGCCCCGTGCCGCGGCACCCGCGCCCGCGGCCGACGACGCACAGAACGCCTTGCCGATGGCCGACCAGCCCACCATCGCGCAGGTGGGCCGGTATGCGCTGAAGCGCCACCTCGGTGTCGGTGGCCTCGGCCAGGTGCACGAAGCCTGGGACCCGCTGCTTTCGCGCACGGTGGCCATCAAGACGCTGCAGTTCGAGAGCGACCCTCGAACGCGCAACTCGCTCGACCGCCTGTTCCTCAACGAGGCGCGCGCGGTGGCGGGGCTGTCGCACCCGAACATCGTCACCGTCTACGACGCGGGCCTGTCGCCCTCGGGTGTCTACCTCGCGATGGAGCGGCTGCAGGGCAAGGACCTGCGCCAGCGCCTGTCCGAAGGCTGGAAGCCGGGCCCCGCGGTGGTGGCGCAGCTGGTGCGCCGGGTCGCCGACGCGCTCGCCTATGCGCACGCGCGTGGCGTCGTGCACTGCGACATCAAGCCCGGCAACATCTTCATCTCCGGCAGCGACAAGCCCAAGGTGCTCGACTTCGGCATCGCGCGCGTGGCGCATGGCCGCGCCGTCCCGGCGGCGCTGCAGGGCACGGTGGCCGGCTCGCCGCACTACCTCGCGCCGGAGCAGTTGCTGGGCAAGGACGTCGACGCGCGCACCGACATCTACTCGCTGGGCGTGGTGTTCTACGAGCTGCTCTCCGGCCGCCGCGCCTTCGCCGGCGACTCGGTCGAGCAGATCACCACGGCCGTGCTCACCAACCACCCGGCGCCGGCGCACCTGCTGCGCTCGGGTGTGCCCGAGGCGCTGTCGGCCATCGCGGCGCGGGCCATGGCACGCGATCCGGCGGCGCGCTACACCACGGCCAGCGAGATGGCCGCCGACATCCGCAACTGGTTCGAGCAACCTCGCCCGGCGAGCACGTCACGCTCCGAGCGTGCCGAGGCGCGCCAGGCCAGGAAGGCGTCGCAGAAGTCCGAGGGCCCCAAGACGCGGCGCTGGCCCTGGGCCGTGGCGGGCGCCGCGGCGGCACTCGTGGGCCTGGCGGCCGTCGGCCTCGGCCTGGTGATGCGGCCGACGCCCAAGCCGGCGGGCGCGGCCACGGAAGCCTCCGCGGCACAGCCCGCAGGCGCCGGCACCCCCGCCGGCGCCGCGGGCACGCCGGGAGATGTCGTGATGAGCGGCGGCGTACCCGTGGCCGACGGCAGCTCCCTCGCTGCGGCAACCAGCGCCTCCAGTGCCGTCCCGACGGCCGCGGCCGCATCGGGCGGCACCCCGGGCAGCGCCGGAGCCATGGGAACCACGGCGTCCACCGAGGTCACGACGGCCGCGCCGGCCACGGCCGGCGCCCCCGATGCAACCACCCACGGCACCACCAAGCCCGCCGCCGCCGCACGCACCGCCGCAGCCCCGGCCACCAAGCCCGCCGCCGGCCCGCGCGAGGCCACCCGCCGCGCCAGCGCATCGGCCGCCGCCGCAGGCACCTCGGGCGCTGCGGCCGCCACCACGGCCGCCGCCGCGGCCGGTAGCGGCACGCTGCAGTTCGCCATCAGCCCCTGGGGCCAGGTCGAGATCGACGGCCGCAGCGTCGGCACCACGCCGCCGCTGACGCAACTCACCCTGCCCGCCGGCTCGCACACCATCACCATCCGCAACGCCGACTTCCCGCCTTACAGCGCCACGGTGCAGGTGCAGAACGACAAGCCGGTGCTCGTGCGGCACCGCTTCGGGCAATGAGCCGCCACGCCCCCCGCCCGCGCCTCGGCGTGGCCGCCGTGCTGGCGCTGTGCGCCTGGGTGTCGGGCTGCGCGACACCACCACCGCCGAAACCCCTGGCGCCTCCGCCCACGCTCGCCGAGCTCATGCAGCGGCCCGCCGAACGCGCGCTCGTCGAGGGCATCCGCCACTACGACGAGGCGCAGTACGCGCAGGCCGAGGTGCAACTGCGCAAGGCGCTCACCGCCGGCCTGGCCGACCCGCGAGACCGCGCCAGCGCGCACAAGCTGCTCGCTTTCATCACCTGCACCAGCGAGCGCCTGGCCGACTGCGCGGCCGAGTTCACCGCCGCGCGCCTGGCCGACCCGCAGTTCCAGCTCAGCCGCTCCGAGTCGGGCCACCCCGTGTGGGGCCCGGTGTTCCGGCGCACGCTCGCCACGCCCTGAACGGCGACGGCGCCGCGCAAGCGCCCGCCCGCCGGCCCGCTGCAAGCCCTGGCGGGTTGGCACTCACCGACGTCGCAAGGCCGTCCACGGCCGACGGCTATCATGCCGCCGTCCATGCACAGCACCCTGGCCCAGCGCGGTGCGCCCGAGGCGCAAGAGCCCTCCACGGTCGTCCACCGCCAGCCGACGCGCGTCTACTGGGAAGACACGGACGCGGGCGGCATCGTCTTCTACGCCAACTACCTGAAGTTCTTCGAGCGC
>Ga0268299_1003357_pt1 | contig 15028 bp, 13 predicted proteins | sample NOBtaG_FD_193484 | JGI IMG/M metagenome (GOLD analysis project Ga0268299, IMG submission 193484) | Activated sludge microbial communities from bioreactor in Nijmegen, Gelderland, Netherland - NOB reactor | ecosystem: Engineered > Bioreactor > Aerobic > Activated sludge | place: Netherlands...
AGCCGACGCCGACCGCGACCGTCACCGCGACGCCCGACGAGCCGACGCCGACCGCCACCGTCACCGCGACGCCCGACGAACCGACACCGACCGCGACCGTCACCGCGACGCCCGACGAACCGACACCGACCGCCACGCCCACCACGACCGTCATTCCCTTCGACGTCGACGGCGACGGCGTCTTCGACACGTTCGACAACTGCCCGACGATCCCGAACCCCGGCCAGGCCGACCTCGACGGTGACTTCGTGGGCGACGTCTGCGACGGCGCGGACGGCGCGCTCGCGATCCGCCGTGCCCGCGCGCGCCGCACGGGCGGCCCCAACAGCCACATCCTCGTCCGCGGCGACGTCGTCCTCGCGAACGCCAGCGACGCCTTCGACGCGACGAGCGGCATCCTCGTGCGCATCGCCGACGGGCCGAGCCTCGACGAGACGTTCGCGTTCGCGAGCGCCGACTGCAAGGCCTTCGCGAACGGCCGGGTCTCCTGCCAGAGCGCCGACCGCCGCCTCCACGCCGCGTTCCGCCCGAGCGCCCTCCCCGGCCGGCTGCGCTTCCAGCTTCGCTTCGAGGATCTCACGCTCACGGGGCCGTTCGGCTCGGAGCTGACGGCCGCCATCACGAGCGCGCCGCCGGTCGCGACCGAAGGCCTCGACCGTGCCGGCACGATCGCCGGCTGCCGTACCAACGCCAACGCGATGCTCTGCGTCGCGCACTGAGGAGAGCGACCATGACGACACGAACGACACGCACGCTCCCGGCCGCGCTCGTCGCGGCCCTCGCCCTCGTCGCCGCGCCGGGGCTCGCCGACGTGGCGCGCGCCGACGCCGCGAGCGCGCTCCGCTGCCAGCAGACGATCGGCAAGGAGCTCGCGAAATTCCTGAAGACGAAGTCGCAGATCCTCAAGACTTGCAAAGAAGCGGCGATCAAGAAGGGCGAGCCCACCGACCCCGTCCTCTGCCCCCTCACCGCGCAGGACGACAAGATCAACGCCGCGGCGCAGAAACTCCGCGACAAGATCGCGGCCGCCTGTGGCGGCGCGAACAAGACGTGCAACGTCACCGACGCCGGTGCCGACGCGGACGAGCCGCTCGCGGCCATCGGCTGGGACATCGGGAACTGCCCGGACCTCCGGAGCCAGGGCTGCACGAACGCGATCCTCGACTGCAACGACATCGGGACGTGCGTCGCGTGCATCGGGCACGAGGCGGTGAACCAGTCGAACGAGCTCGCCTACGACCTGCTGAACCCGGCGGAGTTCACGACCGGCTCGGCCGTCAACAAGTGTCAGATCGCCATCGGCAAGGAGACGACCAAGTTCCTCCAGACGAAGGCGAAGCTCCTGCGATCGTGCTGGAGCAACGTGCTCGCCGCGAAGCCCGGGTTCACGTCGCCGCCCGGCTGCCCGGATACGGACGCCAAGACGGCGGCCAAGGTCGCGCAGGCCGAGCAGAAGAAGATCGCGGCCATCTGCAAGGCGTGCGGCGCCGGGGGCGACGCGGACGGCGACGGCCTCTGCGACCTTCCCGGCGGCGCGTTCACGCCGGCCGAGATCGGCTTCGAGCCCGACTGCCCCGACCGGACGGTGCCCGGCGCGCCGACGTCCTGCGCCGCGACGGTCGGTGACCTCGGCGCCCTGATCGCGTGCGTCGACTGCGTGACCGAGTTCGCCGTCGATTGCGCGACCGACCTCTCCGCGCCGAGCGCGATCGCGTACCCGGCCGAGTGCCCCTGACCCCACTCCCTCAATGACGCATCGAAAGGACGACCCCATGAAGCCACCCATCGTACCCGCGCACCGGTCCCCCGCCGGGACCGCCGCGCTCGCCGGCCTCGCGCTGTGCCTCACCGTGTCGTCCGCGCTCGCGGCCAACCCGGTGCTGGCCTGCCAATCGTCGAAGAACAAGATCGCGGGGAGCTACGCGGCGTGCCGCCAGAAGGCCGAGGCCACGCTCGCGACCAACGGCGACACGGCGAAGTACGGCATCGCCATCGGCAAGTGCACGACCAAGTTCTCGACCGCATGGGACAAGGCCGAAGCGAAAGCGGCGGCGAAGAGCGTCGCGTGCCTCGACGGCGCGCCGACGGCGGCGGCGTTCCAGCCGGTCATCGACCGGCACACCGACACGGTCGCCGCCGCGCTCGGCGGTGGACCCGCGGTCGGCTGCGGCAACGGCTTTCTCGAGCCCGGCGAGCAGTGCGACGCCGCCAACCTGAACGGCGCCACCTGCGTCACGCAGGGATTTGCCTACGGGACGCTGCAATGCGCCGCGAGCTGCACGTTCGATACGAGCGGCTGCCTCGCCGTGCGCTTCACCGACAACGGCGACGGCACGATCAGCGACGCGCTCACCGGCCGCATGTGGGAGAAGAAGGGCCACTACGACGGCGTTGCGGTCGTGTGCACGGACGCGACCGCGTGTCCCGATCCGCACGACGCCGACAACCTCTATACCTGGAGCTTCGACAACCCGACCGGCCCGCCGGGCAAGGCCTTCACCGTGTTCCTGGCGCAGCTGAACGTGGGCGGCGGGTTCGCCGGCCACACCGACTGGCGTCTACCGACGCGCGAAGAGCTCGAGGCGCTCGTCGACTACACCGATGCCACGAGCCCGACGGTGCTCGCGCCGTTCGACACGGGCTGCTCCGCCTCCTGCGACGGCGTCGCGTGCAGCTGCACGTCGCCGGATCGCACGTGGACGAACGACCTCGTCCCGAGCATCGTCGGGAACGCGTGGATGATCGACTTCACCGACGGCAACATCCAGAACGATACGCGCGACACCGACTACAACGCCCGCGCCGTCCGCTGACGTCGGCAAGACCCCGACAGGAGGTGATCCATGGACCAGCTCTTCTTTCACCCGAAGGTCGTGCATCTGCCGATGGCGCTGGCGGTGCTGATGCCGCTCGTCTCGGCGGGTCTGCTCGCCGCCTGGACCACCGGGCTGCTGCCGCGCCGGGCCTGGGTCGTGGCGGTGGCCTTGCAGGCGGTGCTGGTCGGGAGCGGCGTCGCCGGGCTCCGGAGCGGTGAGGCCGAGGAGGAACGCGTCGAGCGCGTCGTCGCGGAGACGCTCATCGAGGCGCACGAGGAAGCGGCCGAGGCGTTCGTCTGGGCGGCGGGCGCGATCCTCGTCCTGCAGCTCGCCGCGGCGTTCCTCGGCGGCGAGGCCCTCGCGCGCCGCGTCGCCGCGGCGGCGGTCGCGGGCACGCTCGTCGTGCTGTTCCTCGGCTACCGCACGGGCGAAGCCGGCGGCCGCCTCGTCTACGAGCACGGCGCCGCCTCGGCCTATGCGACGCCGGGCGCCGCCGCGGCGGGGACCGCCGGCGCCACCGACGACGATTGAGCGTCGGGCCACGGTCGGCGGCGCGCCTTCCCGACGGACGGCGGCCTCATTCGGCTCTCATCGAAGCGTGGTAGACGACGAGCCTGTGAAGATCCTGGTCGTCGAGGACGAGGCCCCGACCGCGGCCTTCCTGAAGCGGGGCCTCGGCGAGGAGGGGTTCGCCGTCGACGTCGCCCGCGACGCCGCCGCGGCCGACGAGTCGATCGGCGTCTACGAGTACGACGTCATCCTCCTCGACGTCATGCTGCCGGGCAGCGACGGGTTCACGCTCTGCCGCCGCTGGCGCGAGCGCGGGCTGACGGTGCCGATCCTCTTCCTCAGCGCGCGCGAGGACGTCGCCGACCGCGTCCGCGGGCTCGACGCCGGCGGCGACGACTACCTCGTGAAGCCGTTCGCGTTCGCCGAGCTGCTCGCGCGGGTGCGCGCCCTGCTGCGCCGGCCGCACGCCGGGTCGGTCGCGCCCGAGATCGCGATCGGCGACCTCGTGATCGACACGAACCGGCGCCACGTGACCCGCGGCGGCGCCGCGATCGCCCTCACGACCCGGGAGTACCAGCTGCTGGAGTTCCTCGCGCGCAATGCCGGGAAGGTGGTCACGCGCACCGCGCTCTGGGAGCACGTCTGGGAGAGCGGCTCCGAACCCGACTCGAACGTCGTCGACGTGTACGTGCGCTACTTGCGGAACAAGCTCGGACGAGAGCCCGACCTCATCCGCACGGTGCGCGGCGGCGGCTACGTACTCGAGACGGCGGCCGCCGGATCGCAGGGAGCATCGTGAGCGCCCCACGGCGCCGCACCTTCCGGCTCCGCCTGGCCACCAGCATGATGGGGCTGTCGCTCGCGGTCCTCGCGGTCGCCGGTCTCCTGATCTACGTGCGGGTCGAGCGCGCCTTTCTCGCGAGCCTCGACGACGCCCTGGTCTCGATCGCGCGCACCGAGGTCGCGTCGGCGTTCGACGAGCCCGGGAAGCCGGTGCACGTGCACGAGGAGGACGCTCCCGGCCCGCTCACGCTCGGCACGGGCGGCGGGTACGAGAAGTTCGCGCGCATCACGAACGGCGCCGGCACGGTGCTCGCGGCGACGGCCAATCTCGCCGCGCATCCCCTGCCCGACGATGCGGCGGCGCGCGCGGCGGCCGCGCGCGGCGAGATCGCGTTCGCGGATCTCCGCACCGGAGACGCCGTGTTCCGCGGCGTGTACTACCCGATCCGGCACGCCCCCGAGCCGAGCACCGTCGCGCTCGTCGCGGTGTCGAAAGAGCCGGTCGCGCGCGCGCTCCACGCGGTCACCGGCGCGCTCGCGGTGTCGCTCGCGTTCGCCGCGGCCGGGGCCGGGTGGCTCGTCGCTCGGATGGCGCGCCGCCTCACCGGCCCCCTCGAGCGGATCGCGAGCGCCGCCCGCGCCGTCGGGACGAGCGACGCGCCGGCCAGGATTCCCGCGGTCTCGGACGACGCCGAGCTGCGCGCGCTGACCGACGTCCTGAACGGCATGCTCGAGCGGCTCGACACCGCGTTCCAGGCCGAGCGGGCGGCGGCCACGGCGCAGCGCCGCTTCGTCGCCGACGCGTCACACGAGCTGCGGACCCCGCTCACGAACCTCCGCGGCACGATCGAGGTCGCGCTCCGCCATCCGCGGAGCGCCGACGAGTACCGCGAGACGCTCGCGGGCGCGCTCCAGGAGATCGAGCGTCTGACGCGGCTCGCGAACGATCTGCTCGTCCTCTCCCGCGCCGACGCCGGCCGGCTCCCCTGCGTGTCGGCGCCGTGCGACCTCGCCGCCGTGGCGGCCGACGCCGTACGGGCCTGCGCGGACCGCGCCCGCGACCGGCACGTGTCGGTCCGCGTGGACGCACCGCCGCAGCTGCCGATGGTCGCGGACGCGGACCGGGTGCGCCAAGTGCTCGACAATCTGCTCGACAACGCGCTCCGCCATGCGCCCCGGGAATCGGAGGTCGTCGTGACCGCCGGCACGCAGGACGGCGCCGTGACGGTCAGCGTCCGCGACCACGGGCCGGGCCTCACGACCGAGGACCAGGCGCGGGTCTTCGAACGGTTCTACCGCACCGATACCGCGCGCGCCCGGCACTCGGGGGGCCTCGGCCTCGGGCTCCCGATCGCGAAGGCCATCGTCGAGGCCCACGGCGGCACACTCACCGTCGCCGCCGCCCCCGGTGCCGGCTGTACGTTCGAGGCGCGCTTTCCGCCGGCACCGCCCGCGTGAGCCCGGGGTCCCGCGACCGAGAACGCTCGTGATTCACGCGGCGGCGCTGCCGAGACGGAGCTCGGCAGGCCAGGCCGCCGGGTCTTCCGACGGATAGATCCGAAGCGCCTGCCCGCCCGCCGAGAGCAGATCTTCCGGATCGCCGCCGAGCACCGCCGCCGCCGCGAGCACCCCGGACATGCTGACGCCGAGGAGGCCCGGCGCGAGCGTGCTCGCGCCGCACTCGAACAGCCCCCGCACGTGCGTCCGGATCGGAAACGCGAACGGTCCGAGATTGCGCAGCGTCTTCTCGGTGCCGTAGATCGCGCCCCGGGTGGTGCCGAGATACCGCTCGTTCGTGAGCGGCGTCGCGAGCGCGTGCACGGCCACGTGATTGCGAATGTCCGGCACGATCTCCGCGACGGCATCGAGCATGCGTTCGGTGAGCCGTTGCTTGAGGCGCCGATACTCGTTCGGCCGGGCTCCCGGCGTGCTGTCGCGCCACGGCGCGAAGGCGTCGTACGACGCGAGGCAGATGGCCTCCATCGTGTGGCGGCCGTCGCGCCGGCGCGACGGATCCTTCAGGGTCGTCACGTTCAGGAAGAGGCCGGGGATCTCGCCGACGTCGAGCAGATCGCGCCGGGCGGCGAACGCATACGGCGCCTCGACGTCCGTCGTGTGATGGAACCAGACGTTCCCCGAATCGAGGCCCGCCGCGCGCGCGTCGAGGTCGACGCCGAGAAAGAGGCTCAGCGTCGAGTGCGAGTAGCGGAGGCGCGCCAGCCGCCGCCGCAGCCGGCGGCCCACGTGCTCGGGCGGGACGAGGCGCCCCCACGTCACGCCGGGGTCGGCGTTCGAGACGACGACGTCCGCGTGCACGACCGTCCCGTCGGCGAGCATGACGCCGCGGACGCGGCCGTCCTTCACGACGATGCGCGCGACGCGCGTCCCCGAATGCACCGCTCCGCCCGCGCCGCGGATGTGCGCGACGAGAACGTCGGCGATCGCTTGGGCGCCGCCCCGGGGATACCAGGCACCGTCCATGTAGTAGCCGGCCACGGAGGCGTGCAGGATCCCCGGCGCCCGGGAGGGCGCCATGCCGTGGTCGCCCGCCTGCACGCAGAGAATGGCGCGCAGCAGCGGATCGGACGTGAAGCGATCGAGGAGGTGCTCCGTCGAGCGGAGCCCGTACCGCAGCACCGTCGCGACCCGGAACGGCGCGGCCGCCGCATCGCGCCACCCGCGCACCGGGAGCGCACGGCCGATCTCGTCGTTCATGCGCTCGACGACGTCGAGATAGCCGTCGATGCCGGTGCGCTCGCGCGGGAACCGATCCTTCAGGCGCGCGGCAAGGCGCGCCTTCCCGGCCGGGAACGCGAAGCGCTCGCGGCCGATGACCGCGTGGTCGTAGCCGTCCGGATTGAGCTCGAGGAACACGAGGTCGTTCGCGACGCCGAGGCCTTCGTAGATCCGCCGCAGCGTCCCGCCGGGGCCGAGCCCGCCGACGTAGTGCACGCCGGGGCTGAAGGTGAACCCGCCGAGCGCGAACGATTGCGTGTAGCCGCCGGGGTGGTCGTGCTGCTCGTAGACGACGACCCGCTTGCCGGCCCGCGCGAGCGCCAACGCCGCCGTGAGTCCGCCCGAGCCCGAGCCGATCACGATCGCATCGAAGTCGGTCATGGCCAACCCCAAGAGCAATCCCGGGGCCGCGGCACTGGCGCGAAGACCGCCGATCGTGCCCGCGACGCCGTTCCCGGCGCCGCGAAACGGCGGCCTCCGTTTGCCAGAATTGAGAACGAACCGCGGCTCAGAGTCCGAACGGATACGTGTCGGGCATGCCGTGCGTCTCGACCCGGCCGAGCGGCGTCACCGCGCGCGTCTCGTCGAACCAGAGGTACTCGTCGAACTGCACCGGCAGGACGGCCTGGAAGTAGTGGCTCGCGAGCTCGGTCTCCGGCCGATAGATCACGCCGATCGCCCGCTCGAGCCGCGGCGCCGTCAGCTCGTCGCGGACGGCGTCGCGCCGCGGGTGGCGGAGCGGCAGCGCGAACGCCGGCACCCCGGACTCGTGACAGAGCCGCTCGTAGCTCTCGGGGTGCGCGGGGCGCACGCGCTTCACCTCCATGGGGCCGTCCCAGTCCGTCGCGGCCGCGACCGTGCCGTGGTCGGTGCCGAAGCCGACGAGGTAGGCCGCGTCGCCGTAGACCTCGCGCGCGAGCATGCCGACGTTCAGCTCGCCGCGCGCGCCCATCTCGGTCGCGGCGGCGTTCCCGACGTGGGAGTTGTGCTCCCAGACCACCGCCTTCGTGTCCGGACCGCGGAAGGAGAGCAGGAGCTGGAGGGTCTCGAACATGTGCTGATCGCGGAGGTTCCAGGACTCGCGCGACCCGTAGTACATCGCGCGATAGTAGCGCTCGGCGTTCGCGACGACGCGCGCGTTCTGGAGCGCGTCGAGGAACCGCTCGCCGTCGCGGTGCGCGTAGGCGAGGCGCTTGTCGAGCAGGTCCTGGAGCATGGCGACGACCTGCGCTTCGCAGTCGCGATAGCCGCTGGTCACGACCGCGCGTCCGTAGGCGGCGGGGTCGTTCTGCCAGGGGCTCAAATGCCCGTAGCGGGCGCGCGCGACGCGCGCGGCGTCGGGATCGACGTCGTCCAGGTAGCGGAGCACGGCCGCGATCGACGTGTAGAGGCTGTAGAGATCGAGGCCGTAGAACCCGGCGCGCCGCTCCGGATCGCGGATCTCGGCGTTGTAGGCGCGGAGCCACTCGACGAACGCCGCGACCTCGGCGTTGCGCCACATCCACGTCGGGAAGCGCGTGAACGGCGTTTCCGGGGCGACCGGCCGCTCGAGATGCCGGGCGTAGTGGTCGATCTGCGCGGCGTCCGGCCAGTCGGCTTCCGCGGCGACGACGGTGAATCCTTTTCGCAAGACGAGCTGCCGCGTCAGCCGGGCGCGCATCCGGTAGAACTCCGAGGTGCCGTGCGTCGCCTCGCCGAGCAACACGACCTTGGCGTCGCCGACCCGGTCGAGGATCGCGTCGATCGCGTCCTGCTCGAGATCGGCGATCGGCTCGGCCACCTCACGCACCAGCGCGGCGACCGTCTCCGGCCTACTGGGCGCCGGCCGACTCGGCGCGACCCGCGGCGCTTCTCGGTCGTCCTGCCATCCCGCCGCCCCGATCAGCGGCACGAACCGGACGCCGCCGAGATCCTCCTGTTCGTATTTGTCGGGAGCGACCCGGCGCACGCGCAGCAGTCGTTGATCGCGGGGGGTCTCGCCGATCGGAATGACCAGCCGCCCGCCGACGGCGAGCTGCGCGAGCAACGCCTCCGGCACCCGCGGGCCTCCGGCCGCCACGACGATCGCGTCGTACGGGCCGTGCTCCGCCCAGCCGAGCGTCCCGTCGCCGTGATGGACCCGGACGTTCGTGTACCCGAGCGCGGTGAGCCGGCGGCTCGCGATCTCGGCGAGCTCCGCGTGCCGCTCGATCGTATAGACGGCCGCGGCGACGCGGCTCAGGACCGCCGCCGCGTATCCCGATCCGGTCCCGATCTCGAGCACGCGCGAGCGCGGCGCGAGCTCGAGCGCCGCCGTCATGAGCGCGACGATGTACGGCTGCGAGATCGTCTGCGCCGCCTCGATCGGCAGCGGCGCGTCCTCGTACGCGAACTCGGCGAGCTCCCCCGCGACGAACGCCTCGCGCGGGACCGCGCGCATCGCGGCGAGCACGCGCGGATCGGTGATGCCGCGCGCCGCGAGGTGACGCTCGACCATCGCCTCGCGCTCGCGGGTACGATCGGTCACGGGCGGGCCTCCGCGCGCCGGTGCTCTCCACGACCGTGCGACTCGGGGTGGACGACGGTCGCCTGCGGCCCTTTCTCTCCGAGCTCCTCCGCGAACCGGACCCGGGCGCCGGCCGTCAACGCATCGAACCGGCCGTCCGCGACGCTGTTCCGGTGGAAGTACACCTCACGGCCGTCGGCCGTCTCGATGAACCCGTACCCCTCGTCGCGGAAGAGGCGGGCGACGCGGCCCTCGGCCGCCGACTCGTGGTGCTTCGGCTGGCGCCGGTCGCGGCCCACGTGATCCTGGAGCTGACGCTTCGCCGCAGCGAACGCGTCGCGGATCGCGACGTAGACGTCCTCGTGGGCGTGGTGCTCCGTCGGCTCGCGTCCGACGACGAGCTCGTGACCCGGGATCGTGAGCGAGATGTGCACCGTGTAGAGGTTCCCCTGCCGCGAATGCCGGTGCGGCAGCTCGACGACCACGCGGCAGCGAATGATGCCGTCGTGGAACTGGTCGAGCTCCGCGGCGTGGTCGCGGATGCATGCCTCGACGGCGGACGACGCGGGAACGTCCTTGAACGTGATCTGGAGCGCCTGCTGCATGGAATCCTCCTTGGGTTGAGCGGCCGACACGGAGGAGGAAGCAACCGGCTTGCCAATCGCGCGCTCGTCGCGGCCGGGCCGGCGCCATGAATCGACGCGAGTCCGATGCCCGCGGTCGTCGTCGCACGTCCGGGAACGGCGGCAGCCGTACGACGGACGAGAATTTCGGCGGTGCCGATTCCCAGGCGCGAGAACTCGGCGGCGTGCCGTACGGCCGGGAGCGCGGGAGCCGCTGGCATGCACCGTGCTCCGTCAGGAACCCATGACGGCCGCCTACCGCCGCCTCGGGCTCGGGCTCCTGCTCCTCGGGAGCGGGTGCGTGCTCACCGTCGCGAACGGGCACGTCGACCCCCCCGACTTCGGAACGGATCCCGTCGCGACGGGACGCCGTGCGTACGTCGCCCGCTGCGCGTCGTGTCACGGCATCGAGGCCCGCGGCGACGGCCCGGTGGGGGACGCGCTCCGCACGGCACCGCCCGATCTCACCTGGCTCGCCGATCGCAACGGCGGCGCGTTCCCCCGCGACTACGTGATCGCGGTCATCACCGGCCGCGCCGCGATCACCGCCCACGGGACGCGCGAGATGCCGGTCTGGAGCGACCGGTTGGCTCCGGCCGACGGTGACGGTGAGGGTGACGCTGACGGCGCCGCCACGGCGGCGGCCCTGTACCTGCGGCGGACCGTCGAGGGGCTCGCCGACTACCTCGCGACCGTGCAGCGCCGGACGAGCGCGGCGGCATCGCGAGCACCGTCGAGCTGACGCCGAGGCGTGCGCCCGACGTTCTCGAGGACGGCGGCGCGTCGCACTCGCGGTTCCGTTGGACTCCGACGACCTCGGCGCACGATCGGCCTCGCGGTCGGCCTCCGCCCCTGCGTGGACGGTGCCATGCGGATGTCGCGACGGGCCGACTCCGTTCTCTTCACATGGAGCGTCAAATCGGGCTGACCGCCACTTGCGCCTCGAGGCGATCGACGTCGGCCCGATGGCAGAGCTCCGTACCGGGGTTCAGAACCGCCGCCGCACCCGCGGCGACGCCGGAGCGCACCGCCTCGCCGATCGGCCGGCCGGCGACGAGCGCGTGCACGATCGCCGCGACCATGCTGTCGCCGGCGCCGACGGTGCTGCGCACCGGCACCGCCGGCGCCGCGAGCCGCGCGCCGCCGTCCGCACTCACCCACAGCGCCCCCGCGGCCCCGAGCGACAGGACGAGCACCTCGCACCAGCGCCGGCGCATCACCACGTCCTTCGCGAGCGCCACGAGCGCGCTTTCGTCCTCCGCGGGCTCGCCGGTGAGCGCGCGGAACTCCCGGAGACTCGGCTTCAGCAGATACACGCCTGCCTCCACCGCGCGCGCGAGCGGCTCTCCCGACGTGTCGAGCACCAGCCGCGTGCCGCTCGCGCGCACCCGGGCGGCAAGGCGCGCGTAGAAGTCCACCGGTACGCCGGGCGGCAGACTCCCGCTCGCGACGAGGAACGCCGGCGCGGGATTCGGGATCAGATCGTCCTCGATGAACGGCCGCCATTCGGCCTCCGTGAGCGTCGGACCCGGCATGCAGAATCGGAACTGCCGCCCGCTCGTGCCTTCGACGACGTTCAGGTTCTCGCGCGTCCACCAGCGCGTCGTCACCGCGGTGTGCGGGACGCCCTCGTCGCGGAGGAGCCGTTGCACCAGATCGCCGGCGGGTCCGGCCGCCGGGAACCACGCGAGCACGTCGGCGCCGAGCCGGCGCGCCGCGCGGGCCACGTTGATCCCGCCGCCCCCGGGCTCGTAGCGGGGCGCGTCGCAGCGGAGCTTCTGCTCGGGCAATACGAACGGCACGCTCGTGCTGACGTCGAGCGCGGGGTTCATGGTCAGGGTGAGGATCGTCGCCATCGTTCACCTTCCGGTAGGGCGGTCCGCGAGGCCACCGGACGTCGTCCGCCCGCGGACCGAACGCTCGAGGACGACCGCCTCCATCACCCGCCCCGTTCCGTTTCCCGGCGTCATGCGTCCGCCGTTCCAAATTTCCTGCCAGGCGGGGCGTCGATTGCGTTTCGCCCGCACGGCCCGGCGAATCCCGTTCCTGGGAACGCCGCGGCCGCCGATTCCCACAATCGCGACGCCCGGCCACGATCCGCGCCCCCGCCGGCCCGGCATGCTCGGTGCTTGAAGGTCGACATGCCGATCCCGGATGGCCTCCTCTTCCGACAGCTCTTCGACCTCGCGTCGTCGACCTACACCTATCTGCTCGCCGACGAGGCGACCCGCGAGGCGGTCCTCGTCGATCCCGTGTTCGAGCAATTCACCCGGGACCGGGCGCTCGTCCGCGAGCTCGGCCTGACGTTGCGCTTCACCCTCGAGACCCACGTGCACGCCGATCACGTGACGGCGGCCTGGCGGTTCCGGGACGCGCTCGGATCGCGCATCGTGCTCTCGCGGCAGAGCGGCGCCGAAGGGGCGGACGTGTACGCGGCGGACGGGGATACGGTGACCGTCGGCGCCCTGACGCTCGCGGCGCGCGCGACGCCGGGCCACACGAACGGCTGTACCACGTGGGTGACCGCCGATCGGCGCCTGGCGTTCACGGGCGACGCCCTCCTGATCCGCGGCGCCGGCCGCACCGATTTCCAACAGGGCGATCCGCGCGCGCTCTATCGATCGATTCGCACGCGCATCTTCACGTTGCCGGATGCGTGTCTGCTCTATCCCGGGCACGACTACGAGGGGCGCACCGTCACGACGGTCGGTGAGGAGAAGCGGTGGAACGCGCGCGTCGGCGGCGACGCGAGCGAGGACGATTTCGTCGGCTACATGACGAATCTCGGCCTCCCGCACCCGAAGCAGATCGCCATCGCGGTGCCGGCCAATCTGCGGTGCGGCGAGCCGGCACCCGACGCCGTGATCGACGCGCCGGCGTGGGGTCCGGTCGTCCGGACCTTCGGCGGCGTCCCGGAGATCGAGCCGACCTGGGTCGCCGAGCACCGTTCGGCCGTGACCCTGCTCGACGTCCGGGAGACCGCCGAGCTCACGGGCGATCTCGGTCGCATCCCCGAGTCGCTCCATCTTCCCCTCGGGGAGCTGCGCGCCCGCGTCGCCGACGTGCCGCGCGACCGGCCGATCGTCACGCTCTGCCGCTCCGGGCGGCGATCGGCGCAGGCGAGCGCGATCCTCGAGAAGGCGGGGATCCGCGACGTCGCGAGCCTCGCCGGCGGCATGATCGGATGGCGCGCGCTGCGCTCCTGACGCGCGGGCTCCTCGCGTCGCCGCTCGGGCTGCTGATCGGGCTCGCGCTCGGCGCGCTCGGGAGCGGTGGGTCGATCCTCGCCGTTCCGGCGCTCGTCCATGCGGCCGGCGAGACGCCCCGAGCGGCGACGGCGACGAGCCTGCTGCTCGTCGGAACCGCGGCGACGGCGGGCCTCTGGACCCATGCGCGCGCCGGGCGCGTGCGCTTCGCGATCGGCACGGCGTTCGGCCTCGTCGGCATCGGCGGCTCGTTCGCGGGCACGGCCGTCAATCGCCGCATCGATCCCGAGCTGCTGCTGCTGGCCTTCAGCGGCCTCATCCTGGTCGCCGCGTGGCGCATGGTCACCGCGTGTCCGAGCTGCACGCGCGCCGGCGAGGCGCGCGAGCTCGCCGCAGCGGCGGCGTCGGCTCCGCGTCCGTGGACCGCCGGCCGTGTGCTGCTCGTGGTCGGCATCGGCACGACCGTGGGATTCCTGACCGGCCTCTTCGGGGTCGGCGGCGGATTCGTCGTCGTCCCCGCCCTGACGCTCGTCCTCGGGCTCGCGATGCCCGAGGCGATCGGCACGTCGCTGCTGGTCGTCGCGATCAACAGCACCACGGCGCTCGCGGCGCGTCTCGGCGACGCGCAGATCGACTGGGCCCTCGCGGCCGCTTTCACGGGAATGGCCGTCGCCGGTGCCCAGCTCGGCGGGCGCCTCGCCGGCCGGCTCGACCCGGAACGGACGCTCCGGATCTTCGCGGCGGGGCTCGTCGTCCTCGCCGTTTATTCCGCGAGCCGCGCGCTCGCGAGCCCGTGACCGCGCCCGCGCACACGCGCGACTGCGAAAGCTCGACCGCGCGCCTTCCGATTCCTGCGAACCGCACACGGCCCGGCGCGCCGTTCTCCGTGGCAGGAAACTTGCGAGGTCAGATCGCGTGGGCAAGACGCATCACGAGCCGCTCGATTCCATCGATCGCCGCGCTCCAGGTCGAGGTCGCCGTCGCGGCCGCGCCGCCGAACGCGGGGCCGTCGTGCGGCGAGCGGTAGTGAGCGGCGCCTGATGGACCTCCTGTCTCCGATCCTCGGCGGGCTCCTGATCGGCGCGAGCGCCGCCGCGCTCCTGGCCCTCGACGGCCGGATCGCCGGCGTGAGCGGCATCCTCGGCGGCATCCTCGCTCCGCGCCGCGGCGACGTCGCCTGGCGCGTGGCGTTCGTCGCCGGACTCGTCGGCGGCGGCCTCGCGGTGCGGATGCTCTTCGTCGATCCGTTCCGCGGCGTCACCGCGACGCCGTACGCCGCCATCGTGGCCGCCGGCTTCCTCGTCGGCTTCGGCGCGAGCCTCGGGAGCGGGTGCACGAGCGGTCACGGCGTCTGCGGCATCGGTCGCCTCTCCCGCCGCTCGATCGTCGCGACGGTGACGTTCATGCTCGCGGGAGCGATCACCGTGTTCGCGCTCCGGCACGGCCTGGGGGTGTGGCCGTGAGCAACGTCGCCGCGTTTCTCGTGGGCGTCGCGTTCGCCCTCGGCCTCGGCATCGGCGGCATGACGTCGCCCGAGCGCGTCCTCGGCTTCCTGGACGTCGCCGGCGCCTGGGACCCGAGCCTCGCGTTCGTGATGCTCGGCGCCGTCGTCACGTACGGCACCGCGTTCCGCCTGATCATCCGCCACGATCGGCCGCTGTTCGCCCCGGCGTTCGTCCTGCCGGAGCGGCGGGACGTCGACGGGCGGCTGCTCGCGGGCGCGCTCGCGTTCGGCAGCGGCTGGGGCATCGCCGGGCTCTGCCCGGGCCCGGCGCTCACCGCGCTCGCGAGCGGCGAGCCGCGCGTCTGGGCGTTCGTCGCGGCGATGATCGCGGGGATCGCGGCGCACAAGGCCGCCGAGCGCGCGGT
>Ga0268299_1003358_pt1 | contig 15022 bp, 9 predicted proteins | sample NOBtaG_FD_193484 | JGI IMG/M metagenome (GOLD analysis project Ga0268299, IMG submission 193484) | Activated sludge microbial communities from bioreactor in Nijmegen, Gelderland, Netherland - NOB reactor | ecosystem: Engineered > Bioreactor > Aerobic > Activated sludge | place: Netherlands...
ACTGCCGATCAGCATCGGAGTGGCGGTCGACGTCTCGGTGGGGGAGCTCGCGGGCTGCGTCACCGTCGCCGTCGGCGTTCGCGTGGCCGTCGGGCTCGGCGGCGCGGTCTTCGTGACGGATGGCGAGGCACTCGCTGTCGGCGTGCGCGTCGCGCTCGCGCTGCGGCTCGCGGTCACCGTTGCGCTCGGCGTATCGGACCGCATCGCCGTGGCGGTCGGGGTCGGGGCGCAGGCGCCATCGGGGAGGAACGCGCGGCAGACGCGCACCGAGAACTTCTCGAGAGCGAAGGCGCCGCCGGAGTCGAAGGCGCCGAGGCGGAAGAGGTGGTCGCCGACGTCCTCCTGCGCCGGCCGCCAGGAGAACTCCGCCGTTCCGTCGCCGCCGTCGACGACGTACGCCAACTGGGGCAGACGGATGCCGTCCGCGAGCTGGAGGAAGAAGGCGATGCGCTCGCCGTCGGGATCGGTGGCGGAGAAGTGGAGATCGAGAAGCTCGTCGGTGCGGAGGCGCACGTCGGCGACGGCGGCGAGAACCGGCGGCCGATTCGCGGCGCGGCGCCGCACGCTGTAGGTGCGGCCGAAGTTGAAGCCGCTCACGGCGTCGCGCTGCGGGCCGACCGCGGGGCAAACCCCGCTGGCGGCCTGCTGCATGAAGAACGCCGTCGCCGCGCCGTCGTGGTTGACCGACGGCGAGTAGGCCACCGGCGTCTGGCCGACGGTGTCGGTGATCTGCGTGAAGGCGCCGGACTGCCGGTCGTAGCGGAAGAGCTCGGTATTGCCGTCGGCGTTGCCGACGGCGGGATCCAGATCGGCGGCCGCCGAGATGATCTCGTACCGGCCGTCGGCCGTGATCACCGTGTCGACCGTGCGGAACCCCTCGAGCGCCGGGATGGGTGGCTCGAAGGCACCGGTGGTGAGATCGACGACGACGCCGGTGAAGAGGTCGGGCTGCGCCGCGGTGCGGGTGACGAAGGCGAGCCAGCGGCCGTCGTGGCTGATCGAGGGACGATCGAAGGGAGCGTTCGACATCAGCACGGCGAGATCGCGCAGCTCGCGGCTGGCGACGTCGTAGGCGTAGACGTGGAATGGCCGGTTGGCGCCGAAGGCGACGGTGGCGCCGTCGCCGCTGATCACCGGTGTCGAACGCCCGCGCATGCTGGACGAGGCGTCGAACGTCGTCACCTGTCGCAGCTCCAGCAGGTCGCGATCGTAGAGGAAGACCTGCCGGAGCTCGCTGTCGTCGTGGGCGCCGGGAACGTAGTCGAGAAAGGTCATCCGCTGCCCGCCGCGATCGATCTCGCCGAGGGGGAGATACGGCCGGAACACCGTCGCCTGGCTCGCCAGGTCGAGGAAGGCGAGGGCGGAGGAGTCGCGGGTGTAGACCAGCGTCGAGGCGTCGCGCGAGAGGCGCCAGGGACCGCTCCCGTCCGGATAGATCCGCTCGACGATACCGAGGTCGACGTCGAGCAGGGCGATCTCGCCAGACGAATCTGGCGTTTCGTAGACGACCAGACGACCGCTGCCGTCGACGACCGGCGCATCGACGGAGCCGAAGCGGTTCTGCGGATCGATCGGCATCAGCGCGTACGGCGGGTCGGAGGCGACGAGGTCGATGCGCGTGGTGGCGCGATCGCCCGCGGCGTTCTCGACTTCGAGAGCGAGGCCGCCAGCGTCGGGCACGAGACCTCGGTCGACCTCGGCGACGACGGCGCCGTTCACCTCCGCCGTGCCGCTCGCGAGCGGGATGGCCTCGCCTCCGCTCGCCAGGATGCTCAGCGACCAGGACGTCGACACCGCGCCGCCGCCGCGAGCGACGATCGCCACCGGCAGACTCGTGCCGGTGTGGACCTTCGTGCCGTCGAGCGGCGCGGTGATCCACGCCGTCGCCGCACTCGGCTCCGGCGCCAACGCGAGCGCGAACGGGCCGCTGTCGACGCAGATCGTTCCCACGAGCCGGCTGCTCGCGACGTCGACGATGCCGACCGAGGCGTCGTCCAGGCCGGTCACCCAGGCCGAGATCCCGTCGGTGGTGACGGCGACGGCGCGGGCGCCGCGCGGCTCGATGCCCGCGATCGGCGGCAGCACCGTTCGGGTCGCCAGATCGATCGACACCAGGCCGCCTTCGCCGGCGACGAAGAGCAGCGCGCCATCGGGGGTCACGGCGAGACCGGTCGGTCTCCTCGCGAGCGGAATCTCCGCCTCGATCGACTGCGATACGGTATCGAGGATCGTCACCTTGGCGAGGTTGAAGCTGGCGGCGTATGCCTTCGGCCGGGACGGATCCACGACGATGCGCACCGCCGCCAGCTCGAGGAGGTGGAGGAGTGGTTCAGGAAACGAGCTCGCTCCCGAAGAGTGTAGCGGCGGGACCTCGGCCAATGGGTTCCTACGCCGACTTGGGTGGGTCCCTCTACGATCAGGGCGCGACTTGAGGGATGCCTCGACGAGAGCGTTGCGAGACCGCCCGAGGCGCCAAGTGCGTACGTCATCACGCAAGCCGGATGGCGCGGCAAGCCGTCCGGGACCGTGCTCTATGTTGGAGGCAACGTTGGCCGCTCTGAGCGATTCCGGACCCGAGTAGGCGACCCAATTGCTGATTTGTTTGGGGTTCTTCTCAGAGCGAACAGGCCATCATTCCGGCGGACAGTCACTCTACCGCTGGTGCAGGGAGAACAAGACCAATCCCCTTGAGCTTTACATCGGATGGGTTCTCGAGACAGATTGTCATCGGTGTCTTGAGATCGAGTTCGTCCGCGAGCTGACCCCTCGCTGCAACCGGAAGGCACCGGCCTGTTGTCGTATTCACTCGCGCGAGTCGCGCTGACCATGGAAAGTACCGGCGAACTCCTTGGTGACAACGATGAAACCAGCGACGGCACCCCACGTGCGTCGCGTGCACGAGGCGGCAGGCTCTCGGCGCGAGCTTGGATGTGCGCTGGCCTCGCCTGTTACCTGTCCGGTTGCTCAGTGACGCAAGGGTATCCTGGCCCACGGCGCCCGCGGGACGAGGTCGCTCGAATCAGTCGCACGCTGCACTTCTGGCTCTTTGCTGCCAAGATCATCGAGCTCAGGACGATCGACGGAGAGTGGGTCAAGGGGGGAGAGATTGAGGTCCTACCGGGTATCCACACCGTAGCCGTGAGCTATTTCTCCGACGTGGCCAACTTCGTTCAGTGGAGCAACGAGCTGTGCTCCATCACCTTGGACATGAAAGCGGGACATTCCTATCAGGCCAACGGAGAGTTTCTTCTCACCGAGAACGCCTGGCACTGCTGGGTGGAAGACGCCGAGACTGGCGAACGCGTTGAAGGCGTGTTCTACCCGCGACCTGAGGGCTCGGAGCCCGCTGCGGGGTCGTTTTGGTAGCTCCTCCGTGCCTCGCGAGATTCGCATCTGCATCAGGGCCCCGCAGCCCGGGCGCGACTCAGGAGCGGAATCGCGGCCTTGCTGCTGCTGCGTGGCGCCGTGTTCGCGGGCGTCCATCGGCTAGGCTGTCAACGTGGCTGCAAACCTCGCCGAAGCGTTGACCAGCGATGGGAAGTGCAAGCAGAAGGTGACCACCGGATAACGACTTGAAGTATGGGCCGTCTGGGACTCGAACCCAGGACCCTCTGCACAAATAGGTCGATGGGAAGTGGTCCACCACGTGTTGCTGCGTGCCTTCTCGTAGAAAAATCGCGGTCGCTCGTGATGCGACTTGTTGCCCCGTCCGCCGGCGTCCATCCCGTAGGCTGTCAACATGGCTGCCAGGTGCGTGGAGCTGTCGCGCCTGATCGAGATCGCGGCGCGGAGTACGCTGCTGGCGCACTTCGGCACCGATGCCCCGGTCTCGCTGCGGCAGCTCGAGGGGAAGCTCTGGGAGATCCGACTCGGACGCCTTCGCGCATGCGCGCCGTGGTTCCACGCGACGAACCTGGCCGGCGCGAAGCGCCGTGTGGAGTGCGCGCTTCGCTCAGGAGGCGACGATCGGGCGTGGCGCCCTGGTTGCGGCCTGTCGAAGCTCGGACTCGGGGTCGGTGGTCTCGTTCGCACGAATGCCGGCGCCGTCCTCGCGGCGCTCGACGAAGTAGCGAGCCGCCCACGCGTGCATGTCGGGCTTGTCGCTGGCCCATTCCCAACATCCGGTCTCGCCGCATCGAAGGTCGCTGATCGGGTCGAATTCGAATTCCTTCTGTTCCTTGTGTCGGCTCGTGTAGCGCCGATCGGCGCGCTCTCCGTGCCAGAGGTGCAGGACCGTGCCCGGCGTGTAGGCGATCGAGCCGCCAACGCAGGCATGCCACTTCTGCGCCCACTCCCGGTAGTGGCGGTGTGCCGGCGTCCCGAGGCCAATCAGCGAGCGGACGCACGCCGACTCCCAGTCGCCATAGCTGGCGTGGGCGATCGTATGGTCGCCCCCGCCGATGATGCACGCGTCGTACAGGCCGCAGGTTCCCAGCAGGTGCCGCCGCGCGGCCCAGGCCAGCCCCGTGGCGCCGTGGACCTCGTAGGTTCCACGGGCCAAGGTCGGATCGGCGCCGCAGCGGCGAACCATGCCCGGGAGCTTGTCCTCCGTGCCGGCGACGCTCGCGGCGCCGGGCGCGAGATGAATCCGATCCGCGTAGGGCTGCACCAGAACGAAGCGATCCAGGAGCCGCGAGGTTTCGACGATCCAGTTCGGGTTGGTGAAGAGCACGTCGGCGTCCACCCAGGCCACCTTCGTGCAGGACGGCGGAAGGGCGGCAATGGCGAGGTTCAGAAGCCGCTCCTTCTGCCAGAGGACGTCGCGCGCGCGGATGCGCAGACTGTGCTCGTCGTCGCCGAGCCGCTCGAAGCTCGCCTCGCCGAACGCACACTGGACCAGGAGATGCGGAACCCCGCCTTCCCGGAAGGGACGGATGAACCTGCGATAGTTCCGCCGACGCGCCTCGTACGCCGCGGGGTTGAAGTACGGCGTCACCACCCACAGATCCGGCGCTGCGGCGTAGGCGGACACACACGGGGGACTCAGGTTCATGGGTTGACGCGATTCCCGCGGCTCGTCTACGCACTTGGTGGGGAAGATTCAAGCGACTCTGTCGTCGAAGGGCCGCTTCGGTATAGATTGCGCCGCCATGCGGACCTATCGCTGCCTGCAGCAGGCCCTGTGGGCGTTGCTCATCGCCTACGTGCTCGCGGGAGCCTGCCAGCAGCTGGTGATGGCCGGCAGCCACCGCGACGATGTCTTTCCGGCGGACTCGTGGGCACTGTTCGCCAAGGTCCCCGGTGAGATCACGGACTTCGGTGTCCGCCTGCTCGAGCTCGACGGACAGGCAGTCGCGGCCCCGAACGTCGTCGGGCGCGCGGCGAAGGCGGCGACCGCTTCGCGGGCTCCTCTCGAGACCGCCGACGCGTACGACGCGATCCAGAAACTGGGCCGAGCCCTGCGAAACGGCGACGGCAACTCGGTCGCGCGGGCGCGGCGCACATTCGAGAGAATCTATCTGCGCGGGGCAGAGTCGTTCCGCTACGAAGTCGTGCGCCGCACCTACGACCCGGTCGAGCGCTGGCAGGACGGTACGATCCGCGCGGCGCAGACGCTCGGGCGTTTCGACTCCCGAACGCAGCCGTGAGCACGACGAGGTTCTGGCGCCGACTTCTGGGAGGGGGCGGGCGCTCCGGCGACGCCCTGCGCGCCTGGGCGGAACAGCGGACGACGTTCGTCGCGGCACAGACGCTGGTGCGACTGTTCTATGCCGCGACTCTCTTTCTGGTCACCCTGAACCTCCGGTCCTGGACCCACTGGGCTCGGTACGAGACGCTCGATCCGCTGTGGCCACTGGCGTGGAGTTCGCTCACCGGCGTCCCGGCCGCGGTGCACCTGGTGATGACGGCCACGCTCGCCACGCTGCTCGCGGTCGCCGTCGCGCCGCACCGCCGCGTCTTGCGCGTGGCGGCCTTCGTCGCCCTGCTGAACTACGTCGCGCTCAACTACTCGTTCGGGCGCGTGGGCCACGGCTGGTTCGGATGCCTGAACATCAGCTTTCTGTTCACCCTGCTGCCCGAGATCACCAGCCGCAGGGGCGCCGGTACCCTGGCCGTGCGCCAGCGCTACCTGCTGGTCGTCTGGGCCGGGCTCGCGTCCTTGCTGCTGCCCTACACCCTGGCGGGATTCTGGAAGGTCTTCTATGGCGCCGCCCAATGGTGGGATGGGGAGACGCACAGCTTCTCGCCGTCGGCGTTCGCCATCCACATCGCCGCGAAGCTGGCTCGCAGCGGGACGACGGGCCTGGCCGGCCCCTTCCTCGTCGAACATCCGATGCTGGCCTGGCTGCCCTACCTGGGCGTCGTCTACCTCGAATGCGTCTCGATCGTCGTCGCCTTCCGTCCGGAGCTGCATCGCGTCTGGGGCGTGGCACTGATCGCCTTTCACATCGCCTCCTTCTTGACGCTGGACATCCTGTTCTCCAAGAACGTGCTGCTTCTCGTGCTCTTCTGTGTCGCCTCACCGTTCGCGCCGGAAGCCGTGTCGTGGCCGCGGGTCGCCCGGTCGCTTCCCGGTGTCGGTCTCTGCGTCCGCGGGTACCAGCGCCTGTGGTCGAGCTTGCCGCAATGACCGGAATCGATCGTCTCGCCGACATGGACGCCGACCTGCGACGCGTCCTCGCCTCGATCGGCGCTCCGATCGTCGAAGCGCTGCCGTTGTCGTCGACCGTCGAGCCCCGCGCCTTCCGGCTGACGACGGCCCGCGGCCACACGCTGAAGCTCCGGAAGGTCCGCACCACCCGCCAGGCCGAGATCGAAGCGTACGTGCTCGACGCTTTCGACGGCGAGGGGTTCCCGCGGCTCCGCGGGCGTGCCGGGCGCTGGCTGCTGCTCTCCTGGATCGAGGGCGTGCCGGCATCGGCGGCTTTTGCCGGAGAGGACCTCGTACGGCGCTGCGCCTCGCTACAGAGCCGCGTGCATCGCCTCCCTCCGCCGCCGGCCAGTTGCTCTGCGTGGCGCACGCCGGACCAGCGGGTCCGGCGCATCGCCACCCACCTGGACCGGCTCTGCCGCGCTCGGCAACTGGCCGCGGCGGCTGCCGAACGAGCTCTCGAGATCGCCCGCCGGCATGTGCCCCCCTCCGCACCGACGGGCCTCGGGCACGGCGACTTCTGCGGCGAGAACATCGTCGTCGCCGTGGATGGGCTGCCGTTCGTCGTCGACAACGAAACCAGCGCCGTGATGCCTCTCGACCACGATCTCGCCCGCACGTGGTACCGGTGGCCGATGCCGCCGAGCCAGTGGCGCGCCTATCTGGACGAGTACGCCACGTTCCGCGATCCATCGACCTTTCTGTCGCACTTCCCGTACTGGGGGCTGATGGTCTTGGCCGCATCGGCAGTGCTGCGTCTCGAGCGGGCGGGATGGTCGCCGCAGGATCCTCTCCAGCGCTTGGGCGCGATGCTGCGCTCGGTGGAGGACGGGTGCGCCCCGGAACGGCTGGCGTTTGCACCATGACCGCCGACGCCGTCCGCCTCATGCGGTTCGGGAGCTGGTCGGTGGAGGTGGTGGGCCCCGCCGCCGATCTCGACTGGCTGCTGGAGTTTCTGGATCCGTGGTTCTCGGCGGCGGAGTCGGCCGACCGGTGCGTGCGGTTGGTGCGCGACGATGCACGGCTCGAGCGCGCGGCGGTCGCCGAGGGAGATCCGCTTGCGATCGCGGCATTCGAGCTCGACCAGCAGATGGTACGGCTCGAGGCTCGGCGCGCGAGCGACGGCAGCATCGTCGCCGTCGATCCGGCGTATCGCGCGGCGTACGTGGTCGCGGCCGGCGGTCGCCGGATCGATGTGCTCGCTCGTGGCCGCGATTCCGGAGCTCGCACCGCTCTCATGCGCGTCGTGCGCGAAGGCGCGATCATCCACGCGCGTCGGACGGGCCAGCTCCTGCTTCACGCCGCCGCCGTCCACGACCGCCACGGCTGCCTGCTGCTGGCCGGAAGAAAGAACAGCGGCAAGACGAGCTTCCTCCTCCACCTGCTGCGCCGGGGAGACACGGCCTTCCTCGCGAACGACCGCGTCGCGATCAGCGCTGGCGGTGGCGCGTTGGTGGCGCAGGGCATTCCGACCGTGATCGGCATCGACGCCGGCACCCGGACGTTCTTCCCCGGCCTGGCGGACACGCTGCACGCGCGCGGATGCGACCACCGCCGCCGCTCGAGTGAAGCGCCGCCGGCGGTCGAGCCCGCCCGCCGCGTGGTGTCGCCGCGCCAGCTCTGCGACGCACTCGGCGTTCAGACCGTCGCAACCGCCCCGGTGCGAGCGATCGTGTTCCCGGTGATCCGTGCGACGGCGAGCGGGCTCCGCCTGCAGCGACTGGACGAAGCGGCGGCCGGTCCGCGCCTCGCGGCGAGCCTCTTCGGCACGCCTCCGTTCGCCGCCTCGAAGCTGTTCGCACCCGCGGACAGCGCTTCGAGCGGCGGCGATCCGGCCTCGTTGCTTGCTCGCCTGGCGCGCGAGGTTCCCTGCTTCGACGGCATCGCCGGACCGGACGCGTATCGATCCGAGGTGCCGCTGGCGGCGCTCGTGGCACACGCCGAGGTCGCGACGTGACCGCGCCTCGAATCCTGATCGCTGTCTACGAGGTGCCGGGCTGGGGCGGTGCCGCGACGACGCGCTACGACCTCTTCGCGCGCATGCAACGCGACGGCATGGACGTCGCCTTCGTCAACCTCGTGCATCCGGTCGACGCCATGTTCTTCCGCCACGTCTTCGGAGAGACGTTCGGCAACCCCAACCAACTGGCGAACGTCCACACCCTGGCGCTCGAGCTTCCGCTCTGGCGCAGGCAGGCGCACGTGTCGGCCGCCGTCGAGGCGATGCACCCCGACCTGCTGGTCGGCGCCGGGTTCGTCGCCACGCGTCTCCTTCGCCTGGCCTGCCCGACACTGCCGTTGGTGATGTTGACCACCGGTTCGCGCCGTCTGAAGGCGCTCGTCGCCGACGGCACGGTGCGGGACTTCGTCACCTTTCGGCGCAACGTGCTGCGGGGCGTGCGCTACCGCCCGCCGCTCGACGATCCCGAGGCCGCGGCCGAAGCCGCGGCCGACCTGATCATCCCGCACGCTCCGCCGGCGCGGCTCGCCCTCGCCCACTTCGGGCGCATGCTGGAAAGCAAGCTGTACAGACGCGATCTCTCGATGGCGGACGTGGTGTACGAAGAAGCGGTCCGCGCCGGACCGGGAAGGCCCTTTCACGAACGCGACATCGACGTGCTGTTCGCCTGCAGCAGTTGGCGCGACCCGGAGAAGAATCTCCCCCTCGTCCGCCGGTTGGTGGCGGCGCTGCCGCACCGATCGATCCACGTCGCCGGCGAGCTGGACGAGGAGCTTCCGGCGCGCTGCCACGGGCTGGTCGGCCGCCGCACGCTGCTCGATCTGATGCGGCGAACCCGCGTCTTCGTCTGCCCGTCCCTCTTCGACGCCGCTCCGAACGTGCTCTTCGAGGCGTCGGCGCTCGGCTGCAACGTCGTCGCCTCGCCGAACTGCGGCAACGCGGACCTGTGTCATCGAGCTCTAAGGGTCGACAGCCCCGGCCGCTCGGCATTCGTCGGCGCCATCGAGGCCGCGCTGCAAGCGCCCTATGCCGACAATCGCGCCCGCTTTCTCGGCGATCATGCCGATCTCGTCGACACGCTGCTGGCGATGGCTCCGCCGCGCCGGGAGCCGCCCGGGCCGGCGGGTGCGGCGGCGAGCGCGCGCACCTCGCGCTCGGCCGAGAGCCGCCGCGAGCCGCTGCCCGCGTTCATCATCGCCGGAGCGAAGAAGTGCGGGACCACGACGTTGCATCACCTGCTGGCGGCTCGGCCCGACGTCTTCCTGCCGCCGCGCGAGGTCGGCTTCTTTCACCTCGACCGCGACGCTCCCTTGGGCGAGTACACCCGGCTGTTCGAGGGGATCGGGCGCGGAACGCTGTGCGGCGAGCGCTCGACGACGTACTTCGCCTCGCCTTGGGCGCCGCAGCGGATCGCCGCGACCGTTCCCGATGCGAGGCTCATCTTCTTGCTGCGCGACCCAGTCGAGCGGGCCCTTTCGCACTACTGGCATCGCGTCCTCCGGCTGCGGGAGGGCCGTTCGTTCGAGGACGCCATCCGAGACGGGAAATCGGCGATCCTCGTCGACGGCGACTACCGCCAGGCCCTGGATCGGTATTTCCGTCTCTTCGATCGAAGGCGGATCAAAGTCGTGCTGTTCGAGGAACTGGTGACGCAACCCGAGACCACGCTGAACGACGTTGCCGACTTTCTCGGTCTGCCGCTCTACTGGCGCGAGGTCGCCAACTGGCACCGGAACCAGACCGTGCATCCGCGCTGGCCGAGCCTGGCCCTCGGCTACAATCGGCTTCGGCGGCGCACCGGTGTCACTCCGTCGTCGAGATCCTTCTTTCCGGAGGGGACGGCCACGAACGGGATGATCGGCACCGTCGTCCGAGCCGCCGACTCGGCCGTGACCCGCCTGGCGTTCTCTCCCGAGGCCCGCCGGCCGGCGTTGCGCGAGGACACGCGCGCCCAGCTGGCGGACCACTTCCGTCGCGTGAACCACGGCCTTTCGGCGCTGGTCGGAAGAGACCTCGGCGCGGTCTGGCCTTCCTTCCACGAGTGATCCCGTACCCGCCATGAGTGACGTGACCGCGCTCGTGCTGAGTCTCGGCGAGCCCTACACCGATCGGGCCCTGGCCAGTGTGCGCCATCAGACCGTGGCCGTGGCCGAGACCATCCTCGTCCGCGACGTGGCGCCGTTCCACGCTGCCTTCAACCACGGCGTCGCGCAGGTGCGGACGCCGTTCTTGATCCAGGTGGACGCCGACATGATTCTCGACGCGACCTGCATCGCATCGCTGCGGGCGGTGATGACGCCGGCGGTCGGAATCGTCGTCGGCTTCCTTCGCGATCCGCTCCTCGGCCGCATCGTGGGGGTGAAGCTGTGTCGCACGGAGTGTTTCCGGGAGACGCCGTTTCCCGAATCCGTTTCTCCCGACACCGACGCCGTCGAGACTCTCGGGGCGCGCGGATGGGCCGCCGCCCGGGCGCTCTGCTGGGATTCGCGCCACACGTTCGGCCGGCACGAGCCGGACTACACGCCATCCTACACCTACGCGAAGTTCCTCGTGACCGGAGTCCGACACCATCACCGCCGCAATGGCGAAGCGACGCGCGCCTTCTTTCGGCAGCTCGGCCGAAGCACGCACCCGCTCGCGCCGCTGGCGACGGCGGCACTCGCCCACGGTCTCTTCGTCGAGGCATCGGGCGACCTCCTCGACGCCCGACGGCGCTGGCATCTTCCTCCCGTCATCCAGGAGTTCGACTCGGCGCCCGCATCGCCGGCGACTTTCCGCCGGCGCGTGCGGATGGGGAGAACCATCGCAAGCCATCCGCAGAGCTCGGTGCCGTTCGAGGCCTTCTCGCGCGGCTATCACGCCGGCCGGGCGAGCTCGGCTGCGGGCGCCGGTGCCGTGCGCAGCGAGCATGCGCGGCTGGCGGCGGAGTGGAGCGTTCCTGCCTGGGTCGCGGCTGTCGGGTTCTTTCACGGCCTGTTGGGCGGTGACGAGGGTCCGTCCGAGCCGGCACGTGCCTTTGCCCGTCTCGCTCCCCTTCTGCCGATCGCGGAGCGAGTCGAGCCATGACCGAGAAGCTCGCCCCGCGCGCGGTTCCCGAGGTGACGGTGTCCATGCCGGCCTACAACGCCGGCCGGTACATCCGACAGGCGCTCGAGAGCGTGCTGTCGCAGGAGGAGATCGAGCTCGAGATCGTCGTCGTCGACGACGCTTCGACCGACGACACGGCGAGCATCGTCGAGGGCATCGTCGATCCGCGCCTCCGGCTCGTTCGACAGGCGGCGAATCGCGGCACCGCCGCGTGCCACAACGTCGTTCTCGGGCTCGCCGCCGCACCGGTCGTGGCACACGTCGATGCCGACGATGTGCTGCTCCCGGGGGCGCTGCGCAAGCTCGTCGATGCGGTCACCGCCGATCCTCGGGTTGCCCAGGCCCATTGTCACTTCCTCGACATCGATGCTCACGGGCGCCTCCATCGGCGCCGGCTGCGCGAGCGGCTCTCCGCGTTCGAGGCCAAGCGGCGGCCGCCGATCGACTATCGCAGGCGGCTGCCCACCTCGGCCGGGATCATCAACCATCTGCGGACCTATCGTGCCGACGTGCTCCGAGAGCTCGGCGGCTTCGACGAGCGCCTGCGGCACGGCGTCGACTACGACATGGCGCTGCGGATTCTGGAGCGATACGAGATCGCGCTGGTCCCCGAGTATCTCTACTGCTGGCGGAACCACTCCGGCAGCACCACGGCTCGCATGTCGCCGCTCCGTCATTGGCGAATCCGTTACGAAATTCGACGACGCGCGATCCGCGAGGGCAAGGTCACGTACTGGGACAGGCCGGAGCTGCACCTTCGCCCGGTGCTCCGCGAGCTCGCGCGTGCCCGTCGAGGCGCGATTACCGCGCCTCTGAGGCGCGCCGTCCGGCGGCTGCTGCCGGTTCTGCGCTGGCTCGTGTTCCGGCCGATCGAGACGTTCGGGTACCGGACCGCGCTCGCGGCGACACGCCTTCTTCCGTTCGACCGGCTGTTCGAATCGACGCCGGCGGCGGACCCGCCGCGCGGGGCTCTCGCCTACTTCTTCGGCGGCTTTCCGATCTTGAGCGAAACCTTCATCCAGCGGGAGGTCGAAGCCCTCGAGGCCGCCGGCGTGCCGGTGGTGCTGTTGGCGCTCGAAGCGCGAGGGCGGAGAGATTTCGACGATCGCGCGGCGCGGCTGATGAGGCGCACCTACTATCTCGAGGCGCCCGACGCCGCTCGCCGGCGCGCCGCGCGGCGCCTCCTGCTCCGCCATCCCCTTCGCTACCTGGCATGCCGCGCCTTCGTGACATCGCGGGTCCATGCCGATCGCAAGACGGCGCGCCGCGACGCCGAGGTGTTTCGCAGCGCGGTGCGTCTGGCCGTCGAGCTGCGCCGGCGCCGCATCGCCCACCTCCACAGTCCCTGGGCCAACCGGCACGCATTCGTCGCCATCGTCGCCGCCGCCCTCGCGAAGATTCCCTACTCCGTGCAGGCAAGGGCCTATGACGTTCACCGCGAGGGACACCTGGCGCTCGAGGACAAGCTCGCTCACGCCGCCTTCGTCATCACCAACACGCGGTACAACGCCGAGATTCTGCAAGGGCGCCTGCCGCGCCATCGGCGCCCGCCGCTCCACGTGATCCACAACGGCGTCGACCTGGCAGAATTTCCGGCCGCGCCGCCGCCGTTCCACGAGCCGGGCGAATGCCGGCTGCTGTTGGTCGGACGACTGGTCGAGCAGAAGGGGATCGAGTACCTGCTTCAAGCCTGCAGCATTCTCGCCGCCCAGGGCCGCCGCTTCTCCTGCGCCGTGGTCGGCGGCCGCACCCCGACGGAGATCAACCACGGCGTTCAGCTGCGGAAGCTGGCCCGATCCCTCGGGCTGGACGAGGTGGTCACCTTCGTCGGGTCGCGAGCGGCGGACCAGGTCCTGGAATTCTACGCCGCCGCCGATGTGGTCGTGCTGCCCGCGGTCATCTGCGAGAGCGGCGCACGCGACGTGACCCCGAACGTCCTGCTGGAAGCCATGGCGATGCGCCGCCCGGTCGTCAGCACCGCGATCACGGGAATTCCCGAGCTCGTCGAGCACGAGGTGACCGGGCTGCTCGTGCCGCCGCGCGATGCGGAGGCACTGGCGGCGGCGATCGCTCGGATCATGGACGCGCCCGACCTCGGCCGCCGCTACGGCGAGAACGGCCGGGCCCGCGTCGAGACGCTCTTCGACATCCGCAAGAATATCGCCGCGTACCGGGCGCTGTTCACACCGCGTGTCGGAACAGCAGAGCCGCCGCGACCTGATCGAGCGTCCGCAGCGAGCCGAGTGGCATGAGGCGATCCAGAAAGCGCTCGTAGCGCGGCAGCCAGGACGGTCCGTAGCAGTCGTGCAGCCCGATGACCGTGACCGGGTGCGCGGCGACCTTCTCGAGCACCGCGGTTTCCCAGGCGTCGTACTCCATTTCTCGCCGGTACAGGCGGAAATCGTCGACGTGCACGGGAAGCTTGGCGACGCGTCCCTCGAGTCGGGGCTCGGTGAAGCCGAGCGACCGGGCCGAGCTGGCCAACCATTCGAAGTTCCAGTAGCAGAGCGACTCGTCGGACAGTTCCGGCGTGATCACCGAGCGGGGTGCGCGGTACCCCTTCAGGCGGTAGTCGATGCGGCGGCAGGCGGGGAGTTGCGGGCGCTCCGCCGCCGCGGGCACTGGCTCGGATGGGCTCGGCTTCGCGACTCGGTGGTCGAAGGAGTGGAAGGCGAGGCAATGACCGCCGGTCGAGATCCGGCCGCGGGTTTCGTCGAGCAGACAGCCGACGACGTTGTAGGTTGCGCGCACCCCCGCCTGCCGCTCCACGGCGAGCATCGCGTCCAGCGCTCCGTCCGCCATGTCCTCGGCGTAGGACGCGAAGGCATCGTCGATGCCGACGTGTCCCAGGCCGCGCTCGACGTCGTGCATGATGCAGATGGTTCTGTCGGTATCGACGGCCTCCGCTCCGACCACGCCGAGCAGCGTCCGGTCGGCGTTGGCGGCGACGTCGGCGACCCACCAGTCGCCGTCGCGGCGGACGAGGAAGCAGCGTTGCAGGTCGCGATCGTAGAGCCGATCGAACAGCTCCGTCTGCACGACGCGCTTTCGGTCGGTGTGCGTCCGCGCCAGGGCCGCGACCGGCGAGCGGATGGTGCGTACGCCCCATTCGAGGGCGATCTGCAGCACCCCGTTCAGCAGCATGTCGTGCCAGCCCTTGAACCGATTCTCGATGTGCGTCTTGTGCTCGCGCCGGCGCGAGATGCGCTGGACGAGATCGGACTGGTGGATGATCGCGAGCAGCGCGTCGCCTCGGCGGATCAGGGTGGCGCTCCCCACCTGGCCGCGGCGCCCGTACTGTTGCTGGTGCCAGACGACGTCGTCGTCGAAATAGAGGTCGTCGGGAAAGAGGCCGCACACGGGTTCGTCGGCGAAGAGGAGAA